>Ga0315294_10008270_pt1 | contig 11443 bp, 8 predicted proteins | sample YL17G13_40_MG_FD_203626 | JGI IMG/M metagenome (GOLD analysis project Ga0315294, IMG submission 203626) | Sediment microbial communities from Yellowstone Lake, YNP, Wyoming, USA - YL17G13_40 | ecosystem: Environmental > Aquatic > Freshwater > Lake > Sediment | place: USA: Wyoming | collected... | reverse complement strand
CCTGGCCGGCGTGTCCTCGGTCGTCTTCGGGCTCTTCGGGCTGAGCCTCTTCGTCGTTTTCCTCCGCTTCGGCGTGTCGATCATCTCGGGGGCGCTGACGCTCGGGATCATGACCCTGCCCGTGATTATCACCACGACCCGGGAGGCGCTGCGGGCCGTTCCGAAATCGTACCGCGAGGTCAGTTTTTCACTGGGGGCCTCCCGCTGGCAGACCATCCGGCATTCCGTCCTGCCCTTCGCCACGCCGGGCATCCTGACCGGGGCCATCCTGAGCATCGGCCGCGTGGCCGGCGAAACGGCGCCGATCCTGTTCACCGTGGCCGCGTTCTATCTGCCGAAGCTCCCTCACGCGCTCGGGGATCAGGTCATGGCCCTGCCCTATCATCTGTACATCGCGACGACCCAGATCCCCGGCGTCCCCGAGAACTACCGCTACGGGACGGCCCTGGTCCTGATCGGCCTCGTCCTCGTCATGAACATCGCCGCCGCCCGCATCCGCTCACGCTTCCGCAGGAAGAGATGAATAAATGAACAGCCGGATCGGCAAGGCAAAGATCGAGGTCAAGAACCTGACGATCCATTTCGGCAAGGTCCAGGCCATCCATGACGTGTCCCTGGACATTCAGCCGAACGAGATTCTGAGCATCATCGGACCGGCCAATTCCGGGAAGACCTCGTTCCTGCGTTCCCTCAACCGGCTGAATGATTTCGAGCCCCGCCTCCGGATCAACGGATCGATCAAGCTCGACGGCTTGGACATCCGCGACGACATCGAGGCGGAAGACCTGAGGAAAAGGGTCGGCATGATCTTCGCCCTCCCTATTCCCCTGCCTCGCTCGATTTACGACAACATCACCTATGGACCCCGGCTGGCCGGCGTCCGCGACAAGACGACGCTCGACCGGATCGTCGAAGAGAGCTTGAAGGCCGCCTATCTCTGGGACGAGGTCAAAGACCGCCTGCGAAGCTCCGCCCAAAAATTGTCGGGCGGCCAGCAGCAGCGCCTCTGCATCGCCCGGACGCTGGCCCTGCGCCCCGAGGTCATCTTGTTTGATGAGCCCTGTTCGGGCCTCGACCCGATTTCGACCGCCAAAGTCGAAGAATCGATGCTGGAACTCCGGAAGAGCCAGACCATCGTCCTGGTCACCAACAACACCAAGCAGGCGGCGCGCGTCGGGACGCGGACGGCCTTCTTCCTGATGGGCGAGCTGGTCGAGATCGACGCCACGGAGAAGATTTTCACCGCGCCGAGAGATCCGCGGACGAACGACTACATTGTGGGGCGGTTCGGATGAGCGTAAAGATCAAGGTTGAGAATTTGAACCTCTGGTACGGCGCTTTCCACGCGCTCATCGATGTCGGCCTGTGCATCCGGGAGAAGACCATCACCTCCCTGATCGGCCCCTCGGGCTGCGGGAAGTCCACCCTCCTCCGCTGCCTCAACCGCATGAACGACCTCATCGATGACGTCCGGATCGAAGGCTCGGTCCGGATCGACGGCCAGGACATCTATTCCGGGACGGGCGCTTTGACCGCCCTCCGGAAAAAAGTGGGCATGGTCTTTCAGCGGCCGAATCCGTTCCCGCTAAGCGTTTACGAGAACATCGCCTTCGGCCCCAAGGTCCACCACCTGGCCAAGGCCGACGAGATGGACCACATCGTCGAGGACAGCCTGAAGGCGGTCCACCTCTGGGACGAACTCAAGGACAGGCTCGACGAGAGCGCCCTGCGTTTATCGCTAGAACAGAAGCAGCGGCTGTGCATAGCCCGGCTGGCGGCCGTCAAGTCCGAGGTCCTGCTGATGGATGAGCCATGTTCAGCCCTCGATCCCATGGCCACGCTGAAGATCGAGGAACTGATGCGTCTTCTCCGTTCAGACTACACTATCGTCATCGTCACCCACAACATGCAACAGGCCGCCCGCGTCTCGGAGGAAACGGGGTTCATGCTTCTCGGAGAGCTGATCGAGTTCGGGCGGACGCCGGACATCTTCACCCGCCCCCAGGACAAGCGCACGGAAGACTACATCACCGGAAGATTCGGATAAGCCTCCCCGCGGCCCGCTCGCCGACGAGTATTGACTTTCCCACGGAACTGAGAAATGATATTTTTTTTAGCGTCCAGAGGAGGATAAAAACGCATGAAACGCATTCTGACTCTTTTTTTCACCCTTCTCGCGTTCACCGCGCTGGTCGCGGCCGCGGACCTGAAGCTCAACGTGCAGGAACACGTCCTGTCGAACGGGATGAAGCTCCTGCTCATCCCGAAAGCCGGCGTGCCTCGCGTCGTCTGCCACCTCTACTTCAAGGTCGGCTCGATCAACGAGAAACCGGGCATCACCGGCCTGGCCCACATCCATGAGCACATGATGTTCAAGGGGACCAAGACGATCGGCGTCTCCGACTTCGCCAAGGATGCGGCGATCGACCGGCAGATCGACGCCGTCATGGACAAGATCTACCGGGAGAAATACTGGCGGACCGACGGCGGCGACAAGGCCAAGCTGGCCCAATGGCAGAAGGAGTTCGACGATCTGGTCAAGGCGGAAAAGGCCACCATCGTCAAGGACGAGCTCGACAATCTCTACGCCAAGAACGGCGGCACGGGCGTCAACGCCTCGACCGGCGCCGAAAACACCGGTTACTACGTCACGATGCCGTCGAACAAGGTCGAGCTCCAGATGCTGATCGAGTCCGACCGGCTCATGAACGCCTATTTCCGCGAGTTCTATTCCGAGAAGGACGTCATCATGGAGGAGCGCCGCCTGAGCGAGAACCGGCCCGGCTACTTCTTCAGCGAGCAGGTCAACGCCGCCTTTTACGCGGCGACCCCGTACCACTGGGACACGATCGGCTGGATGGACGACCTGCAGAAGGTCACCAAGGCCGATCTCATCGAGTTCCACAACACGCATTACGTCCCGAACAACGCGGTCGCCATTTACGTCGGCGATTTCGATCCGCAGGCCATCCTGGCCATGGCCGAGAAATATTTCGGCCGAGTCCCGAAGGGGCCGGACATCGAACCGATCCGGACGTATGAACCTCCCCAGTATTGCGAAAAACGCCTCACGTCGGAAAGCAACGCGCCCACCAGCCTCCAGATGATGTTCCACGCGCCGCAGGCCGGCCAGCCCGACGCAGCACCCCTCCAGGTCCTGGCCAGCATCCTCGGCGGCGGGGGCGGCGGCATGCGGGGCGGGTTCGGACCGGACGGCGAAATCGGCCAAAGAGGCGGCGGCTTCGGCGGAGGCGGGGGGACCGGACGGCTCAACAAGATCCTGGTCCAGGAGAAACAGCTGGCCGTCAGCGCCTCCGCGTCCAGCCGGGCGCAGTGGTATGTCGGCGCCTTCCAGATCAGCGCTTCGCCCCGCTCGGACAAGAACATCCAGCCCGAGGACCTGGAAAAGGAGATCTGGCTGGAGATCGAAAAGATTAAAAAAGAGGGAGTGACCGCCGACGAGATCCAGAAGGCTAAGAACCGCTCCGAAGCCCAGTTCATCCGCGGCCTGGCCAGCTCGGCAGGCCTCGCCGGCAGCGTCGCCCGGGCCGAGCTCAACCGGGGCTGGAGGTCGATCATGACCGACCTCGACGATCTGAAGAAGGTCACGAACGACGATATAAAGCGCGTGATCGCCAAATATTTCGTCAAGGACAACAGTCTCACGGCCATCAACAGGCGGAGCGCGGGGCGGTAAGGAAGGAGAATCCTCATGAAAAAGATCCTGATATTAGCCCTGGCTTTCGGATTTCTCCTTTCCGGGATCGTCCTGGGCCAAGCCCAGAAACCCTCCGACCTGAAATTTCCTCCTCTGACCTATAATCCTCCTGATCCTGCGGCGTTCCGGACGATGTTCGCCAGCGGCCTGCGCGGGTATATCCAGGAGGACCATACCCTCCCGCTCTTCAACATCTCGGCTCACATCAATTTCGGCGGCCTCTACACCCCCAAGGACAAGCAGGGCCTCGACGCCCTCATGAGCGGGACGATGATCCGAGGCGGGACGAAGACCAGGGAAGGGACGGCGATCGAGGAACGGCTCGATTTCCTCGGCGGCTCGCTCGGCTTCAACGTGGCCGAACGGACCGCGACGCTGACGCTGTCCGTTCTCGGCAAGGACCTCGACGAAGGCTTGGGTCTCTTCTTCGACGTGCTGATGAACCCGGAATTCCGGGAAGGACCCCTGAACCTGGCCAAGGCCCGCCTGCTCGAACAGCTCCGGCAGGGGAACGACCAGCCGAGCACCGTCCTCAGCCGGGAATACGAAAAGCTACTCTACGGCGACCACCCATTGACCTGGCAGCCGACCAAGAAAACGTATGACGGCCTCACCTCAGCGGACCTCAAGGCCGTCCATGCCCAATACTTCTTCCCCAAGAACATCATCCTGTCCGCGGCCGGCGACTTTGTCAAGGCCGACCTCAAGGCAAAGATCGACAAGTATGTCGCGGCCTGGAAGAACAAGGACCTTAAACTCCCCTCGTTTATCAAGACGTTCCCCCAACCTGAACCCGGCGTCTATTTCATCCAGAAGCCCATCAATCAGGGCTACATCAACATCGGACACCTCGGCCTCGAGGATACGAATCCCGACTACTTCGCCGTCCAGGTCATGAACTTCATCCTCGGCGGCGGCAGCTTCTCCTCGCGCATCACTTCGAAGGTCCGCTCGACCGAAGGCTTGTCCTACAACCAGGGCAGCCGGTTCGCCTACCGCTGGGGATTCCCGGGCCAATTCTCGGGCTATGTCCAGACCAAGTCGTCCACGGTCGGCTACGCCATTTCGCTCATCATGAACGAGTTCGAACGCATCCGTAAGGAGACCGTCGCGGACGCCGAACTGGAGACGGCGATCAACTACTACCTGGAGAGCTTTCCCAGCTCTTTCGAGTCCGCCCAGGCGACCCAATCCACCTTCGCCAACTTGGAAATGACCGGCCGGCCCATGGATTACTACAAGACCTACCGCGACAAGATTAAAGCCGTGACCAAGGCCAAGGTCCAGGAGGTCGCCACCAAGCATGTCCATCCGGACAAGGCCGTGATCATGATCGTCGGCGACTGGGATCCCTGCAACAAGGGCGGAGATAAGTGGCCCGGACCGTTGGACAAGCTTGGCAAGATCCACAGGATCGGCCTGGCGGATCCGCTGACGGGCGAAATCGGCAAGTAAAGGAGGACGAGGGACGGAAGGGACAAGCATCCCCCGGCCTCTTGTCGTTTGGAGAAAAACTTATGAAAAGAACGACACGCGGCGCAATATACGCACTGATCATTATCCTCGGCCTGATCGTCGCGGGCCCGGCCGTTGCCCAAACCCAACAGCCCCCCGAGTATAAGGAAGTCCTGGCCGCCGTCTACGCCGAGGTGAATAAATAATAAATGGCCGTCCCCTACTCGGTCGAAACGGTCCGCGCTCTGGAGCGGAAGTTCCGCGAACAGGGCCTGTTCCGGCCGTTCCGCCGACGGCGCTACGAACCGGGAGCCGTCCTCCACTATGACGTCCGCGGCGTGCTTCCCGACGGCCGGGGGCGGGTCACGCTCGAGATCGAAAGGTTCGTCGGCGGAGGATATGCCGGGCAGGTCTACAAGACCAGACTCCTCGAGATCGAGAACACCGAAGGCGAGGTCCACGGTTTCCAAAAAGGACAGGCCTACGCCCTGAAGATCCTCATCCCGGCTTCGGGAATGAGCCGCCGCATCCGAAACCTATTTTACGCCCTCGGCTTCCAAGGGCCTTTTTCCCTTCAGGTCACGCCGGCCGCGGGCCGCTCCCAGGCGCTCTGGCAGAAGTTCATCCGGCGGGCGGCGGCGATGGAATTCGGCTCGCCGGACGGCGTCGTCGACATCATCGCCACCCTCGTCGACCGCGACCTCGGCGGCTGCGGCGAGATCAGCGAATGGGTCGACGGCCGCTTGTGGCGGTTCGAAGTGGACGACGACCTCGACGCCCGGCGGGCCTGGAAACCCGGCCGCCCCGAGGAAGGCCTGGGCTCGACCGAATACCGGACGAAGCACGCCTTCATGGACCGCTTGGTGAAGATGATGCGCCGGATGGGCGCCGTCGAGCTCGCCCGCCAATATGAATGGTGGTCGCTCAAAAGCCAGCCCAACGCCCTGAAGCGGACCGCGAGCGATCCCGATCCCCACGCCGGCCTCGTGGCCGTGGACTTCCGGGCCGGGATGGCCCTCACGCCTGTGACCCCTCAGTGCCCCGCCGACATCAAGCTCGTTTTTCAAGGTCTCGCGCGCGGCCGGCTCGTCCAGTTCGATAAGGGCGATTTCGGGACGCTCGAAAAATTCGTATCCGAGCATTCCGAGGCTTTCGCCGGAATGGAGGCCGTCCTGGCCGAGCTCAAGCGCGAGGACCGGGCCTACCGCGATTCGCTGATCGACCTGACCTACCATCATGTTCGCCTGTTCGGCGGCAGGCTCCGCCGCGCGATCATGAACGCATTCCGCGAAAGCTGGCGCATACGAAACATGACCGACGAGAGGACCGCCGCCCGGCTGGACAAGAGCGGCCTCCTGTCCCTGATCTTCCTGCTCTGGCCTTTCCTGGCCCTGGCGACGCCGGCCCTGCTTATTTTTGCCTGGCCCGGCCCCGTCTGGTGGAAATATCCGCTGTGGCTTGTCCCCCTCTTCCTGGCCCCGTTCCTCCGGAGTCTTTGGGGCTGGGCGGACCTGCGCCGCCATTACGCCAAAATGGCAATGAGCCCGGCCTATTTCCTGCGCGCCGGCCGGGCCCGCATCGCCGAAGCGCTCATCCGCTGGCACAGGGCGGGCCGCGTCTCCGAGGAGCGGGCGCTCAAGATCGCCGGCCGGCCCTGGCGATACTACCTCCATCTGCCCTTGTCCGTGCTTCCGATCGGATTCCACCGCTTTTTGACCGACAAGGCTTATTTCAAAGAACGGCTTCAGATCATGTTCGTCCGGCCCGTGCGGCTCTTCTTCAAGGCCGAAGAGCGGGAAAAATGGCTGCTCGATATGATCGCCCAGGGCGAGCGGAACCGCATGCTCCTGCCCGTCGAGGCCGACCGGATCCGGGCTCAGATCAAAGAGCCGTATATTCAAAAGTATCTTAAAAGCCTGGCCGTTCATCTGGCCACGCTGTTCGTCTCGGAGACGGTCTACGTCACCGTCGCGCTCGTCTATATCCTCACCCATCCCGACCTGACCTGGCAGCAGGCCACGCTTCACGCCGGGGTCATCGTCGGGGCCCTCAATCTCCTGCCCGTCTCTCCCGGTTCGCTGGTGAGGGGAATCTACGTGGTCGGCTTGATGATCAAGGAGCGCAACTTCAGGGACTACAACATCGCCTTCGGGCTGAGCTTTCTGAAAATGATCGGCTACCTGGCTTTCCCCATTCAGATGGCCTACCGCTATCCGGACCTGGCCCGGTTCATGGCCGGCCACTGGGCGACCGAAGCCGTCCACGTCGTTCCCGTTTTCGGGGAGCGCGGCGCCTGGCTCGAACACTTCGTCTTCGACGCTTTTTACAACTATCCCCTGACAATCCGGAGGCGGATCAAACGACGGACCGAACTCCGGGCGCATTTGAAACCGCGGTCCTGGCCGGCTCCGTTCCTCGCTCTGGCCGGGGCGGGACTGCTGATATCAATGCACTTCGTCTATTCGAAGATCTTAGGACGGACGGCGGGGTTCGGAGGTGTTTGGTGGCTGGCGATCTGGGTTCCGTTTCTGGCCGGCGTCTTCACCTCCTTATGGGCGGGAGGTATGCGCGTCGGGAAGAGGATCTTTCAAGGCACGCTCGCCGGCGGGGGCGCCGGCCTGCTCTACGGACTCCTCTTCAGCCTGGGGCCTCGCTTTTTCCCATTCCTCGATCCCGCCGCGGCCGGGGCAGGCGCGGCCACCGTCTTGACCTATATAAAGCTGCCGATTCAATACGCGCTTCTCTTCGGGCTCCTGGCCACCGCCGGCGCCGTCATCGCCGAAACCCGAAAAGTCAATTCTTGAGCTTCAGCCCCAATTCGGCGAGCTGGCGCTCGCTGACCACGGACGGGGAATTCGTCATCAGACACAGGGCGCTGGTCGTCTTTGGAAAGGCGATCACCTCGCGGATGGACTCCTCGCCGGCCAGGAGCATGACCAGCCGGTCGAAGCCCAGGGCGATCCCGCCGTGCGGCGGCGCGCCGTAGCCGAGCGCTTCGATGAAGTAACCGAACTTCTCTTCGATTTCTTTCGGGGTCAGACCAAGGACGTTGAAGATCCTCCGCTGCAGTTCCATGTCATGGATCCGGATCGAACCGCCGCCGACCTCGACCCCGTTGAGAATCAGGTCGTACGCTTTGGCCCGGACTCGGGCCGTCTCTTTTTCGAGATAGTCCACGTCCTCGTCCAGGGGCGAGGTGAAGGGATGGTGCATGGACACCAGCCGATTGTCCTCGTCGCTCCATTCCATCAGCGGGAAGTCGGTCACCCAGGCGAACTTGAAGAGCCTCTTCCCACCGGGTTCCTGGGGCCAGGTCCGGCGGATCTCGCCGAGCACTTTGAGGGCGATCTTCTTTTTATCGGCGATCATCAGGGCCAGATCGCTTTCGCCGCCGCCGAGCGCGCTCCAGATCGCTTCGAACTCTCCGGCCTCAAGCTTCAGGGCGGATTTGAATCCGTCCTGCTTCTTGATCCAGAACAGACCTTTCGCCCCGAGCGATTTGGCCTTCTCGCCGAGTTTGTCGAGCTGGGCGCGCGACAACCCGGCCGCCTTCGGGACAAGCAATCCTTTCAGTTCGCCGCCCGCGGCCAGAACGGCCTTGATGATATCCGCTCCCAGACCCGCGGCGGCGGCCGTCAAATCCTTCATTTCCAATGGGATGCGGAGGTCGGGCTTGTCGCTCCCGAATCTTTCCATCGCCTCGGCATAGCTCAGGCGCGGGAAAGGCAGCGACGGTTTCTCACCGATGAGCTCGAACATGGCGGCCATCAGCCCTTCGATCAATCCGAACAGCTCCTCCCGGTCGATGAAGCTCATCTCGACGTCGATCTGGGTGAACTCGGGCTGGCGGTCGGCCCGCAGGTCCTCGTCGCGGAAGCAGCGGACGATCTGAAAATAGCGGTCGAACCCCGAGATCATCAGGGTCTGTTTGAAGATCTGGGGCGACTGGGGCAGGGCGTAAAAACGGCCCTTGGAGATCCGGCTGGGGACGAGGTAATCGCGCGCGCCTTCCGGCGTGGAGTTGATCAGGAAGGGCGTCTCGATCTCGAAGAACCCGTGCCGGCTCATGAAATTCCGGACCCGGAGCGCGGCCTCGTGGCGGAGCCGGATGTTCCGCTGCATGTGCGGCCGGCGCAGGTCGAGATAGCGGTGCTTGAAACGGAGCTCCTCGGACGCTTGGGCCGGGTCGACGACAGCGAACGGGGGGACCTTCGACACGGCGAACAACTTCATTTCCTTCGCCTCGACCTCGACCTCGCCTGTCGCCAGGTCCTTGTTCTTCGCTTCGCGCGGCCGGACCGTGCCCTTGACGCCGATGACGTATTCCGTCCGAAGCTTTTTCGCTTCCTCGATGAGCGCGGCCTCGTCCGACCTGAAAACGATTTGGATCAGGCCTTCGCGGTCGCGCAGGTCGATAAAGACGAGATGTCCCATGTCGCGGCTCTTGTGGACCCAGCCCATGAGGACGACGTCCTGGCCGTCGTGGGCCGGGCGCAGCTCGCCGCAGTAATGGGTCCGCTTCCAGGATGAGGGATTGACTCGGATTTCTTTTTCCATTTTTTTCTTTCTTTGCCATCCTGTCATTGCGAGCCCTTGGCGTGGCAATCTCATTGGGTCGCGTTGTCTAGCGCGATTGCCACGGCCGACTTCGTCGACCTCGCAATGACCAGCCTAAATTTTCTTATCCTGAATGATCTTCAGTAGATCCTCGGGTGTACCCTCGGTCTGGGTCCCGGCGGCCATGTCCTTGAGCTGATACAGTCCCTTGCGGATCTCGTCCTCGCCGATGACGAGGACCCAGGCCGCGCCCAGCTTGTTGGCCCGGCCGAACTGGGCTTTGAATCCTTTGCTCCTGAATTCCAGAAGACAGCCGACGCCGTTCCTCCGGAAAAAACGGGCGAGCTCGAGGCCCTTCCGCTTGCCGGCATCGCCCATGTGGGCGATATACAGGACCTTCTTCCGCTCCGGCCGGATCTGGAGGACGGAGATCAGGCGCTCGACGCCCATGGCGAAGCCAATCCCGCAGATGTCCGGACCGCCGAAATCCTTCATCATGTCGTCGTAGCGGCCGCCGCCGAGGAGGGCGTTCTGGGCGCCCAGACCGCCGCTGATGATCTCGAACGTCGTCTTCGTGTAGTAATCAAGGCCGCGGACCAGGTTCGGCTCGACCCGGTAGGCGACCTTGTAAAGGTCAAGATAGGAACAGACCCGAGCGAAATGCTCGCGGCATTCGGCGCAGAGATAGACCGTGATCTTGGGAAAATGGGCGGCCTGCTCGCGGCAGCCCTCGACCTTGCAGTCGAAGATCCGGAGCGGATTGGTCGAGATCTTGCGCCGGCAGTCCGGGCAGAGCCGGTCCCGGACCTTTTCCGCGTGGGACCGCAGGTCCCGCGAGTAGGCCGGCCGGCAGGCCCGGCAGCCGACGGAATTCACCAGCGTCTCGATCCCCTCGACGCCCAGCGTCCGGAGCAGGGCGTCGGCCATTTCGATGATCTCGGCGTCGATGGCCGGGTCCTTCTCGTTGAAGACCTCGATGTCGAGCTGGTGGAACTGGCGGTAGCGGCCTTTCTGGGGCTTGTCGTAGCGGAACATCGGCCCGATATAGTAGTACCGCATCGGCTCCGGCAGGAGGTCGAGCCGGTGCTCGAGGATGGCCCTGGCCATGGACGGAGTATACTCCGGGCGCAATGTGATCGACCGGCCGCCCTTGTCCGTGAAGGTGTACATCTCCTTGGTGACGATGTCGCTGGTCTCGCCGGTGCCCTTCTCGAACAGCTCGGTCGGCTCGATGATCGGCGCCCGCAGTTCCCGATAGCCGTAGAGTTCGATCAGGCGCCGGGTCTCGGCCTCGACCGCCTGCCAGACCTCGACCTCGCCGGGCAGGATGTCCTTCGTTCCCTTGATCGCGGCGAGCTCTTTTTTGGCGGGAGTTTCGGCGCTCACTTTTCGAGGTAGATCCCCATCTTCCGGAATTTCTGGTAGCGGTCCTCAAGGAGCTCGTCCGTGGACTTCTGTTGGAGCTTTTTCAGGGTCTGGCTGAGGTGCTTGTCCACGGTCTTAAAGGTCTGGTCGGGATCGATGTGGGCCCCCCCGCACGGTTCGGGGAGGATCTTGTCGACGATGCCCAGGCTGCAGAGTTCCTGGGAGCGGATCTTCATGGCCGCCGCCGCCTGCTTCACCGCGTTCTGGTCCTTCCAGAGGATGGCCGCGCAGCCTTCGGGGCTGATGACGGAGTAGAACGAATTCTCGAGCATGGCCACCGAATCGCCG
>Ga0315294_10008269_pt1 | contig 11444 bp, 9 predicted proteins | sample YL17G13_40_MG_FD_203626 | JGI IMG/M metagenome (GOLD analysis project Ga0315294, IMG submission 203626) | Sediment microbial communities from Yellowstone Lake, YNP, Wyoming, USA - YL17G13_40 | ecosystem: Environmental > Aquatic > Freshwater > Lake > Sediment | place: USA: Wyoming | collected... | reverse complement strand
ATAGAAGGCGCACGCCATCTCGTTAAGCTTATAGAGCTGGTCCGCTACCGTCTGGTTTCTACGTTCGCCGGTCATGGCCGGAAGAGAAATGCCCGCTTTGGCGGCGACCATCTGGACCGCCTCGGGAAAATCGATCCCCTCGTATTTCATAAGAAAACTGAAGACGTTGCCGCCGACGCCGCACCCGAAACAATGGTATATCTGCTTATCCTGGTTCACCATAAATGACGGGGTCTTTTCCTTGTGAAAAGGGCAGTTCGCCTTGAAATTCCTTCCGGACTTTTTCAGCGGGATATAGCCGGAGATGATATCGACGATGTCGACCTTCTCCTGGATCTTCTCAATGATATCGTTTGCGATAGCCACGGCAACCTGCGTTATCGTTTTACTCTGACAAACCCTGAACAGGGAATGACGGCGACATCCTCATTCCTCAGGACGCTGTCAAGCAGAAGATTGAGCCCGAGATTATCGCTCGCGATATGGCCGGCGATGATCACGTTGATGTGCTCGGGTTTGACGCTCTTGAAATGCTCCTCGCTTAAATGCATGACGACCATGGTGCCGACGCCGGCCTGCGAAAGCCGCGCAAAAATATTCTTCGGCCCTTCGGTACCGCCGGTCATATCGACGAATATCCTGCCGGGTTTGTTCTTTTTGTCGCCGGTCAGAAGTCTCGGTCCGGCGCCGTGCCGGATCGCGTCGCTGTATTCCGGGATCTTGGTCAGCAGCGTCAGGAGATCGGCTATCTTCCCGGGTCTTTCTTTTTTGAAAAGCCCCTCCAGATACCGGACGACATGATTATCGGCCGGCGTGTGGATACACATGAATGGCACGTCCAGAAGGCGCGCCGCGTCGGTAGTCCGCGTGAGGTTGGACGGCAGGATGCGCCGCTCGACTTCGCTCATCCGCTCCTTCAGGAGTTCCTCGCCAATCTTTCTCGCGATGCCGAGCCCTTCCAGGATATCGAGCTGCACGCTCATGACCTGGTGCAACCCGGCCAGGGCCCTGCCGGAGGGATGATGGCTTACCACCAGGTCGACGCGCTCGCCCCTTTTGTTCATGGCGTCGGCGATGAGGAGCTCGCCGATGTCGGCGTCGATCCCGACCATCATCGAGGTGATCTCGGTGTCCGGATCTCCATGCAGTATCCGGGTATCGGCAAACGGGTGCCGGAGGCTCTCTGTATCGAAGTTTGACCGTTCGACGCCCCTGAGTTTTCCGAACTCTTTTTTTCGGGAGGACAGATACGCGCGGATCTGTTCTTTTGTCCGGGGGTCAACCGCGAGCCCGCGCTTCACCGCTCTTGTATATAAATCGGATAGCTTCATAGATATCTTTCGATCCTCTTTAAAAATCGGTTAATAAAACAGTTACAATCAATCTTTTTGCAGAACCTCACATTCGGTCTGCCTGTCCTTTTTAAAAATATCCTGCCCCTTTTCAGCGCCGATCGGTCAACGCCGACACGCACAGCTTCATAAGAGCCGATCGTCTCATCCTCGGCGATGCCCATACACGCCGGATCATGCATACAGGCGCCGTCAAGAGAGCGGTATCTTTTGTAGAACCGTATATAATATTCTACGATCTCGCGCAGGAATCGCCCGCGCTTACTGCCGCTTTGCGCGATGCGGTCAATATCGGCTTCTCTCAGGATGACGTTTCTGGTCGCGTCCAGACTTACCAGGGTTACCGGTACTCCTGAATTTAATACCGCGTCCAACGCCTCCGGATCGCGGTAGGCGTTCGATTCAGCGTATCCGCCGACTGTCCCCGGCCCGCGTAAAACACCCGCCATTACATACAGCATCCTAAGCCTTGATACCGCGACGGGAAATTTTTCAAAGACCTGCGCTATATTCGTTAGAGGCCCCAGAGCGATGAGCGTATCGGCATCTCCCCGCATGATAGTATCACCGATAAGCTCGACCGCATCAAGGACGATGACCTTTTTTCGATCAGACGACAGAAAAGTATTCCCGAGCCCGTCTTTTCCGTGGACGGATGCGGCACGCGAACTTCGGGATGCCCCGGCAAGCGGCGTTCCTGCCCCTTTTCCGATAAGGGGCCAGCGACGAATCCCGCATAGATCCAGGATACCGATCAGGTTTTTGGTCGTCTGTTCTACGCTTGCGTTGCCGAATGTCGTCGTCAGCGCTTTGATCGCAAGCGTCTTTGACTGCAGGCCGAAGAGTATCGCCAGACAATCATCGATGCCGGGATCCGTATCTACGATTACATTTCTTCGACGGATATTTTCTATTACGGCGCCGTGCAACGGAAGTCTTCCCGGTTTTTCAGGGTGTTTCTGTCTTTACCAGCGGTGGTAATCTTGGTGAAATTTTATTACAAAGAGCGAGGCCGAAATTTACAAAATACGTTCCGGTCAGCGATTTTTCCCGGACCGACTCCTTCATATATGACATCGGCATGAGCGATATGACCATAAGAACAATACTGACCGTTATCGACCCTTTTATTATCCCCGAGAGGGTGCCGCCGATCCTTTCAAGAAGAGGACTGAACTTTATCGTGATCAGTTTGTCAAAAACCAGCCGGAAGAGTTTCAGTGCGAAGCCAACGGCTACGGCAATGACTAAAAAAGACAGGAACTCCGACAATGCTATCGGGATAAAGAAGACATTGTTTGTGATGATCTTGCCGATCGCGGAATAGTAAGTATGGGCAAGGACGAGATTGAAACCGGCGCCGAAGAGAGAGAATATATCGTGGCTTAAGCCGTTTTTAATCGATCCGTAACCTATTCTCAATAAAAGAATTAGGATTAAAACGTCTACCCAATTAGCCTTTTTTAACAGTTCCATAAATTGATTAGACCCAGTGGGGAATAGATAAAATATATCACAAAAAGTGGGTATTGTCAAGGCAGGGTAACTTAAGAAAACTCACCGGGGGGAACCTCGGGATCCCTAGCTCTTTTTATTAATATATGATTCAATAAAGGCCAGGTCTTCCTCTCTGATATCCATAAAAGATATGCCTAATCGATACCGGTTGACTGACTTAAGGGTGCATGAGGTGACCCTCCCGACAAAACGGATCGATGATCGTGCCGGAGTATCGGCTGTGACCGCCAGGGGCGTCGCGTCGATCGTGATATCAAGGAGTGTCTTATGCGGGATGAGATACGGAGAATCGAGGCTGCACCCCAGGAGGCTGACATCGATAAGGCGGCATTTGACCCTCGGAGAAGGGATATTCAGCTGAACATCGCCATCCATGGCTTCATGGACCTTGTATTCGGCTTCAGCATTGATCGGCCAACGCTGTCTAAAACGCGTATCGAGACCCATAGAACCTCTAAAAAGAGGATATACTACTATTGGGAAAATGTCAATGCGCGAGGCTCGTATGATCCGTTGTGCGTGGTTCGTCGCGCACAAAAGCACAACCATCGGTATATTTGCGCAAGTCTGATAATAATCTGACAGGGAAAATGGTTCCCGTACCATTATGGTACGGGAACGGTCTTTTGTTCAGTCGTTTCCGCCTGTGCACTTCGTGCTTCGGCGGATCCGCCGAAGCCAAGATAGCGAAGGCGGACAGGGGGCGGCCACATAACTCGCCCCGCATGAGCGGGGCTCAAACAATGTGGCCGCTCTTAATAACAAAACATTGATATACATAACCCCTTCACTTCTTCTCAAAAGACCTACCATTTTCATTGCGCTCATATACCGATGGTGTATGCTTTTACGCACCACGCATCACGCACCACGCACAACGAAGACGTAAGCGAACTCCGCATACCGATAACCGTATGCCGTATTACTCACCACTCACCACCCACCACTCACCACTAATACTGGTGACTGGTGACTAGTGTCTTGTGACGTGTGTCTTGTGACTGGTGACTTTTGCGAAGCACTCACCACGCACGACGCACCACGAAAACGTATGCATTACATAAAAAGGCCCCCTGACACAGTATTAACCATGTCAAGGGGCCCGGGAACCGAGGGAGAGCCTCGGAATATCCCTGATCACTAGTTAAGCTCTTCCACCGTCGTGTTGAGGTCGCAGGCAAGGTCTCCGGATAACTGAACACCTTCCGGCAGATCGCCTTGCGCCTGTTGATCCGCGAGCGCCTGAAGCCTTAAAGCGACCTCAGCCGCAGCACCGTTGAGGAGTACGGCTTTGTCCTGACCCTGGATCCTCAGCTCAAGACCATTCCCCAGACCGAGCCTGTTCAGGATCTCCTGAAGGATCTTATCAGAGGAACTGATAACCAGTCTTTCTATCTCTCCGGTCTGCTGGTTCACAAAAATGTCACAGACAAAGAAGCTGGTCGCTGCATCATGATCGCCGTAGTACTCGGGTGGCGTCTGGGTCCAGTTGATCGATACGCTTTGCAGTTTCCCGTCATTATCGTAGTTATACTTGATGAGTATTTCATTCTGGTTGCACATGAATGACTGGTCGTAGAAGGTATTGACCACGGCATTGATAAAATTCGCCACATTCTGCGGGATGACCCGTTCGGTCGGTATCATTATCCGCGAAACCTCCCACCCCCAATACCATCCATTGTTCCCTGAGGTCATATAATGTTCCTCGAGGGGCTTTCCGTCCGCGCCATAGGTGACCTCTACCGACTGGCGATTATCCATGCTGAACCAGTATCCGGTGTTCGAATTCTCATATTTATAATGTCTCAGCACGCCGTTGGAATCATATTCGAACCATTTCTCTGAACTGTTAACAACAGGACCTCCCCAATACCATGGGTAGTAAAGGGTGTCGACGGATAGATATTTCTCCTGACCATCGTAGCAGATATAATAATCCCAGTATGGAGAATATGTATACGTATCCTTCTCGTGAAGCAGTCTTCCCTGTTCGTCGAACTCCTGGAGGAAGTAGGATGAGCTCTGTTGTCCGTACCAGAAATCCTCGATAAACTCGACATCGCCATAGAACCTTATCCAGGGCCATGCACCGCTTTCCGGGAATCCGGTCTTCAGTTTGAACAGTTCGAACGGATCCTCCCCTTGATAAGGACCCTGTTGTATAAGTCTCTTCCGTAAGTAACCGCCATACCCGAAGTTCTCGCCGACTCGTTCCAGCCGCTTGAGGGTCCCGTCCGCATAATACTCCCGGGTCTCAATACGATATCCGGTGTTGATCCCGTCGCCGGCGTATTCCTCACGGCGCAGGAGCTTTCCGTCTTTGTCAGCGATCTCGGTGCTGCAATACCAGAATTTCGTTATGCCGTCTGATGCGAAATATTCCCTGTAGAGTTGCTGCACCGTGTTTTCGCCGTCGAGATAACTGGAGCCCATCTCCAGATAGGTAAGGACTCCGTTGTCATACTCGACAAGCGAGTAGAGGTATGTCCCGTCGGGGTTATACGCCTCTTCCTTGATGACCTCGCGGACATAATACACAGCGCCCTGCGAGATGTTTTCCTCGACGATATACGTAAAGACCTGCTTCGATCCGTCAGGGCCATAGGTATAGCTTACCTCTTCGCTGTAGAGCTGGGTGATATCGCTGAGATTGGCGTCCTGAGCGGTGACGCGCCTGGTGCTGACATTGATCAGCCTACCTTCGGCGTCATACGTATAATAGGTGTCCTGCACCCACCACGGATCGACATAGATCGACCAGGAATGACCGGCGATAAATTCATGCAGGATATTTCCCTCGCTGTCATAGTCAAGTTCGCGGATCTCTTCGTATTCGTTCATGACCGTCCAGACGCCCTGCCAGACCGACTCAACCCTCTGGAAGACCCGTGAATGCTTCAGGAGATATTTTCCGCCGATCTCTATCCACTGCTCCTCTTGCACATTGGAATACTTATAGGTAAGATTTCCATCCTTGTCATATGACGAAGTGACCGAGGAATAGAGGCACTTTCCGGTATCTCTATCAATCTCCCAGTCCGTTTCCTGCAGGCTACTACCGTCTGGATATTCATTACGAACGGTATAGCGCGCCTTGGTCCCTTGAGCGTTCACCGCGCACGTTGTCGTCTGGCGATACCAGTAATCTCCGTATTGATAGAACTCGGTAATAGTGTGTATTCTCCACTCTTCCTGGCTATCAACGATACAACTCCTGGTATATATCGTGAACCACGCCTCTTCGCGTGTCTGCGTCGATATGATGTTGCCGTCGGCATCGTACTCTTTGACCTCGGTGAAGATGCGGCTCACTTTACCCTGATCGTCGCGTTCAGTCGTCCTTTGTTCGGTCCTGAACAGATGACCTTTATCGTAGTCGCTGCGGGTATAGGCCACTTCCCCGAACTGATCGCTCACCGTTTTTTCCTGGATCGACCGCGTGATCTGCCCGTTCTCATCGTATTTATTTTCAGTCACGAGCGTTAGAACGATATTCCCCATGCGGATAGTGCTTTCAACCCTGGACCTCACGAGCTTGCCGTCGACCAGGTGAGTAATCATATGGGTCAGCAGATTTCCGTTAGTATCATAGGTAAACATCTCTCTGACAAGCTCGGTCTTGTAGACTTTACACTGAGGAGCGGTCCCATCTACATAGGTGATCTTCATGACCTTCAAGACAGGGAGTCCCAGTGCATTATAATAGATATGCTCTTTGACAATGACCCCTCCGAGTTCCGGATAGACCCCTTCGACATACGACGCGCATTCAAGGAGCCAGTCCTCATTGATGGAAAGACCGATAAGCCCATCGAGGTAGTGTTTAATCTCGAGTCCTCCATCGAGCGGATAGGTCATCACTGTCCGTAAGCAACTGTAGCAAAACCAGTTAAGATCGTCGCTGTCTATGTCACCATCTCTGTCGGCATCGATCGGTTCTTCGCGAAATAGTTTATAGTCATTGAGATCGAAGATACCGTTCCCGTCAAGGTCACAATGACTGTCATACCCTGGAGAGATAGGCCTGCCTTCAATGGTAATCTCAGCCACCACTTCGCCTGAATCTGAATCGACGATATAGTCATAGATGCCGTCCTCGTCCACGTCCAGAAATCGGACATTTCTTCGTAACGGATCCATATCGTATCCCCACCAGAGATACGGCACGTCACCGCCACCCAGAGTACCCGCAAGTTGAGTGACACCGCCGTTCAGCATCCCTCTGAGCTTGCTCAAAGATTTTGAGCTGCTCCTGAAACCGAACGAAAACATCGAATCCGACTCTTCATCATCAAGATTCAGATCTACATCGGTTGCGGCGGGATACTGTTTAAGGAAGGCTTGATACAGATTGGTCTTGAGTGATGCGGATACTTCTGAAACTCCCTGAGCGTATACGCACGAAACGCTCAGTATACCTATACAACCTATCACTAATAAACCTACCCACATCCATGATAATTTCTTCATTTCCATCCCCCTTTGGTTAATTGTTTACCGATTAAGAAACAAGTTAAAAAATTCAGCTCTCACGAGCCATCACTCATATAAAACACAGATCATAGTATTCTGTTCCATAAATTATCTGGCTTTTTAATACTTAACTACATCGCAGCGATCATTATCAGGATAACGGCTGAGAGCGTTACCGTCACCACTGCTGTATACGAAAGATACAGCATCATGTGCGATGTAGCGATATCCTTTATCCTCTCATCCAATTCCATACACATCATGCTCCTAATTTAAAGCTTTTACTAAGGCCCCAAAAAAAATCTTTGCCTCTACTCTATTGAACACGAAAGGCAATTATTTATTCCACAAGAAAAAGTAACAGCCGATGCCTTAACTGAGACGCCCTGCTTCAGTCTTCTTGATATTCGATTCTATCCAGATAGCCTCGAGACTATCGGGATAATTCCGGAGAACCGTATTATAGGCTTCGCTCGCCTTGCTGACATCTTTCAGATCTCGCTCGAAGACGATCCCGATGGCGCACTGGGCTATGCTCGCGAACGTCGTCTCGGGATACTCCTCAACGACCCGTTCCAACGTTCTGATGGAGTCGGTATAATGACCGATGAACCGGTAATACGCCCCGATAAAAAGAAGTAACTGCGGATCGTAACGCGGATTCGGGTACTCCTTCACGACCTGTTCCAAAAGACGGATCGATTCGAGATGCTGATTGATATCGTTCTTCTCGATCGCCTGATTGATCGTCTGTATCGCTGTTTTAACAAGAGACGGCAGCTCTCCTTTTTCTTCGTCTGAGATGTAGAGCGGCGCCGGCCGCAGTACTTCCATCGCCCGGTCAGCTGTATTCCTCACCAAGAGGAGGACCTGCAGCTTCTTCCCTATCTGATAGAGTTCCTCGAGCTCTCTCCACTCGTCCAGGGCGAGCCTGCGCGGAGCAGCCGGGCCCTCTTTGATATCGACAATGGTCATCTGTCCGGTCTTGACCACGATCTTTTTCGCCTGTTGTGATCTTCCGACGCCCGCGACTTCAACGGCACCCTCAAGAACGCCTACCCAGGTCCTCTTCCTCAATTTTTCCGTTGCGTCGACCGCGAATTTGGTGCCAAGCGCCTTTACCTCGGCGGCCGAGGTCCGCATGAAGAATCGCGAACCTTTGAAACCTTCATCGATCCTCACCAGGGCCTTCCCTTTGTTCAGCGCGATGCGCACTTCGCCTTTTCGGTACTTCGGTATCATCCGTCCGATACGTACCGAAGAATTCTCCTTGAGACGGATGGCGAATTTTCCTGACACCTCGATATCGAGCGACGAGCCCTCTTGGATCGAAATGGTCGAGCCAGGACCGATCTTCTGGCCGGACTGCAATGCCCGGGCTCCGGAAGGCGTGCTGACGGTCGCCTCGCCATACATCGCCACGACGATCGGATTTTCAACGCTGGTGTAAAAATAACTTCCGATCCCGAGCGAGATTGTCACGATAACGAGAGCAGTAATCCTGACCAGCGCCGGGACGCGGGGTACGAGAAGAGCGCGCGCGTCTTCAAGCATCCTCTCGGCGATGACCGCCAGGGGGCTTGGCCGCGCCCGCGCGACAAGCGCCTCGTTCAGCTTGTCTCTAAACTGAAGGTCGAAGGTGACCGATTCCTCGACGGGATGAAGTACGGCCACGGCGGCCTTGTATCCCCGCAGCATCCTGACGGTATTCCCGCACGACAGGCATCCTTCTATATGGGATGCCACCGCGTTATGCCTGTGCCCGGGCAGCCTGCCGTCAACATACATGGAGATGAGTTCAAGGCCGATCCTGTGGTTCATAGATCGTTCCCCGTTTTATGATGCGCGCCGCCGAGATCCGCGCCGAACCGTTTCATAAAGATCGCCCGCGCCCTGCTCAATCGCGAGGCTACCGTACCGACCGAACAACCGATAATTGACGCCACTTCTTCGTACGACAATTCCTGCACATCGCAGAGGACAAGCACCTGACGATATTTTTCCGGGATGGTGTCAAATATCTTCTGGATCGATTCCTGCAGTTCTTTGTCTTCGGCGATCTCTTCGGGGTTCTTCTTGTGTATGGCGATGAGGTCGCTGAGTTTAACGCTCGTCTCGTCGTTGACAACAATGGTCTCGAGCGGGATATCGTGAAAATATTTCTTATCGCGGAGCTCGTTTTTAGCCAGATTACCGGCTATAGTATAAATCCATGAGGATACCTTTCCTTTCGGACTGAATGTCGATAGATTCATATAGACCCTCACGAATGTCTCCTGCGTTAACTCTTCGGCCGTCTCCTTGTTTCCGATCATCCGATAGATAAAATTGAGGATCGGCCGTTTATACTTGGCGTAAAGCTCGTCGAAGGCCTGGCCGTCGCCCGCCTTCGCTCTTTCAATGAGCGCCTCGTCTTGTGCGCCTCTCGTATCGGGATATCCCATTTATATTTCTAGTATATATAACACAAAATAAACAAAATAAATCCAACTTTTGTTAATAACAGTAGGATTATAGCAGGAAATAACGAGAGGAAACAAGGAAAAAAGCTTTTTGGCGAGATGTGCGGATCAGGGTAAAGCAGGAAAGGCTTACGTGATGGTGTTCAGCGTGCGGACTTATTTGGCATCTTGCGGCGTGGACGCGGCTGACGGGCGCAGGATGATCAGGCCGTCATTGCCGACGACGATCGCCTGAGAAGGCATCGTATTGAGCAGGTCAATCAGCGCATCGATCTTTGTGTTGATCCCCTCTTTGACGACATGAAACTCAAAAGACAGGAATAATTTTTCCCGTAGAGTTGTAAAGTAGCTTGCCAATTTCTCCATATCTATCGAATCCTCGTGAAGCTTTGCGTAGGAAATAATGTATTCAACCGCCCCATAGACCCTGTCGATCTCGCGGGGATCAATAACACCTTCATCCTGAGCCGCCTCGGCGATTATGTCGACATTCTGGATGAACTGGGAATCCTGATTTTCCGCCGATGTAAAAAGGCTGTTCAGCTCTTCTACGCGGCTTTGAGCTGTTATTTGGGACTCATCCAGCGCCGTACTCTCTAATGTCGAGACGACGTCTTTTCCTTTTTTACCCAAACGGGCGATATCCTGCAATGTCTCCTTTACCTTTGACAAAAGCGCCGTCGGATCCCTTTTCAGTTGTTCCATCGTATCCGGATCGACGGAAAACGATATCTGTATAGTGCCGTCTTTATCTGAGCAGCCTTTCATATAGGAGATGCCTTTCGCGGCATCGCTCACGGTTTGCATATTACTATCGGAAGCTGCTTGATAGTGGGAAAAATTCAATGCTACTTTTTCCAAGTCCTGTTCGTTGATCACGCCGTCTTCATTTCTATCAGGCCTGATAGTAAGCGTGACACTTCCATCGTCGTTAGTGTAAGAATTACACTGAGCCAATCCGCGTTCTGCCCTTGAAATCGCGTCGATAGCCTCCTCGATGATTACCTGATCCTCTCCTATTTCAGGTTCCAACTTTACGGGCTCTCCGACTTCTGGTTTTTCAATATCATTATTAATATCGACGGCTTCCTGCTGATCCTGTCGGTCGGTCATGGAAAGAGGCGGCAGGACATCATTCTGGCCTTCATCCTGAGCGAGAGGGGTATCACACCATGCCGGAAGGCAAGAATAACACGGAAGGCATAAAAAGAAGAGCAATGCTTCAATAAAAAAATAAATATAATTCCTTTGATTCTTCAATATCGCAAACATCTCTATCCCCCTCACGATATTCAAGAACGGATTACGCCCTGTTCTTGATAAGTCTATTTTCTATGAACGCCAATTCTCTTGTGATAATAGAACACAATCTTTTTGCCCTGCGATAGGCAAAAAATCTTTGTATCCTTTTTTCAAGACTGGTATTCCTTGAATTATTGCAATGCATACGTTCCCCCATAGACTAAACGTGTGCCTTCAAGAAGCAGATCTTAAACGAATGCAGAAACCCGATCGTATAGATCTTTTTTCCGACAACCGCGTAGAATGTCCCCGCTACTTTGCAAATCAGTTTATCCTCCCCCAGCTCATTATTATGCTCTTTCAAGATGTAGAAGTGCCTCTTTTTCGCTGGCGG
>Ga0315294_10008268_pt1 | contig 11444 bp, 14 predicted proteins | sample YL17G13_40_MG_FD_203626 | JGI IMG/M metagenome (GOLD analysis project Ga0315294, IMG submission 203626) | Sediment microbial communities from Yellowstone Lake, YNP, Wyoming, USA - YL17G13_40 | ecosystem: Environmental > Aquatic > Freshwater > Lake > Sediment | place: USA: Wyoming | collected... | reverse complement strand
GCCTGCACCGGATTCGGAACTCGCACTCCCCACAATAGCGGTTCAACACGAGGTCCGGTGCCTTATCCGGGGAAAGCATCGCGTCTATCTTCTCGGTCAGTTTGCCAACTCGGTTGCTCAGACTCGCGGCCTTCACTTTGAGTGTGGAATGATCGTCACCGTGGATGATCTTCCCGATGCTGACCGTGCGGCCAAGCATCCCCGACAACACCAACGCATCGAAAGCCAGAAGGAGTTTGTCATCCTTGCTCAGTTTGTTCCTGAAGATGAACCGAACCGGGATAAACTGGGCGGCTCTTCCGCGGCCCCCTGAAGGTATTCTCTCAATCGCATGAATCTTGGATTCCAGATTCCCTGCTTGAGTCACCGCATCCGCGGCCAACCGCCACGTGGCAGTTTTCATATCCTTTGTGCCAGCCAACCCGGTGACGCATCCATCGGGCGCGACTCCATCCGTCAGGCGTTTGACTCCGGCGTTTCGGTAGGTTTCAGTCTCCGTTCGCATCCAGTCCGCGTAGGCATTCCCTGTCCCCGCTTCATTGTGCGCTCGGAGAAAACACTTGGTCGGACAGTTGAGATACGCCTCGAAAATATTTGCCGTGATCTGCATGTGGGTCATAGTACCATTTTACTATGTGACTAATGGGGTCGGCTACCGTTTTTATCTAACCGTTTAATGTTTACGTGGTTGGCGAGGTTTGCCCTTGCCCTTGGGTTTTCTGATGGGTTCCGGCGGCGGATATTAAATTTCGCTGAGCATACGGCGGACGGTATTAAGAAGCTGAGGGATATCCCGTTGGCAGATTTTGAAAATTTCCTCAGAGTCGATATCGAAATAATCATGGGCAAGGACATTGCGAAGACCGATGACGCCATGCCAGTCGATTTCGGGATATTTTTCAAGGTATTGGCCGTCGGTTTCGAGGTCGATTTTCTTGAAACTTTCGCCTATGGCGATGAGCATCATAGCGATGGCGTCGAGCTTGTCGAGGTTGTCGTCGTTGGCGGTAAAATCATCCGGCGACTCTATATTCGAAGAGCGTCGCTGAATGCGAACGAGAGATTCCTCGATCTGGAGCAATCTCTCGCGGATAAGCGACATATCAGGCATATCGGGCCTCCCTGTCGATTCGCGCCTTGAGGAAACGATTCATATTATTGCGATAGCGGATGACATCGACTGGCCGGTTGAAATCCTTTTCGAGCGCCTCTTTGATATGCACCACATAAAACAAATCCGGCTCTCTCATTTCGACTACCACATCAATATCGCTGTTTTGACGCAGCTCATCCCTCGCGGCTGAACCGAAAATCCCGATTTTTGTCACTCCATAGAGGCGTCCAAACTGCGAAAGGTGATTTTTTAATTCCCGCAGCACCACCTCACAGCTTAACTTGCTTTCATTCATACCGACACCTCAATTTTCGCCATAGACCACTCTGTCAAATAGGACGCGATTATTGTCCGGCAAATGGGGTAAAGAGTCAAGCCCTTCGATTTCACTATGTCTCCCGATCAAAACATTCAAGGGCAGGCAAATAAATGCGGACCTGAGACGGCCGCCTTTTTGTCCTAATGTTTACGCGGCGGTCGGTGCTTGCCCTTGCCCTTGGGTTGTCTGACGGATTCCGGCGGCGGTGAGGTTTCCCTGTGCGCCCGGACGAACAGCCGAATAGGCACTTCGGCTATGGGCAATAAATCGCTTAGTCGGCTAACGACGAATCGGCGATAGCTCTCGTCGAAAAGGTCCGCCTTGTTGACGAACATAAGAATCGTGACGGGATTGATTGCGACCTGCGTGGCGTAATAGATTTTCGGCCTGCCGATTTTCGAGGAGCCGGGCTGCGTTTCCTTTATAATCTCGAACGCCCTGTTCAGTTTCGGCGTCGATATCCACGTCGTCGCCTGCTTGAAAAGCTCGGCAGCCAGGTCGAGAACGCTTTTGACGTTTTTGGCTTTGCTCGCGGTCGTGAAGGCAATCGGGGCATGTCTTAATCCCGGCAATAACTTCGTCAGGTAATCTTCGTATTGCCCGGTATCCGCGGAACCCTTCGCCAGGTCCCATTTATTGACGACTATTATGCAGGCCTTGCTTTCTTCGGCGATTAGTTGCGCAAGCTTTTTGTCGGGCTGCGATACGGGCGTGGTCGCGTCGATCATCATCAGCACCACGTCCGCCCTGCGAACCGAACTTGTCGCGCGGACGAAGCTGTAGAACTCGATATTGTCGGCGAGCTTGCTCTTTTTCTTTACGCCCGGGGTGTCGATGACGACGATTGTTTGACCGTCTTTCTCGAACCGGATGTCAACCGCGTCTCGCGTGGTGCCGGGCGTTTCGCTGACAATCACTCTGGTATCGCCCACAATGGCGTTGACAATCGAGCTTTTGCCCGCGTTCCGCTTGCCGACGATTGCTATTCTCATCACGGGTTCAGCCGGCCTGGCCGATTCGACAATTTTCCCTTCGGCTGCGCTCAGGGTGAACAGCCGGTCGATGATTGTGTCTAACAGCACGTCTTTGTTGATGTTGTTTTTGGCGGAAACGCACAGGAACTCGCCGAAGCCCAGTTTGCCGAACTCGCCCGCCTCGGGGAATTTGCTCTGTGCGTCGGCCTTGTTCGCCACGCCGAGGACCCTGAGATTGTGTTCCCGGCTTCGCTTCGCTTCGCCGAGGCGAGTGCGAAGAAGCCGCGTTATCGTCTGGTCTAATGACATTATCCCGTCGCGGATATCGACCACGAACAGGACGAGATTGGCCGATTCGATTGCCCGCTGAATTTGCTGGTGGACGTCTTTTTCGAGATGGTCCGCGTCAACGATGCCGTAACCGCCCGTATCGACAAGCTCAAAATAGCAGTTGTTTCTCTCGATGATTGCGCTGACCCTGTCGCGCGTAACGCCCGGCGTCGGCTCGACAACGCTTATCATCCTGCCCGCCAGGGCGTTGAACAAGCTGGACTTCCCCACGTTGGGCCTTCCAATTATCGCGACTACCGGTATTGCCATAGCCCGCCATTATACCGGCGAACGCGGAAATTGAGCAGGACTTTTTCATCCTCCGCAGCAACGCTACTGCGAAGGATGGACTGGTTCGTATTGGAATACCGATTCGAGCGGGACGCCAAATGCGCGGGCGATGCGGAAGGCCAAAGGCAGCGAAGGGGCGTATTTGCCCTGCTCCATCGCAATTATCGTCTGGCGTGTTACGCCTGCGATGTCTGCCAACTGCTGCTGGGTCATCTCGCCTTTTTCGAAACGCAGCCGGCGAATGTTATTTTTCAGTTCATTTGTCTCCATCGCCGCTCCTGCCATATTGAATCAGAATAGCCAGACTCTGCACAAACAAAAAAATGGCAAGCCCCCCCACAAGTATCATGGGCATCACATTAACTGAGATAGAACCTTGTGGACCAACGATCCACCAGGGAATCACACATGCTGCAACGAAATATAACCAAAGCACGACATACGCGGCCATAACTGCTCTTTTGTGGATTAACTGGTCCCGCTCATCGAAACTAACCTTCTTTTTCCCTTTGCGGAACTTGCTGGCAATGAAAGGAAATAACCAAAATAAGCCGCCCCAAATGGCAGTGCCTGTAAACATAAAAAGAGGTGCAAATGACATCCCCTTGTCATAAGCGATAAATATGGCGACCCCGCAGGGGATGAGAAAGCAAGATGCTCCCAAAAACAACCCAATCCATGCTTCTTCTTGTGTTTTATTCATGATTTTTCTCCTTTACTTCCCTGGCCGTATTGAACCAGAATCGCTGCTGAATAGACCATCATAACAATGAGCAGGGTACCAATGTTGATAAGGGGAAGTGACCAGGCGGGAATGCAGCCATTGTCTCCGAGAATAAATCGCGGGATTACACTAACAGCGGGGAACACTATCCAGCCAGATACGAAGGCGGCCATTGCCGCTCTGGTCGTAATCAGCTTATCGCGTTCGTCGGCCTCTACTTCCCTGGGGCTTTGTCGCTTTAGCACCCAAACAAGTAGTGACCCCCCCAGCAGAATCAGAACTGCTGGCGGCAGGAACCGACCCGCGAAACCTTCGGGAGTTTCCTTTAAGATGAAGAGTTGAAAAAATACATAGGCAAGCATTAAGACAGTCAACAGCATTATTGCCAAATTGCAAAGTACTGCTTTTTGGGTTCTATTCATTGTCTTTAGCCCTCCAGCCGTATTGGACCAGAATTGACACAGATTGCACTACAGTTACGAGCACGCCCCCGCCACCAAGTATTATAGGCAAGGTATAAGAAGGGATTGGGCTGCTTAGCCCGGTAACGAACCACGGGACCATACATACGGCAGCGAAAAAAAGCCAAAATACAGAATAGGCAGCAGTAAGAGACCTTTCGTAAATTAGCTGGTCCCGCTCGTCAAACTTTACTCCGCCCTGGCGTCTTTTTTTCTGGAAGACGGCGCTCGATATTCCAAGAAACCCCAGAAGACCAAAAAGGCACAATCCATCAAAGGCCTGTGGAAAGCCGTGCTTGCTGGCAAGTATAGTGACCGTTGTTCCGACTAATGTTAGCGTTATCGCAATTATAAACAGGTTGGTCCATGCAAATTTTTGTGAACTATTCATTATATTTCTCCATTCTCAAAATGCGGTCGATGAATTTAATTCCTTAACTTACTTTTCGCCATTTTTGCCCCCCCAGCCGTATTGAACCAGAATCGCTATCGAATGCACAAAGAAAGCAGTCAAACCCGCTGCCATAAAAATGTCCGGCAGCCACGCCACCGAGATAGTTGCCTCAGTCCCCAGTATGAAGAACGGCAGCATACACGCAAGGCCCGTGACTAAAAATGCTGCACAGAAGCCCGCCACCGCCGCGCGGTTGTTGATTAGCAGGTCGCGCTCGTCGCATGTTACCTTACCTTTGTCTTTTTTGAAAATCAGAGACGCCAGACCGCCAAGACCGGCTATGCCTAAGAATGCCTGTCCGGATCTGGCTATTAACCAGGGCAGACCAATTACGAGGAACAGGATTGCTACTGCAATCGCAGCAAGAGTAACCCCTGCTGATACCCAAATTGCCATCCACCACGCCATTTTTTGAATTCTGTTCATACCTGATTCTCCTTAAATACCCGGCTACGGCTCGGCGTTTCTATTCTTTCTATGGCCTTCGAGGCACCTACGCCGAGACGAGTGTATGTTGTATCGAACATAATGTACGCTATACTTTACTATATGTCAAGTCAATTTTACAATTTTTTGCAAATTTTTTGGTTACCTGTAGTTCGCTGTAGTCCGCAGCTTAAAGTGACGCCGCGTGCAGAAATATGGCACAAAGGCCGTGCGCAGACAAAAACCGCATTATCAGTATCAAAAAAAGGGGTGGCAATAGTGGCAATAGCAAATTCTAACTTCTTCTGTATTTATATCTTTCACAATTACCAACAAAGTTAGAAAAGTTCTATTACCACTATTGCCACCTGTGACATCAGCCGTCGATGTGCCTGTTATCAGTAAAGTCGATGCTTGCTTGTGTGGTGTGTTTTTGGGGTATTGACCGATATAAGAGATATGCAGCTAACTACATCACAGACAAAGGTATGCCCATTTTGTGCCGAGACGATACTTTCGGCGGCGATTAAGTGCCGGCATTGCGGCGAGTTCCTCAATACCGCGCGGGCAAAAGCAATGTTGACCCGGCTTGGCCGGCAGGGCGGCTACGGCGATGAGCAGCAAGCCGACAACGAGAATGACTCACAGGACAAAGAACAGACCAATGCGATTGTTTACTCAGGCAGGCCGAGTTTGTGGGCGATGACAATGGATTTTGTCAAAGGCGCGGCGATGCTGTCGGCGGCGATTCTGATAATGGCCTGGCATATCGAACGCGTTTCCTGGCTGCATCTTTCCATTCAGAGCATAGCAGTCGTCGGCAAATATCGGGTTATGTTAGGGCTGGGTATAGTCATTGTCGTCGGCCTGATTCTCTTTTACAAGGTGTGGAAAATCAGGATGACTCATTACGAAGTCAGCCCCGACCGGATTGAATACGGCGAAGGCATATTCGACCGCAGGGTTGATAATCTCGATATGTTCCGCATCGTTGATATCAAGCTTCGCAGGAATATCCTCGATTGCGTTGTCGGGGTGGGGACGGTGCTATTGACGACCTCCGACAAGAGCCATCCGGAGTTTGAGTTTAAAAAAATCAAAAATTCCCGCGAGCTTTACGACACCATCAAAAAGGCCAGCTTGTCCGCCGACCGCAGAACAAACGTCATTCATATGGAATAACCTTTAGCGAATCTGACAAAATTAGGTTTAGCCACTGATTGCACTGATTTCCGAGGCGGGCTCTACGCTTCGCTTAGTGTCACTGTTTCATTTTATTATCTGCCTGCCCTGCGTAGCTGCTTCGGCGAAGAAGGGTGTTTCTCTGTGGAATCTGTGGCCAATAATAGGAATAATGGGGCCGGCAACCGTTTCTTATTTACATTAGGGCTGAAAGGATTTTTATTCCATTATGCCAGAAATGGCAAGAGCGACTAATAATGGCAGACGTCCCCTACATTTGTTCAAAAAGTGAACAATAACCAAGACAAATATGATGTTTTGAGATTTTTGAGAAAGAAACAGGTACTACAGCACCAATATACTGTAGAGTAACTTTACTTAACTTTATCGTTTTAATTGAGGACGATATGAACCGTTCACCGATACAGTGGTTTCTAACCATAGCAGGACTGTCAGGGATAGCTTCGATATTCCTGAGCTTTACATGGAGCGTTTCTCCCTTTGAGGCTGTATTAGAAGCCCCTTGGTTTTTAGGGGCTCCATTTCTGTTATCTGTTGTTATTTCTGCTTCTGTAATTCGCTGGAATCTCACAGGCCGGTCATCTCTATTAGAACAGATAATCACATATTTAGTTGGCTTGTCAATGATGGTAGTTGTAATTAGTTCAAACTTTAGATTTTCATCTGACGGAGGGAGGATGGCAGTTATTTTTTCAGCAAGCTCGTTAATTGCAGGCATTTTCCTCGTAATCAGAAATCACAGACTTGGCAAGTTCAAAAATTTCAGTCCAATTATGCTAATGCAGACTGCTTATCTTGGCAATGGCATATTTTGCCTGATTGGCTTTTGTAGAGGAGTCTTTGGGGGAGGAGGTTTTGGAGAAGGTTGGCGGATTGGTGCCTACTTCGCTATCGTGACAGTCATTGTGTATGCGGCACAGATGGTCTGGATTAGTTGCCAGAAAAAGACAATCTCAGCAGTCAAACCCCAAGAGTTATAATCTGTTTCGTGTAAGGAAATAGGAATAATAGGGACAGCAACTGTTTCAAATAACATAACGGTGGAGAGATTATGAAAACTGTATTTGTCGTCTGCGTAAGCATTCTGGTTTCGTTGACCTGTTTTGCGGCTGAGCCATCGGTGTCGCCCTCGCCTCGCTTCGCGGGCGAAGCGTCGATGTCAAAAGAGCAGGCCAATGCCTGGTATAGCGAAACGGGCTGGCCTGTCGGCTGTAACTTCATCCCCAGCACGGCGATAAATCAGCTTGAGATGTGGCAAAAAGACACTTATGACGCGAACACAATCGACCGTGAGCTTGGCTGGGCCGAGCAAATTGGCTTCAACACCGTCAGGGTGTATCTGCATTATCTTGTCTGGCAGGAAGATCCAAACGGTTTCAAGGGCAGGATGGACGATTTCCTCGGCATCTGCGACAGGCACAAAATCAGGGTTATGTTTGTTTTGTTCGATGACTGCTGGAATGGCAACGCCAAGTTAGGCAAACAGCCCCCGCCGAGGCCGGGAGTCCACAATTCGGGCTGGCTGCAATGTCCCCGTTACGCCGAGGTCAACAATGTATCAATGTATCCCGTGTTTGAAAAATACGTGGATGATATTCTGCGGTCTTTCGGCAAAGATAAAAGGGTGCTGATTTGGGATTTATACAATGAGCCGGGCAACAGCCATACGCCGCAGCAGCAAATGCCATTTTTGAAAAAAGTAGTTGAGTGGGCGCGAAAGGCCGACCCGCAGCAGCCGCTTACCTTAGCGGTTTGGAATCAGGACTCGGCACATAAGGAACTGAATGATTTCCAGATTAGTAACAGCGATGTGATTACGTTCCATAACTACTCAGGATATGAGAATATGAAGCAAGATATTGCTAAGTATAAATCTTTCGGCAGACCCGTTATCTGCACCGAGTATATAGCGAGAGGTATGGGGAGTAAATTTGAGACGCACCTGCCTTTATTGAAAGCCGAAAACGTAGGCGCGATAAACTGGGGATTTGTGTATGGCAAGACGCAGACGGTTTACCCCTGGGGCTCGCCGCCGAACGCCCCTGAGCCGAACGTCTGGCATCACGACATCTTCCGCAAAGACGGCTCGCCTTTCAGCGAACAGGAAATCGAGACAATAAAGAAATTGACGAAAAAAGATTAATCACAATTTTTCTCTGGAGAGCAAAAAATGTTAGCTGTCCCCATTATTAGTTATTACGTGAAAAACAAAGCATTAAAACAAGGGTTAGCAGGTTTAGTTGCAGGTATGGTAATAGCTATGGGAACATCAGGGCTAACTGGTTGTAGTAATCCTAAAAATGATATTTATTCCAGAATAGATAAGTCAACCACTCTTTCTGATGAAGAAAAACAAGAATATAAAAAAGAGTATCAAAAGATTAACTTAAACAATCTTACAAACGAACAAAAAGAATTTCTTTCATATTGTACAAAAGAAAAAAGAAAGGAGTTAGCAAAAGAATATTCTGAATATATAAAAGATACAGGATTTATGGACCCAAATAATTTAACTGACGAAGATTTTATAGTAATTGGAGAAGGAATAAAGTATGCTTTGAGATGGTGTGCTCCTCCTTAAAGTTCTATCTATGCTGCAACGGGAGATAGGTAATAACCGGGCGAGCAACCGTTTAGTGCTCATTACTTTCCAGAGCTATTAATTTTTTCTTTGTATTGGTTCCGCCGGGGGCGCTAAAATTGCCGAGTGAGCCGTCGGAATGGATGACGCGGTGGCAGGGGATAATCGGGGGAATAGGATTTCTCGCTAATGCGCTTCCGACTGCCCGGCTGGCGCGGGGCTTGCCAATCATACCGGCTAACTGGGAATAACTAACCGTTTGGCCGGGGGGTATTTTGCTACAAGCAATCAGCACTTTTCGAGTGAAAGTTGTAAGGCCGGAAAGATTTAGAGGACAGAGGACTGATGACGGATGACGGAGGGGGAGTTTACCGGCAAAATAGGCGATTATCTGTTTTTGCAGGGATTTGAGGAGGTTTTTGTCAAATTGAGGGTTATCGGGACCGGCCCGGCTACGGCTCGGCAACGTTGCATTCAAGGTAGGGTGGGGTTTACCCCACCGATTAATTTGGCGGGGCAAGCCCCGCCCTACGAAACACGAAACCTCTTTAGTGCCTTCGCCGAGACGAGCAAGGAGGTGCTTTTCGACGATTTTGCGGGTTGGGCATGGGAGAACGGTGCGGATAAGCCCCTTCTTGTCGGCGACTAAGCCAAAATACCCCCAGGCAGTATTGAAAATCGTATATTTCATTTGTGTATCCATACCGCGAAAAATCATATTAAACAAGGCAAAGTCGTTGACGCAAGAGGGTAATTATGATAAAAAGGCGTGTTTGTAAATCTGTATAGGCAAAAGGTTTGACGCCCCCGCGTCTTTTTATCGAAGACAAGTGCGGGGGCAGGTGGAAATGTTGTCTTTAGAAGACCTTAGAAAACGTATAGACGAGATTGACATCAAGCTTGTCTCGTTGCTCAACGAACGTGCCGGCGTTGTGATAGACATTGGCGGTATCAAGAGCAAGACAGGCACGCCCGTGTACGCGCCGGACCGTGAGAAGGAAGTGCTTGAAAAGATAACCGGGGCCAACAAAGGCCCGTTGCCGAATAAGTGTTTGCAGGCGATATGGCGCGAGTTGATGAGCGGGTCGTTTGTTCTGGAAAGGCCTTTGCGGGTTGGCTACTTAGGGCCTGCCGGCAGTTTCAGCCATACCGCGGCGATGTTAAAGTTCGGGCAAAGCGCGGACTATGAGCCGCTTGCGGATATTCGCGGCATCTTCGACGAGGTCAGCAAGGGACACTGCGATTTGGGTATTGTGCCGATAGAAAATACATTGGGCGGCGGCGTGGTCGAGACCCTCGATGCGCTGGTGGATTCGGACGTGAAGGTTTGCTCGGAGATTTTGATGGCGATTCATCACAATCTTTTGGCCAACTGCAAAATAGACCAGATAGAAAAGATTTACTCGAAGCCGGAGGTTTTTACGCAGTGTCGCAACTGGCTGGCCGCGACGTTCAAGGAGGCCAAGACCGTTGCGGAGCCGTCAACCGCCAGGGCGGCGCAGAAGGCCGCCAAAGAAGCGAAGTCGGCGGCAATCGGCTCAGTAATAGCAGCAGAGTTGTATGGGCTGAAGGTGATTTGTGAGAGCATCGAAGATATGCCCAACAATGTAACGAGATTTTTTGTTGTCGGGCGGGAAGACGCCAAGCCGACAGGCGAGGACAAGACCGCGGCGATATTCAGCACGGCCCACAAGGCAGGCGCGCTGGTCGACGTGCTTGAGGTCTTCAAGAAATATGACGTCAACCTGACTAATATAGAATCGAGACCCAGCAAGAAGAGACAATGGGAATATTACTTCTTTGTGGATTTTATGGGGCATCGTGGCGACGAAAAAGTTCAGCAGGCCTTCGACGAGGCACGCAAGCACTGTTTGCAGCTTTCGGTGCTGGGCAGCTTTCCGCGGGCGACAGAGGTTTTAGGATAACTTTAGGAGCGTTTTAGATGAGTGATTCGACAAAGCTCACCACGAGAAAATCGTTTGTGGCGGGCAACTGGAAAATGAATACCGACGTTCACAGCAGCGTCAAACTGGCCCAGGGCATCGTTTCGGGTTGCAAAGATGTTGTTGGCAAAGTTGACGTGGCTGTGTGTCCGCCGTTTGTTTACCTGCAGCAGGTAGGCATGGCACTTCAGTCGTCGCATATCGCGCTTGGCTCGCAGGATGTTTACTTCGAGCAGAAAGGCGCGTTCACCGGCGAGATAAGCTCGGCGATGCTCAAGGACGTCGGGTGCGCTTACGCGATATGCGGACATTCCGAGAGACGGCACGTTATCGGCGAGACCGATGAGCTGATAAACAAAAAGGTCCACGCCGCCATATTGGGCGGGCTTTTGCCGATATTGTGCGTAGGCGAACTGATTGAGGAGCGAAAAGCGAACAAGACCGCCGAAGTGGTGACGCGGCAGATGAAAAAAGGCCTGGCCGGCTTGAGCGCCGAGAAAATGTCGGCGGTTACGATTGCATATGAGCCGGTCTGGGCGATAGGGACAGGGTTGACGGCGACGCCCCAGCAGGCACAGGAGGTGCACGCGCTGATAAGGAAGCTGGTCGCGGAGATGTATGACA
>Ga0315294_10008267_pt1 | contig 11444 bp, 7 predicted proteins | sample YL17G13_40_MG_FD_203626 | JGI IMG/M metagenome (GOLD analysis project Ga0315294, IMG submission 203626) | Sediment microbial communities from Yellowstone Lake, YNP, Wyoming, USA - YL17G13_40 | ecosystem: Environmental > Aquatic > Freshwater > Lake > Sediment | place: USA: Wyoming | collected... | reverse complement strand
CGTTCCACGTTCTCCACCACCACGATGGCGTCGTCCACCAGCAGGCCGATGGCCAGCACCATCGCGAACATGGTCAGCATGTTGATGGAGAACCCGAACAGCCCCAGCACGGCGAAGGTGCCCAGGAGGACCACCGGCACCGCAAGGGTCGGGATCAGGGTGGCCCGGATATTCCCCATGAAAAGCCACATGACCAGGAAGACCAACAGAATCGCCTCCAGCAGGGTCGTGACGACCTCATGAATGGCCACCCGGACGAAGGGCGTGGTGTCGAAGGGATACACGACCTTCATCCCCGGCGGGAAGTAGCGGCTCATCTCCTGCAGTCTCTTCTTGACGGCATCGGCGGTATCCAGCGCGTTGGCGCCGGGCGCCTGCCGGATGGCCAGGCCCGCGGCAGGTTTGCCGTTGTGATAGACTTCGACATCGTAGAACTCGGTCCCCAGTTGCGTCCGTCCCACGTCCTTGACCCGCACGATGGAACCATCCGGGTTGGTGCGGAGGGGGATGGCGGCAAACTCCTCCGGCGTCTTGAGCAGGTTCTGGACGATGATGGAGGCGTTCAGGCGCTGGCCTTCCACTGCCGGCGCCCCGCCGAACTGGCCGGCGGACACTTCCACGTTGTAGGCCCGCAGCGCGGTGATCACATCTTGAACCGTCATCTGGTATTCGGTCAACTGGTCGGGGTTCAGCCAGATTCGCATGGCATACTGGCTGCCGAAGACCCCCACCTCACCCACCCCCGGCACCCGCGAAAGCACCTTTTCCAGGTTGGATTGGGCATAGTCCCGCAAGTCATTCCCATCCAGGCTCCCATCTTCCGAGATCAGACCCACGATCATCAGGTAGTTCCGGGTGGATTTGGACACCATGATGCCTGCTCGCTGCACCACCTCCGGCAGGCTCGCCATCGCGAGTTGGAGTTTGTTCTGCACCTTGGCCCAGGCCAGGTCCGGATCGGTTCCCGGCTTGAAAGTCAATTCGATACGGGAGGCCCCGGCCGAATCGCTCGTGCCGGCCAGATACAGCATGTCGTCAAAGCCGGTCATCTTCTGCTCGATGATCTGGGTCACGCTGTTTTCCACCGTCTCCGCCGAGGCCCCAGGGTAAAAGGAATCAATGGCGATGGAGGGCGGAGCAATGGGCGGATACTGAGAGATGGGCAGGTTATAGATGGCCAGCCCGCCCAGCACCATCAGGACAATGGCAATGACCCACGCGAAGACCGGCCGGTCCAAAAAGAATCTCGATAGCATTTCGAGTCTCCATCAATTGGATTGGGGGGCCGGCGGGGCCGTATGGGCCGGTTTTGCGCCCTGTTTCCGTCCGGCATCAAAGGGAACCTCTCTCACAGCAGCACCAGGCCGGACTTTCTGCATGCCCTCGACGATCACCCGATCGCCGGGCGCCAGACCTGAGGTGACCAGCCATTGGTCGCCGATGGCCCGGTCGAGGGTAAGCATCCGCGGCTGCACGGTGCCGCTCGCGTCCACAATCAGAGCGACCGGATTCCCCTTGGGATCGCGTGACACGGCCTGCTGAGGAAGCAGAATGGCCTGCTCGTGAACGCCTTCTTGCACCACAGCCCTGACGAACATGCCCGGCAGGAGAACCCCATTCGGGTTGGGGAAGACCATCCGCAGGATCACGGACCCGGTGGTTGGGTCCACCGAAACGTCGCGGAATTGAAGCGCCCCTTTCAGAGGGTATGCCGTGCCATCTTCCATGAGGAGTTGGACCTGGTTCTGGGTCGCTCCGCCCTGGTTGAGGCGGCCGTCCTCCAATCGACGTTTCAACCGCAGCAGTTCGGTGGTGGATTGGGGAACATCCACGTAAATAGGATCCAGTTGCTGAATCGTTGCCAGGGCCACAGGCTGGTACGCCGTCACGATGGCGCCCTCCGTCACGGTGGATTTTCCGATGCGACCGGAAATGGGAGCGGTGATCCGGGTGTAAGCCAGGTTGATCCGTGCCGTTTCGACCGCCGCTTCCGCCTGTTTGATGGCCGCCTCGGCCATTGCCACGGCATGCCGGTCGCTATCCACCTGCGCCTCGGCCACCTGAAGGGTGGCCTCGGCCACATCGGCGCTCGTCACGGCCTGGTCGCGATCGGAGGTGGAGACGGCTTTGTCCTTGAGCAGGTCCTCCAGCCGCTGGCGGTTCGTCCGGGACAGATCCAGGGTGGCTTTCTGCCGCGTTACGCCGGCCACGCTTGCCGCCAAGGCGGCCTGTGCCCGGTCGGCGGTCTTCCGCATGACATCGAGGTTCGCCGCCGCATTGTCGAGCGCCGCCTTGAAGGGCGCGGGGTCGATCTCGTAGAGCACGTCGCCGGCTTTGACGTCGGAGCCTTCCGTGAAGAGACGCTTCTGCACCAACCCGCTCGCCTGAGGCCGGATTTCCGCGATGAGGTAAGCAGATGTGCGGCCCGGCAACTCCGTGGTCAGCACGACCTGCTGAGGCTGAACCGTCACCGTGGCGACTTCAGGGACGGGAGGCGCCGGCGGAGATTGCGGCTGGTGGTCGCAACCCGGCAAGAACAGGGAGACGAACAGGACGGCCGCAACACAACGTTCCCATTTCTGATGATTCATGGACACACTCCCCTTTTCCAAGAACGGGTATGAAACCCTTCAGGCCGCCGGTTTGGGGCGGCGGAGCATCAAATGAGTCATAGCCCAATCTATCACGGCTCCGATGCTTTCGGTCAGCGTCTCGTAGTCCTTGCTCATGCGGCGGGCGACGCTCGCCAGCAGATATTCCTGCTCATCGGCCATCCTTTTTTTCGTTGACGGAATCTGGCAGGGCTGTAGAATACCGACCGGTCAGTATTGCGCCAAGTTCTTTCTTCGGCCGGTTGGGCATGGAATCTTGAGGAAAGGCCGCGGCAATGCAGCGGATCGACGAGCAGAAACGCAAACGGATTCTCGAGACCGCCGGCAGGCTCTTTGCGGAGCGGCCATCCCACGAAGTCCGCCTGGAAGACGTTGCCGCCGAGGCCCATATCGGGAAGGGCACTATCTACATCTACTTCCAGAGCAAGGCGGACCTGTGCTTCTCGCTGCTGCTTGAGAGCATGGTCGAGGTCATTGACGCCGCGCGCACCGAGGCGGCGGCGGCCGGGACCGCCCCTCTCCAGAAGATTGACCGGCTGGTTCACACCTTCATGCCGTTCACCAAGCGGCTCATGTACCTGCGGAGCATGGAGCGGGAACTGGGATTGCAGCCTGAGCAGATGCAGGCCCTCCAAGAGAAGCGGCGGGAGTTGCTGGGGCTCGTTGAGGGGGTCCTGCGCGAGGGGATAGCCGCCGGCGAGATTGACGACCCGCATCCCGACCTGACCTCGCGCTACCTGCTGGCCATTTTCCGGGAGATAACGTACTTTCCGAACCCGGACGTCGCGCCCGATGTCCTGATGGGCCATATCCTGCATGTCCTCCGCCAGGGGATTCTGAAGCGTGCCCCGTAGCGGAAAGAGCCGCAGCCTCCTGCGCCTGGCCGACGGGCACTACACGCTGGCGGTCCGGGGCGCCGCCGTGCGCGGCTTACGTACGTCGCGGGGCGCGAGGTCACGACCCGATAGGGTCGGCCCCTGCGGCATACGTTTCGGGCGGGATCGTAAAGCCCAACTTCGCGCACTTTTCCAGGAACCGCGGCGCGGCGCCGCCCGAGACCCACTCGCCTGTCTCGCGGCCGGAGGCGTCCACGCCCTTCCGCCGGTACGCAAAGAGGTCCCGGAGGACCACCCGGTCGCCCTCCACGCCGGCGCACTCGGTGATCCGGGTGATGCGCCGCGTGCCGTCCGTCGCGAAGTCGTGCTGTACGAACAGGTCGATGGCCGACGCAATCAGCCGGTGGATGGCCCACAGCGGCATCATGAGGCCGCGCGACAGGCACATCATCTCCAGCCGCGAGACCGCGTCCAGGGGGCTACTGGCGTGCAGGACGGCCAGGCAGCCCTGGTGTCCGCTGGAGATGGCCTGGAGCATGTCGATGGCCTCGTCGCCGCGGATTTCGCCGACGATGATCCGCGTCGGCCTCATCCGCAGCGCGTTCCGCAGCAACTGCGCCAGCGAGATGGCGCCCTTGCCCTCGATGTTGGCGCGGCGGCACTCCAGGCGCACCACGTGCTTCTGCTGAAGCGTCAGTTCCGCCGTGTCCTCGATGGTGATGATCCGCTCCGACTCGGGGATGAAATGGCTGAGGATGCCCAGCGTGGTGGTCTTGCCCGTGCCGGTGGCGCCGGCGAAGATGATGTTGGCCCGCCCTCGCACGGCGACCGCCAGCAGGTGGGCCATGCGCTTCGACATCGTCCCGGCCTGGATGAGGTCGGCGGCGCTCTTGACGGTCTTGGTGAACTTGCGGAGGGTCACCGTGGGGCCGTCGACCGCCAGCGGAGCGATGATGACGTTGCCGCGCGACCCGTCGGGCAGCCGGAAGTCCACGTACGGGGCCGATTGCGAGACCGACCGGCCCGTCGGCTGAAGGAGGGCCGCAATCACCAGGTTCAGGTGCGGCTCGTCCCTGAACTTCAGCGCGTCCTCTTGCATGACCCCGTGGCGCTCGACGAAGACCCGCGACGGCCCGTTGATCATGATCTCGGTGATTTCCGGGTCCAGCATCAGGGGCCGCAGCGGTTCCAGCGCCGGATGGTCCAGGAAGTTCATCGGAGGCTCCTCGCCTGGCGTTCCGGGCGACCGGCGGGCCGCCCGGACGTTCCGCGGCAATCGATACTACCGCGCTTCTCGCGGGACCGCAACCTTGTGCGGCCCACCCCGCGCGGCTATACTCCCCGGCCGCCTGGGTTGCACCCGGAGAGCGCCCATGATGTTTCGACCTGCGCCGGCCGTCCTTCTGGGCCTTGTGGTTGTGGCTGCTGCGACAGCCGCTCCTGCCGCCGACCGGCCGCAGTGGGGCGAGCGCCTCTCGCGCAACATGGTCTCCGACGAAAAGGGCCTACCCGATTCGTTCGACCCCGGCAAGCCCAGGACCGGCTCCGAGGAGATCGACCCGGCGACCACGCGGAACGTCAGGTGGGCGGTCCGCCTGGGCTCGCAGACCTATGCCAGCCCCGTTGTCGCCAACGGCAAAGTCTACATCGGCATGAACCAGGAGCAGCCGCGCGACAGCCGCTTCGACTCCGCCCGCGGCGTGCTCCTGTGCCTGGCCGAGGCCGACGGCAAAACCCTCTGGCAACTGGCCGTGCCGAAACTCACCCGGCCCAAGTGGGGCGACTGGTTCACCGTCGGCGTGTCCTCCACGCCCACCGTTGAGGGCGACCGCGTCTACCTGGTGACCAACCGCTGCGAGGTCGTCTGCCTCGATGCCGCCGGCATGGCCAACGGCAACGACGGCCCGTACACCGATGAAGCGCGGCACATGGCCGACGAAGGCAAGCCCCCCATTCAGCCCGGCCCCGGCGACGCCGACATCGTCTGGCTCTACGACATGATCGGCCAACTCGGCGTCCAGCCGCATAACGCGTCGAACTGCTCGATCCTCCTGGTGGGCGATTACCTCTACGTCTGCACCTCCAACGGCGTCGAATGGACGCACAAGAACGTGATGGCGCCCGATGCCCCCAGCCTGATCGTCCTCGAGAAGAAGACCGGCAAGTTGGTCGCCACCGACGACCTGAAGATCGGGCCGGACCTGTACCATTGCCAGTGGTGCTCGCCGTCGTGGGGCGAGGTGAATGGCAAGCCCCTGGTTTTCTGGGGCGGCGGTAACGGCTGGTGCTACGCCTTTGAGCCGTTTGCTGTGCCTTATTTAGCCCCCCGTGAAAACACGGGGGGCGGCGCGCTGGCAATGCCTGCCCCGCCGGCGCCCCCCGTACGGGGGGCTAAAGGTGACCATTCACCGGGGGCCAAGGACGGCGCGCCGGCCACGCTGAAGGTTGCCTGGCGATTCAATTGCGATCCCGGGGCGAACAAGGCCCCCGGCCGCGCGAGCACCGCCCCGGCCGACCCGAACGGCCCCAGCGTCTGCATCGCCATGCCGGTGCCGTACAAGAACCGCGTGTACGTGGCCTCGGGCGGCGACTGCTGGCACGGCAAGAAGGCCGGCCGCCTGGCGTGCATCGATGCCTCCAAGACCGCCGACACGGCCGCCGCCAAGGTCTGGCAGTACGACACCGGCCGCTGCATCGCCACGGTCTCGATCGCCGACGGCCTGGTGTACGTTGCCGGGCACGATGGCCGCGTGCACTGCCTCGACGCCGAGACCGGGCAGGCCTTCTGGGTCCACGAGACCAGGGGCGAAGTCTGCGGCTCGACGCTCGTGGCCGACGGCAAGGTCTACGTGGGCACCGGCAAGGGCGACCTCTGGGTCCTGGCCGCCGGCAAGGACAAGAGGGTCATCGGCCAGGTCCGCGTGGGCGCGCCTATCTTCACCACCCCGGTTGCCGCCAACGGGGTCCTTTACGTGGCGTCGCACCGCTACCTGTACGCCGTGGCCCGGGAGGCCGCGCCCAAGAAGCCCGCGGAACCCGGGAAGCCTTGAGGTATGACCTAAGGGAAATCCATGAACAAGTTGCCGACTCTTGCCTCCGGGTTAGTACTGCTTATGTCGCAGGTTGCCTGGGCGGCCGATTCCGATAACTGGCCGCGATTCCGCGGCCCCAACGGCGCGGGCACGAGCGACGCCACGACCATCCCCGTCCAGTGGACCGAGAAGGACTACAACTGGAAGGTGGAACTGCCCGGCGGCGGGCACTCGTCGCCCGTCGTCTGGGGCGACCGCATCTTCGTCACGAGCGGCCTGGACGACACCGGCCGACGCATCATCCAGTGCTTCAAGACGGCCGACGGCTCGCCCCTCTGGAAACGCGAGTACGAGTCCACCACCTGCAAGATGAACGGCCTGAACTCCTACGCCACCGTCACGCCCGCCGCCGACAAGGACTACCTGTTTGTCACGTGGGCGGTGCCCGCAAAATACACCGTGGTGGCCCTGGACCACGAGGGACGCGAGGTCTGGCAGCGCGACCTGGGGCCCTGGGTCAGCCAGCACGGGCACGGGGCGTCGCCCATCGTTTTCGAGGACCTCGTCATCGTGCCGAACGACCAGGACGGCAAGAGTTTCGTCGTGGCCCTGGACCGGAAGACCGGCCAGGTCCGCTGGCAGACGGACCGCAAGTCGAGCCGCGCCGCCTACGCCACGCCGTGCATCTACCGGCCCCTGAGCCCCTCGCCGGAAGTCATCCTGACGAGCCTGGCCTGCGGCATGACCGGCGTGGACGCCAAGACCGGCAAGGTGAACTGGGAGATTCCCGACGTTTTCCCCGCGCCGAAACGTGTGGTGGCGTCGCCGGTGGTTGCGGGCGGGCTGGTGCTGGCCCAGTGCGGCGAGGGAGGGTCGGGCGTCCACGTGGTGGCGGTCCGACCGCCGCCGGCGGCCGGCGAGAAACCGGCGGTCGCCTGGAAGGTCACCCGGTCGCCTCCGTACATCCCGATGCCCGTCATCAAGGGCGACCGGGTGTTCTTCTGGAGCGACAGCGGGACTGCCAGTTGCGTCCGCCTGGAATCGGGCGAAGAGGTGTGGCGCGAGAAAATCGGCGGCACGTTCTACGCCTCGCCGCTGTGCGTCGGCGGGCGGATCTATAACATCTCCGCAAAGGGCGAGGTGGTGGTCCTTGCCGCAGCGGACCAGTATGAACTCCTGGCCCGCAACAACCTCGGCGAGAAGTGCCACGCAACGCCCGCCGTCGCCGGCGGACGCATGTACCTACGCACGTGGTCACACCTTATGTCCATCGGCGGGAAGTAGCATTTAAGAGAGGCTTACACGTCCACCACCAGCCCGTCGTACGCCAGGCGGATGCCGCCGGGGACCTCGTCCATCTGCGGCAGGGCGCACTCCGTGGTCTCGTGGTCCAGGTCGTGGGTCATGTGGACGAGGTACGCCTGCCGGGGCGCCAGGTCGCGGATGGCGTCCAGCGCCTCGGCCACCGTGAAGTGCGTGGGGTGCGGCCGGTGCCGCAGGCCGTCGATGAACAGGACGTCCAGGCCGCACAGTGGGTCGCGCGATGCAGCCGGAATGCCGTGACAGTCCGGGCACCATGCCGCGGAGCGCCCCTGGGGCGAGTCGAAGCGGATGCCCGTTGCCAGGTGGGTCCCGTGCTCCAGCGGCACCGGCGTCACGCGGTGGCCGGCGATTTCAAAGGGTTCCGTCCACGCGTGCCACTCCACGACCGGGATGCCGGTCATGCCGAAGCGTATGTCCGTCAGGGCGTAATCGAAGATGTGGAGGAGGCGGGCCAGCGAGGCCGGTGAGGCGTAAACAGGCGTGGGCCGGCCGCTCAATTCCGCGAAGCGCCGCACGTCATCGAACCCCATGACGTGGTCGGCGTGGGTGTGCGTGAACAGGACGGCGTCGACGCGGTCGATGCCGGCCGCGAGCGCCTGGAGCCGCAGTTCCGGCGTCGTGTCGATAAGGACCGTCCGCTCGCCCAGGCGCACGGCGGCGCTGGTGCGCATGCGGTGGTTGCGCGGGTCAGGCGAGGTGCACACGGGGCACCGGCAGCCGATCATCGGCACGCCGTGGCTGGTTCCGGAGCCCAGCACACAAATACGCACGTTCGAGGGCCTTTCGCCGGGGGCGAACGCCTGCCCTACTCGATTAACCGCGGAGAACGCAGAGGGCGCAGAGAAAAACTCAGATAAGGGGAAAGAAACCACCCTCACGCTGTTGTTGACCGTCCCTTGACGTCCTCTGCGTTCTCTGCGCTCTCTGCGGTGGACCGAACGGTCATAGATGCTGCTCTCGCGGCAGCCTTCTTCAGCGGCTATTGACCGGCCAAAGCGAGGCCCGGCGGCACATCTTCCGTGTACCGGCACGTCGGGTACTTCGAGCACCCCAGGAACGGGCCGCGCCGGCCGCTACGGAGGACCAGGGCCGCGCCGCAGTCGGGGCAGGTGCGGTCGGTCGGGGTCGGCTTGGGCCGCGGCGCCCGCCGCGCCTTGGCCGCGGGTTTCGCCTTGCCTGCGCCGGCGGCGGCCTTGGCGCCCGCCCCTGCGCCTTCGGCCTTGGCCGCCTTGTCGAGCGACTTGGCGTTGCGGCACTTGGGGTACGCCGAGCACGCCAGGAAGGGCCCGCGGCGGCCGGTCTTGACGACCATCGGCGCGCCGCACTTTTCGCAGACCTCGTCGGTGGGCTGGGGGCGCTGCGGATGGCCCTCGGCGTCGCAGGGCAGGGTGCTGCGGCACTTGGGATACTTATCGCACCCGAGGAACGGCTCGCCGCGGCGGTTGTAGCGGAGCAGCATCGTGCCGCCGCACTTCTCGCACTTGTGCTCGGTGGCCTTCGGGGGCGGCAGTGCCGGGCCTTCCAGCGGGCGCGTGTACTTGCAGTCGGGGTACTTGGAGCATCCGAGGAACGCCCCGCGCTTGGACCATCGCTTGACCAGCGGCGCGCTGCACTGCGGGCACGGCCCGGCCTCCTCGGCCGCCTGCGCCGCCTGCGTCGCCCCTTCGTCGGAATCGAGCGGGCGCGTGTACTTGCAGTCGGGATACTTCGAGCATCCGAGGAACGCCCCGCGCTTGGACCATCGCTTGACCAGCGGCGCGCTGCACTGCGGGCACGGCCCGGCTTCCTCGACGGGTTGATGCTTGGTGCTTTCCATTTCTTCGCTCGCTTTGGCCAGGTCGGCCGAGAAGGGTTCCCAGAACTCGCGGACGACCGTCAGCCACTGCGTCTTGGCCTCTTCGACGTCGTCGAGTTCATCTTCCATGTGGCTTGTGAATTTCACGTCCAGGATGTCCGGGAAGTGCCGGACGAGTTTTTCGTTGACGACCTCGCCCAGGTCGGTGGCATAGAAGCAGCGTTTGCCCTCGCGGGGGACCATCGCCCCTTTGCAACTGGTGCAGCGGCCTTCGGCGGCGCTGGGCCACATCGGCCGCCGCCGCAGGTCGCATGGCACCACCCAGGCGCACGTGGGGTAGTTCTCGCACCGCAGGAAGGCGTTCTTCTCCTGGGCCACGTAGCCGCGGTCCTGGATGGTCGAGATGATCGCCGCATAGGTGCTGGGCCGGCCGATGCCGAGGCTCTCGAGCCTGCGCACGAGCGTGGCCTCGGTGAACCGGTCGGGCGGCTGCGTGAAGTGCTGCTCCTCCGCCAGGTCCTTGAGGTCCAGCGGGTCGCCCGCGGCCAGGGTGGTCGGCAATTGCTGGTCGTCCTTGCCCAGGTGGACGCCGGAGACCCGGGTGTGCCCGTCAAAGAGGAGCACGCGCCCGCGGGCCTTGAAGAGGCCGCACAGGTCGCCTTCGGCGGCCTCGATGTCGGCCTCCGTGACGTCCCAGACGGCGGGCTTCATCTGGCTGGCGATGAAGCGCTTCCAGATGAGTTCGTACAGGCGGGCGTCGTCGGCGTCGAGGTACGGCCGGACGGCATCGGGGGTGTGGGCCACGTCGGTCGGGCGGATGGCCTCGTGGGCCTCCTGGGCCCCGCCGCGCGACTTGAAGACCATCGGTTTCTCGGGGACGTAGGCGGGGCCGAACATCTTGCCGATGAGTTCCCGCGCCGCCGCCAGCGCCCCCGGGGCGATGTGGTACGAGTCGGTCCGCATGTACGTGATGAGCGCCACGGAGCCCTCGGGCCCCAGTTCCACGCCCTGGTAAAGCGCCTGGGCGATGGCCATGGTCCTCTTGGCCGGGAATCCCAGTTGCGTCGAGGCCGCGCGCTGGAGTTCGCTCGTGATGAAGGGCGGCGGCGCCTTGTCAGCGGCCTTCTTCTTGCGGATCGCCAGGACGCGGTAGGCAGCGCGGCGGAGGCGCTCGCCGACCGAGCGGGCCGCCTGGCCCGTGGCGGGCCGGAACGTCTCGCCGTTCACCTCGGCCAGCAGGGCCTTGAAGGCGGCGTCCTGGCCCCTGCGGCTGAGCAGGGCGGTGATGGTCCAGTATTCCTCGGGCTTAAAGTTGCGGATCTCCCGCTCGCGCTCCACCACCAGGCGCACCGCCACGCTCTGGACGCGCCCGGCCGACAGGCCCTTGGCCACCTTCTTCCACAAGAGGGGGCTCAGTTTGTATCCGACCAGGCGGTCCAGGATGCGCCGGGCCTCCTGGGCGGAGACCTTGTCCATGTTGATGTGGCCCGGCTGGGCAAACGCCTCGGTGATGGCGCTCTTGGTGATCTCGTTGAAGACGACGCGGTGGACTTTCTCGGGCGCCAGGCCCAGGGCCTCGCACAGGTGCCAGGCGATGGCCTCGCCCTCGCGATCCAGGTCGGTCGCCATGTACACGGTGGCGGCCGACTTGACGGCCTTCTGGAGGGCCCCCAGGACCTTCTTCTTGCCCTTGAGGATCTCGTACTCGGGTTTGAAATTGTGCTCGATGTCCACGCCGAGGGTCCGCAGAGGCAGATCGCGCACGTGGCCCATCGACGCCTCGACGTGGAAATCCTTGCCGAGGTATCGCTCGATCGTCTTGGCCTTGGCCGGACTCTCGACGATG
>Ga0315294_10008265_pt1 | contig 11445 bp, 10 predicted proteins | sample YL17G13_40_MG_FD_203626 | JGI IMG/M metagenome (GOLD analysis project Ga0315294, IMG submission 203626) | Sediment microbial communities from Yellowstone Lake, YNP, Wyoming, USA - YL17G13_40 | ecosystem: Environmental > Aquatic > Freshwater > Lake > Sediment | place: USA: Wyoming | collected... | reverse complement strand
GTAAGCATCCTGAAAAAGAGGTTTGAATTCTTTAAAGACTCTGACGGTGCCCTCCGCGTTCAGGGATTGAAAGGCATCGGCCAGTAAATTATATCGGGTGTAACTCTGAGGGTTTAGGTAAAGTTTTTCTCCTTTCTTCTTAACGGAAAACTCCTTTTTGGGGGCTAAAAACTTAAGGTTGGCCCTCGGACTATGGCCATCGGCGATGCCGTCTACCGCGGCCGTGATCTGGCGGATGATATTATTTATCTTCAGCCAGTCAGCCAGCATCGGGTTGGATGAAAGAGCTTTCGCCTTTTGGCGAATCCCATCATCGCTTTGGCCCAGGTTTGGGAGTGTGACCGGAGGAATTTTCTTTTCTTCTTCACGCACTATCTTCTGGGGAGCAGGCAGCGGAAGGGCTTCTTTTACGGCGGGCTTGGCGACGGGAACGGGTTCTTTTGAGGACCGGACGTGGGAAAAATAATAATAGGCGCCCAGGCCGATGGCGACGCAGGCCAAGACACCTACGCCGATCCAAAGGATCCATTTTCTGTTTCCCACATTTTTCTTAGCATCTTCGCTTTCCACATCTTTCTTGGGCTCTTCGTTTTCCATATTTTCCCTGGCCTCCTCGCGGGTAAATTTCTTACTAAATGCTGGATTTTATATAATGGGTAAATGGGTATCATAAAAAAATTTCCTTCCTCCTAGGGAGAGTCCGATGTCATTATACTAAAATGGAGCGAATTTTTCAATTATTGCTCCCACGGGCAAATAAATCAATGGAAATAATTGGATGGCAAATTTACGGTGGCCAATTTGGGGATCACAAAACAAAAATAATAATGGAGGGAGATTTTTAAGCGGAGGATACCATTAGCGCTGCTTAGGTAAGGCGGGAGATTTTGCGCTAGGCGCTGGTTTTTTGTATTGGGGCGATTTTTTTACCGCACTCCGATTTTTCTTCCTGGGGTCGCTGACACCGATTTTGCCCTTCTTGTACTTTGGATCATTCGGCGTATTGGTATAGTGGGGTACTCCATTCTTGTCCACGTATTTGTAGACCTGGGCCGGGATTGGGGTGGTGAGCGGCTGCCGAAATGTTAGCAAGGTGATCAGGGGGAGAGTGATTCTTTTCATGGCCGGCCCTGTGCGCTCTATCGTTTCATAAGTTCATTGTATAGGAAATTGCTTTTTGGACACGGATGAATTCGGATTATCAGGATAGGCGAAAGAAAATGATTATCTGTGTTCATCTGCGAAAATCTGCGTCCTATTAAATTTTTCTATACAAGAATGATGATCTCGTAAAAAGTCAGAAAAGCCGTCACTCCTGCGAAAGCAGGAGTCCAGAACTGCTTGAATTAACTGGATTCCCGCTTTCGCGGGAATGACGAAAGTGGGATAAAAAGGACTTTTTACGAGAACATCAAGAATTATCGGTAATTTTTCCATGAACTCAAATAAAAAGCCCCCACCTCCTCTTCGGAAGTGGGGGCACCGTTCATCCCCGGGCGGCCCCATAACCCGCAAGCCGCTGATGCGGTGCGTAACCCGTTTGACAGGGAAACTGTTCTTATTCGTCGATCATCACCCGGTCATGAGCCCCCTTGGGCTGCGGGGGCGCAAAAATATTAAAGGACCATAATTCTTTTCCAGGAAGGGCGCGCGTAGCATGGGCCACGCCACGAGGACAGACATGCAGGTCGCCGGCTTTAACCGGGACCCATGTGCCGTTGATATACATTTCACCTTCCCCTTTGTAAATAAAAATAATTTCATCCACAGTGAGGTGAATGTGCCTCCCGATGCCTTTGGTATCTTTATTGCTACCGATATTCATAGTGGCGCGAGGAGATTGAAAAACCGTATCTGAACGGCCCAACTCGCCTTGTTTAATCGCGTGCGTCGAAAACCATTGATCAAGATTAATTAATACATCTTCCCCCGGGGTTGAGTCTATAAGGTACTTTCCCGTAGGAGCCGCGAATACTTGCCCCACCAAAAAGGCTAGAAATATGGCCCCGATGACGTAAATGGTACGCATTTTAATGACCTCCTTTCAATTTTTTGCAGGCTGTTTCGTTGAGACATCAGGAAAGCTAAGAACCAGAGAGGACTCAAAGGGATAAAAAATCCCCTTGAGTCCTCATAGGGGCATCTTTTTCATATTTATCTCCTTTCTGCGGTTATTTGCTGTCCGCCCCTTTGGACTGACGGTGACACGGCAAACGTTTCTCGGAGCCTCCCAGTCTTGGCTCCTTGGCTGCCCCTCAATTTGGCAAATCTTAGCCTTGTGCGGATCGCTTGTCAAGTGCCGTAAATTCTGCCGCCAATTCTGTCCCGATAACACCTTCATCCAAGATCGGGGGAATCATTTCAGCCATAGAATCTGGAGTTTCCAGGGCGAATCTCCACGATCATAATCTTTGGGCTTCCGCTATCCCAATTCATGAAATATCGTGTAAAATAAGAAAAATGAGCCCAGGAAAAAATCGGGGGGCCGTTTCCCCGCTGCAAGGTTTCCTGGAGGGGTGGCGCGGATGCGTCTTTTAGTCGTGGAAGACGAAAAGAAAGTTGCGAGCTTCATCAAACAGGGTCTGGAAGAAGAGGGCTACGCGGTGGATGTGGCCCTGGATGGTGAGAAGGGCCTGGAGATGGCCCTGGACCGGGTGCATGACCTGATCATCCTCGACATCTCCCTTCCCAAAAGGGACGGCCTCCAGGTCCTCAAGAAACTTCGGCAGCAAAGGGTGAATATCCCCGTCCTTCTCCTCACGGTGAGAGCAACCATCGAAGACAAGATCCTGGGCCTGGATGCCGGCGCCGATGACTACCTGACCAAGCCCTTCGCTTTTCAGGAACTCGTCGCGAGGGTTCGAGCTTTGCTGAGACGTCGAGCGGAGGCCGAACCGGCGCTCCTCCAGGTTGCTGATCTCATTCTCGACCCCGCCCGGCGGGTCGTCTCCCGCGGCGGGGAGAAGATCGAATTGACGGCCAAAGAGTTCGCCCTGCTCGAATACTTCATGCGCAATCCCGGGCGCGTGCTGACCCGGACCCTAATGATCGAACATGTCTGGAATTATGACTTCGATACGATGACCAACATCATCGACGTCTACGTAGCCTACCTGCGGAAAAAGATTGACAGCGGCCGCGAGCCAAAGTTGATCCACACGGTCCGGGGGGTAGGCTACGTGCTGAAAGCGGAGTGATCCATGCGCATCCGTTCCATCCGGGCTCGCCTCACCCTGTGGTACACCAGTCTCTTGACTGCGACCTTCATCCTTTTGGGGGGTGTGGGATACGGCCTGCTGGGATATAGCCTTTCAAAGGAAACCGATGCCGCGCTTCGCGGCGTCGCCCAGGCGCTGGCCGAACGGGAAGGCGGCGGAGTGGGCGGGTTCGTTCCTCCTGACATCGATGATCTATTCCGCCGCTTTTTCGGATTCTCCCCGATGGATCGGTACTTTGAGAGGCTTGATCCCTTTGGCCGCCTGGATCCAGGACAGCCGCCCTTTGGCCCCGGGAAGCTGCCGCTCAGTCCTCAGGCTCGGAAGAATGCATCAGAGGGTCTTCCGACCTTCGAGACAATGGAAGGATTAGGGCCGTATCCGGTCCGGGTCCTGACTTGGCCTGTCATCAAGGCCGGCCGGGTCATCAGTTTGGTTCAGGTGGGTATGTCACGGGAGAACGTGTACGCGACTCAACGGCGCTTTCTCCTGGCTCTGGCTGCCGTATTGCCCATCGCTCTTCTGCTGGCTGGTGGAGGGGGGTGGATGCTGGCCCGCCGGGCGCTCAGGCCGGTGGACCGGATGACGGAGACCGCCCGCCGAATCAGCGCGGAACACCTGACCGGACGTGTGGATGAGACGGGTGCCGGCGATGAGCTGGATCGGTTGGGGCAAACCCTAAATGCGATGCTCGGCCGCCTGGACGCGGCCTTCCAGGAGATGCGCCAGTTCACCGCCGACGCCTCCCACGAACTGCAAACTCCCCTCACGATCCTGAAAGGGGAGATGGAGGTCGCCCTGCGTTCACCCAGGAGCCCGGAAGAATATCAACGCATCCTGAAAAGTGCCCTCGAGGAGATTGACCGGATCGCTCGCCTCGTAGATGGCCTCCTGCTCCTCGCCCGCGCGGATGCCGGGGTGCTCCGCATGGACCGCCGGCCGGCGGACCTGGCGCAGCTCGTCGAAGAAGTCTACGGGCAAACCCGCATCCTGGCCGAAGCCCGCTCGGTCAACCTTCGCCTTGGGCCAGTGGAGCCCATTTCCGTACAGGGGGATTACGCGCACCTGAGGCGGCTCCTCCTCAACCTCGTGGACAATGCGGTCAAGTACACCCTTCCCGGCGGACACGTGACGATCTCCCTGCAACCCAGCGGTGGATGGGCCTCTATCCGGGTCGGGGATACAGGGATGGGGATCCCTCCGGAAGATCAGGCCCGCATCTTCCAGAGATTTTACCGGTCGGCCGAGGCCCGTTCGCGCGGGGAAGGAGGAGCAGGACTGGGCCTCTGCATCGCCCGGTCTATCGCGGAGGCCCACGGTGGAAGAATCGAGGTCGAAAGCGCTACCGGCCGGGGGAGCACTTTCACGGTTCTTCTTCCAACCCAATCTTGAAAGTTTTGCATCAGCCATCCGTCTCCATTCTCTCTGCCTTCCATTAAAAACTTCTAATCTTCGTTTAATCTCTTTCTAATACTCCTCCTTTATATTTGAAAGGTAGATGCACAGGGACATTCCTCCAAGGTGAGGGATGGCTCGCTAAATAATTAATAAAGGAGGAACTACGATGTTCAACAGGGCAAAGCAGTACTGGGACAAGAAACGGTTTCGGTTGACGGCAATGGGGGCTGTGGCCCTTTCTTTTCTCTTCGCAGGCCTTTTAGTGGCCTCACCCCTCCACCTGACAAGCCGCTTAGAGGCTGGCGCCGCCAGCAGCACGGCCCAGGTCTCCGCAGCGACGCCAGGGATGCCCGGCTCGTTTGCCGATCTGGCGCAGAAGCTGGGTCCGACGGTCGTCAATATCAAGGTGACCAAGGTGGAGAAGGTTGGCTTCTCCCAGGAGTCCCCATTTTCAGAAGGGCCCTACGGGGACCTCTTCAAACGGTTCTTTCGGGAGATGCCCCGGCATCCCGAAAACTTCCGGATGCAGGGAGCGGGTTCGGGAGTCATCATTGGCCGTGATGGCTATGTCCTGACCAACAACCACGTAGTGGAAGGCGCAAAAGAAGTGACGGTAACGTTGGCCGATAAACAAGAGTATAAAGCGCGGGTCGTGGGTAGAGATTCCAGGACGGACCTGGCGGTCTTGAAGATCGACCCCAGGGAGCCTTTGACTGCGGCGGCAATGGGTGACTCCGACCAATTGAGAGTTGGCGACTGGGTTCTGGCGATCGGGAACCCCTTCGGCCTGAGCAATACTGTGACCTCCGGGATCGTGAGCGCCAAGGGGCGCGTCATCGGTGCCGGGCCGTATGATGACTTCATCCAGACCGATGCCCCCATCAACCCGGGAAACTCCGGCGGCCCTCTTTTCGACATGAAAGGGGAGGTGGTTGGGATCAACACGGCGATCCTTTCCAACGGGCAAGGGATCGGGTTTGCCATCCCGGTCAATGAGGTCAAGCCGCTGGTGCCGCAGATGATATCTAAGGGCGGGGTAACTCGTGGCTACCTCGGGGTCAGCATCCAGCCCATCACTTCGGAACTGTCCAAGGCGATGAAGTTGGAGAATAGCAAAGGAGCTCTCGTTGCGGATGTAGTGCCGGGAAGCCCTGCCGATAAGGCCGGGATCCATCCGGGCGATGTGATTGTTGCTTTTAACAACAAAGCGGTTGAAGAGCCTCGAGACCTATCCTCCATGGTGGCCAGAACCCCGGTAGGTCAGGAAGCCCATGTAACTGTGCTCCGCGACGGGACGAGGAAGCAACTTGCTGTCAAGGTTGAAAAGCTAGATTCTGGAGAAGCGAAGGCGGAAGGGTCCGGACAACCCTCCCAGGGAAAGTGGGGCCTCGGGCTCCAGGACCTGAACCCCGGGATGTCCGGCCAGTCCACCTCCAAGACCGACCGTGGCGTTCTAGTGGCCAGCGTGCAGCCGGGGAGCCCTGCGGATCTGGCGAGCATTCATCAGGGGGACATCCTCCTGGGGATCAATCGCCAGCCGGTAAGCGCGGTTAAAGAGGCCATGGAGGCCATCTCCAAAGCCAAAGACAAGGATTCCCTCCTCCTGCTCGTCAAGCGGGGAGAGGGGACTTTCTTCACTGCCCTGACCCTGTAAACTGTAAGCCTTTATCTGGAGCTCATTTTTGGCGGCTGGATTCTAATTCCAGCCGCCTTTTCTGTCATGAATAATAACGGGCTTTTGGCATATAGTATTTGGGGTGAGTCTTTTCAGGGGCGTTGATGAATCGCTCGACGGGCGCAAAGCCCACATATCTAGTCGCTTAATTCGCTTGACACAAAAACACCCTGTTCATATACTCAAACCACGAAAGGGAGAGTTCATATCAAAGGTGATGTCGAGAGGGAACCCCCATGGAATACGTTCGCACAGTTGATTTCGCGGCCATCGACAAGAGCGACGCCGACGAGCGCTTGACCCAGAATCTGTTCGATCACACGTCGGGGGCCAAGACCTGCACGATCAATTGCATCAAGACGCCCGCCGGCGGCGGCTCCCCGGCCGGCATGCACGTCCACGACGTCGATCAGATCTTCTACATCCTGCGGGGCACGATGAGCATCGAGATCGAGGGTAAGCAGTATGACTGCTCTCCCGGCTCGCTCATCATCTTCCCTGCCGGCGTGCGGCACCGCAACTGGAACGGCAGCAGTAAGCCGACCGTTCACCTGGCCTTCAATACACCCCTGCCTGACCCCAACGTCCCCTTCGCCAAGTCGGTCTAACCGGGCGGACCGGCGACCGGCATAATGGCTTGGCCCGTGTGAAGTGCAAGGACGGCAAGCGCAAGTATCCCCTTTCCTTTTCTTCTTGACCGCAGTTTCCAAATTTTATATATTCCATAGGTCCCGTTTACAGGTTAAAAATGCCTCTCCCGTGGATGTTCATACTTCCTTTCTATCTCTTCTTGTCCGCTTGCGTAGCCCCTCAGGGTCAAATGGCCGGCGTGACGGGTAGTGACCAAATTTCATCCGAAGCAAAGGAATGGGTGGCAAAGGGCAGAAACCATTATCTCCGGGATGAATATGATGAGGCACTGCAAACACTGGACCGGGCAAGTGCCTTGGTCCCGAAATATGCTCCGGCTTACTATTACCGAGGTCTGGTGCGCAGTAAAAAAGGCGAATATGATAGGGCCATTGAAGAATACAGCCTGGCGATTGCCGCCGATCCGAATTATGCGCCGGCCTACCATCTTCGCGGACTTACCTATGGCCGCAAGGGCCACTATGATCGGGAGACGGAAGACTATAGCAAGGCCATGGCCATAGACCCGGATTTTGTTCACACCGGCTTCATTGCTGAAATAATATGGAAGAACGACCATGATGGGGAAATTGAAGAATATAGTAAGGCCATTGTCCTAGATCGCAATTCTGCCTGGGCGTATTACAACCGGGGGATTGCCTATCGGCTGAAGGGGCAATATGACCCAGCGATTAAAGACTTTGATCGGGCCTTAGCCATAGACCCCCATCATGTATGGTCTTATTACCATCGCGGGGCAGCTTGGCGAGCGAAGGGCGAATATGACCGGGCAATGGAGGATTACAACAACGCCTTAGCCGTAGACGCTGATCTGCCCTGGGCGTACTACAACCGCGGACTTATCCTGCGCCGCAAGGGTCAATATGACCGGGCCACGGAAGATTTTACCCGGACATTAGCCCTAGACTGCAATTATGCCTGGGTTTACTTCGACCGGGGGGTCGCCTATAGAATGAAAGGCCGGTATGATAAGGCCATAGATGATTTGAGCAAAGCAATGGCTATCGACCCGGGTTTTTCCTGGACATACTTCCATCGCGGAGTCTCTCATCTCCGGCTCGGCAAGCAAGGACAGGCGATTCGGGATATGCAGGAGGCGGCCAGAAGGGGAAATAGAGAGGCGCAAAGCTGGTTAAGGGAAAGAAGGGGGGAAAGGGACTTTTTACGAAACCATCAAGGGGGATAATTTCATGAGAGCAAAGAAAACTCAAAGGCACTTGTTGTTGGTCATGTCGGCTGTTGTCGGGATGGTTTTTGGGGCATCGGTTCAGGTTCCAGCCGCGGCTCCCTCGGGGGTATTAAAGCAAGCGATCCATTGGGGCCTTTCAGCAGATTGGCTGGATCCGGCCACCAATCCGGGATTGATCAGTTCCGACCTCACCCTTTATTTGTTTCATGACGCTTTGCTGAAACCCATGCCGGAAGGTGACTTTACCCCTTCTCTGGCTGAATCGTGGACGATCAGCCCCGATGCGAAGGTGGTTGAATTTAAGTTGCGCAAAGGGGTGAAATTTCACAATGGGGACCCTTTTACTGCGGAAGATGTGGTATTCAGTTTCTGGCGATATAAAGCGGCTCAAGCCAAGACGATCCAGGGGAAGACCGAAAAGGTGGAAGCTGTAAATCCCTATCTGGTGCGCTTTCACTTCAAGGATCCCTTTCCGGATTTTCTGGAATATTTTCTGCCCGGGGGCAGTGGAATATGCTGGATCACGCCCAAAAAGTATGTGGAAAAGGTAGGGGATGCGGAGTATAAGAAAAATCCCATCGGATGCGGCCCGTACAAGTTTGGGGAATTTGTGGCGGGCGTAAGGCTTGTGGCGGAGGCTTTTGAAGGGTATTGGAGAAAACCCCCCCATATCAAGAGATTCGAGTTCCTCATCGTAACTGAGCCAGCTACCCGCTTGGCCATGGTTCGGAGGGGCGAGGTGGATATTGCTACGCTCATGCAGGGGGTTTTTTATGAAGACATAAAAAAAGACCCCAAGCTTCGCCTGCTCCATCCGTTGAGCCCAGTGACCTGGATTGTATATATCGGTTCGCAGTTTGATCCCAAATCTCCATGGGCTGACGCCAGGGTCCGCAAGGCGGCCAGCCTGGCGATCGACCGCAAGAGTTTAGCCGACATTTTTATGCCCGGGTGTAAACCGATGGGAACGCTCGCCATGGAAGGGGATCAATCTGGGGTTCATTTCCCGCCAGACCCTTACGACCCGGAGCAGGCGAAAAAGCTCTTGGCTGAGGCCGGATATCCCAAAGGCTTCGCTGGGGGTAAATTTTATCCGTACCAAGGGGGTTATTGGCCCTACGGGGAGCAGGTTATGACCTATTGGAAAGCGGTAGGCATTCATGTCGATACGGTGCTCTTAGACCGACCGGCCTGGTTCGCCAATCGCCAGGGGGGAAAAATGAAGGGGGCCCTCTTTATCGACCCGGCACCCCTGGCGACCATCGGGGGACGCCTGGGCTACCTTTTTGGCCCGACTTCCTACGGCAATTATCCCGATATGAAAGCATTGTGGGATCAATACCAAACAGAGGTCAATTCGAAGGTTCGAAAGGATTTGATGGGGCGTATCCAGAATCTGATCCATGAAAGAACCATGTTCATTCCTCTTACCGACACGAATTCGCCGGCGGCGTTTGGCCCCAGAGTGAAAGGGAATCCTTATAAAGTTCAGCCTCTCATATGGTTCACGGCTCCTTTTGAAGACATGGAATTGACCAACTGAAGCGGAGTGTCCAGCGGCGAATCCCCAAGGGTTAATCCGCGACTCGAAATATCCGCAATTTGAATACGGCGGGAACGGCCCAAAAAATTGGGCTGGGATGATCCAGAAGAACTACCCCTCCGGTTTTTTCTTGACAGAGGGGCCCACCTTAGTTACAGTCTTTCAGGTTTTGGTTAAGAAGGCCGGGATTCAACGAATCGGCGGAAGGATAGCCGGGGATCGCGCCGGCTGAATTTTAGCTGATTTCCATCGTGGATGGGGACAAATGATCCCCCTTTGTAATTCCAGAAAACGATCCCTTTTAATCGCTTCCCGTCTGATTAAAGGGGGAGGGAAAGGTGGATTCTCGGGCGTTATTCGTCATCAATCGGGCAGGAGAAAATTGATGGCCACAAAAGTCATCATTCCCAATACCGGGGAGAAAGAATCCCACGGTAGTATCGGGATGTGGTTTAAAAAAGAGGGAGAACCTGTACGGAAAGGGGACCCTTTATGCACGATTGAGACGGCCAAGGCCAGTGTCGAAATTGAGGCCCCCTGTTCCGGGATCCTGCTTAAGGTTTTAGCGCCCAGGGACTCGGAGGTTTCTGTGGGGGACTGCATTGCCATTATTGGCGAATCGGGCGAAAATATAAGTTGATGGTTTCGTAAAAAGTCCATCTGCTGCGTTGCGCTTCAACTTCGTCGTTGCAGCGTACGAGTAAGTACGCTTCACTCCTCAGTCTTTGCGCGCCTTGCATATGGAGCTTTTTACGAAACCATCGTTCTGCTGACTTTTTACGGCTTCATCATAAGTTCCCTGTTATAGAATCTGCCAAGAGAAAAGTGAGGAGGACCAAATGGGCCACAAGCTTCGAATCCTAAATCCCGTTGGTGAATTGAATTTTACCCCTTTGTCGCCGGCCCCCCGGCTGAAGGACCTGAACCACAAGAAGATCGGTTTATATTGGAACCATAAAGCCCGGGGCAATGTTGCGCTGGATCGGGTTAAGGAAAAATTGCAGGAGAGATTCGGGGGCTTGTCTTTTGAATGGTTTGACACCGCCGTTTCGGCGGAAGCGCCCCAAGAATGGTTTGAGGATGTTAAAAAGAAGGGGGTTGCGGGCGTCGTTGGCGCCACCGGCGACTGAGGGTCCTGCACATCGGGGTTGGTCCGTAACCTCGTGGGCATAGAAGAACAGGGAATTCCTACAGTGGCGATCGTGCAAGATAGCTTTGTGAACGATGCCAAAGCAACGGGGGAGGCCTTTCGCCTGCCCAACCCGGTCCTGGCCGTGACGCCCTATGTATTCACCAGCCTGACGGCCCAGCAGACCCGCCAGGAGGTCGATAAAATCTTTGAAGAGATCATTACCGGCCTAACCCGGTCCTTGCCGGAATCCAAAGGGGGCATCGTTCAAAGGCTTACGACGCACGGGCCGAAGGAAGATGTGCTGGATTTCACCGGGAAAGACTATGCCGAGTGCTTGGAAAAGATGAACGATTCCTTCCTGGATTGGGGATGGAGCGACGGCTTTCCCATCGTCCCCCCGACGGAAGAGGCCGTTCAAAAGATGCTCCAGGGGACCCGCAGGCCGGCCAACGAGACGGTCATCGAAAAGTTTGTCCCCGGGATGGCCCGGGCCACGGTAAAGAGCATCGCCATTAACGCCGTGATGGCCGGGTGCAAACCAGAATTTCTGCCGGTGGTGATCACGGCCGTAGAGGCGATGCATGATCCGGCCATCCTCTTGCGAGTGGTAACCATGTCGACCGGGCCTCATGCCCCGCTCTT
>Ga0315294_10008264_pt1 | contig 11448 bp, 9 predicted proteins | sample YL17G13_40_MG_FD_203626 | JGI IMG/M metagenome (GOLD analysis project Ga0315294, IMG submission 203626) | Sediment microbial communities from Yellowstone Lake, YNP, Wyoming, USA - YL17G13_40 | ecosystem: Environmental > Aquatic > Freshwater > Lake > Sediment | place: USA: Wyoming | collected... | reverse complement strand
CAAATTCAGCTGAATCCGGCAAAATACTCAAAATCAGGACACCCCAAAAACTTAGTATAGGACCAACAAAATAGCTTCCTACAAAATACAATGCTATAGAGGCAATTACTTTACTCAAAAGCGAAACAGCCTGAGCTGAAATAATCCAGCCTTGTATTGACTCTGTATTGTTAAACAATCCAGTCACTTTATGCATGAGATAAATAAGAAACGGATATCCCGGACATGGTGACATATTGCGCGCAGCTTCAACAGGATTATCCGCGATCTGCCTCGCACATTCGATGTACAATGTACCATCTCTTGCAATCAGAACCGTTGTACTGATTAGGTATGTACCTATCGCAAGAATAATTGTCCCCAAAGTTACTATATGGATAAAATCTTGTTTTTCGACTAATCGATTAGTTTTCCTGCCAACAGTCCATTCAGACTGTCTAACATTAGAGGTTTTATTCACCATTTCGTCCTTATTTTAGAATAGATGTCGGTCATCCACAATAAAAAAGTGGGTCACTTGATGGTTACTTGTTAACCACTTATTAACCACTTGTAACTTTGCTTAAAAAAACTGCGTTACAACTCTTTATCAACACGGCGATTACAAAGTGAGCACTGGCTTGTCGATCCGAAGGTTGAGGGTTCGAACCCCTTCGGCCTCGTTGATGCAACTGGAGATACGCAAGACGATATCTTTGATGACATACTCTCTTTAATGTTATATTTTATGATTGACACAACCCTGTTGGGCAATATGATTCAATATCTGAGGAAATATAAAAAAAGATTAGATTTTTGAATGGAAATAAAAGAATGGAAAATAAAAAATCAAATTGTCCGGGTAAAGAAAAATATCTCGCAGGGAAAAGAATTCTTCCAGCGCCAATTTCTGAAGATACAGACATAGTAAAACTAATAGATAATCTGGATGCCTATAATTCCGGAAGATTAAGAGCTGCTTGCCATTTATTAAAAGATAGATATTCGCAAGAAGATGTTACGGTAGGATTAAGCCTGGCAGGCGCGTTAACCCCAGCAGGATTAGGCCCTTCTACAATAATTCCTTTGATGAATCATGGCTTTGTTGATTGGATGACTGCAACGGGCGCGAATATGTATCATGATTTGCATTTCGCATTCAACTTGCCAATGCACAGAGGAAGCCACGCTGTTGATGATGCCGATTTAAGAAGAAAAGGCATAACAAGAATCTACGACATCTTGTTTGATTATGAAGATGTTTTAATGGAAACTGATAGAAGATTAAGAAAGATACTAGTAAGACCAGAATTCCAGAAAGAAATGGGAACCAGAGAATTCTATCATCATCTTGGGAAAATCATGAATGAATGCGAACAGAAAAATAATCTGGGAGAAGTAAGTATTCTGGCAGCAGCCTACAGAAACGGGATTCCTGTCTTCACCTCATCTCCGGGAGATTCAACCATCGGAATGAATGTCGCCGGCTTAGAGCTCCTCGCAGAATCATTAGGCCTGCAGAACTTATTTAAACTGAAAATAAATCCAAGCATTGATGTCAATGATTCAACAGCCATAGTGCTGAACGCCAAGAGATATGAAAAGGGCAAGACAGCTGTTATCCTGATTGGCGGCGGAAGTCCCAAAAACTTTATGCTCCAGACTGAGCCGCAGATTCAGGAAGTCCTGATGATACCGGAAGTAGGCCAGGATTATGATATTAACATAACCGATGCCAGGCCGGATACAGGCGGTCTGTCAGGAGCTCCGCCAAGTGAAGCAGCAAGCTGGGGAAAAATCGACCCGACAAAATTAGAAGAAACCGTAACAGCCTATCTCGATGTAACAGTAGCATTCCCGCTGATGGTTGCCTATGTCAAGCAAACAACTCAGCCCAAAAAACAAAAAAGATTATATTACAGAGGACAAGAGCTGCATGAAAAACTGATAAAGTCCTATCTTGAGAATAATAGAGAAGTTGAAGAACTTAAGAATCTCATTATTAAACTATCTGCTTAAATAAAAAACAGAAACCAAATGAAAGAAAACCTTCTTAAATTAGCGGAAAAACATGGAACTCCTCTATTCATAATCGACCATGACAAAATAAGGGAAAACTGTCGAATCTTTAAGAAAAATCTGCCAGGAGTTCAGGCCTATTACGCAGTAAAAGCAAATCCAAATCAGGAAATAGTCAAAACACTGTTCAATGAAAGTTTAAGTTTCGATGTTGCCTCTTACAATGAGTTCATGCAAGTTTACGAATATATAAAACATTTCGAAGAAAAAGATAAAGATTTTTTTATCTGGGACAAGATAATTTTCTCAAACACGATAAAAGACAGGCAAACTCTAAAAGACATAAAAAGATACAAGCCTCTTGTTACCTATGACAATAAGGATGAGCTGAAAAAAATAAAAGAAAATTGCGATACGGCTGGCTTGATTCTGAGATTGAAAGTCCCGGATACCGGCTCACAGGTAGAGATGAGTTCAAAATTCGGGGCTGAACCTGCAGAAGCATATAACCTGGTAAAACAAGCTTTTGATTCAGGATTGGTGGTTGAAGGATTAAGCTTTCATGTTGGAAGCCAGTGCACTAATTTTGATAATTATACCTCCGCACTGGAAATAACATCTCAAATCTTCCATGATTCTAGAAAAAAAGGCTACAATCTGAAAATAGTTGACATAGGAGGAGGATTCCCAGTGCCCTATGACTCACAAGTTCCTAAATTTGAAAAGCTTGCAGAAATAATACATTCTGAATGCAAAAGACTATTCCCGGAAGATATAGAGATTATAGCCGAACCCGGAAGATTCATGGTGGCTACTGCAGCTACATTAGTTTCAGAAATAATAGGAAAAGCAAGGAGAGATGGAAAGATTTTCTACCATATAAATGATGGGGTCTATCATACATTTTCAGGAATTGTTTATGACCACTGGATTCCTAATTTTCAACCATTCGTGCATGGGAAAAAAGAGGTCTGTGCCGTTGTTGGACCCACATGCGATAGCTTTGACAAGATTTCTCTATCAGAACAACTTCCCGGGAATCTGGAAATTGGAGATTATCTTTACACAGATAATATAGGGGCATATAGTATTGCTTCCTCAACAAAATTCAATGGCTTCGAAGGCGCCAAAATCCTCCATATTAATAATTAAACCTAATGTTTCCGTTTGCAAAAACTTATAAAAACCCCCGCTGCTCTTAATCCAACGGAAACTTTCGGTCGCATAGCTTATAGTAGTACGATATGCAAAGCGAAAACCAACGAACTTGGAGGAACAAATCAACCACAGGAACAATGCCGGAAACGACAGCCCTAATGGGCGATACAGGATTCGAACCTGTGAGCTGCTGACTTTCTGTTCTTGCTTTTGGCGTTTATTTCAATTTACGAGCAAACAGAAGTGTCTGTATTATTGCTGCGACCAGGAATAGTACTGGCAGAGGGCCTATGAGAGGCGAACAATTGACATGCAAAAAAATAATGCCGCAGACAATCATCGGAATTGACCAGAGAACAAATGCCTTTGCCCCGTATTTGTTGATTGCATACCAGTTATCGTCAGATTCAAAGGCCCTTTTGATACGGAAACCGTACAGGCTATTCTTGGGTATTAAATTGAAAAGAAGCGGGATGCTGAGAACGATGACAATTACGCCGGTGCCTATCAAGCCGTTTCCAGCATTATGAATAGAATCACAAAGAATATAGGCCGTCGTTTCTGATATCATAGTTCTCCTTATTTTTTGCAGAATGGGCGATACAGGATTCGAACCTGTGACCCGCTGATTAAGAGTCAGCTGCTCTACCAGCTGAGCTAATCGCCCTGATAATCATCAAACACTGCAAGGTAAAATTCAAGTCGGCTAAAACCAAGATTATAAACCGTCTCACGCACAACAGCAAGCAAAAACACGTTCCCAACTCCCCCCGGCAAGATATTCGCAGTAACTGCCCCCTCTTTGATTTCCAGTCAAACCAACCGTTTCAAATTACACAAATTACCCTTTGATTTTATTTGCATCAATATATAATCAATTTTATGAAAAACGCCATCCTTACCGAGCTTTTCGAACAGATGTCCGACATTATGGAGATCCTCGGCGAGGACCGCTTTCGTATTAACAGCTACCGAAAGGTTGCTCGCGTTATTTCCGATATGCCGACCGACATCGAAACCCTGCTGGCAACCGGCCAACTGGCAGAAACCCCCGGCATCGGAAAATCAAGTCTTGCCAAAATCCAAGAGTTCGTAAAAACCGGTACAATAACTGCCCATCGCGAACTGCTAAGCAAAATTCCCCCAACGCTGCTGGAGCTGCTCACCATCCCTGGCCTGGGGCCAAAAGGCGTCAAGACAATCTACGAAAACCTAAAAGTAACAAACATCGCCCAACTAAAAAATGTAATCAAAAACGGCTCCCTCGCACAGATTCCCGGTTTCGGGGATAAAAAAGCCGCCGCAATCGCAAAAGGCATCGATTTCCTCGAAAAATCTACCGGCCGAATACGCCTCGACCAGGCCTTGGATGCAGCCGAGCTGATAAGCGAATTTCTAAAAACCCTCAAGGGAATCCAAAAACTACAGCCAGCCGGCTCACTGCGGCGAAGAGTCGAAACTATCGGCGATGTCGACATTCTCGTCGCAGCTAAAGCTGGCGAGCAAATAATAAAAGAGTTTACAAACGCAGATTTCATCCAGGAGGTGCTCGCAGCCGGACCAACAAAAGGCTCAGCGATTATCCAGACCCAAACTGTCCCAGTTCATGTCGACGTCCGTGTCGTGCCGCAGGAAAGTTTCGGCGCAGCAGCACAGTACTTTACTGGCTCAAAGCAGCATAATGTGCATTTGAGAGAAATCGCCGTAAAGGCAATGCTAAAACTAAATGAGTACGGCCTGTTTAAAACAGACAAAATGATTGCCGGCCGAAACGAAGAGCAAATATATCAAAAACTCGGACTCGATTTTATTAACCCCCTGCTGCGCGAAGATCGTGGCGAAATCGAGGCCGCAAAAACAAATTCACTTCCCAACCTGCTCCAACTCGAAGACATCAAAGGTGACATGCACATACACACCAACGCATCTGACGGCAACTGCAATATAGCCGAACTTGCCGAAGCCGCAAAAAAGGCCGGCTACGAGTATATCTGCATAACAGACCACTCTAAATCATCAGCAATCGCAAATGGCCTATCAGCAAAACAATTGGCCCAGCAAATCAAACAAATTCAGAAACTAAATGAACAGTTAAAAGGTATAACCATCCTTGCAGGAACTGAAGTTGATATACTTGCTGACGGTTCCTTGGATTTCGATAATAAATTGCTTGCCGAATTAGACTTCGTAATAGCTTCAATTCACTCCGGGTTAGCAAGTCCTCGCGAAAAGGTAACCACACGCACATTGAAAGCCATGGATAACCCCTATGTTAACTGCATTGCCCACCCAACAGGCAGGCTCATCGGACAGCGAGAACCAATGGACATCGACATCCCCGCTGTAATCAACCACGCCGCCCAGACCAGCACCGCTTTGGAGGTAAATGCAAACCCGTGGCGATTGGACCTCAAGGATAGCCACTGCAGAATGGCAATCGAAGCCGGAGTCAAACTTGTCATAGGAACCGACGCTCACAGCGTTGAAGGACTGGGACTAATGGGCTTTGGCGTTGCAACCGCCGCACGCGGCTGGACAACAAAAGCTAATGTCCTTAACACCATGCCAGCAACCAAAATCAAAAACTGGGCCAAAAGTAAAAGATAAAATTAAGCCATAAAAACCATCGGAACAACTATGTCATCTAAGTCCCCAAAACTTCTGTTGACTGGCTTGCCGGGTTGCGGCAAAACAACCGCAGTAATGCAAATTATAGCCGACCTCGACACGCAAAAAATTGCAGGGTTTTACACGCAGGAAATTCGCCAAAACAACATACGTAAAGGCTTCCGCTGGGCCAGCTTGGATGGAACTTCAGGAATACTGGCCCATATTGACATTAAAGACCCTTTCAGGCTGGGCAAATATGGTGTGGATGTCGCAGGCTTCGAGAAATTCGTAGTTCCGATTTTAGACCTTGAGCACACCAACGCTGAACTGTTTATCATCGACGAAATTGGCAAGATGGAATGCATGTCTGAAAAGTTTGTAACAGCTGTGCGCGAGCTCTTTGCTTCAGATAGGTCTGTTTTAGCAACTGTGGCCAAGAAAGGCACAGGTTTGGTCTCAGAAGTAAAAAATTATCCCGGCACAAGGCTATTTAATCTGACATCGCAAGACCGTGATAAAACAATAGCTGAAATCTTACAGATTCTGGCATCTTTGAAAAAACCTAGCTAACTAATTCCAGGCAAAAGCCCCCTAGCAATAACAATAGTGTCTTGCGCAAGAGACAACACTTCTAGACAACCATGCTTTGCGTAGATAAGATAGTGTAAATTACAATGATAAAACTTGGGGTTAACAATGGGTACACTAATAACTCTTGTCAAGCCTAACCAAAATGGCTCGATGTCACTAGAGCAGGCAATATCAACTCGCCGGTCGCAGCGGGATTTCTTGGCAAAGCCCCTTTCACTCGAACAAATCAGCCAGCTCACCTGGGCAGCCCAGGGCCTAGACCCTCGCAGCAAGTACCGCACAGCACCTTCAGCCGGCGCAACCTACCCCCTGGAGCTCTTTGTGATTACCGAACAGGGTATGTTTCACTATTTACCAGATAAACATGCACTTGAGAAACTAACAGACCAGGACTTGCGCGCCAAGCTCGCATCTGCCGCCTGGGGACAGGATTTTATTGAAGCCGCACCACTGACACTGCTCTTCGCAGCCCAGTTCGCCAGAACAACCGGACGTTATGGCCAAAGAGGCATCCGTTATGTGTATAATGAAGTCGGCCACGCCGCTCAGAACGTCCATCTGCAGGCCGAAGCCCTCGGCCTTGGCTCTGTCCCCATCGGTGCCTTTGATGATACTTCGGTCAGCAATGTCCTGTTACTACCTGATTATCTCGAGCCTCTCTATTTGGTCTCGGTAGGTTATTGTCGTAAATAATTAAAGGACGCAAGCTCCAATGTCACAGGATTGGGCCGACAGAATTGCTCAGCAGCTTTCAAGCAAAGGCTTAATACAAAAAGGTATCTGCTTGATTCTCGGCGCCGCTGACACCGGCAAAACTACCTTAGCCGCTGCTCTGGCAAAGCACCTGGCCAACAACGGCCCCGTAGGAATTGTCGATGCAGATATCGGCCAATCCCATATTGGGCCGCCGGCAACGGTCGGCTGGACGCTTTTCGACAACCCACAAATTGATTTTGCACAGCTTGCTGTTGGCGGCATAAGCTTTGTTGGCGATGTAACACCACTAGGCCATCTGCTGCAGCTTACCGCAGCCATCACCCGATCCGTTCAGCAAGTGTCTAAACTCACCGAATTAATCATAATCGATACACCCGGTTTTATCAGAGAACCGGCAGCGGCCGTATTATGGTGGACGGTTCAACAAATATTACAACCTAAATTGATTCTCGCGGTGCAACGTAACGACGAACTAAAAAATATTCTTGTTGGCTTGCGCTCCTTTGGTCTTAAGCTCGAACTGCTTGATTCTCCATCACAGATTCCTCTGAAATCACCGCAGCACAGACAAAATCATCGCCAAAAAGAATTCAACAAGTATTTCAGAAACTCCCACCTTTACAATATCAGCCTAAGGGACACAGCGGTTCAGGCTGGTTCAAATTCGTGTCACGCTAGTTTAATTCGCCGTCTCGTCGCACTAAGGGACCAAAACTGTGAAGACTTGGCTGTTGGCGTGATAACGAAATGGCAAAACAATGAGGATATTGTTGTAGTCAGAGCTCCTAAAGTAGACATCCGGCAAGTCCGCTGTCTTGTTGTTGGGGATGTCTCAATAGATATTGCTGACGAATAACATGGAAACAGTTTTTATTGATGGCAGCAGTGGCGAAGGCGGTGGGCAGATACTACGAACAAGTCTGGCACTGTCCTGTATAACTAGCAGGAACTTACACATTGAAAATATCCGTGCCGCCCGGCCCAACCCAGGCCTGGCCAAACAACACCTAAGCTGCGTCCACGCTGCCAGTCAAATCTGTAATGGTAAATGCCAGGGAGCTGTTCAGCATTCAAAAGTACTAGACTTCCAGCCAGGCCCTGTGCACAGTGGCAATTTCCAGTTTGACATCGGTTCAGCTGGTTCCGCATCACTGGTAATCCAAACTATCCTCCCTGCTCTATTTTTAGCTGACAATCCATCAATAGTTTCCGTTACCGGCGGCACTCATAATCCCTTAGCCCCTCCCTTTGACTTCCTTCGCGAGACTTTCTTACCGGCTATCACAACTGCTGGTTTCCTCGCCGATTGTAAACTTCTAAAGCACGGATTTTTCCCTGCCGGCGGCGGCAAAATCACATTCGATATTCAGCCCTCGCAAAAACAACCATGGCAAACCAAAACAATCAATCTTTGCCAGCCGAGCAAGCAGTTTCAAATTCACGCAAGAATATACACAGCCAAACTTCCGCCACAAGTCGCACAACGCCAGCAGAAATTGCTGCTCCAAAGCACTCTGACCTTCAAAAACATCGAACACATTGAAGTAACAGATTCCGACGGCCCAGGAAACTGCGCAATGGTTCGGCTTTGCCATAGCGAACGCACAACAGTATTTACTGCGTTTGGGATGCGAGGTAAACCATCCGAGAACGTGATCGGCGAAATCGTGAGTCTGACAAGACACTTCATCGACAGCAGCGCTGCGGTTGACCGTTTTCTTGCAGACCAGTTATTGATTTATATGGCAATAGCCAAGGGCGGCAGTTATACCACCAACGAGGTCTCGGCACATTTACAAACTAATATGGAAGTCATAAAAAAGTTTTTGCCTGTCGACTTTACCATAGAACAGAAAGGAGGTTTGTTTCAGATTTCATGTCAACCTGCCTAGGCCCTGGCAAGTTTAAAGTGAAGCTTCACCCGGCCCGGTTCCACCTGTGCCGGCGCTAGTCGACGCGGATACCCTGCTGCTCAAGCCATTGCTTTAGGTCCCCCATTTCGGTATCAAAAACCTCATCATCATAATCTTCCTCGAGCTTGCGTATTTTTACCTCCAGCTGAGGCTGTTGCTGTATTAATTGGTTCAGCTTTTTTTCGAATTCGTCGGCCATGCTGCGAAGGTCGTCAAGCTGGATATGCAGTCCACAAAGACTGACTACGCATTTTGCAGCTGTTTCGATACATATGGGGTTATAACCCTGGACGTACGCTGGAATTTCCGCAACAAGGCTTACCATATTCAGGCCCTTTTGACTGGCGCGAACCATCATATAGGTAACAATACTCGCAGGACCCTCGTAGCTGGTAAATCTTATGCCATGCTCCTCCAGCGGTGCTTTGAGCTTTTCTTGGGATGCTGAGCAAAATATTCTCGGCTCACGGGTGTGAGGCGTCAGACCGGCAACACTGCCGATAAAGTAAATCTCGCCAACGTTGAATCGCTCGCACAAGGAAATAATGCAATCCACATACTCCTGCCATGCAAGATTCGGCTCTTTGCCGCTAAAAAGGATAAGATTGTTCCGAGGGTCGCAGAAAAAAATGTTCCCAGGGCCCTCGTAGCTTTGGATAATCCCACTCTCTATCTTGGCATAGGGCCGAAATAACGCCGAGATTTCCATCGAGCTTGGGATGTTGTAAATGTAAAAACCCTCCGGCTCAATCTGAGCAAATTTTTCAGCTCCCAACTTCTCCACAAGGTACTTTACCGTTCCCGTGGAAACTTCGCCGCCGTCCATCCAACCGGAAAAACCTAGTAATAACCGGGGGTTAACTAGCTTGGGTTCTTGATAAATATTCAGTTTATTTGAAACCACTCGTCAAACCCTAAATATTCTTATATATCTTTTATCGACCACTCGAGCAATAATCCAGAAAAATTTTTCAATGGCTTGTGACTCCGCTACATAAATCTTACAGAGTTAGCCAAAACTCACGCTTACAAACCAGCACGCAAAAACTCACAAGAAACTCCTGCTCTGAATGCGACAATACGGCAAAAGCTGGCATTATGCAGACGATTTGGTAGAGGACAGCAGGGAAAAAGATAATGGCAACAAGACCATTACAAAGGTAAGGTCAGACAACAAAAGCAATTCTATTTCCCCCTTCGGCAATGGCTGAAAAACAACTGGGCCCGGAAGGATTCGAACCTACGACCAATGGATTATGAGTCCACTGCTCTACCGCTGAGCTACGAGCCCGTAACTGCTTTCAGGATAACCATTTCCACCCCAACCTGTCAATATCAATACGCCCAAAAGGGGCCATGGTGTCAGTTTTGGTGTCAGTCATCCACTCGGACTGCCGCAATACTCTTTAGAATCCTGCCAGCTGAAGCAAGGTCATCTGTGCGAACGGCCAGATAATACTTCTGCGTGGTCGAGATATCGGCATGTCCGGCAAGCTGTTGTACAACTTGTATCGGCAGCTTCTGAGCCCAGTTGGTAATAGCCGACCGCCGAAAGTCATGGAGAGTGCAATCTTTCACACCTGCCCGTTTCCTGATGACATCAAAGTCCCTCAAAAGATTATTAACGATGCTTGACTTCGGGTTCCAGCACTCCTTTTTCTGTTGCTGCCGAATTCTTTTGAATCGGGCAGCGGAGATAAAGATATACGGGTGTCCCGAAGGAGCTTCTGTTTGCAGTTCAGCAAGGAATTTCACGCTCGCATCAGACATCGGAACTACCCGCTTCTCACGGTCCTTTGGCTCCCATTCCAGCGTCTCATCGGTACTACGTTTAGGAACAACTCGGACCTGCTGCTTCTCAAAATCGATGTCCGCCCAGGTTAGATTGAGAATCTCTCCCACTCTGAGTCCACTGCCGTATGCTGTAGATATCAACGCCTTCCACCAGGTGCTTTTGGCAGTGCTTTCTAGTGCCAGATATTCGTTGACTGAGACATAATTCACAGGTTTCTGGCAAGTCTTACGCCTTTTGATTTTGGCGAAGGGATTCTGGCCCTCGCTCAAATAACCTCGTATCTCTATCGCCAGGTTGAAAATGCCTCTGAGCGTGCGAATGTCCTTGTTGACGGTCTCCAAGCTGACGCCAGAAGCCAGACGCTCGGCGACAAATAATTCGGCTTTCGGCGGTGTAATTTTACTGAGCAAAATTGAGCTGCCTATAGAGTTTTCAAAGAACTTCAGGGCTCTTAACTGATCGTATAACGTCGCAAATGCAACTCTTCCCTTCATCACCCGTTCATGTTCAAGCCTAAACTCCTCTAGCGTTATCTTCGGGAGTTTGTCGGCTTTCCCAAAAGACACCTGACGCTGCTTTTCTGCAGCGAATAGTTCCGCCTCCTTTCTGTCTTTAAAAACTTTGCCATACCTGTTTTGGTCGTCGAAGCTGTACCATCGAACAACC
>Ga0315294_10008263_pt1 | contig 11448 bp, 6 predicted proteins | sample YL17G13_40_MG_FD_203626 | JGI IMG/M metagenome (GOLD analysis project Ga0315294, IMG submission 203626) | Sediment microbial communities from Yellowstone Lake, YNP, Wyoming, USA - YL17G13_40 | ecosystem: Environmental > Aquatic > Freshwater > Lake > Sediment | place: USA: Wyoming | collected... | reverse complement strand
ACCACGAGTTTCTATATGATGGTGGGGCTGATAAGGCCGAACCGGGGTCGGATATTCCTGAACGGGAGGGAGATCACCAGGCTACCGATCTACCAGCGGGCGAGGCTGGGTCTGGGCTATCTCGCACAGGAGCCGTCCATCTTCAGGAAGCTCACCGTGGAAGAAAACGTGCTCCTTATCCTCGAAGCGCTGGGCACGCCGTACAGGGACAGAATGGATCGGATGGAGAACATCCTGTCTGAAATGGACCTGACTCATCTCAGGCGGTCCGTAGGGAACACACTGTCGGGAGGCGAGCGACGCAGGTGCGAGATCGCGCGAGCGCTGGCGGGGTCGCCGGATTTCCTGCTTCTGGACGAGCCGTTCACCGGCGTCGACCCGATAGCCATTCAGGATATCCAGCGCATCATCATGATGTTGGTCAAGAAAGGGATCGGGATTCTTGTCACGGATCACTCGGTGAGAGACATTCTCGCGGTCAGCGACTGGGTGTATATCATGCACCAGGGAAAAATCCTCCAGTCGGGGACGTCGAGAGAGATTGCCGAGAGCGAGATCGCCAGGAAATACTATCTCGGCGAGCGATTCAGGGCTGATGCCAGCCTGTACACGATACTGGATGATTTCAAGGGGGAACCCGGGAGAGAGGAGGCTGGTCATGACGGTACTGAACAGGGACATAATGTGGAGTGACCCGGAGATCCGGGCATTTCGGAAGGGTACGGTCCTCGATCACAGGGAAGAGGCCGACATCGCGCGGATAATCGAGGTCGTCAATCCGTCGCCCGACAACATTGTGCTCGACCTGGGCACAGGGCTGGGCTATGTCGCCCGAGCGCTGGCGCCTCGCGTGAAAAGGGTGGACGCGCTCGATCCCGACGGGGAGATGCTCGAGGAGGCTCGCAGCCTTACCACGGCCGAAGGGATCTCCAACATCGATTTCATACAGGGCGACTTGTCCGCGCTGCCGTGCGAGAAGGAGTGTTACGACATTGTCACGGCCAGGCTCGCGCTGAGGCATCTCGACGACGGTGCGGACTTCGTCAAGGAGACGCACCGTGTGTTGAAGCCTTCCGGAGCCTTCGTGCTTGTGGACTCCCTTGCCCCGCCCCACTCGGAGCTCGCTGCGTTTCTGAAGAACCTGTTCCATTACCATGACCGGTCGCACGTGAAAAGCTACACGCTGGCGGAACTTGAGATTCTCCTCGAACGCGACGATTTCGAGATAGACCTCATCGAGATTTATCCCAAGGAGCATAACTTCGAAACCTGGGCGAAGAAGTACGGGGCCGACCATGACAACGTGAGGATGATCGCGAAGATGCTGCAGAGCACAAGTGAGCGCGCGAGGCGTCATTTCCGCGTGATCGAAAAAGCCGGCAAACTCGTGTCGTTTGTGACCTGGATGATCCTGATAAGGGCCAGGCCCGCAAGGCTGCGCCAGACCTGATCGGATTTTTTCGCATGAACCGTTTTCTGCTGAGGAAAGTCGACCTCCTTGTTCTCAGGGAGTTTGTCCCGCTTTTTGTGGCCGGGGTGGCGGGGTTTACCCTTCTGATGGTGGCTGCCCTGCTGTTTCGGGACATGGTCAAGTATGTCACGGACTATCATCTGTCGCTCGGGCAGGTCGGTGTGTACTTTGTTCTGGCTCTGCCCCAGATAGTGGCGTACACGCTCCCCATGGCGATCCTTTTCGCCGGACTTCTCGCCTTCGGGCGTCTGAGCGAATCCAGCCAGATCACCGCGGTACGGGCCGGCGGAGTCGGATTTCTAAGAATCGTGTTTCCCGCTCTGGTTTTCGCCTGGTTCGTGGTCCTAGGCATGTTTCTTTTGAATGAGAAGGTGGCGCCGCAGTCGACGAAGGCCGCGAAGCAGTTTATCCGGAACAGTCTGATCGATCGCGGCCTCAGCGATCAGGAGACCAACATCTCCTATATGGATCAGGATGCCGGGTGGCTGTTTGCCGCGGCGAGCGGCGAGGGAAATGTGTTCAAGGACGTGAGATGGTGGGATTTCTCCCGTCCGGGCGAGATCACTCTCTACGCGGCGGACGAAGGCGTGTGGTCGATGGGTGGCTGGGAGTTTCACAATGCGAAGGTGATCAACCTGAGCATCGGCAAGAACGGAGATGTCGGCAAGGCGGCGATCCAGGGCGAGGAAGGTCTGGAGAATCTTGCAGGGCGCGGGAATGTCATCCGGTCGATGGTGACCTCGAAGCTCGAGATGAAGATCGCCCGGACGCCGTCGGATATCCTCAATGAGGGCAATCGCGACCCGCAGGAGATGAGTCTCGGGGAGCTGAAAGCGTACATCTCATCGCCTGCAGCGCAGAAGCGGTCCGAGGAGTACATACGGAAGATCGAGGGGACGTACTATTTCAAGATAGCCGCGCCTTTCGCGAGCATAATCTTCACTCTCATCGCGGCCCCGCTGGGACTCACGCCGCAGCGGTCGAGCAGCACGATGGGGGTCGGGCTCTCCATGCTCCTGGTCTTCGCGTACTACCTGCTTTCGGCGTTCTCGGTGAAGATCGCCGAGAGCGGCGTCCTTACGCCGGTTGTCGCGGCGTGGCTGCCCAACGCCGTATTCCTCGTCGCAGGGATCTTCCTCAATGCGCGGTTCTATATGAAAAGCGCCTGACGCTGATTCCGATCTCCCCTCTTTCGTTTTCCTCTTGGTGTCCTTCGTGTCTTGGTGGTTGATTCTTTGAATGAATAACCACAAAGGCACAAAGGGCACCGAGAAACGCGAAGGGGGCATGAGTTCTGCCTTCCGGAGATTAGCGATTCGATAGATTCTCTTCTATAATTGTATCGTCGTATTCCAGGCTGTAGCCCAGATACACGCAAATGAGAGGTCGCGCGATGCGCTGGACACATTCACTGACTATACTGATGCTGAGTGGGATGGTCCTTGCAGGATGCATCGGCACGGGCGGAACTCCCTCCGAGCCGCCGCTTGCCGGCAAAGATGTCGCCGCAGGGGAATCGTCTGTCAACCGGACGACATGGGGGCTCTACGATGTCGCTCTGGACACTGAGAGGGGGACGATCGAGGCGGTCCCGCTCAGGACCGCCATGATGCGGGTCAATGTCAATCACCTCATGGAGCTCAGCGGCCCGAAGCATCTCAAATTCGAGAACATGGACCTTTCGGAGTTCCTTACCCAGGGACGAATCCAGTTGGATGTCGGCCTGGAGCATCCGTTCCCAGGACTCGATCAGTACACGGGCTTCGACGTGTACGGGGTGTTCATGCACAACGGAAGCGGCTCGCTTTCATACGACGGGCTGAGCTATCCGGTCGCGGGCGAAGATGCGGTGCTGATGAACGCAGACGGGTACACGCGATGGTTCAACATGCCCGAGTTCACTGCGCTGAACATATTTGGCTACACTCCCGGAGTTGCGGGAACGAGCGGGTTCGGTCCGACCGCGACGCTCAACGGTTACAGGGTCTTCGGGGACGAACTGGACAAGAATGAAGACCTGTTCGATTTCCTCGGAGGCAGTGTCGACTTCAGTAACCGCCTCATGTTCCGTCCCGGAAGCACAAACTGGCGGCACTACGATCTGAGGTTCCCCATGGTCGGAGGCAACCCGGTGTTGAGGTTCCAGTACGCGGTCCACGCGAGCTGGAATCCCCCCGATCCGTCACCCCCGCTGCAAATCCCTGAGGATTTTCCGCTGAACGCGAACATGCATGAGGCGAATCTCCTGAGTTGCGTTGCCGACGACACTCCTTGGTTTGAGGGACCCGGCGACTGGGGCGGCGACCTGGTTCTCAGCATCGACATTTTCGACTGGCAGGGCGCGCTTGAAAACCCGTCGGGAATCCCCGGTGAGATCGGAGACATCAAAGTCGCCGGCAACTTCATTCCCGCGACATGGTCCGGCGGATGGTCGGTTGTCGGCGGCGATTCGCATTACTCGACCGTGCAGGTGGAGGTGCCGGAGGCGAATCTGAATCTCACGAGCGCCGAGGGGAATGAATGCTGGGTGATCGTTGAGAGCGCGAGTCCGTCCGATTACGCGGACGACGGGCTGATACCGCCCGGGAAATACCCTGGGAGCGCGACTCTGGCTGCGTTCGCCCGAGTGAGCGTCCCTGTCGGACCCAATCCGCAGCAGGGGATCCATCTTACCGATGTCACGCCTCCCGGATGGCCTGCGATTTTGCAGGATGTCTGGGTGGAAGGCGACCTGGCGTACGCCGTGGGATACGCGGGCTTGATTATCTTCGATGTCAGCGGGCCGGGCGATCCGGTCTACGTCGGCGGCTACACCCTGTGGGGAGCCGGCAACGAGGTCCAGGTAAAGGACGGATGGTGCTACATCGCCGACGGACAAGCGGGACTTCGCGTGCTCGACGTGACCGACCCGTCCGATCCTGTCGATGTCGGCCTTTACGTCGGTACAAGCGCTGAAGGCGTGTTTGTCACCGACGACGGATACTGCTATCTGGCGGACGGCAAGGGGGGCTTGAAAATCCTTGATGTCGGAGGCGGAACGCAGGGAGGTTCTCCCGGGAATCCCAAACTCGAGGGCCAGCTTCCCGTGGGCTATGCAGCGGTCGATGTTTTCGTGGACAAGGGTCTTGCCCATGTTATCGATCAGGAGACGTCGTTTCTGATTGTCGATGTCGGCGGCGGCTCGCAAGGCGGATCGCCCTCGAATCCCGTTCTCGAGGCAAGCCTTCCGACGATCAATAACGGGAAGGAGGTTTTTGTGTCGGGGAATTACGCATATGTCGGAGATAATCAGACTCCCGACTGCGTGATACGCACGGTGGATGTCTCGATGCCGTCGTCGCCGGCGATAGTCGACACCGACAATGTGTCCGACAATATCGAAGACGTCTGGGTCGATTCGGGCTGTCTGTATGCGGCGGCAGATCAGGCGGGCCTCGGGATCTTCAGCTTGAGCAATCCCGCCAATCCGGTATACCTGGCTGGGTACGATATGCCCGGGAACGCTGCCGGGGTCTTCGCTGCGGGGGTGAGCGCGTATGTCACGACATATTATTGGGGTCTCGAAAAATTCGATGTGAGCTCGCCGACCCAGCCCGAATTCGTGGGCAGGTACTACACACCGCACAACCCATACAATGCGGACGTTGATGGGGGGTATGTCTACCTGGCGGACGACGGTACGGGCCTGGAGGTCGTCGATATCGGGGGCGGTGGAGCCGATCCCGAGCAGCCTCTGATGGTCGCGAGATGGACCACCTGCAGAGACGGTCGAGGGGTGTTCGTTGAGGATGGATACGCGTACCTGGGGGGCGGCTGGTACGGCGACGGCGACCTCTACATCGTCGATGTCGGTGCGTCGCTCGGATCCCCCACCAATCCGGTCGGAGTGGGTTATTACGCCTCCGACTGTACGTACGGCCTGCAGAAGATGGGGGCGTATCTCTACGCCGCGTCGTACGAGAGCGGTCTGAAAATTTATGACGTTGACGGCGGAGCGCTCGGCGGATCGCCGTCCAACCCCAAATTCGTGACCTCGTACAGTACGAACACGGCCTGGGAGGTCTGGGCGGAGAACGGCTATGTATATCTTGCGGACGGTCACAATCTCGGGTCGAATCTGTACGTGTTCGATGTGGGCGGCGGAACCGGATCGCCGACTTCTCCGATCGTGGCGGACCAGTACGAAACGTCGCCGTCGCATGTTTACGATGTCAACGTGATAGACGGCTACGCGTACTGCGCGGTGGGAAACGCGGGATTGGGCAGCGGCCTCAGGGTCTTTGACGTGGGAGCGTCGATCGGCGCGCCCGATGACATTCAGTTTGTCGGCGAATACGAGACCGACCAGATGGCCCGGGGGCTTTGTGCGGCGTACGGGTACGCGTTCGTGGTGTGCAGCGACGGCAAGATGTACGCGCTGGATGTGGGGGCGGGTTTTTACGGGGGCTCACCTGACAATCCGATGCCGGCAGACCAGATAAGTCTTCACGGCGACCTGTTCTCTGCGATGGTGGATGGGCAATACGCCTACGTGTCGTCTCATACCGGAGGTCTGCGGATAATCAGGCTGTGGGACTGAGTTTTGTGCTATACTAACCCGGTCCGGGCGGCAGGAACAGAAGCGGACGGGGCCCGGGTGGGTCCGAGCGGGGCCAATATTGCGGCATGGGAAACGGCTCATCGATTCGCAGGACCCGATTATGCGTTCGTCTGTTTTCGTAGCATTCGACACCGAGACAACGGGCCTTTACCCAGGATTTGACCAGGTGGTCGAAATTGCCGCGTGTCGATTCAGGAACGGCGAAGTCATCGACACGTTCCAGAGCCTTGTGAATCCGGGGAGGACGATACCGCCGGAGATAACCGAGATTCACGGGATCACGAACGAGATGGTTCGGGACGCGCCTCCGCCTGAGAAGGCTGTCTCGGCTTTTCTGGAATATGTCGGGGCCGACCCTCTCATCGCGCACAATGCGCCGTTTGATGAAAGGTTCATCTCGTTCAATTGCCACAAGTTCGAGATCCCCGCGCCGGGAAACCCGTTGTACGATACGCTGCTTTTGTCGAGACGGCTTTTTCCTGAGCTGAGGAGTCACGGCCTCGGCTCGCTCACCGAGGTTTTCGCGATACCGCACGAGGTGAAGCACCGGGGGATGCCGGATGTAATGGGAACGCGAGGGGTTTTCATGCAATGCCTGGAGAGGCTCGAACGCAAAAGCGTCGCGTCCCTCCGCGCATTCGAGCTTTGGTACGGGGACCCGATATATTTCTCCCCGGAAAAATACAACCTGCTGGTGAATCTGTCGGAGGAGTACAAGCCTCTGAGAGAAGCGGTTGAACAGGGAGATTGCCTTGAGGTCGTGTACGAGGACCGAAGCGGGAAATGCACGAGACGCACGATCCAGCCCCAGGGACTTTATGTCGCTTACGGCAGCCTGTACATCACAGCTTATTGCCATCTTAGGGAGGCCAACCGCAATTTCAAGCTGGAACGCATACATGCTTTTCGAGTCGTCTCTCCATCGAACAATCCCGATTTGGCCGGGCACTAGGACCCAGAGCCCGGACAGTCTGAGGTGAATGCATGGGCCAGGTTGGAGAGGTGCTGGTTAGTCTTCTCGCTCCTCCGCTGATTGCAGGATTGATAGGTTTTGTCGCGCTCGGGATCGGTGCGTATCTGGTGGGTCCGTTCGTGAAGGGGGAAAGGCCGCCGCTGGTCGAGAGCTTTGCTCTGGGCACGCTCGCGATATCGCTTCTTACGCTGCTGTGGGGACTTCTGGGATGGATGGGGATATATGCCCGATGGTCTCTGGCCCTGCCTCTGATCCTGGTCGGCATCCTCGGCTGGATCCAGGTCCGCCCGGGCTGGCCCCTGGTCTCCGCGAGCTTCCGTAACCGCACGATTCTCGTGCTCAGTCTTCTTCTTGCGGTCGGCGTGCTTCTCAGGATTGCACTGAGTCCGCTCTATCCCCCGGTTGCGCTCGAGGAATGCCGCTCGAATCTGCCTGCGGCTCTCGGAATCGTGGAAACCGGTCGGATGGCGTTCCATCCCGACATCGCGTTCAACAGTTTTCCGCAGAACGCCGAGATGCTGTACTCATGGGCGATAGCGTACGCTCCGCTTACCGCCGCTCACTACCTGAACTTCATGGCCTTCGTATTCTGCATCCTGGCCATGATAAGGCTCGGGCGCGTTGTGTTCTCGGTGAAAACGGGATGGCTCGCGGCCCTGATAATGGCATCGATAGGTTCTCTGCAGGTGTTCGGGTCCAACGCTTCTCCCTTCATGTGGGTTCTCCTGTACACGCTGACTTCCGTACTTGTTCTGGTGAAGGGTCTGAAGGAGGGCTCGACGGGGCGGGTCCTTCTCGCAGGGATTTTCCTCGGCGCTGCAGCGGGAGTCGATTACACGAGCCTCATGGCCTCGCTGACGCTGGCGATCTCGCTTTTCGCGATCGGGGGCAAGATCCCGGGCTCGGGACGGATCCCGCGCTGGTCCATCGCCGCGGCGGTCGGTCTCTTCATCGTCGTCGCTCTCCCCTGGTACCTGAGGAATGTCTTCTGGTTTCACAACCCGGTGTTTCCGTTCTATGAATCCATGTTCCGGCCGGGCGGAGGGATTTACGGGGTGTATGGACCGGAGAGCACGGTGAGGACCGGCTGGATTCTCGGGTCGGAGACCGCCAGCGTGTTCTACCAGCGGGGGGTGCTCTGGCCCAAGGTGCTGGCGATGTGGCCGGCATGGATTGTGGTACCTGCGGGGATATGGTTCCTGCGCGCGAACCCGTTCATGCGGGTAGCCATGGCATGGACGCTTCTGGTCTGGGCATTCTGGATGATCGGCGGCGGCGGCATCATGTATTTCCCCTACTACATCTGCCTCGTGCCGGTGAACGTGCTGGCGCTGGCCCACCTGCTCGGCATTCTGTATTCCCTGCCTCCCGGAGATCATCGCGGCAGGTTCTTCCGGATCGTGCTCTGGACGCTCCTCATAGGCTGGATCGGCATCGGCGGCGCGAGTACGTCGCGATGGTTTCCGCCGCTCACTTCGGAGCAGAGGGATCGCACTCTCAGTCGGCTGCAGGGGTCCTTCGATCTCATGAAGGCCGCCGACAAGGCCATTGCAGAGAATAGGGTGGCTGTCGGCATTCTGTGTCAGGACGGGCGTCTGTATGCCGACTTCATTCTTCTTGGAGGCGGGGATGTCGGGTGGGCCAATCATCGAGTGATCTCCGACAGCTGCACTTCGCCCCGAGCCCTTGCCGACCTCCTCCGCGAGCGTTACTCGGCCGATTACCTCGTCGTGCATGAGCAGCGCCTGAGGGAGCAGAACACAGCGTTTTTTGTTCCCATCAAGGGACTTCTCAGGTCAGCGGAATTCCCGATGTTCTTTCGCGAGGTGGACAGGGTAGGGGAAGGCGCCGTTTATCGTATCTCCTATCCTGAGCAGTTCATCAATCCGGAGGAGCCCCCTCCGCAAGGACCATAGCGTCCGGACCGTCGCCGGTCGCAAGCTCCGCAAGGATCTCCCCCGAATCCGGCTCCAGAAGATAGAACCGGTCGGCGTTGAAGTTGGTCACGCAGACGAGTCCCGGCAGCGCTAGGATCGATGACGCGTAGCTGAGCGGCTCGCCGTACGACGGCAGCGCGAACGCGGGGAGCTCGACGCCCGAGAACAGATCGACCCTCAGAACGACGCCCTCCCTGCCGTTTTCCATCAGGAGTATGTCGTCCGGACCGATCACGCCGCCGAAAGGCGCTCCGGCAACTTCGATGACCTGAAAGATCTCCCCCGTGTCGAGATTCAGACTCTCGACCGTGCCGTTCCCGACGAATCCGATTGCGGGATCATTGTCGCCTGCGGAGAGGACGGTGAGCCTCCGGGGAAACCTGGGCGAATGAATCACCTGCACCGTGTCGCGCCCGGAAAGCTCGATCATTCGCTCGACCGACCGCGATGGGATATCGATCACGGCAAGGAGGCCGGGTCCGCCCGCCACATGGACCGCCTTCAGGTTGGAGCACGCCACGTAACACTTGTCGCCGACGACCTTAAGCCCGCCGGGTTTGGCATTCGTCGGGACATCGTCATCGTCACGCGGGAGGTCTGTCGAAGGGGGCAGGGGGATGCGCTCGATGATACGGTCTTCGGGAGGCGCATCCGGTCCGACGTCGATCAGCAAGACCTCGTTGGATAGATAGCAGGACACGATCGCGGTGTCGTCGTCGATGAAATCCATGAACACCGGGTTCGTGCCCGGACCGGTGCTGATTTCCCTGACCACGTCCAAGGTTTCGGAATCAATAATCTGGACTGAATTTGAAAGCGAGTTCACTACATAACAGAGGCCGTTCAGCACCAGCATCTGGTTCGGAGCCTGTCCTGTGGCGACGATGTCCTGACTCACGGACCAGACGCCGTCCGCCCGGCCGATCATTGTTATGTTCTCCGACAGGCCGTTTGCGACGAGAATGCGATAATCTCTGCCGTCGTCGTCCGGACCGATTCCCGGCTGCGCGTTCATGTCGGCCGCGGGCGGAAACGCGCCGGTCCCGCGACCGACCGTGCATCCGGCGAGCAGCAAAACCAGAACCAGGGCGATCCGAACGCTTCGCATCGTCTCACCACTCCCCCTTGAGAGTCACGAACAGCGAGCGTCCGGGCAGCGGAAAACCCCTGACATCGGTGATGTCCTCATCGAAAAGGTTCTTCATTTCCAGGACGAGCGACGTGTCGTTCTCGAAGGTATATCCCAGGCCCAACGCGGCCGAGGAATCGGGCGGGAGGAATCGGCTTCCGGACGGCGTTATCGCGCTCGCGCCGCGTCGCTGCCAGTTCGCGAAGACCTCCCACGGTTCTCGACGCCACTTGAGCTCGGCGAACAGATCGCTGGACGGTTGTCCCACGAGCGGTCGGCCCTCTCGGGTGGGATCGCCTGACGTGTCGACCGCGCGAGTGCGTGTTAATGCCCCGCTGAATTCCCAGTTCGGCGCGATAATCCATTCCGCCGACAGCTCGATGCCGCTTGACCGGGCACGCCCTACGTTGTATGGCTTCCAGCGAAATCCGGAAATGAGCAGGTAATCGATCAGGTCGGTCGTCTGCAGGTTGAAGTAGTCCAGTTCCAGGCGAAGGTCCGACGATGTATGCGTGAGGCCCATGTCGAAGCCGAGAGTGCGTTCGCTTGAAAGGTCGGGATTGCCGACCACAAGTCCCTCATTGCGATAAAGCTCTTCGAAACTGGGCGGGCGGAAGTCGAGGCCGAGATTGGCCCGCGCGCTGAGGCCTTCATCGAAGGGGATTTTCAGTCCGACCCGCGGGCTCAGCGTGGGATCGCCGTCGAGCAAGTCGCACCTTACCGCACCGTTCAGAACTGCCCCGGAAGCGTGATACCACTCGTCGCGAAGCCATGCGGAAAATGTGTCCCTTTCAGGATTCCCGTACTCTTCTGCATTCAGTTTCTCGAGCGCCGCGGATGCTCCGGTTGTCAGAACATCATCTTCGCCGAAACCCGGACGCGCCCATTCGGCTTTGGCGTCGACACGGTTGTGCACCCATGACGTGGACAGCGGGACCCCGGTGCTCTCGCCGAGCGGGTCCTCAAATGCGCGACTTTGCCTCAGCCATCCTAGCGACAGATCGAGTTTCCCGTCGCCGAAATCCGGGTCCGAGTACGCCGACTGAAAAAAGAGCCTCGAATCGGTCTGGGACGCGTGGGGACTTGGGAACGTCGTTATGCCCGGGATGCCCTTCTCGGACCTGTACCATTCGCTTGAGAAATCAAGCGTTCGCGAGCGTCCGAGCTCCCATGCGTGCGCGTACCTCGCCTCGCCCGCGCTGTATTCATTGTTCTCTCGGGTATCGATGAAATCGTCGCTTCGGTCGAAAGACGTCCCGTTGTCGTTCATGAATGAAAATTCGCCACGTGAACCTTCGAGCTCCAGATGGAAGAGATCGCCGGGCTGTCTCAAGGTGA
>Ga0315294_10008261_pt1 | contig 11449 bp, 13 predicted proteins | sample YL17G13_40_MG_FD_203626 | JGI IMG/M metagenome (GOLD analysis project Ga0315294, IMG submission 203626) | Sediment microbial communities from Yellowstone Lake, YNP, Wyoming, USA - YL17G13_40 | ecosystem: Environmental > Aquatic > Freshwater > Lake > Sediment | place: USA: Wyoming | collected... | reverse complement strand
CTACACCAAGGATCTCGATGATTCGCTCGGCTACCAGTCCTATTCACCCGGATCGATTGCGGAGGCTTGGGCTAACTTTGGCTTGACGGGAGTGTTTCTCATCCCCTTCTTGTATGGACTCGCTCTGAGCCAGGCCGGGAGATGGCTGAGGCAGTCGACGGAAGGTGGTTGGCTATACGTGATGTCAGGCGTTCTGTTCTTTACGGTCCTCATCCAGCATCGCGGGTGTGCCAACGCGGCGAACAGCATGCTTGTGTTCTGTCTTATCTATGTGTTCCTTGACCGGTTGGTTTCGTCCACCACGCCCATGCTCTCAAGCATGCGCGGGGTCGTGATGCCCGCGAGTAGCTCGGGCGACCCGCGTCGTGGGAGGGGGCAAGCTGGTGGCGGGGAGTCCGCTGTGCATGGGCGCTCAACCAGATGAGGGTCATCCATGTCATCGGCAGTATCGCGAAGACGCAAGGGGGACCCAGCCGTTCTGTGCCGATTCAGATCGCCTCGCTGGTAAAGCTCGGAGTCGCCTGTGATCTCGTGGTGCAAGGTGAGGAAGCCTCATTGACGGACGAGGGAAGATTGCTTTCGGCGCAAGGCGTTCGGATTATCCGTGTGCCCCGGCCATCGTTTGCATCCGTCCTGTTTCCGCATGCTGATACGGTCCGACTGCTAGGCCGCTTGTTCCTGGACTACGACCTAGTTCACATCCACGGCATTTGGCTTCCGCTCTGCCACGCAGCGGCGTCGGCCGCGCGACAAGTCGGACGGCCGGTGATCACTGCGCCTCACGGGATGCTCCATCCATGGGCGATGGGTCGGAAATGGCTCAAGAAGCGAATCGCGTGGCTGGTGTACCAGCGCCGAGATCTCGAGAGATCGGTCTTGCTCCAGGCAACGGCATCTGAGGAGGCCGAGCACATCCAGCGGTTGGGCTTCCGTGTTCCCGTGGCGGTCGTTATGCACGGGATTGCGTTTCCGATGCCGGGCGTGTCCTTGAGAAAGCGCCCTCACCGTCAGCTCTTGTTTCTCGCTCGCATCTATCCGGGCAAGGGGTTGGAGGATCTGCTTCATGCGTTGGCGATACTGAGGAGGGAGCGGGCGCATGAGGGCTGGAGATTGGTGGTAGCTGGCTATGGAACCGGCGGCTACGTCAAAGGGCTTAAGGAGCTGACGTCGCAACTGGGTCTCGATGATGTGGTCTCCTTCGTAGGGCCCGTGGGGGGCCAGAAGAAGTGGGATCTCATAGGCTCATCCGACGTGCTGGTGCTTCCGTCGCATAGCGAGAACTTCGGTATGGTCGTTGCCGAAGCCTTGGCTGCTGGCGTGCCGGTGATAACAACCCACGGAACCCCCTGGTCTGATCTGCGAAGGTTTCGTTGCGGGTGGTGGGTACCCATCGGCGTCAAGCCGCTGTCTGATGTTTTGGGGAAGGTCGTTGTGATGCCAAGATCAACGTTGGCGCGGATGGGGAAGCGTGGGCGCAGATTCATCAGGACGCATTACTCGTCTGATGTTCTCGGTCGGAGGATGAGAGGCGTCTATCGCTGGGTGCTACGCGGTGGGCCCAAGCCGTCCTGCGTCCGAGTCGTCCGCTGATATGCTGGAGATACCGTGAAGTCTCGTAAGTCTGGTTTGGACCTTGCCAGCTACAGTTCGGGGCACACTTGGCTACAGCTGATGGCACGTGGATGCTGGTCGATTGTCTGGTTTCTGCTGCATCGTCCTAGTCCGACCCCCCTGTTTGCATGGAGGCGTTTCCTTCTTAGGCTCTTTGGCGCTCGCATTGCGCGAGGAGCACATATCTACCCCTCTGCGCGCATTTGGGCTCCATGGAACCTCGAAATGGAGGAACACAGCTGTCTGGGCAAGTGGGTCGACTGCTATTGTGTTGATAAGATCACGATTGGGGCAAACGCCACAGTGAGCCAGTACGCGTACCTCTGTGCGGCAGGTCATGACATATCCGATCCGGGCATGAGGCTGACAACCAAACCGATTCGGATCGAGCGGAACGCCTGGGTGGCTGCGGGGGCCTTCATCGGACCTGGTGTAACCATTGGAGAAGGAGCGGTCATTGGGGCACGTGGCTGCGTCTTCAAGTCGGTGCGGCCGTGGACGGTGATGGGCGGTAACCCTGCGCAGTTTATCAAGCGAAGGAAGCTACGGGGAGCGCATGGCTGATATCGGGGCCCCATCGGGGTATCGGTATGCGGACGCGTCTCCCACCGCCGCGCATACCTACTTGGTTCCGGCCGTGCGCGGAGTCTTGGCGTCACTCAGTCTGTCTTCTGGCGACCGCAGGATTTTCGACTTGGGATGCGGCAACGGCGCGGTGGCTGCGGTTCTGGCGCGGGAAGGCTATGAGATCACAGGGATTGATGCTTCGGCGGAAGGGATAGCCCAGGCTCGTCAAGCGCATCCGGAGCTGAAGCTATTCGAGGGTTCGGCATACGATGACCTCGCTGCGAAGTTTGGGACCTTTCCGGTGGTGTTGAGCCTCGAGGTCGTGGAACATCTCTACGACCCGCGGCGGTTCGCATCCCGCCTTCACGCGCTAGTAGAGCCGGGTGGAACGGCGATCGTGTCTGCTCCGTACCACGGTTACCTCAAGGATCTCGCGCTGGCGATCTCGGGGCGCATGGACGCGCACTTCACGGCCCTCTGGGACCACGGCCATATCAAGTTCTGGTCCGTGCGGACCCTGCGGGTTCTTCTTGGCGAGGCCGGGTTTGAGCCGATCACGTTCCTGCGCATTGGAAGAATCCCTTCCCTCGCCAAGGCGATGATCGCGGTCGCGCGGAAACCGGACAGTCGTTGAGCGTCTCCGTCCTGATCCTCACGCATGACGAGGAGATCAACCTTCCAGACTGCCTGCGGTCGGTCGCGTGGTCAGATGATGTCCTCGTCTTCGACTCGTTCAGTTCGGATCAGACGGTCAAGGTGGCCGAGTCCTTGGGAGCGCGGGTCCAGCAGCACCGATTCGTCAACTACGGCGACCAGCGCGAGGCGGCTCGGAAACTGGGAGGGTTCAAGTACGAGTGGGTACTTGCCGTGGATGCGGACGAGAGGGTTGACGACGTCTTGGCGAAGGAAGTGCGGGCGGTCGCGTGTGGCCAGAGCCCTCACGTCGCCTACCGAATGCGGCGGAAGGACCACTTTCAAGGGCGCTGGATCCGTCACGCTACGCTCTACCCATCTTGGTTCGTCCGTTTCTTCAAGCACCAGCGGGTGCGCTACGACCAGCGGGAGGTTCACGAGTATCCGATCATTGACGGGACCGTCGGGGAGCTCAAGGGGCACCTCCTCCATCACAGCTTCAACAAGGGACTGGATGAGTGGTGGGCGAAGCATCGTGCGTATGCGGCTGCCGAGGCGAGGGTCGAGTTGCAGGTTCTCCGGGAAGAGAATGTGGACCTAGCCGGACTGGTAGGTTGGCGGGATCCGGTGAGACGGAGGCGGGCACTAAAGGGCCTCTCGTTCAGGCTGCCCGCCCGGCCCGTTCTACGCTTCCTGTACATGTACATCCTGCGCGGCGGCGTCCTTGATGGTCGGCCGGGCTATCGCTACTGCCGCATGCTCGCGGAGTATGAGGGGATGATTGTGCGGAACTTGCGGAACCTGAAGGCAGTGGGGATCAAATCGTGAATATCGTCTTCGTCAGCCGGTTCTACTGGCCCGATCGTGTCGGGACGGGGAAGATGCTGACGGGCTTGGCTGAGGATCTGGCTCGAGGCGGCGTGGAGGTTACGGTGGTGGCGTCGGCGGCCATGATCCATGAGCCGGGGCGGAGACTGGAGCGGCGGGAAGAGTACGAGGGGGTCACGATCCACCGGGTGGCTGCGGGGCGGTTTGACCGGCGGAGGGTTTGGGGGTGGTTCCTGAACGCCATCCTGTTCTACCCCGTGGCGCTGTGGCGGATCCTGCGCCTGCCGCGGCATGACGTGACCGTGTTCCTCACCGACCCTCCGCTCCTCTTCGTCATGGGGCCGTGGGTTCGGTGGATCAAGAAGACGAGGTTCGTCTGCTGGTCGCAGGACCTGTATCCCGACGTGGCGGTGGAACTGGGCGTCCTCAGCAGGAAGTCCCTGCTGACCTCGTTCTGGCGATGGCTGGCGGGATGGGCTTTGCGGCGGGCGGATCTCGTGATCGCGATCGGGGAAGCCATGAAGGAACGGCTGGTCGCCAAAGGCGTGGCCGTGGAGCGGATTGCGGTGGTGCACAACTGGGCGGATGGGGAGAAGCTGAAGCCGGTGGCGCCGGAGACGAACCCCTTTCTGGAGCCCCACGGTCTCCAGGATAAGTTCGTGGTCATGTACTCCGGGAACTTCGGGCTGAGCCACGAGTTTGCGACGGTGCTGGCAGGGACCAAGCTGCTAAAGGATCATCAGGACGTAGTCTTTGTCTTCATCGGCGAAGGGAAGCAGTTCGAGAAGGTGAAGGCGGAGGCGGCTGGGTTGCGGGTGTTGTTCCTGCCGTTCCAGCCGGAAGAGGAGCTGTCGAACAGCCTGTCTGCGGCCTCCGTCCAGCTCGTCTCGCTCAAGGCTGGATTGGAAGGCATCCTGGTTCCGAGCAAGTTCTACGGTGCCATGGCGGTGGCGAGGCCGATCATATTCGTGGGGCCGGAGCGCTCGGAGGTGGCCCGGGTCATAGGGGAGGCCCAGTGCGGGTTCCGCGTCGAGCCGGGGGATGCAAAGGGCTTTGCGGCGACCGTCCTGCGGCTGAAGGCCACAAATGGGGAAAGACAGGCCATGGGGAATCGGGCGCATGAAGCCTTCCTTGCGAAGTACGAGCGGAGGATTGGGACGGCGCAGATCGGACGGCTTCTGGCTGAACTGGCTCCGAGATAGGATCAGGAATGGCTTTGCGGATGGGTCCAACTATGCCAAGGAAGATCGCGGTGTCGGTTTCGGCCGCGCTGCTGACGCTGCTCGCGGTCTTCTTTGCCCAGTTACTATTCTTCTGCTCAATCATTGGAGCGGAGGCCTCCCACGGAGACAAGAGGGTCGACCTGGTCCTGGCCTTCGATGGGGATCCTGGCCGGATTCCGGCGGCATTCCGGGAGGCGAGGAAGACCGAGAGTCCGCGGATCGTGTTCTCGAGCTCGCAGAAGGCCTACATCGAAGCTTACCCGAAGATGAGCCGGAAGCGATACCACGGGTTGGTGAGCGTCGTGGGCGGCGCGTACACGACGGATCAGAACGCGCGGACGGCGATGCCGGTGGTGCGGGAGATGTTGCGGGGGAGTAGCGGAAGGCGTGCGCTTCTGGTGACCTCGTGGTACCACCTGCCCCGGGCGTATTTCCTGACGAGGCTCTACTCCGTCGGGTCCGGGATCGAGTGGTCCTATGCCAGCGCCGAGCCCATCCCGCCCGGCTGGTGGAAACGCCCCGAGGTCCGGTCAGAGCTTCTCAGATTCTGGGGGAGCATGGGGCGCGTCTGCCTGGCGGCGGTGGGGATCACTGACTGGCCCCGCCCGGCGGGGATGCCGGCAGCGGTGAACAACCGTCGGAACTGATTCGGGAGCCCAAGGTCGAGTACTGCAGGCAGGCTTTCAGGGCAGCTGAATGCGCCCCTTCCCTTTCATCAGCACGATTGCAGCCCGCGAGGTGATCCTCGCGTCGACAATGGCCAGAGTCAGCTTCACAAAGTCCCTGATGTCCAGAAAAGTGATGGCGCCAAGGTCCTCGTCCGGGTATGGGATCGATCTGCGGGCGGGGTCAATGTCCTGATCGTGATTCAAGATGAGCAATGGGATTGCTCCAGGCTCCCTAAACTTCCTGCAGTTGTCGATTGCCTGTGTGATGAACTTCGGAGAGGGACTGGATTGAGTCACGCCTTTCACTTCTCCGACAAAGACCGTGCCTTCGGCTCGGAGAACGATGTCCTCACGAAGCAGGCGCGAGGTAGGAAGACCGTCTCTATCCTCTCCGGCCACGCCCCAGATATCGCAGAAGACCTTGAGAACGATCTCCTTGAGCTCCTGTCCTGAGGCGATGAGTGCCCGCGATACGTACGCGTATTGGCTGCGGGCAGCTTCCAGCCGATCCATCAGGGCGTCTTCATGTTCCTGGTGCGTTGCTCTCATGCCGGCGAGCTCGCCCTCCAGTTTCTGCACTTCCCCGGGATAGTACTCAGCTCTTTCGAGCCACTCGAACTTGATGAACCCGCCATATGTCTCCGGATAGATGCCAGCCAAGGCCTTCATCAACTTCCAGATAACCCGGTCATATGACGTGCAGGGAGGAATGACGAGAAAAGCCGGATCCTCGCCCTTAGTGTTGTGGCACCCCATGATGCCCATGCGCTTGCCGTTGGCGTTTCTGTAGACCGTTTCGAGGAAGCAGTTGCCCTTTTCGTGTCGGAACCAAGCCTCATCCCAGTCGATGTACATCGCAGGGGGCATAGTGAGCATCGCGCGGATCTCGTGGAGGACATCAGCCAAGGGGCGGCCCGCTGCAACCTCGCAATCAACCGTAGAGTCGTTCATTTCAGCAACCTCAAGTTTCACTCCATCAACCTTGAAGAGACAGAGGTCCCGATAGTTGCAGGCGTCGATGAAGAGGACAAGGAAGCGCTTTCTGCGTGCCCAGAGGCCGAGAAAGGAATCGCTAAGCTCAGCGAACCCCGGATTTTGGAAGAAGTGAGGGAGAATGCTCTCCGACGTATTCGCAAGAGTCAAACGGACAAAGGCGGCTTCGTACTCGTAGGTAGCGGCGGGGATGGACGAGGCAACCTTCGGGGTGCCGACCAAAGTATAGCCCTGCTGCTCGTAGTCATACTCCAAGTCCCCGATCTCGGCCGAGTCCGCCTCAATGCCGCGTGATCGAAGCGCTTCCTCAGTTCCGACAGGCAGATTCGCAAGAAGCACCTTTCTCTGCGGGATATTCATGCGCACGCGCGAAAGAAGCTCCGCGAGTCCAGAAGGCAATCGGCGGGCCGTGTCCATGGCGCCGTGGAACTCGAGGTATCTCGCATGATCCCATCATAGGCTCTCTGTGGGTCGGGGCCAGCGGGAAGCAGGTGGCCCGCGTGCGGAGTGATGGATGTAGCGTGTTGGCAGTAGTGCGAGAACGGTGGACTTCGGCGGAAGGCGGGGACCGGGGAGCGCTAAGCTTTGGGAACCGCCTTCGGGCTGGTGGGGGAGTCGGAGGCCTCCGCCACCGTCCATGTCTGCGAGGTGCGGCGGCCGTTCAAGACGCTCCCCGCGACCTTGAACGCGCCGCGTTGCAGGTGCTTGACCGCCGTGAAGTAGTTGATGCCGGCCGCCTCGGCCAGTTGCTTGGCTGTCAGCGGTCCCCGGGTCTTCAGCTCGTCGATCATGCGCTGAACCGTGGCCCCCGAACGTTGGCGCGGCGATGATACGGTCTCAGTTTCGCCAAGCCTTGGGGCAGCGGCTTCCAGCGCATCCAAGGCCTTCTGCAACGCCGCCGCTTCCTTCTCGGCTTCTGTGGCCTTCCGCCGGAACGCCAGTGCCCGCTTGTTGGCTGCCAGCCAACGGGCTTTGAGCTGGGCACGGGCACGCAAGAGATCCTGGCTCATGGTCGGTGACATCCTCCAAGGCACCCTCCCCGGGCGCCTGCGGGGGTCAGCATAGCAGGCTTCCGGGACCGACGTCACCGTGCGCGCACTGCACGATCCGCCCGGGGTGGCAACATGCCCGCAGAGCAAGGCGGGAGCGGCTTTGCGAGCAAGGCGAGTGCATCACGAACTTGGCACGGTCGTTGGCACGTCTCCTGGCACACGGACTCGTGCCAGGCCTCCGGAGTGCGGCGGGTAGGCCGTTTGGACGGCCCGAGCGCAACCCTGCGACGGATGCCGTCTGGCTGGGGAAGGCAGAGTGGCGCGCGATAACTCGAAGGAGCGGGTAAACGGGCGAGATGGACGTCGACGCCCGTGTCCGCCAGAAGACGCATGCCCGCGCGCCCCAGGCACGGGAGTTCGCGGCGTATAATCCAGATATGGGTATCAGCGAAGTTCTGGGGCCCGCGCGCGTCGAGATCCTGCGTGTCGCCGCCGCTCACGGCGCGCGGAGGGTCCGCGTTTTCGGATCGGTCGCTCGGGGGGACGCGCGTCCCGACAGCGATTTGGACCTGCTGGTGGAGTACGAATCCCAGCCGAGCCTCTTCGACCATGTGCGGCTCGCCCTCGAGCTCGAGCGCGTGGTCGGCCGAAGGGTGGATCTGGCCACGGAGGGGGAGCTCCGGGCGACCTACCGGGACCAGGTGATCCGCGAAGCCGTGGCCCTGTGAGATCGGACCGGGACTACCTTTCCGACATTCTCGAGGCCATCAAGCTCGTCGAGAAGTATGCGAAGCTTGGTCAGGAACGGTTCCAGGCGGATGAGTTGGTCCAGACCTTCATGATCCACCAGATCCTGATTATCGGCGAGGCGGCGCGGGGTCTCTCCGAGGATCTCAAGGCCCGATCTCCGGAGGTCGAGTGGCCGATCATCGTTGGGATGCGCAATCGTCTGGTTCACGGATACTTCAAGATCGATGTGGCTGGAGTGTGGAAGACCGTTGAGGATGACGTGCCCAAACTCAAAGCCCAGGTGGAACAGCTCATCCAGGCGGCCTGATCGCGGCCGGGACGGATCTTCCGGTATCCCATAGCACATTTCGCAACCCCTCAGTAAGGCCCCCGAGCACAACCCTGCGACGGATGTGTCCGGGGACGGCTTGCGTGGAAGTTGGGGAACATAGTTGCGTGTCTGCAGGCCTGCCGGGCCATCCCCGCAACTCCCGTTCGGCGATAGACAGGGGTACCATGAAACAGATGTACTCGGCGAGAATGCATGGCATCTCCGGGGCACAAAGGGACCTCATCGAGAGGCTGGCCGATCCCGAGATCAACGACCTTGAGGATTGCGAGCAGTTCAGGGAGAACTATCCGATCCTCCGGGAGAAGATGATCATCGCGAGTCTTGGACGAGTTAGGGCGCATCTGTCGGATCTGGGAACGACGCTAGGCGAAGCGAGGCTCGAAAGGGAGCAGGCCCTCAAGAGCAAGACGGACGAACTGCATTCCACCCTCCGGCGCCTTGAAGACGAGCAGGCGCAGCCGCCCCGGCGGCGTCCTTTCCCGGCCGGTGTCGTAGAAGGGGTCAAGGCGTGGGTCAGAAGGCGGAAAGTCCAGTGGATTAGGAACGGCTTTCAGGCCATACTTGTTCGTTCGACAAAGAAGCAGACGAAGTTCATCGTCCGGATGGAATCGGAGATTAGCCGCATCAGGGAGAATCTCCAAGAGATAGCGGAAGAACAGATCGCCAGCGACTTGCGCCGGATCGACGAAACGAACGCGAGGCTGGAGGAGGAGAAGCTCCTCTACTACGGGGCATTGGGCGAAAGGGACGTGATCCAGAAGCTCGGAAGTCTTCCTGCCGCTTATCATGTCCTCAACGACTATCGGAATGAATTCGGAAGGCCCATCTACAATCGGGCGGAAGACGACAGGATCTTCTCGGTGCAGATCGACCACATTGTTGTGGGGCCGACGGGCGTCTTCGTGATTGAAACCAAGAACTGGAGCCCTGAATCCCTGGCAAGCGACGCGCACTTCTCCCCGATCAAACAGGTGCGTCGAGCCGGATTTGCGCTCTTTGTCCTGCTCAATCAGGCAATGAAAGACGGGGAGGTCCGCAGGGCATCCACGGGGTGGGGTGATAGGAAGATATCCATCAAGACTGCGGTCGTCTTCAGAGGCAAGGTACCACAGGGACAATACGAGTTCGTCAGGATTCTTGGCATCGAGAGGTTGAACGCATATCTCACTTCTGGGAGGCACGAGTTCTGTGCCGAGGAGATCGAATCGATTGTGAGCTATCTCCTGTCCACCGGGACGAGCTCCCGGCCAGCCTATGGCGGAACCCGTTGGCGGAGACGTTTCACGGCCGCCCGCGGCACGAGCTGGTGGAGCAGGAGGACTTCGGGGTCCTGGCCGAGGCGCGGCAGGTGGCCGAAGCGTATCGGGTTTGGTAGAAGGCCGAGCGGCCGCAGTTGGCGCTGAGGTGCCTCACGCCGGCGGCGTTCGCGGTCGAGGCGGCGGCAACAACGTGACTCTAACTAATCGTGGATCAGAGAAGTCTGGTCACCCCCCCCCGCATGCTCCGCCGCGTTAGCCAACTACGCGCAGATCTCTACCACCGAACGAATGCGAAGCCTCGGATGGCTCCATACGATGAAGAGTACTCATCCGTGAAATGGTATCTAGTCCTGACGATGGATCCGCCAGCTGGGCAGATGGGCGTTGTTGCGCTTATGACAACGAAGGAGTTGTCGGGAAATGTGGACTCAACGAATCCGATATGTGTCAGGTTCTTCTTGGGGTCAGTTGTCCTGTCGAAGAAGACGATGTCGCCGACCGTTGGGCGACGAAATATCACGGGGTGGCCGTTCGCATTGCACCAGTCGTAGATCTTCCTGACGCCGTTCGACGATGCGGGACCAGCTAGGAAGTCGATTCCCGACAGTTTCCGATAGACGGCGGTCACGAAGCCGGAGCAGTCCACTCCGCGACTGCGGTCTTGGCCACCAGAAACGTAGGGAGGGTGATATCTCTGCCAGTCTTGAGCCTCACAGACTAGCGCGAAGCGCTGCTCGATCTCGGTCGTGTAGGTCCTCAAGCTGTGGGAACATCTGATGTACCGGTAGGTTCCACTCACGATGCAGATGACAAGCAAGCTGGCCAAAGCCCACAGGATCATGGATCCAAAGAAGCGGGTGAGCGTGACTCTGTGCGCCTTACCGACCTTGGTGCGCTGCGAAGCCACTACAATGCGAGCAATCGTGTTGGGGAGCAGCACTCCCCAGTACCTTGCGGGGCCGATGGAGGGTTTCAATCGCTTTCCCACGGAGCTGCGGCCCATAGTGGAATACTAGCATTCCGGAACGTGGTGGCTAGTCCGAAATCGTCATCGGGCGAGAGGGGTTCTTCCTCCTGCGTTGTCCTTCCATGCTGGGCGTCGGATTGTGCGAATCAGGAAATGCCGAGAGAGGCACGATCCTTCCCCTAGAATGGGCTTGATGGGACTACGGGGCTCGTACTGGGACGAGGAGAGGGCAAGTCATGTGGCGAAGGCTAGATGGCGGCACAGGCGATACACTCGCGGCTTCTCTCTGGATGTCCCCGGCGAGTTGTTGACGAAATCTTCAGCCGATCCAGCTCGAAACAAGATGAGGCAGCAAGCCGTTGCGAAGGTCCTAAAGGAGGGGAAACGAGCGCTGTTCAGGAGCCAAGTGGCAGTGAGCTTGCGTCTACGCCCGTCTTCGAGAACGCCTCCTTCGCTTCATAGAGCGGTCAAGTACCTGCTCGATATTCTCGGAAAGCCGGCAAGTGGGACCAATATCAGTCGCAAGTGGAAGCGCCGGTTTGAAAAGGGGCCGGTTTCGCCGGTTTGACGGGGGACCGGTCCCCCTGAGGGACGGCGCGAAACGGCCAAGAGCACGGACGTTCCCCC
>Ga0315294_10008258_pt1 | contig 11452 bp, 9 predicted proteins | sample YL17G13_40_MG_FD_203626 | JGI IMG/M metagenome (GOLD analysis project Ga0315294, IMG submission 203626) | Sediment microbial communities from Yellowstone Lake, YNP, Wyoming, USA - YL17G13_40 | ecosystem: Environmental > Aquatic > Freshwater > Lake > Sediment | place: USA: Wyoming | collected... | reverse complement strand
CGGTCAGGGGGCAGACGATCTATCTCGGAACGTCAAACGGCCTCTTCAGGTCAAAAGACTGTGGCGAGCGGTGGAGCGCTCTCTTATATTCCGCTATCATGCCGAAGAAAGATATCACCTGTATTGATGTTTCGCGGGACGACGGCGCAACGGTTATCGTCGGAACCGGCGGAGGGGTATTTGTCAGCGGTGACGGCGGCGATTCATGGACGCGCTCCCTGAAGCGCGGGGCTTACGATGTCCTTGTCGACGGTCCGGTGTTTTACGCGGCGCTGGATAACGGCCTCTTCATTTCGAAGGACCTCGGCCGGCACTGGGAAAAAATCCTGATCAGACTGAACGCAAAGGAAGAAGCGGACGAAGAAGGGCTCGCCGATGAAGCGCCTGAGGAGAGTGAGGAGGAAGGACGAGATCGTATCGTGATCTACAGGCAGGGTGGGAATCTGTATGCTGCGTCCGGACGCTCGATCTCTCTTTCCGGAGATAACGGAAAAACGTGGGTATCATTGCCCCAGAACGGAATAGAGGGCGATATCCAGGATATCCTCGTTTCGCGGGATACGGGGTCGCTCTTTGTCGCTACCACGCAGGGTGTTTATGAATATAGAGGAGCGCAAGGATCCTGGGAAGCGCTGTCAGGCGACATGCCTCACGCACAGGTCAGAAAGATCGAATTCGATGTTCTTTCAAAAGATATACTCTGGGCGGCGACGGATAAGGGTTTCTATCGGTTGGAGAGTATCGAATTTTGCGAGCAAAGAAGGGTCGAGGTGGAAGAGAAGCAAGGCCGTATCGTGACGCTCCTCGACAGTGAACCGGCGTTTATCCAGCTGCAGAAGGCAGCTCTTCGATATAACGAAGTCGGTCCGGAGAAGATACGATCCTGGAGGAACGATGCCCGGCTTAAGGCGTTTATCCCGAAAGTCTCGTTCGGGATCGATAATCACCGTTCTTCGAACGCCGAGATCTATACGAGCGCGACAAGAAGTTTCATCTTTGACGGGCCCGACTCCGTATCGAAAGACTGGGATGTCTCGCTCTCGTGGGAACTGGGGGATATGCTCTATTCGGACGATCAGACGAGCATCGATGTCCGTTCGCGTCTCACGACGCAACTGCGCAAAGATATCCTCGATGACCTGCGGCAGGCCTATTATCAAAGGAAGAGGCTCCTTATGGAACTGTCGCTCGAACAGCCGCGCGACCCGAAGATCCTCCTCGAAAAAGAGTTGAGACTCCAGGAGCTTACCTCGGAGATCGATGACCTCACCGGGAACTATCTTTCCGCGTATCTCGAAAAGCAGCGCGTCAAATAAGTATCCCGGTGATATCCCGCAGGACCCATGCCCCGCCATCAGCATATGATAACTCCCTTTGCCATTGCAAGCGTCCTTAAGATATGGTATATTTGGCTGATAAAGAAACCAAAGGGCACACTCTATCCGCCTTCTTTAGAGAACCCCGCCTATTAAGGCGGGGGTGAATGCGACAAGATGCTTCGGCGTCCTTCGATACTTCGATTAACTCAGTATCAAATCCTGAGCTTGTCGAAGGATTCAATAAACTCGAGGACGCCGTCCTAAAGCGAAGCCGAAGGACGGCGGATGTCGCTTCAACGTGTTGGCGGATACCCCGACATATCTTACGAGTCGGGGTAAACAAAGGTATCCATGACTGAAGGGGTCATCCTTATACAGGCAAACGGAGAAATCGCCGTCTGCGATCAGACCGCGCGGCAGCTGTGCGGCCTGGGTGATTCAGACCGGGCGACCAAAGAACTCCTTGAGAGATCATTCGTGAAGATGGGTCTCGATAAGGCGTACGAAGAGGTCCTCATAACAAAGAAAGAATCGGTCGAAACGACCGTTACGGTGACCGAGCCGCAGTCGGCCAAGATCGCGTGTATCGTCAATTCGCTCAAAGGTCCGGGCGATGCGTATCTCGGGACGCTCATCATCCTGAGGAACATCACCAAAGAGTACGAGGTCGAGAAGGCGAAATCAGAATTTGTCGCGACCGTCTCTCACGAATTGCGCACCCCGCTGACCGCCATGGCGGAATTCATCTCCATCATCCTGGATGGGATCCCCGGGAAGCTCAATCCGAAGCAGCGGGAATACCTGATGGTCATCAGCGATAACATCGACCGGATGACCCGTATCGTGGCCAGGCTCCTCGATATGGCCAATATCGAGACGAAGAAGACCGAGCTCAAGCGCGAGATCGTCAATATAGGTGACCTTATCAACAATGTCATCACCTTCTTCAAATCGAAAGCGGAGACGAAGAATATACTCTTGAAGGCCACCTTCAGCGGCGTGATGCCGAGTCTCTATATCGACAAGGATACGATCATCCAGGTCCTGGTCAACCTGATCGACAACGCGATAAAATTCACCGATTTCTGGGGAAAGATCGAGGTGGGCATCGTCGAATCGGAAGAGGAGGTCAAGATAAGCGTCGCCGATAGCGGGATGGGGGTCTCTCCGGACCATATCAAGATCATCTTCGATAAATTCAGGCAGGTGGACCAGAGCTACGGTCCCGGCGCGAAAGGCGTGGGGCTGGGCCTGGCGATCTGCAAGGACCTTGTCGAGATGCACAAGGGTAAGATGTGGGTCGAGAGCGAGTTAAAGAAAGGGAGCACCTTCTTCTTTACGCTGCCGAAGTTCAGCGAGGAGATGCTTATCAAGGAGTATCTCATCGACGCAGTCGCCTTCGCCCGGACGGAACACAAACCGCTCTCGTTCCTGGTGCTGGACATCGAAAATTACTGGGACCTCGAAAATTCCTTCGGCCAGTCCGACGCGCAGAAGATCCTCAAAGATGCCGGCGGCGCGTTAAAAGCCGCGCTCAGGGCTCATGACAAGGTCGTCATCTACAAGAGGAGGAAGGCGGTCGCGGTCCTTACGAGCGCTGATAAGACAGCGGCCTCAATGATCGAAAAACGCGTCAAAGAAAGCATCGAAACGTGCAATTTCGACTGGCGCGCCCGTGAACCCAGACCGAAGATGATTTATAAACTGGCCACCTATCCCGATGACGCGACTACAGCGAAGGAGCTGCTCGATAAGACAGGCGGGGAATAGGATCGTAATCGAGGCGACAAAAGGGGAGATGATCTGTGAAAAAAAAGATACTGCTTGTTGATGATGAACCGGCGCTCCGGATGGGGCTTAAGATCAGGCTCGAGGCGAACGGATTCCAGGTCCTTGAGGCCTCTGACGGTCAGATGGCGCTTGACAAAGCGCGTTCTGAGAAGATCGATGCCATTATTCTCGACGTGATGCTTCCTGTCATCGACGGTTACAAAGTATGCCGCATGCTCAAATTTGACGAGAAATACAAGAATATCCCCATCATCATGCTCACCGCACGCGCCCAATCCCAGGATGAACAGATGAGTAAAGAGGTCGGCGCCAACGCGTACCTCACCAAACCGATCAAATCGGAAATCCTTATCGCCAAGATCAATGAGTTTGTGAAGTAGCTGCTCGCGTATTCATGCGTCTTCGTCGTGCGTGGTGCGTGGTGCGTAACGCGTCAACGCGCCAACCCGCAAACGCGCCAACCCGCTAACGTTCACAGTCACCAGTTTCAGGTCACAAGTCACAAGCCGAGTTCGGGGTTCGTTATTCGTAACCCGCAAACGCGCCAACCCGCTAACGCGTTAACCCATTGCTTGTGACTTTTACGCGCCACTCACCACTAGAACGTATGCTTATGCATTCGTTCGGCGTGCGGCACGTTCATGAGATTTCGTCCTCGCGCACTCATTTTTTCGCCGTGTGCTTCGGTTTTCGTCTCGCTCGTTTGCAAAAATTCACCTCGTTGTAGTGCACCAGTTCAGTTTTTGCACTCGCTCGACGAAATCTCCGCCTACGCACTTCGTGCTTCGGCGAGACCTCTCCGAAGCTTTAGCGAAGGAGGGCCTCGCACACCTGAGGTATGCGCCATGAGATGCCGAAAAAATGTTTATGTGCGCTCGAACGAAATCTCATGCAACTTACTCTGGCGCACGTTATTCTGGTTTTCTATACGCTAAACGCTTTACTTGTGACTTGCCTGCCCCCGAACGAAGTGACGGGGTGACTTTCTCTACGCACCACGCAACCCGCATCACGAATCATGCGAGCATCGAGCATCAAGGATCGAGCATCGAGTATCAAGAATCAGCGATAATCAGTCCACAATCAGTGTTAATCTGCGTTTTGCGAAGCACGCACCCCGCATCACGAAAATAATACCCCCATTCCTTGACAAGTCGAGAGTATATGGTATAATCTTTGTATATTTGCTATTTAGAGCATATACTCTAACTGCTGAATATACATTTCACAGCCGCTATAATCCGCGCTCATGGAGAAAAAGCCGATCCTGGCGAAAGATATAGTCAAACGCTTTAATCTCTCCTATCATACCGTCAATTATTACACCGCCATCGGACTCTTACCCGTACTCGCCAAAAAGGGGAACAGCCGCTTGTACGACGAAGAGATCATACGCGAACGCCTGTCTCGCATTTTGCAGATGATCGCCGAAGGATATCCGTTACGGCTTATCAGGAAAAAGATAGAAGAACCAAGATGAAAGAATATTTCTAAAGGAATGATCTGTTGAGGGGGGTAGCATGTTTGACGACTTGAAACACATCTTAACAAGATTCTATGCTAAAAGGATCAATGCGCAGGATCACCAGGGAGGTGCCCTCTGCGCAGGCGCTCTCCATACCACGACAACGCTCTCGATCGTGAATCAGAAAGGCGGTTGCGCCAAGACAACAACGGCGATCAACCTCTGCGGCTGCCTTGCCCAGAAGGGATACAGAGTCCTCCTGATCGATCTGGACCCGCAGGCACACGCAAGTCTTGGTATGGGGATGGCGATCGATGGCGCCGAGCAGTCGATCCACCAGGTGCTCGTGGAAGGCGTAGGGCTTGAACGCGTTGTGCGGAAGACGTCGATAACCGGTTTTGATATCGCGCCCGCGAATTCTCTTCTTTCGGGCGCGCAGCTTGATCTGGCGGGAATGCTCGGCAGGGAATGCATTCTTAAGTTCGTCCTCAGGCGATTTCTCCTGGGCCATTCCTATGATTACATTGTCCTGGACTGTTCGCCGACCCTGAATCTTGTCACCATCAACGCCCTCGTCGCCGCTGACTACGCGCTTATCCCGATCCAGCCGCAGTATTATTCATTGGAAGGGATGAAGGAGCTGTTCCATACGATCGATATCGTCAAGGACAGGCTCAATACCCCGCTCGAGATCCTGGGGATTCTCGTTACCCTTTTCGATACGAGGATCAAGATCAATCACCAGATGGTGCAGGAGATCCGCGATTATTTCAAAGAGATGGTCTTTACGACCGTTATTCACCTGAATGTAAAACTTTCCGAGGCACCAATTCACAAAAAACCGATACATCTGTATGCCCCGGACTCAAAAGGCTCTCAGGACTATTGGGGTCTGACCGATGAGGTCCTCACGCGCACGGTCGCCCGGCGGGGAAGCTCGGCTCGTGTATTCCAAACGAATCGTATCGACAGTATAGACTATGCCAGAAAAGAAGCCTGATACCGCTCATATTGTAAAATCGATCTTCGAGAGAGAGAAGAAGACCCAGCGGGTGTCCAGTCTCTTTGCTCCCCGCAAAAACACAGACCTGCGCCATCAGCAGACTTTGGACGCGGTTAAAAAAGAACCGCCTGAAAAGATGCTTCCGATCGGCATCGATATCGGGTCGCATTCGATAAAAATCGCACGATTGACCGTTATCGATAACGCGCCTGTAATACGCGATCTTGCCTTGAAGGAGTTCCCTGTTGAGGCGATGAATGACCCGAACGAGCGGAAACGAAAGACGCCCCTCATGCTCAGAGAACTGATCGCCGAATATAACCTGAAAGGCGACGCGTACTGCGCATTATCGGCAAATGTCACCCAGATCAAGCACGTCTCATTTCCCAAGATGCCGCAGGACGAGATCGACGGAGCGGTGCGCTGGGAGATCCAGCAGACAGAGGGAGGCTCTCTTGATAGGCTTTCGTTCGATTACCTCATCCTTGGCGATGAAGTGGCCAGGGCGCCTGAGCGCGTGGAGGCGCTGATCGTCTCGTCCGACAAAGATGAGATCCTGCGGCAGGTCGCCCTGCTGGAATCCGTCGGTCTACAGGTCCGGGCGGTCGAAGTGGATATGTTTTCCGTGCTCGCAAGCATGGCCTATGACAATTCCGTAGGGGCGGGAGAGGTCGCGATCCTTCTGGATTTCGGCGGCGAATCGACGCGTCTGGGGATCATCGTCAATAAGGAACTTCAATTTGTGAGGGTTTTAAATATCGGAGGCTCCTATCTTACCAACGCGATCAAGGATTACTGTTCTGTCTCATACGGCGAAGCCGAGAATCTCAAAAAGCGGTGCGGCCTGTGCGCGCTTCCTTTTGACGATGTCCATAAGGTCTGCGCCAACATCACCTCAGACGAGTCGAGCCGTGTGCATAACGCGATCGCGCTCTCAATCGAGAAGCTGGCCACCGATATCGAGCATACGTTCAAATATTTTTCCTATCAGCTGTCGCGGTCAAAGATCACCGGTTTTGACAAGGTCGTACTGGCGGGCGGATCCTCCGGAATAAAAAAATTCACCACATTCCTGGGCAACCGCCTCAATGTCCCTATCGAGGTGCATAACCCCTTCGGGATATTCGAGATCCACCCCGACCTTTTGGCCCGGATAGGAGATCTTCAGAAAGAGGCGTCACGGTTCAGCGTCGCTATCGGCCTGGCGCTGAGGGCGGTCGAGCAATGAAACGGATCAATCTATTACCCCGCGATATGAAGAAGAGATTGATGCCGGGCTGGATCAAGCCGGCCCTGCTCAAGAACCGTCTTTCGGCGGCAGGGGCGGCCGCGCTCCTCGTTCTTTTCATCCTGCTGGTCTGGCATGGAACGGCTCTGGTTCGTTATCGCGTTGCGCTCTCGTCCCAGAAAGAAAGTCTTAAGAAATTGCAGGTTCAGCTCAAACAGGCAGAACAGGAGTATAGCCAGATACAGCAGGAGCGGTCCGCATACGTCCAGGAGAAGAAGGTCCTGGAAGAGAGGCTGCAGCTTTTAAGAGAAGCGCGTAAATCCGGCATCGCCTGGTCTAAGGTATTGGCCCGGATCAGCGGTCTGACACCGCCCGAGGTCTGGGTCAATAAAATCGCGCTGGGCAAGGATTCGGTAACGATCCGCGGCGCGACCGAAGACAACGCCCTGGTCAGCGATTTTATGACACAGCTCGATAATTCGGGAATGTTCTTCGATACAAGTTTCAATTATACGCAGAAATCGAAGCTCAAGGATAGCCCGGTCATCGAATTCGAGGTCATCACCGCGCTCCAGAACGAAAAGGCCCAGAAATGACAGCGCCCGCGAAGACCAAAGCCATGCTCGATCCTCTCATACAGAAGTTCAACTCGCTCAAGAAGCGCGAAAAGACGCTGGTCATCCTCCTGGCGATAACCGTCGCCGCCAGCGGGTTTTTCAATATCGTCTATAAACCGCACAGGATCGCCCTGAATAAGATGAAAAAGGAATTAGCGCTGCTTAAGGATAGGGCAACCGAGGTCAAGGCAAAGATCCCCGATATCGCCGGCGAACAGCGGTTTCTTGAAGAAGAACGTCGATTGGCGCAGGTGCTCAAGGAAGAACTCGGCTCACTTGAATCAAAACTTCCTCAGCAGAATAGATTACCGCAACTCCTCGGAGAACTTGTTACGCAGGCGTCAGGCTATTCGATCGACTTTATCAGCATCAAACCGATCCCGGTCGAGAAGAAGAAGGTATACGCCTCAGTCACCATCGAGATGAAATTCGCTTCGGGCTATTCCGACCTTATTAATTATCTCAACCGGCTGGAGCGGATTTCACAGTACCTGAGCATTGCGACTGTCACTATGGAACGGGAAAAGGAAGACGCGAATTCGCGGTCTCAGGTAACGCTTACTCTTTCGACGATCCTGGGCGAGGGGGCCGGAACGCAGGAGACCCGGCCGAAAGAGGCGTCTTTGGTTCAGCCGATCGCTATCCAGCGGGATCCCTTTGTCTCGCGTTCAGAGGCGCAGCCACAAGACGAAAAGAAGCAGGAACACCACGTAACCGGCATTATCAGCAGGAAAGAACGCTCGACCGCCATTGTAGACGGAGATGCGTACAGGATCGGGGATGTGGTGGGCGATAAGAAGATAAAAGAGATACTTCCCGACATGGTCGTTTTGAGTAACGGAGTCGAGGATACGATATTGACTATGGAGAAAGAAGAGATATCAAAAACCAGGATTACCCAATGATTGAGGTGAAGCGATGAGGAAAAAAATACTGAAACGGTTCGTCTTTCTGTTCTTAACGATCTTCCTGTGGAGTCAGCATCCCTTCTTTTTGGCTGACAACGGGTGCGCCCAGGACGAGGAACTGGTGAACCTCGATTATAAGAACGCCGATCTGGCCGCGGTCTTGCGCTCGCTCGCCTACTCATACGACCTGAATCTGGTCGTGGGCAAGGATATCAAAGGGGAAGTGACGATGACCCTCAAGGATGTGACCCTTGATGAGGCGCTTGAGGCGATCCTGAGCGTGAACGGGTATGGCTATGTCAGGAAAGGAAAGATCATCTATGTTACGCCCGGGCCGGGCCTTGAAGGGATGGATGTCGCGACCGTTGCGATACAGCTTAACTATCTGTCAGCGGCCGAAGCGGCGCGATTGCTCGGAAAGGTCATCTCCTCAAAGGGCGATATCCAGATAAACGAGGCGACGAACGGGCTCGTCGTGACGGATTTTCCGGCGAACATAGCGAATGTCCAGGGTGTCCTCAAAGAGATAGATATCCCTCCTCTCCAGGTCCTTATCGAGGCGAAGATCGTCGATATTTCGTCCGATGACCTGCAGAATCTCGGCGTGACGTACAGCGCGGACTATACGGATGTGGGGCTCTTCAATCAGGATTCAAGCTACGACCACCAGGATGAGGCCGCCGGGACGGTAACCCTGCCCGGCCCGTCGACATCGCTGTCCGGAGGGCAGCTGAAACTGACCACGCTTTCCCTGAAGAACTGGGAGGTCTCGGCGACCATCGACGCGCTCATCCAGGATAACAAGGCGCATCTTTTGGCCTCTCCTTCTATCGCGACCTTGAACAATAAGGAAGCCCGTATCATCATCGGAGAGAAATACCCCTACAAAGAGAAGACCCAGACGACCACGGGAACGACCGAAACGACTAAATTCGTCGATGTGGGGACGACCTTGCGGGTAACGCCCCAGGTATCTCCCGACGGCATGATCACCATGATCGTCCATCCGGAAGTCTCGAGCGTGTCAGAATCCCTTGACGCAGGACCGCGCATCACCACCCGTGAAGCGGACGCTACCGTGCGGGTGCGCGACGGACAGACGATCGTTATCGGAGGCCTGATCAAGAAGCAGGATGACCATACCCGGAGCAAAATCCCGTTTCTGGGGGATATCCCGATCTTTGAATATGTATTTTCCGACCGAAGGTCTGACCTGACCCAGAAAGAACTGGCGGTCTTTATCACGCCCCGCGTGATCCGGGACTCGGAAGAGATCCGGCGTGTCAAGACGGTCGACAAGGAAGAGGTCTATGTGAATATCGAGGGCGTCGGAGAGCGGGTGCTGGTCGCCCGGATATTTGAATCTGCCCAGAACCTGGAATTCAACCGGGGGATCGAAAGCCGCAGGAAAGAGAAAGAGTTCCGCATGGCTGACGCGCTCGAGCTCTATATGCAGATCGTGTCCCAATTCCCGGTGTGCGAAAAGGCCGATGACGCGTTATACCGGATAGGGCTTCTCTATTACCGTTATTATAAGAACTTGCCGAAGGCGCTCGAGGCGTTCTCGAAACTCGTGGAGCGATATCCCGAAAGCGCGTATGCCAGAAGATCTTCTTCATATATACAGAAGATCGAGCGAAGATTGGCCAAACGTAACCAGACATAGGCCGTGCCATTCTTTACCTATAAAGCCAGGGACAGCCAGGGATCCCCCATCGGCGGGATCGTTGAGGCAAAGGACGAGTTGACCGTCGCGGGTAACCTGCGGACACTCGGTTTCAGCGTCATATCGATCGTCCAGCAAAGCCAGACCAGAAGATGGCTGAGCGACGCCCTTGAACGGATAAGGAACGTTTCGCAAGAAGATATCATTCTCTTCTCGCGCCAGTTATCGACGATGCTCGCGGCCGGATTGCCCCTGACCAACGCCCTTGCGAGCCTGATCGAGCAGGTGAGAAGCAGCTCGTTGAAAGAGGCCATAAGCGCGGTCCTCAGGGACGTGGAGTCCGGCACCTCTCTTTCGGAAGCGCTGAACAGGCATCAGCGTATCTTCAACGAATTATTCGTCAGCATGGTCAGCGTGGGAGAAACGGCGGGGATCCTCGACCAGGTGCTCGAGAGGCTCGCGGTCCTTAATGAACAGGAACTGGACCTGCGGATGAGGATTCGGTCCGCTGTCAGTTATCCCGTGATCCTGGTGATCGTGGCGGTCACCGTGGTCAGCTTTCTCCTGGTCGCCATTATCCCGAAATTCGTGACGATATTCGAGACGTATGATACAAAACTTCCATTGGCCACGCTTCTCTTGCTCGGCATCAGCAACCTGGTGAGAAGATTCTGGTATCTCCTCATCGCGGCTCTCGCCGCCGGATTCATATGGCTCAGGAATTTCCTGAAGACCGAACAAGGGCGATACGCGTTCGACTCGTGGCTTTTGAAGATACCGCTGTGGGGGCAGTTCTATTTGAAGATAATCATATCGAGGTTCTGTCGGACGCTCGGGGTCCTGATAAAATCCGGCGTTCCGATACTGAAGTCGCTTTCGGTCACAGAAAAGACCGTTTCGAATACCGTGATCCGGCGTATCATCCGCACCGTTCGCTTGGCCATCACCGAAGGGCAGTCCCTCGCCGAACCGTTCAGGGCGAGCGGGGTCTTCCCGCAGATGGTGGTGCAGATGATCGCTATCGGGGAAAAGAGCGGCAAGATGGATCAGGCCCTTATCGATGTCGCGGCGCATTATGACCGTGAGACCGAATATGTGGTAAAAAATATAACGGTTATCCTGGAACCCCTGCTCCTGGTGGTCATGGGAGGCGTGGTAGCTTTTATCGCGCTTTCGGTTCTCTTGCCGATCTTTAATCTGATAAAGGTGTTCAGGAGAGGCATATAAATAAAATTAAGAATTTAAAATATAAAATTAAAAAATAAATCTTTCAATCAGAATGCAAAATTCAAAAATGAAATTACTCATGCAGAACTCATAGCGGGATCAGACTACGAGTTACTGATAAGACCTGGCGAAAGAATTTAAACAGCAACAATCGGGAGATGGTTATGGAAAGAGGAAGACGGATAGACAAGAAAACGGGTAATGCCGCGGCCGGTTTTACGCTTATCG
>Ga0315294_10008257_pt1 | contig 11452 bp, 14 predicted proteins | sample YL17G13_40_MG_FD_203626 | JGI IMG/M metagenome (GOLD analysis project Ga0315294, IMG submission 203626) | Sediment microbial communities from Yellowstone Lake, YNP, Wyoming, USA - YL17G13_40 | ecosystem: Environmental > Aquatic > Freshwater > Lake > Sediment | place: USA: Wyoming | collected... | reverse complement strand
CCTTAATGACGGCAGCTGAGATAGCCGAATTCAAGGCACGCCTTCAGGCATCAGCTGATGCTGCTCAAATGCGTCGTGAGTTGGCTGCGGTAGACATGGGCGGTACAGAGATCAATCCTGACTTTCGTCGACCTCTCGCTCCTCCTCCTGCCCCTCCTCGTCCTGCGCTTTCCACTATGGCAGCACCTCAACAGGTCGCTGCATCATTTGATCCTCAGTTTGCAGTTCCAAGAACTCCCGTTCCACCTCCTCCTCCTCTCGACGTTAAGGAAGAAGGTCCGCTGGTTGTGGCATCACCTGCTATGGCACCTTCTACAAGCGGCGCTGCACCTAGAGGTCCTGCTGACATATCTGCGGCTGTTCGACCTGCTGGTCCGCTTGCTGGTAAGCTTCCATATCAGATAAAGGGAGAGACTGAGCGCTTTGCCCGATCGACCGAGATGGCCGATGATGTGAGGAAGGCTACCAAAGCAGGCCTCGGCACCGTGGGGAGCCAGTTCGGCATCAAGAAGGGCGGACCTCCAACAGCAGTTGGTTATTTCCAGAATCGTGCTGAAGTAGCTCTTGAACTTGTCGATAAAAGAAGTAAACTTGATAGACTAGCATTCAGTGGTCCTGGTAGACTTGCTAAAGATATTTACATGACAAACTCAGCAGATGGAAAACCATTTGAAACAACTTGGCAAGAGATTCAGCTTGCTTTTGCTGGTGATACTAGTAAACGTGAAGTTGCTCATGAAGTTGCACTTGCTCTTGACATGATTAATAGAGATGAAAAAGCTGCACCTAAGCAGTCGCCTAAATAACTAAGAGGATTGAATGACTCCTGAAGAGCTCGATAAATATATCAACGACCGGCGTGCTGCACGAGGACTACCTCCTACAACAGCACCTGCTGCAGCACCTGCTTCAAATCCGACTGTCACGACAAAGTCACCTGCTGTTGAGAAGCGCCAAGCTCAATCTAAAGAAACTGCTGCAGTTTTTGAGCTTGAGAAGGATGAGGACAAGCTACGTAAGGAGCTTCGTCGGCAGCTGATGAGCGAAGGCAAGTCCATTGTCGACGTGGACTTTGAACCTGAGGTCGAGCGTCGGATCCAGGAGCGCCGTCAGCCCCCTTACATCGGCCGATTCGGTGGACCTGTGGTTCCATACACAGCACCGCTTGCAATTGCTCCTGCTGCATCAACTCAGCCTCTTAACGTTCCTGCGCCGCCACTCTCAGTCCTTGATGTGCTTCGTCCTCAGATAAGAGTTCCTGAGATTGTGGCAATTCGTGCGGCAGAGAATCCATTTGACGATGTCCAATTTCAAAAGAGCATCAAGGACTTGTCTGACGAAGAGAAGCGTCAGAAGCGTGGGGCCTACAAAGGATTCAACGATGCATACAAGACACTTCGAGATCTCAATCCCGATGCAAACACTGATGAGATTCTGTCTGACCTTGACCGTCAGCTCAAGGAACTGCCTGATGCACTATCTGGAAAGAAGAAAACAACAACTCAAGATCCACGTGCAGCGCTTGGAATTGCAAATGATCCCGTTGCGATAGCACTATCGAGGCAGACCGCAGCGGGAACTGTTCCAGTACTTGAACCTGGTCAGCTTGCATTCCTGTCAGGTGTGTATCAGACAGAGCTTCCGCTTCAGCAGGCTGAGGATCGTAAAAGACTTGCAGCCAAGGGCGCCAAGCCTATCATGGAGAAGCGTCGGCGTCCGAGCGGTGAGCGTGGTCCTGGTGGTCGTCCTATCATGGAGGAGTACGAGGTCCAGGTTGGTAAGGCAGACTACGCTCCAAAAGAGATCGATGACATCATCACCAACAAGACAAGGAAGGGAGAGTACGATGCTCGTCCCTGGTGGGCCAATGAGGCTGAACGCAAGAAGATCTTAGCTGATCCTGAGAAGTACGCCAAGGGCGGCTTTCTCTTTCAGAAAGAGTATGCGACAGGTGCAACGGTAGAGAGTCCTGTCAGCTACACGCTCCGTTCTGCTATGACAGTTCCAAACACGATCGCAGGTGCTGTTGGCTATGCTCTCACACCTGCAGAGACACAGCGTACAAAGGAAGCTGATCGTCCTGAGAAGTTCCGTGAGAGTGGACTCAAGGCCAACATCCTCACCAACGTGGCCACGAGCGGTGGCTACACCAAAGAATTAGGCGATGCGTTCAAGTACAATCCAGATCCGAGCATCCGTGAGTACGAGACCGCAGCCCGTGTGGTTGGCTTCGGTGTTGACATACTTGGATTTGCCGACATCGGTCTGGCTGCAGGCGCAGTCGGTGGTGTCAAGGCAGGTGCGCAGTTTGGTCGCGCAGCAGCTGCAGCTGGTGAGGGATTTGGTGCAGCTTCACGTGCATCTGCAAAGGCCGCTCTTCGTGGTGGTGTTTCCTCATGGGCAGACTCAGTTCCTGGCCTTGGAAAGCTTGCAACAAAGCTTGAGCCAGGTGATGTTCGACTCATCTACGGTGCAAAGCTTGGTGATGAGTTTCAGGCAGGATCACGCTACGCATCAGCATTTGATGAAGCGGTAAGTGGTGGTGCGGCGGTGGATGATGCTCACAGGGCAGCTTCGACGGCAGTAAAGACAGAGTTTCCAAAGACCAAGTTGGCTGATGATGTTGACAAGGTTGGTCCTGACATTCGCAATAAGATCGCAGAGACTGATCCAAAGAGCAGCTACTACGCAAAGGGAGCGGCTGAGTTCTCTGCATCAGATGATGTTGCTCGTGCAACTAATGACCTTGAGCGTGGCATTGTAAGTGCAGATGCTGAGAGACTTGTCAAGCCTTACCTCACAGCTGCTGCCAAGTCAGACAAGCGCATTGCCTCAGCCATAGCAAGTGCATTTGAGGATGTGCCTCGTGGCACAAAGGTGACAGCTGCTTCAATCTTTGATAAGCTTAGTGACAGTGGCAAGACGGCTCTTGGCAAGGCAATCAGATCTACTGCTTCATTCGAGCAGGGCGCCAAGGTGATGGACACGCAGCTTGCAGGTGCCTTTGATAAGGGAGCACCGACCATTGCATTGACACCTCGCACGCTGACCACACAGGCAGAGGCAGGCAAGATTGTTGATGCCTATAAGAAGACTGGATTCTTTACACGAGTGGTTGAGCCTCTGCAAAGAGGTGATGTGGTCAATGTCACCTCAGGCACACGTGTGGTGGATGGATACCAAGTAGCAGGACGTGAGGCTCAAGGTAGGTTGCGTCAGTCTATCTCTACATCTCGTGCATCAGGTGCAATTACAGCTGTCGATGAAGCAAGAATACTAAAGAACCTCGATCAAGGTGTTGTCGCAGCTGATGATCTTCGCCTCCTTGCATACAGTGAAGTTGATGCAATTGCAGCAGGATCAAAGGCTGGTCTGACAAAGACTGCGCTGGCTGAGGTTGGTAAGACACCAAAGACAGTTCCTGCTGGTAGCACTCGTGCACAGATGATTGGTCAAGAGAGACGTCTCGGTGAGATACAGTCTGCTCTCCCTGTGCTGGTTAGCCGTGCAAAGTCTTCCATAATCGGTGGTCTATCAGAAGTTGGCGGTCAGATCACGTCTGTGCAGAGAGCAATGATTGCTGAAGCAAAGGGCAAGGTGTCAGCGCTTGACCGTGTTCTTCGTGATGACCTGGCACGGATGTCGTCTGAGCCTGAGTTTGCAGCCTTGTATGGAGTAGCTGTTGATGCTCCTACATCTGTGAAGCTGATTGCTCTTGGTCAAGGAGTGGTTGATGGCGGTGGACAGCGAGTCTACGCAGAGCAATTCCTCGAAGGTCTGGTCTACGGCACTAAGAAAAACAAGCTGGTCAATGCATTCCGCCCTGAGTATCAGTACGGTGAATCAGTCCTCAGCAGCAGCAGAGAGTGGAACAAGCTTGTTAATGATGTCGCCAAGATGACACCTAATGAGCTTGATGCTCAGCTTCCTGATATATTCAGGCGTGCAAGAGAGATTGTTGACACCAACGTCAACACATCCATCACTGATGTTGGTGGAAGAGTTCTGTCAGTTCCTAAGGAGCTTACGACCGAAGCTCTTGTGGTTGCATATGCACGTGTGAAAGCCAATGAGATTGTGGCAGAGACTGCTGCTAAGATCCTTCCAGAACGCCCTATTGCCCTTGGTGCAACCAGCAAATTGGTCGTAGAGGTCGGCGGCGACAAGAAGGTTGGTGAGAAGATCTTCTACAATTTGGTCAAGGAGCTCGCGCAGAATCCAAGAATCTTTGAACAGCTCGAAGGGAAGGCCGCCTCGATCGTTCGTAAGTTCATTGACGAAAAGATACTGGTAGGTATTGGTCTCGATGGGCTCGACGCCACGCAGCAGGCTGCCATTCGCGTTTATCTGCAAGCAGACCTCGTCGTGGGGCCTTCGTCGCGGAGCAGCTTCTTAGACGATGTCATTGAGCAGGTCGACATCATGCGTGACTACGGTATGCTTGAGAACAGGAAGCTGGAGGAGTTCATCGACCGTGTCGGTGATCTGATGAAAGGCAAGATCAGTCCTAACAATCTCATCCTTCCTTCAGTTGCAACTGAACTTCAGAGAATGATTGGCACAGAGGCAAAGTACCAAGAGACACTGAAGGAGTTGGCACGTCTATCTGACCTGGCTGCCGACGGTAATAAATCTGCTATTGGAGCATCACGCGCCATCAGATCGATAATTGACTCTTACAACTCCTTCTACTACTACAGTATGCTGTCACTGTCGCCTCGCTTCCACGGTGTGAACAACCTCACAGCACCTCTTATCACATACTACACAACAGGCCGTGTGGCCAATCCATTCAAAGCTCCTGAGGCAGCCAACGTTATGCTGCTTGGTAGTCCAGCAATGAGAAGTGCCATTGCCAGGAACAAGGTCGTTGTCACAGATCGATTGGGCAACAGCTACACACGTGGTCAGCTCTTTGAACTTGCTGTAAAGAACGGCATCTTCAAGTCACAGATCAATACTGAGGTGGCAGGAAACTTCATCGAGGAAGCGAACGCCATCATAGGAAATCTCAGCGGTCTTGAGAAGGTCCGTCGTGGTGTCTTTACCGCTCCACGAGAGCTCCTTGGAGATCCTCTCGCAGCATTCACTGACAACGTCTGGCGCATGGAGAGTATGATCGGTTCGCTTCGCAACGGTTCAACCATCGAGGATGCAATACAGGTTGGACGTAAGAGCCTCTTCGACTACGGTGATCTGACTGAGGCTGAGCGGTTCGTTAGCAGAAACTTCTTCGTCTTCTACAACTACTTCAGGCAGTCGATCGTGCAAGGTGTGACCAACATCTTCAGCAATCCTGGTCGCATGATCAGGCTGATGAGAGGAGCAACACAGCCTAGCAGAATTATGGTTGGTGAGGACAACTACCAGGATTTGGCTTACTACTTCTCACCGGATGCAGCAACAGGTCGCATGGTGTCTGCTCTGGAACCTGCTTCTCAGGCAAAAGAAGGCGTGTTTGTCCAGTTCCCAATGCTGCCACACGCAGATGCGCTGAAGATCGCAGCAGGTGTCCTGACAGATCCTATCGGTTTCGCCATTGGACCAGCACCTATCACTGAAGAAGGACGCAGAGAGTACACAGAAGGATTTATTGCAGCACGACTTGGACCGCTTACCAAGGCATCAGGTCTGCTCTTTTTCAATGATACGCCGCTCACCAACATGCTTGAGATGAAGATGAAGAAGAATCGCATTGCTCCGGAGCATGTTGCAGCATGGGATGCACTTCTTCCTGACGGTGGACGTGATGCCATCCTTAGCTACTTCGGAGCAGAGGTGAAGGATGTGTCTAAGGAAGGCGGTGAGAATGCCTACGGTGGCAAGATCTATGTCCTTGATGACGATGGATTCAAGCGCTACCAGGCATGGTTGACAGCTGCACAGATAACAGGAACAGTTCGATCCTTCAATGACTGGTCCAAGATAGTTGGCGGTGCGCAACTCTCAGGTGCGTATCCTAAGACAAACTGGGAGAGTCTCGCATCTTTCACCGGTCTTCAAACATACTCCGCGGCTGCACTTGAGACTGTTACATCTGAACGTTACCTTGAGGACCGCGTGCGTCTTATTAAGAAAGAGGCAAGCACCATGAAGCGTGATCGTTTACCGAAGAAGGAGGCTGATAAGAAATGAAGAAGGGCGGTCCTATGAAGACACCAAAGCTGAACACACCTAGACCACTGCGTCCTGGTGAGGGCGGTTACGGAAAGAAACGTAAGGTTGTTTTCGTTAAGAATCCAAAGACAGGTCGCATCAAGCGCATTACCTTTGGTGACAAGAAGCTCGGACTGGGAGTTAATAGCCCAGCCCGTAGGCGGTCCTACTGTGCCAGATCCTCTGGCCAGGGGAATCTAAAAAATAAACTATCAGCAAACTACTGGGCCAGAAAAGACTGGAAGTGCTGAGATATATAGAATAAGGAGACATCAACATGGCATATGACGATCTAAAGGATGCTGACTACGCAGAGACACGCGTCAAGAGTCCAGGCAAGAGCAAAGACCGCAAGGGCAATGTTGCCCCTAAGACCTACGCAGTTCCTAACCTGATTAACGAAGGCAACTACGACAATGTAAAGCCCGGCAAACTGAAGCACGGCGGTGGTAAAGGCAACCAATACACAAAGACCAAGTATTCCAGCGGATCACCTGCTGTGCAAGGTGAAGGTCCTGGCCCTGTCAAGTATCAGGCACCGAAGAATGTGGGCAAGATGTCCATCAGCGATCTAGGTGGTCAGTATACTGGCGTGCCTAAGAGCGGCGGCCGATGAAGAAGAAGGCACTGCCTGCAGGTTACAAGGCACCTCCAGGTTCACCTCGTGCCAAGAAGCTGGCAGTTGCCTCTAAGCTCTACAAGAGCGGCAAGAAAGCTGCTGCCTTCAAGATGCGTGAAGCAATGGAGAAGAAGGAGGCAAAACGTCGTGGCAAAAAAGCGCGTTGACTATTCAGGCATGGCCAAGAAATACGGCACCACACCTGATAAGGTTAGAAAGGTTTATGCAAAGGGCCTTGCTGCATACGCATCGTCCGGATCTAGGCCTGGTGTTAATCCTCACGCATGGGCAGCCGCTCGTGTCAGATCCGCCTTCACTGGTGGGCCGGCCGCTAAGGTTGACCGAGCGATCATCAAAGGTCGCAAGATAGTCAAGAAAAAGAAGAAGTAATTAGATAGTTATCAACAGCTCCCGTAGTCGGAGAAGAAAGGAGAAATCATGGCCGCAACTGGCAAATTCATTCACTCGTCCATTCACACTGGATTGACGGTCGCGCTCACCAGTGCATACGTCGCTGGTGCTCAGCGTCACCTCATTCCACTCAACCAGGATCAGGGCTCAGTTCTTGGAAATAAAAGAGGCGTAGCTCGCCTCCAGGCTCTCTATGTTCACGTCAACACGATCGCCGCTGGTGCAACTTCGCTGACTGTTCGTCTCACAAGAGATGCCGCAGGCAACCAGCCTTGGATCGGTGACACGACCGCAACTCTCAGCACTGGCATCACGACCGCCAATCAGGGCGCAATCACGGTCAAGATCGACGTTGACTATATCCACGAAGATGCAAACCTCTACGTTCACTTCAAGACCAACGCTGGCACCTGCACGGTGGACCAGGTTGAACTCACCTGGGAGGAATGAGCAATGGCTTCGAATAATGCTGATGCTTTCAGCGCCAATACCGCCTTCCCAGGTGGCGGCGGAGGTGGCGGCTTCTCCACTTCCTACGGTGACGGCCTCTTCGGTGACGGTGTCACTGGCACTGCCACAATTACTGGCACCACCACACTGACAACTGAGGCTTACTACAACAACCTCACCATCAGCAGCACAGGCATCCTGAAGCCAGCCGGCTTCCGCATCTTTGTGAAGGGCACACTGACAGTCGACAGCGGCGGCGCCATCAATGACGACGGTAATCCTGGGAGCGGCATCACAGCCGGTGCCGGCCTTGCAGCCCGTCAAACACTTAATGCTGCATCCGGTGCAGGTGGAAACGGCAGCAGCGGTGGCAACGGAAGCGTAGGTGCTGGTGCAACTAACTCCTCACTGAACGATACAGGTGTCGCTCCTACAGGTGGTAAGGGCGGAGACGGTGGTGCTAACACCGGCGGAAATGGCGGTTCAGCTGGTCAGCCTTCCCAAGGTCAACGCTGGCACGGCACGACCTGGCAACAGCAAGGACGCTTCAGCAGCGGCACTTCCACAGGGCAGTTCAACGGTGGCTCCGGTGGTGGCGGCGGTGCCTCATCAGCAGCGACATGCACAGGTGGAGGCGGCGGTTCGGGCGGAGGCTCGGTGTGGATTGCTGCAAAGAACGTGATTAACAACGGCCGCATCTCAGCCAACGGCGGCAACGGTGCGAACGGCTTCGGTGGAGCTGGTAATGCAGGTGGTGGAGGCGGCGGTGGAGGCGGAAACGTCTGCGTCGGCACTCTGTCATACACAGGAAGTGGCCTTCTTCAGGCTCTCGGTGGGGCAGGCGGAACAGCCCTTGCTTCAGGCGTTGCTGGTAACAGCGGCGTCGCCGGAAGCACAACGACTGTGGTGCTCAGCTAATGACTGGCGTATATGAAATCTGGATAGGCGATAAGTTCTATCAAGGGCGTAGCATAGACATCGAGGCTCGTATTGCTGCACATCAAGCTACACTGAAGCAAGGAAAGCACAACAAATACATGCAGGCTGCATGGAATAAGCATCAAACATTTGACTGGCACGTGCTTGTTGAGTGTGATGCTTCTTCTGCACAGCTTTATGAGCAGGCTTTCATTGACGCAAACCTCAGGCTTCCTAATTGCATGAACCTATCAGACAGTGCAAACGGTGGTTGGAAGTGTGCAACTAAAAGTAGAGGAGAAGGCTGGAAGAATAATCTGTCTGTCTCTATGACTGGTCGAAAACACAATAAAACTGAAATGGAAGCTAAGCAAAGAAGTTGGACACCTGAAAGGCGTTCAGCACTTAGCGACAGAAATAGAATGAGATGGGCAAAGTATAGGGAGGAACGCTCATGACGCAGGAATGGCTCATCTTCGAAGCTGATGCTACTCAGTCATACATCAACTGGCACATGACTCGCAATCCTGATGCCTGTGGATACTTCAGCGGTTGTCCTCCTTTCCTTCAGGCTCAGGCTGCTGAGGAAGGTTGGACATATCGACCACCTCATGTGTGGATACAGGAGATCCCAAATGCTGGAGCTTAATCACATCATCAAAGGCGAAGATCTACTGAGTGGATCCAAGGGACCTGAACTTCCTCCTACATCTTCAGCATCACCTGTCATCTTTGACCTGAAAGGCGGTGGCCTGTTCAAGATTGATGCACCAAACTCTGACCGTGCTCAGGTTGCCACATTGGAGTTGACATGGAAGAATTCATAACACTTGTTCAAGGTCCAGCAGCAGCTGCATCTATATTAGGTGCAATACTATACACAGTCTGGAAGTTCTTCCTTGATTATGCCGTTCCTAGAATTGATCTGGCTCTGAAGGAGAACAATGACCGTTACAAGGAACTGTTGACTGAGCACAAGGAGGACAGGGCTGCATGGCTCTCGTCAATCGACAAGATCTCAGATCGTCTTGATCGCATGTCTGCATTGACAGATGAAATGTCCAAATCAGTCACACAACTACATTCTCAGGTTGAAGCTATTACTGAAACACTGCAGAATGAACGAAAGGTATGAAGCCATATGGAACCAAGGCACACTGATTTAAATGCAACAGACATAAACTGGCGTGGCTTCTACAATTTAATAAAGGTATATCATGATTAAATCACAACTAATTCTGGTCGTAGACAAGAGCCTGTCTGAGGATGAGGCAATTGCACTGACAACCGAGCATGACTGTGTTGCCGTCTTTAGGGGCATTCCTGGTTTTCTTCTAGGACGTGCGGCTGAGGAGGGATGGACACTCCCCTATGTCTTCACAGATACATGGGAAGAACCTGATCCTGAACAGGAGGCCTGATGCCATACATTCCACCTAAAGGTGCTAAGAGAATTGCTCCAGTAACTATTACTAATCAAAGCATCACTGTTGTCGGTGCATCTGGTGGAACAACAGGTGCTCCAGTTGGTGCTGAGTATGTCGTCTCTTCAGCAAACACAACACTTACTAATGAGCGTGTTACCACAGACACGACTGAAGTGCTGTTTGACACTCAGACGCCAGGTCAGTTGAAGGCAAATGTTGGTGCTATTGCTCAGTCCAAGGTGACAGGCCTAACAGGTGCACTGTCGACTCTGACTACAGCTATTGCTGCAAAGCAGTCTGCTATTCAGGTGCAAGATGAAGGACAGAATCTGGGAACTAGCGGTGGAACCACTGTCCTCAACTTTACTGGAGCAGGTGTTACTGCCACCAATGGAAGTGGAACTGTTACCGTCACAATTGCTGGTGGTGGACTTCAGCCTCTAGACATTCTCTATGGCGATGGTTCTGATGGTGACTTGATTGTGACAGGTGCTGTTAGCTTAACAGCTTCAAACTACTATAATAATCTGACTGTCACTGGAACAGGCAACCTGAATGTTAACGGTGCACGCCTCCATGTCAACGGCACATTGACAGTGCAGTCAGGTGGAAAGATTCAGTGTGATGGTCTTCCCAGTGCCAATAATGGCGCCGGCGGTGGATTGCCTCCTGCAGGAATTATTAGAGGCACCTCAGGTGCTGGTTCAACTGGTGTATTTGCTTCATCTGGTGGCCTCAATGGTAATAATGCCACAGGAAATATCATTGACTCTGCAGTCAACAGCACAGGTGTAACTGCAAAGGGCGGAAATGGTGGAGGTGTTGGCTCATTTACTGGTGGCACAGGATACACACCAGGCAGCAACTTCTTTGCAAGAAAACCTTCTTACTTCTGGCAGTGGGGATTTGCCGTTAAGACAATCGGCAATCCATTCACTGGTGGTGGCGGTGGAGGAAGTGGAGCCGCGCAAGGTGACCTGAGTGGTGGCGATGGAGGTGGTGCCTCCGGTATGTGGATAGCTGCCCGAACAGTATCAAATAGTGGAAGCATCACATCCAATGGTGGCTCAGGTGGAAATGCTACAACCGCTTTGGGACCTGGAGCAGGTGGCGGCGGCGGTGGTGGAGGTGGCATTGTTTGGTTGATAACCAAGACAGCACCTGTCTCAGTTGGCACAGTCACTGCTAACGGTGGTGCTGGCGGAACAGGATTTGGAAGTGGATTGGCAGGCACTGCAGGAACGGCAGGTGCTGTAGTTATAGTTCAAACATAAGGAGACACTATGAACGGTCAAAAGATAGTAGGAACAATCCCTTGGAGCAAGGTCATGTCACTGGTCGCTAAACTTATTAAGTTCAGCAGGGGCGGAATAGACAAGACAGAAGGTACTGAGTTAGCTGAAGATCTATTACTACTAGCAGCAGATCTGATAGAGAAGAGTAAGTGAGATGGCACGGCTCGATCGGAGAG
>Ga0315294_10008252_pt1 | contig 11455 bp, 9 predicted proteins | sample YL17G13_40_MG_FD_203626 | JGI IMG/M metagenome (GOLD analysis project Ga0315294, IMG submission 203626) | Sediment microbial communities from Yellowstone Lake, YNP, Wyoming, USA - YL17G13_40 | ecosystem: Environmental > Aquatic > Freshwater > Lake > Sediment | place: USA: Wyoming | collected... | reverse complement strand
TGACGTATCTCTGATGTATTTTGGAGTGCTTCTGATTCACTTTGGATGCGTTCTGATGACTTCTGATTGCTTCTGATGACATCTGATAACAGTTATCATACGCCAAATCCTACCCATCTTACCAAAATGCCTTTTCAAAAAACCTGTCATCTTGGCGTATCGGACTGTCTTAATATGCCAAAATTACCTATTTTAAACCCGTCGAAATCATATAAGTTTGTGATTCAATCATTTTTTTAACTATCGTAAAGACAATCACTTACACTTGCCCCGGCAAAATAACTTCCCTGCCGGTTAAAAGCTGGCATTTATTTTGCACATCTGTTATAAATCAGCATCGCTGAATTCTTGAGAACTTAAAGATTAGCAACTAAACCTTTTATAGATAAGGAGATACGAAACTATGGCAGCCAAACAATTAGTATTTGAAGCCGATGCAAGGGCCAAACTGCTGGCAGGCGTCGAAAAGCTTGCCGCCGCCGTCAAAGCCACTCTCGGCCCGCGAGGCAGAAACGCCGTCATCGACAAAAGCTGGGGCGGCCCCACCGTTACAAAAGACGGCGTTACCGTTGCAGAGGAAATCGAACTGGCCGACAAAAATGAAAATCTCGGCGCAAAATTAGTCAAGGAAGCGGCCAGCAAGACCTCAAAAGTCGCCGGCGACGGCACTACCACCGCCACCGTCCTGACAGAAGCATTGTTTAAGGAGGCCTACCGCAACATCACCGCCGGCGCAGACCCGATGGCCATTGCCCGCGGTATGCAGCAGGCGGCCAAAGCAGCGACCGAAAAAATTGTCGCAATGGCAAAGCCAATCGACATCACAAAGCAGACCGACATAATAAACATCGCCTCAATATCAGCCAACAACGATACCGTAATCGGAAAAATCATTGCTGAGGCATTCCAAAAAGTCGGCAAGGACGGCGTAATCACCGTCGAAGAGGGCAAAAGCCTCGATACTGTGGTCGAATACGTTGAGGGTATGCAGTTTGACCGAGGCTATCTCTCGCCGCATTTCGTAACAAACGCAGACGAAATGGCTTGCGAGCTGGAGAGACCTTATATACTTGTCTACGAGGACAAAATCAGCAACGTGGCCAAACTTGTACCGCTGCTTGAGAAGATTGCAAAGGCCAAGCGGGCATTGCTGATTATCGCAGAGGATATCGAAGGCGAGGCGCTGGCAACTTTGGTAGTCAACAAGCTAAAAGGTATTTTGCAGATTGCAGCCGTCAAGGCGCCCGGCTATGGCGACCGCAGAAAAGCTATGCTGGAGGATATAGCGGTATTAACGGGCGCTGAGGCAATTTTCAAAGACCTCGGCATCGAGATGGAAACCATCAGCATCAAGCAGCTCGGCCAAGCCAAGAAAATAACCATCGACAACGACAATACTATAATCATTGAAGGGGCGGGCAGCAGCGAGGCCATCAAGGGCAGAATCAAACAGATACAGAGCGAAATAGAAACCACAACCAGCGATTACGACCGAGAGAAGCTTCAGGAGCGGCTGGCAAAACTGACCGGCGGCGTGGCACAGGTAAACGTCGGAGCAGCCAGTGAAGCGGAAATGAAAGAAATAAAGGCCAGGGTTGAGGATGCACTGCACGCTACCAGGGCAGCGATTGAAGAAGGCATTGTGCCGGGCGGCGGAGTTACACTCATACGCTGTATCGATGCGGTTAAGCAACTGAAATTGGACGGCGATGAGCAAACCGGCGCCGACATAGTGGCCAAGGCGCTGACAACACCCTGTTACTGGATTGCGGCCAATGCCGGTGCAATACCAAATATCGTGGTAAACAAAGTTTCAGAAGGCAAAGGCGGTTTCGGCTACAACGCTGACACAGGCAATTACGAAGACCTACTGGCGACCGGCGTTATCGACCCTGCGAAGGTGGTGCGAATCGCTCTGCAAAACGCTGTCAGCATTGCCACACTGCTGCTGACCACCGATTGCTTAATTTCGGAAAAGCCGAAAGAAAAGGAAGCCGCCCACGGACATCCCGGAATGGGCGGGATGGGTGGAATGGGCGGAGGCTACGGCGGTATGGGTGGAATGGATGAAGATATGGGTATGATGTAAAAGCAAAATAAAGAGTAACTTTAATTTTTTACCAAGGAGTAAACTATGAAAATCAGACCTTTGGAAGACAGAGTAGTGATAAAACAGTCGGAGGCCACGGATAAAACTGCCGGCGGCATAATTCTGCCGGACACTGCAAAAGAGAAACCTCAGATTGGCAAGGTAATAGCCGCCGGGCCGGGCAAAATACTCGACAATGGCAAAAAGAGCGAGATGTCGGTAAAAAAGAACGATGAGGTCATTTACGGAAAATATACAGGCAACGAGATTGAAATCGACGGCGAAAAATACGTAATCCTCAGGGAAAACGACATTCTCGGAGTTGTGGAAAAATAAAACAGCACATAGGGACAAGAGCAGAAATAAATTAAGAGGTGATAAAAATGGCAAAGCAAATGATGTTCGGCGATGCAGCACGAACCCAGCTTAAAGAAGGACTTTCGCAGCTTGCGGCAGCAGTCAAGGTCACACTGGGACCAACAGGCAGGAATGTGATTCTGCAAAAGAGCTACGGCTCGCCGAGAATAACGAAGGACGGCGTAACGGTAAGCAAGGAAATCGAACTGCCGGAGCCGTTCAAAAATATGGGCGCAAAAATGGTCAACCAGGTCGCCAGCAAGACATCGGACATTGTCGGTGACGGGACAACAACCTCGACCGTGCTGGCAGAGGCGATTTACAACGAGGGGCTGAAGCACGTAACGGCAGGGGCGAACCCGATGGCCATCCAGCGGGGGATTGCCAAGGCCGTCGAGGCTGCCATCAAATTTATCGGGTCGGTGAGCATCCCGGTAAAAGGCCACGATGACATTGCAAAGGTTGCCACCATCAGTGCAAACAACGATAAGCAGGTCGGCGAAATACTCGCAAACGCCATAGACAAGGTCGGCAGGGAAGGCGTCATCCAGATAGAAGATGGCAAGGGGATGGAAAACGAGCTGACCGTTGTCGAGGGTATGCAGTTCGACAGGGGATATATATCGCCATACTTTATGACCAACCCCAATACGCTTGAAGCGGTACTCGAAGATGCCTACATCCTGCTGCACGAGAAGAAAATATCAAATGTGCGGGAGATAATACCGCTACTGGAAAAGATTGCCCACATCGGCAGGCCTTTGCTGATTATAGCGGAGGACGTCGAAGGTGAAGCGCTGGCGGCGATGGTTATCAACCGCCTTCAGGGCGTCCTGAAAATTTGCGCCGTAAAGGCGCCCGGCTTCGGCGACCGCAGAAAGGCAATGCTCGGTGACATAGCGGTTTTGACCGGCGGAAAGCTGATAACCGAAGACCTCGGCATAAAGCTGGAGAAAATCGAGCTTTCAGAATTAGGACGGGCGAAAAAGATTGTGGTGGACAAGGAAACGACCACAATAATCGAGGGAAATGGCGACAAAAAGGAGACAGAAACCCGGTCTGCCCAAATCCGCAATCAAATCGAAAAGACGACCAGCGACTACGACCGTGAGAAACTTCAGGAAAGGCTTGCGAAACTAATCGGCGGTATTGCCGTTATAAAGGCAGGCGCCGCAACCGAAACAGAGATGAAAGAGCGCAAAGACCTGCTTGATGATGCGCTTCACGCCACCAGGGCGGCGACCGAAGAAGGCGTCGTTGCCGGCGGCGGCATTATCTTCTTGCGAACAATATCGCAAGTGGAAAAGGCCAAAGCGAAGGCCAGAGGCGACGAAAAGCTTGGTTTCGACGTTGTCATCAATGCCTTAAAATCGCCGACTGCTCAAATAGCGGAAAATTCAGGCCAGCCGGGCGATGTTATTGTCGCCAAGCTTCTTGAAAAATTGGAGAAAAATGCAAATACCGGCTATGATGCCAACACCGGCCAGTTCGTGGATATGTTCGATGCGGGAATTATCGACCCGGCGAAGGTCGCCAGGACCGCCCTGCAGAACGCCGCTTCGGTGGCGGGACTTATGCTGACCACAAATGTGCTTATAACCGAATTGAAAGAAAAGGATGAGGAGCCGGTAAACGGCGCTGTAAGTTGATTTAGTCGTGCGTGATGCGTCGTGCGTGATGCGTTGTGTGTGATGCGTAAAAATACGCACTGCGATATATGAATATATGGCCAAGCGGGATTATTACGAAGTTCTGGGAGTGGGCAAAAACGCCTCCGCAGACGATATAAAGCGCGCATATCGGCGTCTGGCGGTCAAATATCACCCCGACAAAAATCCCGGCAACAAAGAGGCTGAAGCCAAATTCAAGGAGTGTGCCGAGGCCTACGAGGTGCTCAGCGACCCGGAGAAACGTCAGCGATACGACCAGCTTGGTCACGACGGCCTTCGCGGTATGGGGATGCACGATTATTCCCGAATGAACGTCGAAGACATATTCAGTATGTTCGGCTTCGACGATTTCTTCAGCGGAATATTCGGCGGCAGAGGCAGAAGTGCCGGCAGACAGGCCGGGCCTGCGAGGGGATATGACCTCGAGACCACGGTCGAACTGACGCTTAATGAAATCTTGCAGGGCGCTGAAAAAACCATTGAGTTTACGCGCCAGGATACTTGTCCCGGATGCAGCGGCAGCGGCAGCGCCAGAGGGGCGCCGCCGGGCAGATGCCCGGCCTGCGGCGGCAGCGGCCAGATTGCAAGAGGCGGTGGATTCTTCCAGATGGTTTCGACCTGCCCGCAATGCAGAGGCAGCGGCCGTATAATCACCGACCCCTGCAGGCAATGTGCAGGCACAGGCAGAGTGCCGAAAAAAAGAGTCGTCAACATCAGGATTCCCGCCGGCGTCCACGAGGGACAGGGTATCAGGGTTGCCGATGAGGGAGAGCCGGGTCACTACGGCGGCCCAAGAGGCGACCTTTATTGCTATGTCAGGATAAAACCGCACGAATTTCTGGAAAGAGACGGCAACGACCTGATTGCTGCCGCCTCCATAAGTTTCACGCAGGCAACACTCGGCGCCACTATCGATGTGCCGAGCCTGAACGGCGTCAAGCAGCTGAAGATACCGCCCGGCACTCAGTATGGCAGCGTATTCAGGATAAAGGGACAGGGACTGCCGGATATTAGGACAGGCAGAACAGGCGACCAGCTCGTGCAGATTGTCATCGAGACGCCGACAAAGCTGACCGACCGGCAGGAAGAGCTGCTGCGGGAATTTGCCGAGATTGAAGACAAAAACGTTTCGCCGAAGGCCAAAAGCTTTTTTGAAAAGCTGAAAAGAAACGGCAGCAATCGATGAAACATAAAGACGCAGAAAAACCGGATGAGCAGGTGCAAAAAGAACAGCAGCCTGCGCCTGCGGATGAGGAATCAAAAGAATCGAGTCGGCAGGTCGAGGTTTTGCTGGCGAAAAAAGATGAACTTTTGCAGGACTTGCTGCTGAAAAAGGAAGACATTCAGCTTATGAGTAACCTGCTGAGCAAAAAAGACAAACTCGCAGAGAATATTGAACTGCTGCTGAAAGCGTTATTGAAGAAAAATGAGCTTCTGGGAAAATTACAGCGCGTCACCGCAGACTATTTGAATTTTCAGAAGCGTGTCCCCAGACAAATCGCCGATGCGATTGAATATGAAAAGAAAAGCGTGATAAAAACACTGCTGCCTATTCTCGACAACCTCGAACACACGATTCAAAATACCTCGACTGCCTGTGGTGAGCCTGCCCGCCCTGAGCTTGTCGAAGGGGTCGAACCCACCCAAAACGCAGAGGCACTGGTCAAAGGCATCAAAATCATTTACGACCAGATGGTTTATGCGCTTAAGCTGCATAACGTTGAGCGGATAAAGGCTGTCGGCGAAAAATTCGACCCTTCGCTGCACGAGGCGATAACGCAAAAAGCCGACCCGCAGCATCCTGCCGACATCGTGCTTGAGGAGCTTCAAAAAGGATACAGGCTTAACGGCCAGGTCATTCGGCCAAGCAGGGTCATAGTAAACAAACTGCCTTCGCAGCAAGCCGAACCCGGATGTATCGAAAAAGAAGAGAATGAAACAAAGGATACTAAGTGAAAGATAAAGATGGAAATCAGGCAGCAGGTTATTAGAAAATCAGGGCATCAGGTAGTGGGTATCAGATTATCAGGGTGCCAGGCAAAATCCTGTCTTTTCCTGATATTCTGGTCTTCTGATGTCCTGCATCCTGATATTCTGATTTCCTGATTCCCTATATGGTGTAAAAAAGATGCCGACTTACGATTATATATGTGAAAACTGCGGCCATAAATTCGAGCAGTCTCAGTCGATAATCGCTGCTCCTCTGCGTAAATGCCCCGTTTGCAAAAAAATGAGATTAAAACGCCTGCTTGGCTGCGGCTCGGGAATAATCTTCAAAGGCTCAGGCTTCTATCAGACCGATTACAGAAGCGAAAGTTACAAAAAAGCCGCCGAGAGCGAAAAGAAACCCGCCGCTTCAACTACCCCAGCGCAAACCAAATCTAAAGCCAAAGAACCAAAACCTGCCAAAAAAGACAATTCCACCTCGGGCGGGGAATCGCTGCAATCTAAAAATGTTTAGCCGTCGCCGGAACGGCGATGCTGTCCGAAATGTCCTACATGTCCGAAATGTCCGACCTATTTCGCCCAAATCTGCGTGTCCGCCAGTACCAAATCCGAAAGCCCGCCGGTTTATCCGGCGGGTTACTTTCTCGAATGATGAAGGCGGGTCATTCCCGCGCAAGCGGGAATCCAGTTTCTCTCAAATCTGAAATCCCTGCCCTGCTTGCCGCGGCATAGCCGGAGGCGACGCCGGGTCCTAAATTTCGCCGTTGAAATTTATCCGCCTCTGGCGGAATGAACGCAGTTTGGGTAGAATTGTGAGAAAGAGCAAACAAGAATAAAATACATACATAATAGATAGTGAGATTAGTCATGACTGAAATATCTAAACATGATGAGAAAAAACAGATTAAGACGGATGTTGATTTATTAGTAGAGATAAAAGATATACTTGTGCAAAGGTTGCCTAAAAAATGTCCCATATGGAAAAGCAAGAAACTATACATGCCTTTATTATTGCTACTTTCATTGTCTATTGTTGATCTCGAATTTGGGAAGAGAGCCAATTGTGACATAGTTGTAACTGAAGGGACCAAAATTGACTTAGTTAAAATGCCGGAGCCTAATTGGGCAAAACTCGGGATAGAAATGAATTCTGAGTATTGGAAAGTTTCCGAACCAAATGGCATTCTTGTCTTTTTTGATATCTCTCTTGTTCGCCAAGGTCTTACATATAATCAAAGCTTTATTAAAGTAAAGAGAGAGCGAGACAAAAAGGAGGGCAAAGCAGTATTGATGGATCAATTAATTATTAAATGTCCTACTACTATTTTGGTTGAACCTTGTACAACGGATAGTGAAGATAATTTGATTAGAAAACAGGTGATCCGAACTTATTCTTTCAGAATAGGGCATAATGAAATTCCTCTTGGAACATTTATAAATTACAATACATATACGGGAAAGCTTGTTGTTTTGGTAAAACCAAGAATTGGATGGCGTCGATTCAAGGCAAATCTTTCTACGGCCTTTAGTTTCTTATCATAAATCAAATGGAAAAACATAACAATGAACATTTTTTTATTGTTAATAAAAACCACTCGACTTCACGGCGAAGAATTTTCGCCGTTGAAAACTGGAAGATTTGGGGGTAGAATTTGGTCTGCACCTTTGGAGAGGAAACATCAAGGGATTAATGGTAAGTCACGTAGGGTGGGGTCATAACCCCACCAATTCCTGTTTTTTGATTTTAATCTTTCCTTTTCCCCTTTGCACGCCATTTTTTGATATTTTTCTACTCCCTAATTCGCTAATTCACTAATCCCCTGATTCCCTGCCTGCCCCCTGTCCTCGAACGCCGTAGTCAAGGAAGAAAGTTTACCCGCCATTCGTGTGGCGGGTCGTTATCCGGGGTTATCCTGTCTAAAAAAACCGTGTTAATCCGTGTCTGAAATTTTTGGAACCGTGTCCATTCGTGGTTAATTCTTTTGTGTCTTTGTGCCTTCGTGGCTAATTAAAAAATCAATCAAAAACGCGGGTACCCGCACACCAAAAACGGCTAATTTCAAAATTTTTTTATAGCCCCCTTACCCCTTATTTCACAATAACTTATCTTTCTTCCTATCCCCTACACCCTGGCCCCTATACCCTGTTTTTTCACCTCAAACGCGCATCTCCGCCCAATTATAGAAAGACACTACGTCTCGATGTTGTATGAAACAAAATTTAACAAAAACAAGAACATCCGTGAAAATCCGTGTTAATCCGTGTCTAAAACAAAATCCGTGAAATCTGTGGCTGAGAATATTTCAATCAAAAATAACAAATTATGCAAAACGAACCCAATTTTTCAAAAAGTCAAATGTTTATAACCTTAATAATAACAAGTAATTACAACAAAAAATTGACAATGGACACTTGGTCAAAACGAACCCAAACGAAGCCAATTTTGCTCAGACCGGACGGCCAATGAAGAAAAACTTACTTTACCAGTTTTGCGATTTGCTTGAACTGCGGATGCTCTGCGGTTCGCAGAAGCTCAAACAAAGCCATTTCGACACAACTGATATTTACCCCCTCAGTTTTCATTCTGTCGATAGCTGTCTGCTTGTTTTCTGCCGTTCTCGAGGATGTTGCATCTGCGACCACGGTGACATCGTAGCCTTTCCGCAGCAGGTCGACAGCGGTTTGATAAATGCAGATATGTGCCTCTATGCCGCACAAAAGAACCTGATTGCGATTCAATGCAGCCAATTCAGTTTTGAATTGTTCACAGCCGCAGCAGCTAAACTCGGCCTTGTTTATCGGCTTGATGCCTGCCAAAAGCTCTGCTATCTGCGGGATTGTTGGGCCAAGAGACTGTGGACATTGCTGACACCAGATTATGGGGACATTGAGGATTTTGGCCGCCTTGATGAGAATCTGAATGGCGGAAAACAGCTTCTCCTTTTCATACATCAGTTGAGCCAGCTTGCCCTGGACGTCGACAACAACCAGACAGCAGTTTTGCATCTCAAGCATTTTTTATCGGCTGCCGGCAACTATGATAATCAGTTGCACCTTTTCCCCCAATTCCGCCCGGCGAGATGATTTCTCGACAGTTTTTTCGCCAGAGGTCAAAACCGGCCTGGGTATGGTTATTGAAAGCGGTTTTCTGCCGTCAATGGCAGCCAAAACCTGCCTGCCGGGCAAAAGAGCATTCACCTCATTCATAGCGGCAAATTTTTTCGCCGCTTCGATACGCTTTTCATAACTGTCCTGCCCGATGACCTCGGCAATCCGCAGCGGACTGACGCCAGCGACCGCTATCTCTTCGCCGAGCCGGTCCTGCTCAACAAACAATGTCGCAGAACTAAACCTGGGCCAGATATTTTCCATATCGGACAGCAGCGAGTTTAATATGTCCCTCCCGCAGGCCAGAGTGTATACGCTCCTGTTGTTCTGGATGGCCGAGCCGAGGTATTCTGAAATTCCATTATCTTCGATTGCCCTCCTGATGAACGCATCGACCGCTGTAAAATCGGCTGTTTTAAGTTCGAGTCTGCCTCTGAAAGCTGTTGCGGCGACCGGCCTGCCGGCGAAGTCGGTCAATATATGTTCAGGTCTTGCTGCAATGCGCCCGGTTTCCCGGCGGAGCGGATTCGATTTTTCCGATACGCTCTCAGGTGCAACGATTGAATAAATTACTGCCCCCAGAGCAATTATCAGCCCAACCATAGCCGCAACCGTCAGAAGTCGACGGCCAAGCAGGTGCTTTGCACCTTTTTGCCTGCTGAAATCTTCCGTTTCATCGCCAAACAACGTTCTTCTTTCCAGCGATGCTTTTACCCTTTCCAGCATATCATCCGGGGCTTCATCGCGTGGCAGCGCCCCAACAAGCATTTTACATCGCTGTAGCTGCCGCAGCCGCTGCTCAACCTGCGGGTCGTGTCTTATCAGCCGCTGAATTTCCGTCTGCTGCCTGACGGTCAGCTCACCGTCAATAAAACCGTTGAGCATCTCATCTATATTCAGGTTCTCTTTCATTGGAAATTCGCCTCCAAAATCTCTCTCAGACAGCTTCTGGCCCTGCTCAATCTGCTCTTGACGGTTCCCAGCTCAATATCAAGCACATCGGCAATCTGAGCGTAACTCATATCCTCGATATCCCGCAAAACGATTACCGCTCTCTGGGTATCATCCAGTTTCGACAGCGAGTCGACAATTATCCTGCACAGTTCCCTGTTTTGTGCCACCGCCGACGGCTCGGACGAACCGTCGTCCCGCAAAAACTCCTTCAACTGCGTCTTCGCCTGCTCGTTATACTCACTGTCCTCGGCATCAATTGACCTTGTAACAAGCTTCTGGCCTCTTTTGCAGTGGTTTATGGTCAAATTCACCGCTATCCTGAATGCCCAGGTATAAAAGCTGCTTCTGCCGTTAAAGTTCTCTATACCCTCTAATATTTTGACAAACGTCTCCTGCGTAAGTTCCTCAGCATCGTCGGGATTCGCACACATTTTCAATATGACGTTGTAAATGCGGTTCTGATACTTGATTATCAGCCTTTCCATAGCTGCAAAATCGCCCCGCCGACACTGCTCAATCAAAACAGCCTCGTCAATATTGATATTCGCCGTTCCTGACCGCAAATTGCTCTCCTAAATTAGACCGGCACCGGTCCCGAATGTTCCCATAAAAAATGGGGGTTACAAAAAGATATAATCGCAGATTTGCCTCTGCAGGTCAACCCTTAACGGCCCAAAAAAAAGCGGGGCCTATACCTTTTGGTATAGGCCCCGAATCGATGCAAATCAACGTTCGAGAGGCTCAGTTATCAGCGAATCTCATTAGGGTATCGACTGCTGAACCAGGAGCCATTCGCTCGCAATTACTGCGAAGTCTGCAAAGTCAACAGCGGAATCTGACTCGCCTACGCCGTCCATTGTGATATCGTTGGCGGGCAACGTATCTCCAACTTTCGTGATAACCACAGAATCAATCTTCAGATACATCGGCGGATTCGCGCTGGAATCCTGTCTGCCGCCAAGTCTGAAGGCAAGATGCATATACCTGCTCTGCCTACCCTTGTTGTCGAGGGTGGCGTGGTTGACAGTCATTATATGAGTATACGGTTCCCAATCCCAGTTCATTGCGCCGTAGCAGTCGCCGCAGATTGTTGTGCCGCTGCGCTGTACACGCTTGAGCATCGGAGGACCTGCCCTGTCATTTGTGCTGCAGCCGTCCATACATGGACGATATTCAAACATCGTGTTGTCCTGGCCCGTGATATCGCCTTTGTGTATAAAGGATACCAGCAGCTCCTGATTGTTAAAGTCATTGGCGCTGATGTCAATGGTCTGTCTCAAGTCGCCGTCGTTCCACGTAGTGGTAGGCCCGTCAAGGTCAAGTTTTGCGC
>Ga0315294_10008250_pt1 | contig 11456 bp, 10 predicted proteins | sample YL17G13_40_MG_FD_203626 | JGI IMG/M metagenome (GOLD analysis project Ga0315294, IMG submission 203626) | Sediment microbial communities from Yellowstone Lake, YNP, Wyoming, USA - YL17G13_40 | ecosystem: Environmental > Aquatic > Freshwater > Lake > Sediment | place: USA: Wyoming | collected... | reverse complement strand
GTATGAGACGCTCGATGCGGAAGTTGTGAAGATTATTCTGGCGGGCGGCAACCTTGATAAGCCGACGGTTGCGGATTTGCTGGCGGCCGAGCAGGCGAAGGATAGGAAATCCGCCAAAGAGCAAAAGTAACTGTTCAGCGTGTCTATATTTTTTAATCCTTCAATAGGGATATGAGGATTAGAATCACCAGCATACTATCGCTGTTTTTGCTGATGACGACCTGTGCAGTCGCCGCCGAGGCCCCGCAGCGGCAAAAAATCAATGTTGTTACCTTCTGGGCCGAACAACAATTCGACGTGGTTTCACCTGCCGGCAAAAGCGCAGTCGCCATACACTTTGAATTGGAAAAGGACTGGCACTTCTACGCCTCCGCCGATTCGGCGCCGGGCGGTATGAATCTCAAGTTCGAACCCAATGAGCAGGGGACAAAGGTCCTGTCGTTTGGCAAGCCGATATTTCCCAAATCCGACTGGTTGCTTGATGAGATACAGGGGAAAAAATTTGAGGTAATCGGCGGTGACTTCACGGTATATCTGCCGTTTACTGTTGCCGAATCGTCAGGCGAGAAGACAGTTGTTGTTAATATTGGTATTGTCGGGGCGGTCTGCTCGAACACTCAATGCCGTAGGCCGGATTTCGGCAGCGTAAAAGTTGAAGTAAAAATCAAGCCGGGGGAATCAACCCAGCCGAAGTTTACTCTTCCCGAACCACAGAAATCGCCGGCTTTAACGGGCCAGTGGGCGGATTACTCGGTTTGGGCGGCGCTTGTCCTTGCGTTTGTCGCCGGCTTGTCACTGAATATTATGCCCTGTGTCTGGCCGGTGCTGCCCATAATAATTATGCGGCTCATCGAGAATGCAAAAGAGAGCAAAGGTAAATCAATTACGATGGGGCTGGCGTTTTGCACGGGCGTTCTGCTTTTCTTCGCGTGTCTGGCCGGCGCAAATATCGTTTTGAAACTTGTTTACAACACCACCCTTCAGTGGGGCGACCAGTTCCGCAACCCTGCGTTTGTCGCCGGGATGGCGATGCTGATGGTGGTGCTGGCGTTATTTATGTTCGGCCTGTTTACGATTACCGTCCCCTCGTCGATATCAGGCAAAAGCGGCTCAGGAAAAGGATTCGGCGGCGCGGTTGGGATGGGTTTTCTGGCGGCGATACTCAGCACGCCCTGTAGTTTCGCGATACTGGCGGCGGCGTTCGCCTGGGCGCAGGCACAGCCGCTGGGTCTGGCGACGCTGGCGATAATGGTAATTGGAATCGGGATGGCCGCGCCCTTCGCGATATTAACCGCGATGCCTGCGTTATTGAGCAAGACGCCCAGGCCCGGACGCTGGATGGAGTTATTCAAGCAGACCATCGGCTTTGTCCTTCTTGTTATCGCGGTCAAATTGATTGCCGCTCTTCCAGCCGACAGAAGGATGAACGTCCTGTACTTCGCAGTGGTCCTCGGATTCTGCGTCTGGATGTGGGGCGGCTGGGTCAGTTACGCTGCGCCTGCCTCGCGAAGATGGGCGGTCAGGGTAATCGCGGCTGTGCTGGCGGTCGCGGCGGGTTTTGCGTTCCTGCCTGCGCCGAAGCCATCGCTTATCGACTGGCAGAAATATGATTCGGCTGTGATAAAACAGACGCAGAATGCGAATAAACCTGTGCTTATGGACTTTACCGCCGACTGGTGTCTGAATTGTGTGGTGGTTGATAAAAAAGTTTACGCCCGCAAAGACATCGCGGACCTGATAAAGCAAAAAGGCGTGCTGGCGATTAGGGCCGACACAACCGTGAGTGGTTATCCGGCGACGGTTGCCCTTAAAGAAATTTACAATGAGCCGGGTGTGCCGGTGAGCATATTACTTGTGCCGGGACAGGATAAACCGCAGCGCTGGCGTGGTCTGGCATTCGGCGATGAGCTGAAATCGGCCCTTGAGCAATTAAAGAATCAATAGCCCTTCCTATGGCGAAAAAGCCGGCCAAAAAATTTAAGGTTGATAAAAAAGAAGCTGCTCGGCGTGTCGGCAAAATATTGCCCATTCTCCAAAATTGTTACCCAAGCGCATCAGTAGCGCTGCGGTTCGGCAATCCTCTGGAATTGCTCATAGCGACGATACTCTCGGCCCAGTGCACTGATAAGCGGGTGAATATGATTACGCCCGCCTTGTTCGCAAAATATAAATCCGCGCAGGATTGGACTAAAGCAAAGCTTGAAACAATCGAAAATGATATACGCAGCGCCGGTTTTTATCACAATAAGGCGGTCAGTATCCAGGGGGCCTGCCGGACGATAATTGAAAAGTTTGCCGGCCGTGTGCCGGACACGATGGAGAAGCTCGTAACGCTGCCGGGGGTAGGCAGAAAGACTGCTAATTGCGTTTTAGCAAACGCCTTTGGTCAGCCGGCGATAATGTGCGATACCCATGTCATTCGGCTTAGTCGCCGATTGCAATTGTCGGAAAACAGCAACCCGGTAAAGCTTGAGTTCGATTTGGCCGAAATAGTCCCTAAGAAGGACTGGACGATATTCAGTCATACGGTGATTTTGCACGGGCGAAATACCTGCCAGGCGAGAAAGCCGGATTGTGATAATTGTGCGATATCGAAGTACTGTCCTTCGGCGAATAACCCGGCCCTGTGGTAAAGGCCGTGATGATGGGCGAATAAATTTGAAGGAGACCTTCGCGTGATGGCCAACATAACAAATCAGCCGATTGAGGATTTGTGGCGGATATTTCGGATACTGTCCGAATTTGTCGAGGGCTTTCAGGAATTGTCAACCGTCGGCCCGGCGGTGTCGATTTTCGGCTCGGCGAGGTTCGGCCGTGAACATCGATATTACAAACTCGCGCAGAAAACCGCTTATGAGGTAGCCAAAGAAGGTTTTACCATCATAACAGGCGGAGGCGGCGGTATTATGGAGGCGGCCAACAAAGGAGCAACCGCCGCGGGAGGCAAAAGCGTCGGATTGAATATCGAGCTTCCAAAAGAGCAGATGCCGAACGAGTACCAGAATATATCGCTGAAATTCCGGTACTTCTTTGTTCGCAAGGTTATGTTCCTCAAATACGCCCACGGCTTTGTCGTTTTCCCCGGCGGTTACGGCACACTGGATGAGTTCAGCGAAGCCCTTGTGCTGATTCAAACCCTCCGGCAGGCGTCCTTCCCCGTGATACTGATGGGCAGCGACTTCTGGAAAGGTCTCATCGACTGGATGAGCGACAAGATGCAGCAGGAAGGATGCATACAGCCGAAGGATTTGAGCGTCTTTTCGATGGTCGATGACCCGCAAGAGGCGGCTAAAATCATAGTAAAGTTCAGGGAAAGCGCCGTGCCAGGCGGCCTGCAACTGCCCGGCGGAGTGAAAACTACGTAGTTGTGCTATTGTTCGAGAGGCAGGTTTTTTCTATCGTCTCGGCCAGATGCTTCAGCAGACAGAATTATAAAGGTCGGGTGGCCAAAACCACTCGGCCTTTTTCTTTGACCTAAACCCTCATTTACCGTAAAATATAACTGATATGAGAGAAAAGCAGGGGATAAATCGTATTGACCGCAGTCGGGCAACGCTCATCAGGGGTAAAGCGCCCGCCAGCGACTACGTTGACAGGCCTGCCGCCGAATGCGTTGCTATGGTCTGGGAGCTCACACAGGAGTTATGGTCTATTTCGGGCCGAAAAGATGCTCAACGACGACTACAAAGAAATGTTGCAGCTCTTAAAAAACAATGAGGTGCGATTCCTTGTTGTCGGGGCATACGCGATGGGGGCTTACGGATATCCTCGAGCTACCGGCGATATGGATATCTGGATTATGGCTTCGGGTGAAAATTCGCAGAGAGTATTCCGTGCATTAAAAGAATTTGGCGCACCTTTGGCCCAGATTGATGAAACTACTTTTGCCGCTCGTGACATAATTTTCCAGATAGGAGTTGCACCCAGACGGATTGACATTATCACATCTATCGATGGAGTTGACTTTGAGCAGGCCTGGCAGCGCAGGGTCGATGTTGAAATCGATGGATTGAGTGTGCCGTTCATTTCAAAGCCGGACCTGATAAAAAACAAGGAATCTACCGGCAGGGACAAAGACCTGCTTGACGTCAAATATCTCAAATCTGTCGATTAAGCCACAGGGTGAATTTTATATAGCCGACGCCTCTGTTAAATGCTTCAGCAGGTAATCCTTCTCCGGGCCGCCCAAGTGTCCCCATGGCAAAATTTCGTCTGTTGCGAATTGTTTTTGCGCAACTGTATCGATATTCATACCGTGTTTTTGAAACGCGTCTTCCCAGATTTGCGGATTAAATGTCTCACTCCACAAATCGAACTTTGCGCCGTTGCGCCAGGCGTATTCAATCACCTCCGCTAATCGCCTGTCGCCACGCCCGATTGCCGATTCGAGAATCGACTGGTCTATCTCGTGAAATTTGAACTGAAGGTATTTGGCGTTGATTTTTCTTTTCTCGGCTATGATGATATTTTTCGCGTTCTCGAAATACTCACGCGGCTGCTGCGCAAGCCAGCCGAACGGCGTATGCGGCTTGGGGACAAGCCAGCTCACCGCGACGTTGACCGAAGCGGTTTTGCCGTCAAAATCCCTGCGGAGTTTTGCCAGTTTGTCCGCGAGGTGAACGATTTGCCTGATGTCGTCCTCGGTCTCGCCCGGCAGGCCCGTCATAAAGTAAAGTTTAATTTTCTGCCAGCCCGCCTGGTACGCGGCGGATGCCGCGGCGAAAAGGTCCTCATCTTTCAGGGGTTTATTTATGATTTGCCTCAGCTGTTCGGATGCCGCCTCGACCGCGATGGTCAGGCCAGATTTTCGCACCTCGTTTACAAGCGTGGGCAGTAGTTTCAACTGCTGGTCAACCCGCAAACTGGGCAAAGAGATGCCGACGTATTTATCCGCGAAATAACTGTGCAGCAGGTCAATCAGCTTTTCGATGTCGGGATAATCGGCGGTTGACAAGCTCAATAAGCTGATTGTATCGAAGCCGGTCGCCTCGTAGGCGGCTTTGGCTATCTCGAAAATTTTGTCGATGCTGCGGTAACGTATCGGCCTGCGGCAGAAACTCGCCTGGCAAAACCTGCATCTGCCGGGGCAACCCCGCATAATCTCGATACTAACACGCTCGTGAATCGCCTCGGCGAACGGCACAATCGGCTTTGTCGGAACAGCCGCATTATCGAGGTCGTCAACCACCGCGTTTTTGAGCCGCGTCGGCAGGTTTTCTTTAATAGCGGCAAACGATTTTATTTTGCCTACCTGCCCTTCGTAGCGCAGCGTAGAAGGGTCGTATTCGAATTTATAAAGCGACGGGACATAAGCCCAGTCGAATTTTTCCGCGATGGCAAGCAGGATATCTTTTTTCGACTTTCCAATTTTTTTGAGGTCGATAATCAATCGGGATAATTCAACGATTGCGTTTTCCGCCTCGCCGATAACGAACAGGTCGATGAACGGCGAAATCGGCTCGCAGCAGTTCGCCATCCCGCCGCCCGCGATAATAATCGGGTCGGCTTCACTTCGATTTTCGCTGCGAATAGCCAAACCCGCCAAATCCAGCATATTCAACACGTTGGTATAGCACAACTCGTTGGTCAAACTGAAGCCGATTACGTCGAAGCAGCTTATGGCGGCCCTGGATTCGAGTGAAAAAAGCGGGATACCTTTTTCGCGCAGAATTGGCTCTGCGTCTAACCAGGGTGCGAAAACCCGCTCCGCGGCGACATCAGGTATTCTGTTGAGAACCTCGTAAACTACCGCCATGCCTGTATAGCTCATACCGATTTCGTAAGTGTCGGGGAAACACAATGCGATGGTTAATGCGCAATCGGCTATGTTTTTTTTAATCTGGTTGATTTCGCCGCCTATGTACCTGCTCGGCCTGCGGACAAAGGGCAGGAATTCGCGGTCAACTCTTTCAGTCAGTATTGTCGGTTCTTTTCTTTTCACCCGCGTATTATAACTTATAATCTCTTCGGTAGCACGGGCTTCCAGCCCGTGAAAAGCACGGCCAAGATGGCCGTGCTACAACGTAAGGAATTTTATGGAAAACAACAGCAGGCGAAGGGCGTTAAAGTTTTTTGTTACCGCGTGTGTTATATCCGCGATGTATTATTTCGTGATGGAAAATATTATGCCTGCCGTCGAGGTTGACGGCGGCTCCAGCGAGATTATGGGCGCTCCCGCGAGAATCATTGCGGTCGCCAAAAATGAGAAAAAAGCCAAACGCAGTATCAAGGCAGGCTTTGATGAGCTGACGCGAATCAACATGATATTGAGCGAGGAGCCAAACAAGGTTAACCATGAGGCGTTCGGCGGCCCCGTCAAAGTCAGCCCGGAGTTATTTGAGGTTTTGCAGTTAGGTATCGATTACTGCAAGCTAAGCAAAGGTGCGTTTGATATCACAGTTGCCGATGCAAATACTCACGCAGGGTATGAAAAGCTGATTCTGGATGCTAATAATCAAACGGTGCGATTTGCGGTTGAGGGTATGCGGCTGGATTTGGGCGGGATTGGAAAGGGTTACGCCGTCGATAAGGCGGTCGAGGCAATGAAACGCAAAGGAGCAATCGGCGGATTGGTCGATGCGGGCGGCAATATACGATGTTTTGGAAAGCCGGCACATAAAGGTAATTGGCTGATTGGGATACAGGACCCGAATTTGGCGGACAGCGTGCAGCGGATAGCGGATAGTAACGAGCCGGGGATGGTTTTGAAATTGAGGGATATGGCCGTGGTGACTAATTTGGGCGGGGTTACGATTATTGCACCAAGGGCCGTGGTTGCTGAAGTTATTGCCTCGGCGGTTAATGCGCTGGGGGCGGAAAAGGGGCTGGACCTTGTTGATTCGCTGTTAGGCGTCGAGGCGATTATTGTTACCCCCGGGCCGGAGGGTAGGGTTATTAAAAGCAATGGGGCGGATGCGTATATTAGCCAGTGAGAAGCATTTGTGATTTTTGATTGCTGATTTATGATTTAAAATACTGACAGGCGCGGACTAAAACACGGACTGACACAGACACAAGACGAAAGACAGGTAACAGGGGATGGGGATGGAGAACAGAAAACAGCGGAGACCCGGCTCTGTCGGCACTTTTTGCAGAAGGCATTATTATTACACCATATTGCCGGTGACAATCAGGTAAACCTGTTGTTTTTGCCATTATTTGGCTGATATTATCGTACCTTTATCCGGCATTGACGGATAATCTGACGGCTTTACTAATTGAGAAGCGGTTTTTGCCGATGTATAGATGTGTTTCCCTGCAAGTTAAGCTGACCGGGATATACAGACGGACAAGAAGGGCATAGAGACAAACATATTTGAATTTTTGACTTGAGCTGAATGAATACCGACATATCTATCTCAAAAGGGTCGGGGGCCGGCGGGTGTTTCCCTGTCATCGCGGACCGGGCACAGGAGGCGATTGCCGTGCTCGATACGAACGGTGTTCTGCATTATGCCAACGCTGCCTGGGTGAGAATGCACGGCTACGCTCAACCAAGTGAGGTTGTGGGCAAAAAAATAACCGCCTTTCATAATCAAGAGCAGCTATCCGGAGATGTTTTGCCTTTTCTGCAGGAGGTCAGGCATCGGGGTCAAATCAGCGGGCCGGTCGGACATATTCGCAAAAACGGAACGGTGGTGCCGACGCACACAACGATGGTGGCATTGAAAGACGAAGCGGGCAGGGTTCGGGCGGTGATTGTTTACGCGGCGGATACCAGTGAGCTGGAGAAGCTCGATGAGGAGATTAGAGGTCTTAAGCTTGAAGCGGAAAAGCGAATGTCCGAATTGACGTTAACGGCGTCGCGTCTCGGAGAACGGGCCAAAGAGCTTGAAATGGTCGAGAACCTTCTTAGAGCAAGGGGAGCGGAACTATCGTCGATAAACAAGCAGTTATGGCAGTATATGTCGGAGAGAGAACAATCGCAGGAGCAGATGCAGGCATTGAGAGCGACGCTCGCGGACAAGGAAAAAGAAGCAGCGGAGCTTATGAGCCGGCTGCAACAGCAAAAAATGGAACAGGCCCGGCAGGAACTTCAATGGAAAACGCAGTATGGTGCGCTGATGAACGCAATCGAAAAGCTGCGCCATGATGTCGTAGAGATGAAACATCATGAAGTGGAGTTCCTCGATGGCATAGAGGAGGATAAAGGACCGGTTGGTGCAAAGAGCTCGCTTGACCGGGAACAACTCAGGCAGCTAAGCTGTATGGCGAAGAAGTTCGCCAATGAGTAATCGGCGAAACCTTGGCAGGGCAGGCAAAAGGTTTAACCACTGATTACACAGATTACACGGTATTGAACCCTCGTTTTTGAGCTAAAAACGGTACTTGTCCCTCATTTGGACGCTAAAAACGCAACTTGCCCTTGGTTTTCGAGAAAAACCCAACGCCTCCGGCGGGCAAGCCCTCATTATTACGCTGAAAACGATACTTGCCCCTACTTGCCCCTGCTTTTTGTGTGTGTCGGTGCCCGTCTTCGTCTCCGACTACGCCGAGGTCTTCGCTTCGCTACGAAGGGGCAAGTTACCCAGATTAATGCGGATTTTTTCACCACTCCCGAAGGGGACGCCTAACGGCGGAAGGTCGCGAAGAAACACGAAGTTCTTGAACCACGGATTGACACGGATTACGCGGATTTTTCTGGTCCTCGGGTTTTACCTTACGATGAGAATCTGGTTTCTGGTCATCAAGAACTTGTGCTAACGTTAATTACGTCCACGACCTCGATTATCACGACCTCGGTCTCGATCATCAAATCTTTCGGGGTGCTGTTTAAAGTGTTTCTCAAAATGGCTCCGATGGCCGCCGCGATAATGGCCAAAGTGACTATGCACAAGTTCGATGTCCACGGTCCAAAACGGGGCAATCCAAACATGACCTGGCGCATAGTAACCCTCGATATACCATCCTCTGCCCGGGTCGTCATAAGGAACAACCTCTACAGACGGAGGCGCTACCACCACTACGGCGGGGCGCACTCGTACCTCACGCGGTGATTCTATTACACATCCTGTAAAACACAATGCTGTCAAAATACCCAACAAGCTAACCATCATTTTCATTTTTTCTTTTCCTTTCCCCTTTAGGAATCTTCATGATAATAGACAATGGAAAGTAATCTACTGTTGTGCTGGCCGTTAAACAACAAAAAAGTGGGGATTTTTTGTTACCGCGAAGAACGCAAAGAACGCAGAGCAATGGGGCGGATGCTTATCTTCAGTAAGACTGAAGATAGTTTTGAATTTTGAGTGTTGAGTTTTGAGTTGAGGGAAAAAGGGCCTTAGAAGGGTTAAAAAACGCGAAAAACGCAAAAAAAGAGTCAAAAAAAGTCCCGATTTTTCGAAATTTTTCGAAAAAGAGCCCGTTTATTTTCCTTTTAATGCGGTTTTTTAACCACGGATTGGCACGGATGGACACGGATTAACCCGAAGCTTTCTTAGACGCTGTATTCGCCCGGCTATGCCCGCCAAAGAGCACGGCGGGTAAACGTTCTGCGGCAAGTTCTTTTTCTCGAAGCGAGCTTCTTCAAAATACCGTTGCCTCGTCCGCGAAGGCCTTTGGCCTTCAATACTGTCCGCCATAGGCGGATAAAAGCCGAGCGAATAACGCAGATTTACGCGGTTTAATGGCTGACAAAAAACACGGATTTTTAAGGGAAAAAGTGCGCAGAAAATATACGCAGCTTAAACCCCATAATTAAAGGCGTCGCCATTCCCAAAATATTGACGGTTGATTACTATTAATTTTACAAAAGTTTTTTTGACACTGTATTCGCCCGGTATGCGTCCTGCGGCTAAGGGTATTCTCGATACAAGCATCTGCGATACCCTTTCGCCTCGTCCGCGAAGGCCTTTGGCCTTCAATAGCGAGCCGAGCGAATAACGCAGATTTACGCGGTTTTAATAAATAAAATCTTGGTGTCTTAGGGACTTTGTGGTAAAAGGAATGAAGATGTTCGCACCTTCGACAAGCTCAGTACAGGTAGCTTTGCTATTTGGAATATGGCTTTTAAAGAGTGAGGTTAGCCACAGAGGACACAGATTGCACAGAGTTTTTTTTCGACACTGTATTCGCTCGGCTTGCCCGCCAAAGAGCACGGCGGGTAAACGTTCTGCGGCTAAGGGTATTCTCGATACGAGTATCTGCGATACCCTTTCGCCTTGTCCGCCGCCCCTTATGGGCATTTTAAAGCCGAGCGAATAACGCAGATTTACGCGGTTTAATGGCTGACAAAAAAACACCCCCACACTTTTCTTCGAAAAGTAGCCGTGGGGGCAGGCGGATTTTTAAGGGAAAAAGTGCGCAGAAAAATCACGCAGCTTAATCCCCATAATTAAAGGCGTCGCCATTCCCAAAATATTGACGGTTGATTACTATTAATTTTACAAAAGTTTTTTTAGACGCTGATTAACGCAGATTTACGCTGTTTTAATAAATAAAATCTTGGTGTCTTAGGGACTTTCGGTTCGACATGCTCACCGTCCGTGGTTAGAATTAAAGAGAACCCTCCGTCGCTTCCTCCGACGCTGAAGCTATGGAGGACAGGCAAGCTATGGAGGGCAAGTACGCAGGTTTGCTATTTGGAATATGACTTTGTAAAGAGTGAGGAAATAAGTATGGTGTCCCCGGATTTAATTTACGCAACTATAAGAAAATTTCATGAAGACTAGTGCAAAAACTGCGCAGGTTAGCTATAAAAGAAAAGGTTATCAAAATAGATCCAACATATAGTTGGTGAGTATGTAATTTAAAATATAATTTTTCTACTAGGAGACAAAATGGGAATCAGGATAGGTGTTATTGATTATGAACGTCCATCTAGGCCAGTTAACGTTGAAGAAGTTCGCAAATATCTTACTATAGCTGGTAAGGATGTTATACGTCTAGCTTGGGCCAGTTTAAATACATACGATGACAATCGTGTTAAGCACGACGCCCTAGCTGTTTGGTTTTGTGAATTCTTTAACATGAAACATGATGAAGGCAATGGTTCTAAATGTATTCAGATGTTGAAGAGTATGGACTTACTAGAAGGCATTTACAATATGAAGCCTAAAGTTGATGTGTGATGATTTATATGGATCTTTATGTGATTTGACTGCGTAACCAAGTGTTAATGGGAAACTCATCTAAAATAAAACAACTTAGGCCCGGAAAGACAAAATGAAACCTTCTATGTTAGTTGGGTGGGCAAGACCTTGATTATTACAGATCAAAACCTCCTTCTGCCCATTTTATAATAATCGGCGGTTTCACCAGGCATTGGACTATCGCAGACCCGCCGAGGTTTACGGCGTAGCAGTTGGTACTCCGGTCGCCCTTCGGGCTCCCTGCGTCCCAACTGCTGTAACTGACGGTGGTGAATCCATCTTAAATTCTCCCGTTTTCTGTCTTGACAATGGGTAGGGGTATAGGGGTATACTATTCGCAGCAATAAATATTGGCCAAAATACGTT
>Ga0315294_10008249_pt1 | contig 11457 bp, 4 predicted proteins | sample YL17G13_40_MG_FD_203626 | JGI IMG/M metagenome (GOLD analysis project Ga0315294, IMG submission 203626) | Sediment microbial communities from Yellowstone Lake, YNP, Wyoming, USA - YL17G13_40 | ecosystem: Environmental > Aquatic > Freshwater > Lake > Sediment | place: USA: Wyoming | collected... | reverse complement strand
CACCCAGGTCCTCATTTCCATCCTCTATCTCCTTGAAGAGGTATGGGGTCGGACCTATCTGCAGAAACTCTTATTCCTTCTCAATGCCGAAGTCTACAACAGCAAGTTATTCAGTTTTAAAGAATATAAATACGGGCCATTCAGCATCGATGTCAATGCCGCAGTGACAAAACTTCATAACGAATGCATCATCGAGGAGCATGCACAAAGAGCTAAAGGGACAGCAATAGGGTATCGCTATAACCTCACCAATAAAGGAAAACGACTCGCAGAGGAAATCATAGAAAAACAACTTACCTTAAAAGAAAAAAAGACACTGATAGAATACACAAAACGCTTTGGACATTATACTCCAACGGAACTTCTTTTATATGTCTATCATCAATACCCTGCATTTACACGATATAGCATATTCAAAAAATAACTTACAATTTCCATACAAAAAAAAGAGTGTTTTAGTAAGTCCGAGGGAGAATATCGTTGAATTTTTGTCGATTTTTTCGTCGAATGATTCATCGAAAAATGCTGTGATTAGGACAATATTAAACACTAGATCACCGACCTTACACAAACAAAATACGTAGAATACTTAAATACAAAATACTTACTAGTAAATTGAAATATCAGAATACATCAAAGGGGAAAGCTACTAGTAAATCATACACAATTAGAGTTCTTACTAGTATTTTGGTGTTCAAATCTCGTCCCCTGCACTTTTTTATTCTTTTCTGTAGGAAAATAATTTTCTTATTTTATATATACAAATATTGTCATGATAAAATATATCTATCTATGTTTTTATTAAAAAAATATTATTTGTGTAACTAGCTATTTCTCTTTTGGGTAAAGTTAAAAAATCCCTACAGGCCGTCTTCCATTTCATACGGTATGGATGGAATGCAACGATTACATGGAAAATTACAACGGATAAACGAAGACTATGAGGAATACAAAAAGAAATACTGTCTAAATGTGGGTATGAAAAACGGTACACCCTCCTAATTCAAACCAGCTCCTCTTTCGTTTAGACGCTGAAAAGACCCGGTCTGCCTCTTGATGTTCGTCTCAAAGCGGAAAACCTTGTACCAGATCACTGCATCTCGAAGTCATGATGTCTCCTTACAAATATGTAGGTAGACATCACAATGGTGTTGATGTTCATGATCTTTTTTCTGCGTAGAAAACACTTATCTGGAAAACAAAAAACCCTCAACAGGACTACTTGACGTACATGATCATGAATGTTGAGGAACTCACTTATTTCTACGGGGAAGAAGGATATCAAATCTTCCAGGGGGTGAAAGACACATATAGTGCTACGAAAGCCTACAAGCAACCGGTATGGTTCTGTTGTTCTTCGTCCTTGGAGTGGAATAAATATAGTGTCCGCTCTCTTTTTTCTTTTTATATCTAATATTTATATACAATTTATTAATTATTGACTAAGTGTTTGATTTTAAGCAAAAAAAGTCTTAAAACGTTCTAAAAAATTTTATCTAAAGAAGAATACCAAATTTTATATAGTATATGCTTTATATTATCATTTGGGGAAAAAAAATGAAAAATCAAAAATTTTTGAAATTAGCTGGTGTTTTGTTTCTCTCAGCAGTAATGCTTTTATCTGCAACTGCTGTAACAGCAAATACAAATAAAGATCAATTAAAACAAAAGCCACAATCCACCATGGTAAGTTACACCCCTACAAATGTGCCAACGAAAGGTGTATTACTTACTGAAGGATTTGAAGGAGGAGTACTTCCGCCAGCGGGATGGACACGCACTATAACCAATCCGTCTTACACATGGGTTATTTCAACCACGAACATACATACGGGAACATATGGTGCGGATTGTCAATACGATCCTGCTCTCGTTCCACAGAATGAATGGCTCATCACCCCTAGCATGGATTTTAGAGGATACACAAGCCTCCACTTATCGTTCTGGTGGATGATGAGTTACTACTGGGGTGTCACCCCGTACGATAACTATGACCTGAATGTGAAGATTTCCACTGATGGTGGAACCACATGGACTCTCATCTGGAATGAGGACACCATCGGCACGTTCACCAACTGGCAATGGTACAATACCACTCTTGGTACCCCTGTCGACCTTGCCGCATATATTGGACAAGCTTCTGTAAAGATTGGGTTCCAATATCAGGGGTCTGACGGTGCACAAATGGGTCTCGATGATATTTTAATATACGGCGAAGGCGGCGGTAATCTACCACCAGATACTCCAGCTGCACCAACCGGACCAACGAGCGGTTCCACGGGAGTATCGTACTCATTTAGTGCAAATACCACCGACCCTGAGGGAGATAATATTTCCTACATGTTCGACTGGGGCAATGGGAACAATTCAGGATGGCTTGGACCTTTTGCCTCTGGCGCAACTGCGACTACCTCATACGCATGGGCGTCTGCGGGCAGTTACAATGTGAAAGTCAAAGCGAAGGATAGCAACGGTGCTGAGAGCGGCTCGTCACCAGCGCATGCCATCACCATCACCGCAGGGCCAGTCATCGAGATCGGAGCGATTACCGGCGGATTGTTCAAAGTTAAAGCAGTGATCAAGAACACTGGTGGTGGAGCAGCAACCAACGTCTCGTGGAGCATCAAGTTGACCGGTGGTCTCATCATCCTTGGGAAAGATACCTCGGGAACTATTGCGTCTCTCAATGCAAGTGGAGAGCAAACGGTCACCTCGAAACTCATCCTTGGTTTCGGGAAAACTGTCATCACAGTCACTGCAGACACAGCTACGAAGACGCAGAACGCGACGGTCCTCCTCATCTTCATAAAAACACCTTAGTCAAAAAGGGGAGCACCGAAATCGTCGAGGGGGAACCCCCCTCTCCCTATTTCTTTTTTTCTTTTTTTATAGCGAGATCGATATTCAATTTTTAATTTTCTATTCAGAACATTAATTTTAGAGAGGTAAAAAATCCCAATAGGTCTCGAAGATTTTATCTAAGACACTCTCGTAGTAAAGTGATAGATACCAGAGATACTGACCTGTTTTCCGTCGTTCACCGAAACATTCCACCAATACGTTTTGTTATTGATGCTGAAGTTATTATTTTCCTGATGAAAAGTACCGTTTACAACCGAGCTATTGACACCAAAGAGTTGCCATGAGCCGCTCGAGTTGCTATACCACGAAATCGTCATCGTATCGCCGTTCGCATCATTGACGGTAATGTTCAATGTTGGAGTAGTTGAAATGCCCGTGCTCCCATTTGTTGGTCCTTCGTTACTAATTATTGGGAGATCGTTGTGGGTTATTGAGAAAGTAAAGCCTGGTTTCGTGGTAAGAAACTCTGCCCCATAGAGAAATGTGGCCTGAATTCCTCCTAGCATAATAAGAATCGTTAACCCGATTATGAGAGCAGCGAGTTTTTTCTTCACCGCACCAACTCCTTCTCCTCGGTCTTCTTCATCAGGATTTCACCCTGTTGGAACGGGGTGATCTCAAGAAAACCACTGTTTTTAATGTCATAGGCGTCCATAATCTGACTGGGAAGTGTAATAATAATACGTCTCCCAGATATCCTTGTCATCCGTATTAGCGGCATTTCCTCATCCTTACCATAAAAATACATACGGGAGTATCATTGAGTGAATTCAAATAGATTTTTGGTAGTATTAGTAGTATAAGATAGTATTTTCCTAGTGTGTATATATGATTCACAATTCGTGATATAATTATGGCATCCTCTGATCATTATCCTTCAGTATATTTTTATTCAGTCCATCCAGGAGTAATCTGAGTTGAAATGGTTATTTTCTCGAGGTTTAAAATAACGTTACTAAGGGGGGGATAATTAAAAGATACGGTTACTTGATTTGAAGATTTTGTTATGGTGTAATCTGTGTTCTTTACGAGATTTGCATCAGATAATGTTGAATTCAGAAAATTGAACCATATTGCTGGAAATGGGGTAATTATCGTTAAGGATTTTACTAAAGTTATTGTATTGTTTGTTGATGTGATATATTTAGTTCGCACGGGATAGGTTCCATAACCGGTGATAGATGTTTTTTCGTCATTAGGCAGAAGATCAATACAAGTTAAAGATAGGTCTACTTGACGATTTGAAGTATTATAGAGCACTGAAAATTCTGGTTTAATAATAAACACAGCCCCTTGGGTTTGATTGAGAATGACCCCCCCAATTTCGTAGTTATAGGCTTGGTTTAGGAAATATGCATTTTCTGATGTATAGCGAAGGATCTCAAAATTATCTTCATATGTATCTCCTAACGTTCGAGTGATTCTATATGCCCATCCGTTGGAGATTAACGCGAGTCGACCAAACGCCTTATTTGACATGAAAAATCCTAGTTCTCTACTGCCTAAGGTAATTGAGGATGATATCGGAACATTTCCTTTGAGAGCAATCTGAGAATCAACAGCAAATTTTAGTTGTGAAAACTGATCTGACACAACACCCATATGTTCAGCTTCTCGTGATTCCATCCATTTTGGAACATATATCGTTTGAACAATTGAAACCACTGCAAGAACAAGTCCAACGATCATGACTGCGACAACGATACCAGCAACTGCTTCATCTTTGTTTTTAATGCTTCTTATTTCTTTTCGTTCATGTTTCATTTTCTCACCTTTTTATGAAGGACGATAATAATTGTAATTTTGCATTATTTTTGCTGGTGATAGTATTGCAGCATAAAGAGAAAATTCATCATAACAAGCGTTGTATACACCAAATAATAAACTATTTGCTGTCACTTTTATAGGTTTACCATTAAGAGGGAGAGAAGCTGTAAGATTGGTATTCAGATAAAGCTTCATAGTCGTCTTATCGTAGGTACTCACGATATGGTTCCATTTGTTTTCAAGTTTCGCTGAGAGTGTATATTGTGAATTATTTGAATCCGTAAAGGTTACGAAAACCTTTGTTTTATTTGCTTTGAGAGTGTACGAACCTTGTTTTGAAAATATCGTTTGGGTTGTTTCGCTGAGAGGAATTCGAATGACACATTGGTACAAATCATTGTTTTTCCCACCATAGATAGCGATATAACTATCATTGATGAATGGTATTATTTTTATGTCATAGCTGTTTATCCTCGGATTTGTTGAAATTTGAGTTGCACCATCAACGGTATCTATGATATCACCATTTTCACCGATACGCATCGTAGTGATCCAACCATAGTATTGATAAAAGTTCCAGGGGTCAATAAGATCTTTGTAGATTACGGCGTAGACGCGGTCTTTTACATAGATTATTTCTGGTTGATGTGCTAAGTAATTATCAGTGTAGTATCTACGGGTAAACTCTAAGGAATCAATTATAGTTTTGCTAATGATACCGTTATCTGCGATTCGTACTGTATTTAACCAAGCTACATATCGATAGGTGGGCCAATCATAATATTGGGAATATACAAAGGCAAAAATGTTTTTATCAACTTTTAAGATGTATGGATGATAACATGACGGGGCAAACTGCCAAATATCTATGATACTTTGTTTAATACTTCCGTTGGTTCCATAAATTTTTAGTGTAACTAATCGTCCATACCAACTATAGGTATTAGCGTCACGATAGAGAATAGCATAGACATCTCCACTGATAGGAACCATTGATGGCTCTCGACAGCGTAGATTTTCAAAAATATACGAGTCTTGGACACCGAAAATATGCCCGTTGCTGCCTATTTTTATTGTTGCTATTTTTCCTTGGGATGTACTATACAGTTGATATGCAATCGCGTAGATGCTGTTGCTCTTGTTTATAGGAGTAAATGAGAATGGAGTATTCATGCAGTTACTATCAAAAGTATACCGCTCAATGAGTGTGATACGTCCCGCAGCGTCAATTTTAACGGTAGCAATTTTACCATCATGGTACACAGGAGAAATCATATAATGACAATATGCAATCGCATAGACATTATTAGAAATTAAAATAATTGTCGGTACATACGATGCATTATATGTTCCGTTGCTGGAGGTATAACCTGTTTCGATGATCAACGAGTCAGTAAAAGCATGTGCTATGGTTTTGTTCGTAGTGTTTACTTTTACTGTTTTTACCACCAATTTCGCATCGAGACCTTTAAAAACATCCGCAACATATCGACTGTCTGATGTAAGAATTTCATCTTCTGCATAGCATTTAAGACCACCAATTTCTTCCATATCAAGAATAGGATTATTGAGGATTTTTCCATTGTCCTTTATCCGTATTGTTTTAATGACACCGCCACTAGAATCGCCTCGGTACACAATCCCATACACTTCATCAGCAATTGGAATGAAATACGGTGCTGAGCAGAGGGACGGTGCGAAAGTTATATTTTTCTTAGAAAGATGTTTTATGTTTCCGTCATGTTCAATTTCGACTGTTACTATTCTTCCCCAGAGGTTTGCAGTAGGAGAATCGATGCTGTAGGAAATACCATAGTAATTATCATTTCCATGTAAAGGAAGAATATGAGGCGAACGAATACTATTACCAACCGTAACTTCAAACGGGATTTGATCAATTGTATTTGCAAGTGGCGGAACAGTCCGGCTGAGTGTAATAGTACCATCAGATAATATTTCGATCGTTTTTAAAAACCCTGACTGCCTTAAAATCGGACCTGCGTAGACTATTGCATAGATATCATCATGGACATTGATGATTTCTGGATTTCCTCCATCGTCGTCATCAAACCAAACATGGAAAGAAATATCAGATAATATACCCGTACTCGTAATTTTCACTGTTCGTAATCCGCCATCATCCCCTATACAACTATAAACGATGACGTAGATATCTGAACTGTCAACAACCTTAATAATTTCTGGTTCTTGCATGATATCCCCAAAAATTAATTTTTTATTCACAGGGGAAATCGTCCCAACATTAGAAATATTTAGGGAAATTAATACCCCGGTGTTAGCTGCATTTATCGCGTATACTATCGCATATACGTTGTTGCTGATATAGATAAAATCAGGATGAGATGAAAGACCTGCATCGAGAACACGAGTGTTAATTGCAGTTTTATTGATGCGCCCGTCATTAAAAATTTGCACTGTTTTAATATATAATTGGTTTCCCACACTTGGTTTGGTGTAAACAATAGCTACTATTCCATTACCTCCAGTTACTTGAATAATTTTTGGGATTCTACAAGAGGCTTCAAAATTAAAAAGATCGAGATAACACGAAGATGTAGATGGATTCTTTTTAATATCTCCAGCATCTGTTATATTAATCGTACCCAGGTAACCTAACGAATTTTCATTTGTCGAAACAAGAGCATAGATATTCCCGTTGACATGGATAATATAAGGATCATAACATCCTAATGTATAGTTTCCGAATTGTGATAAAGATGATTGAAGAGGTGTACCAACCAGTCCATCACTGTGTGCTGAACGGTTTATCCATCCCTCGATGGTACATTCATTGGTGACGCTCAAGGTATTTGAATTAACAATCTGACCGTAATCATCAATTCCATCAAAACTTAAAGATTTCGCAGAATGATTTAATTCTCCGCTTAACCTTTGAGGTCCACGTATTTCATTTGGTTTGAGAATACCATCATTAGGTGGAAACTGCCCAGAGGAATCAAATAGTTTTAATCCTGAAGATTCATCGAAATGCCAAATCCCCATTGCATCGATCTGTGTTGTAAATAGTTTTATTCCTCCGGATTGGTTGAGTGTAGAATTACCTGATGTATATTGAATCCAAGCCTCATAGAGATAATTTTTGCTCGATATGAGATTATAGAGAGTTAATTCCTGAAATCCGGAGAGAGGTAAGGTGATATTAATTATTGGAGTGCGAGTCCATTGAGGGTCATCAGATCTTTTCCATTGAAACCAAAATTTACCAGGAAGGTGATCAGCCTTAACAAAATTGTAAAATGATTTCATTGTCGCACTATGAGGCCACACGTCATAAGGATTTAATGTTTGAACATATGGCTGATCGCCCCGAGTACCTTCTTGTACAAGACCAGCCATTATCATTGAATTTGTATCTGGATTGATAATTTTAATTTGGATTTCTAAGCCAAATAAACTAGCGACACTCGGAGGAGTAAATATTATCTGTTCACCAATACTCCACTGTCCGTCACCATTTGTATCAATAACACAATCTTTCGCAGAAACGAAATAATCTTGACCACCAATAGTGATAATAAGTTTGGTTTTAAGTGATAAAGGAACACCTCCGTTGTTTTGCAAAAAAACATTTTTTTCATCCGCAGAAGCAATTATTTGTGCTGATGACACGTGATAAGTTGATGATGGACTTGTTGCGTTGTTTAAAACAAGTCCATAAACAACGCATAAAAGCGAGAGACTAATAGATAAAAGTAATATTGTTGCGATAATTTCAGATACTGCTATGTTGCTTCGTTTTGTTGAAATATTTTTTCCTTTGAAATAAGGAAATAATAATTTTTTTAACTTTATTTTCATGGTTTCTACCTTTATTTTAAATACGGAGTTTAATATTTTGTATAATGATCATAAATTTCATCGTCCCGTAAATGGGTTTTATAGATAGCAAATTCATCGTAGATACCGCTATATCCTCCAAATATAACAGGATTAGAAGAGCTTTGTATATTTTCATTACAAAGTAAAGACACGTTTGTTAAATTATTAAAGAATTTAATTCTTGTATGGTCATATGTTAGCACAAGATAGTTCCAACCTTGATGAACAGGTAATGATAGAGTTTTATCTCCAGACGTAGTCCTCAATGTTGCGGTAAAAATCGTTTGATTTCCTTTAATTTCGTACGAACCTGATTTTGAAAGTATATTTTTTAATATTGCACTTGTATCACTTATGGTTATTTTGACGGTTTCAATGTACCCATCATCATAATCTCCTTGATAACATAATGCAACAATATTGTTGGTGATATTCGTATAAGAAGGTAAAATATTAGCACCAGATTTTAAGGCCAATGTAAAATCAAAAATAGCATTAGTAACGGTTCGATAAATTGATCCACTTGTAGCGATACAGAATGTACTAATGTACCCTTTGGCTGTTGATCCCGAGGGGACAGTATAAATCAATGCATAAATATCTCGATAGATATGGTCGAGAAATTGACTATTCGCAATATCGTAACTGGAGCTAATAGTAGTAAAAGAAACAGCATCGATTTTTTTTATTATCGTTCCATTGGATGAAATACTCATTGTTTGTATATAACCAGATATCTGATAGGGGCTAGTCCCCACTGATTTTGAATAGGCTAACGCATAAATACCGTTATTGATATAGATTAGATCAGGCCTGCTACAACCATAGGTTTCAAAGGTAAAAGTAGCAAATGGATTCTGATTAATAACTCCTGTATCGTTAATTTGGATTGTGATTATGACTCCTAAACCTCGATGCGTTCCAGTACTAATATAATCATAACCATACAGTAAAGCATACAGATGATTACTTCCATCAACAGGTATTATATCAGTATATTCGTCGTAACTATATACTGATGAGAAATATGCATTCATTGTGTATGTATCGATAAGGGTGATGTTTCCTGTCAATGATATTTGTATTGTTCTTACAAAATCACTTTTACTGGCATAGTTTGTTGAATGATAGGAGACAGCAAAAATATTATTTTTTATACGTATCACATTTGGTGAACAAAAATTTGAATACCCTGATTTCGTGATATTATACGAACAAAGAACAGAATCTCGTATGGTTCCGTTATCTGCTATTTCAACTGTTTTTAAAGTAACAGCATGATTCCCATAATTATCAAAAACAATCAAATAAATATTATTAGTAACGTAAACAATTTTGATGGATAAACCAGGAGTAATCTCCGGCATTGCGATATCCAACGTATCAATAAAACTGTTTTCTATTTTTCCAACATTGGATATACGAATCGTGTGAAGAGACATACTTCCATAAAGAACCTTTCTGCATACCACTGCATAGATATCATTAGAAACATGAACGATATCAGGTGCATAGAAATTTACGGGGCCTAAGAGAACAGAATCGAGTATTTTTTTAAATATGGAACCATTATCAGCGATTTTAATGGTCAATAAAACACCATTGTTTGTATCATAACTAACGCTTTTGGGGTACACAATCGCATACGTATCTTTAACTGAACTTACTTCGATAATCTTTGGAGAGTAAATAGTGTACGATGATGTCGGTTGAAAAACATATTTCCAAGCAGAGTCACTCGAATGATTGTTTATTATTCCCATATTTGAGATTTCAAATGTCTTTACCTCTGCGCGCGTGCTAATACGATAGGTCACAGCAAATATATCACCTACGATATGAATAATCTCAGGATAAGAAAATTGAGCCCAATCCGCAGGAGGTAACAGTTTTGAATAACCCACTGAATCTTCAAATGTTCCGGTATCGGATAGTTTTATAGTTCTTATCGCTTCACCTCGTATTAAGTCTCCCGCTTTATCGCCATAGAATACCGCATATATTTTATCATAGACATGTATTACTCGGAGGGGAAGATCAGAGATATTATCATTATCAAATTTATAAATAATATTATCACAGAAGATATTCCAACCATTCTTGATTTGTAGAGCTCTTAAAGAGCCATCGGTATCAGAATCTCTAAATACTACAGAATAGTAATCGTCTTTCACATGAATGATATCGGGATACAGCATGATACCTGCCGGAGTAATTGCACTGCCAAAATTGTAATACGATTTTTGTGCTGTTATTACCCCAGCAGAAGTTATTTTAGCTGTTTGTATACGCCCAACATACCGGCTCGCAGCCAAATATAATTCATATGACGAGTACACAACAGCGTAATAATCTCCTTCAGTGTAGATAATATCAGGGTAATAACAACTGATTGAATCTATAGCAACTTTCCCTTGAATCGCTTTAGTAATTTTTCCATTTGATAATATCTGAACAGTTGCGATATATAAATATCCGTTTTGTCCTCTGTATACGATAGCATACATATCACTGCTTGCCGCAACTTTGATAATTTTCGGAGTTTCACACCGCACTGTTTCAAATTGGTAAATATCATAAACGCTTGTTGTTGCATTTTCACTAATGTTTCCCTCATCAGAGATTTGAGTGGTGATAACAAAACCACCGTATACTGAATTCCTTGAGACAATAACATATCTATCATTGGATATGTTAATAATATCTGGCTCGTAACATCCGTATGTTTGAGTTCCAAAAATTGTGCTATTTATTCGTTGAATATTATTTCCCTTGTCTTCATTTTTAAACTCTGGTTTTACCCAGGCTTCTACTGCTATCTCACTAGTAGGAGAAAGACTCGCTGCGTGATTAACCACAACATAATCATTGTAACCATCGAAACGTAACGATCTATTATTCACAACAAGGTCAGTTTGGTTGAGTCTCTGAGGTGCTTGCGTTACATCCGGAGGAAATAAAGTTCCG
>Ga0315294_10008247_pt1 | contig 11458 bp, 10 predicted proteins | sample YL17G13_40_MG_FD_203626 | JGI IMG/M metagenome (GOLD analysis project Ga0315294, IMG submission 203626) | Sediment microbial communities from Yellowstone Lake, YNP, Wyoming, USA - YL17G13_40 | ecosystem: Environmental > Aquatic > Freshwater > Lake > Sediment | place: USA: Wyoming | collected... | reverse complement strand
TTGAACACCATGTCGATCATCGGCGTCATGTTGACGCTGACGACCCCGGTGCCCTCGGGTTTCTGGGTTCGCACGGCGGACTCCTTTCGTCCGAGGCGGCGCCGCCCCCTCGGGGCGGGTCCCGCCGGGGGCCGGTCTTAGGCGCCGGTGCTGGGCTTGAAGTTGGCCAGCAGTTCCTCGGCCACGAGGGCTGCTTCGGTCGAAAGTTGCTCGATGCGGCTTCGGAAGATGCCGTACGCCGCCAGGGCCGGTATGGCCACAATAAGGCCGGTGAACGTCGACACCAGCGCGATCATGATACCGCCGGCGAGGTCGGCCGGGTTCGCCTTGCCGCCCTTGCCCTCGATTTCGCCGAAGGCCACCATCATGCCCCAGATCGTGCCCCAGAGACCGAACATCGGGGCCACGTTCCCAAGGAGGTTCAGCCACTCGATCTTGCGGTACAGGCGGGCCGTGCGCTCCGAGGTGGCGTCCTGCATGGCGTTCTCCATCGCGTCGTAGCCGTTGGCCGCCTCGATCAGGCCGGCGTGGACGACGGCCGCGACGAACGAGGGGTCGTTCTGGCAGAACTCGAGGGCCTCGCGGAACCGCCGCTCGTCGAACATCGTCTTGACCTGCGCCACGGACAGTTCCGGCACGACGGTCGTGCGTCGGATGGTAATAGCGTGCTCCACGATCAACGCAATCGACGCCAGCGAGCAAATATAGAGGGACATCATATCGAAGAAGCCGATAATGTCCGTGAACGTGGAGGTATAGAACATGCTGGCCAGCGTCCGCCGCGTGGACGCGGGCTGTCCGGCATACACGGCCTCGCCGACCGTCAGCAGCAGGACGCCCGCCGCCAGCATCCACGTGCCCAACCTGGCCAGTCTCTTGATACCCATGTGCGTCGACTCCTTGATCCGATGGTTCCCTGAACCCTTGCGCTGTGCCTGCCCTTGGCTCGTGACCGGCGGGTCTACTTCGCAGACCCTAGCCGGGCCAGTTCCTTTTTCGCACTTTCGGCGCCGGCCGTGCCGGCGTACCCCTGAACCGCCTCCGTATACACCTTGACGATCTCCACGCGGGGCGTCTTGGCGGCCTCCATGGACCGGCCGGCCCGCCAGAGCGCCTCGGCCGTCCGCTGGCGGTCTTTCGTCGGATAGAGGATCGGCAGCCGCATGAACTCCAGCGCCGCCTCCAGGTTCTTCTTCTGCTCCTGGTACACACAGCCGCGCCAGTACGCCACGTCCGCCGGATGCGTCGCGGCCAACTCCTTGCCGTATTCCTCGAGACACGCGGCGGCCTCATCGAACTTGTTGCCCGCGACCAGGAGTTCCAACTGCTTCAACTGCGCCGGCTGGCGGGTCTTCGGGTCGTTGCTGGCAAGGGCCGCCCGGAGGACCTTCGCGACCTCCTCGGGCGACCCTTCCTGGAGGACCAGGCCGGCCCGGAAACTCTTCAGTTCGCCGACGTACGGCTTGTCGCCGGCGCCCTCGAGGACGGCGTCGACCTTCTGGAGCATCGCCTTGTTGGCCTCGCGGGCACTGGGGTCGGCGCTCGGCAGTTTCAGCCCTTCCACAAGCAGGGCGCTGCCGCGGGCCATCTCCACGTAGGCATCGAGCGCATCGGCCACGCGGCCGGAGTCGGCGTAGACCTTGAACATGCGGAACTGGACAAGGACGCGGAGCCAGGCGGGCGCCCCTTCCCGCATCAGCCCCCTGTAGAGTTTCTCGGCCTCCTGGAGGGCCTTGGCGTCGCCCTTTGAGCCGAGTGCCCAGGCGTCCTCGGCCTTGGCGAGGTCGGGGTGCTTGTCGGCCTGGACGCGGGAGATCTCGGTCAGGGGCACGGTCTTCTTGGCCTCCCCCACGAGAATGGTGATGCCGCCGACGCCAACGCCGGTGATCTCGCCGTCGTAGCCGATGCCGCGGGCGGTCCGGATCTTGTCGGCCGCCGAAACCGAGGCGACCGCGAGGACCACGGCCGCCGCCAGGGCAAGCATTCGCGCGTTATTGTGTGAGGGTCGCAAGGTCTTGCTCGGACACAAATTTGTAGTTCCCGTTATTCTGCTCCGCAATCTGCTTCAGGACGGCTTCGCCCGTCTTGTAGAGGAAGCCGATGGTGTGGACCGTGACCTTGTTGCCGACGTTGGCGCGTTTCACGAGGTCGATGATGGCCTTGTCGAACTCGCCGTCCGTCAGGAGGTAGATGAGTTCCGCGCCGCACGCGAAGGCCCGCTCGAGCGCCTTGGACGGATCGGTCTCGCCCTGCGGGATAATACCGTCGACGAACTCAAAAGCCAACTGCTTGTTGCGTTCGGTGGCCGCCACGAGGCGCCGCGTGGGCATCTCAACCGGCGGGCCGGACGAATAGAAGATGACGTGGAACTCGGTGTCTTCGCCGAGTTCGCCGATCGAGCGCTTGAGCTCGTACTTCACGAAATCGATGGAGTCGGTCATGCTGCCCGACCGGTCCACGACGTAGACGATACGGTGGGCGATTTCGCCCTCGGCGCCGACGCCGAACAACCCGCGCCCGCCGGAGCCCAGGCCCTCGAATCCGCCGATCTCCTTGCCACCGCCGCCGATGCCGATCACCTGGAGCACTTCCATGTTGTTCGACGCGACGTCCGGCACGGGATTCTGGGTGAACTGACGGACGATGCTCGTGCTCGGGCCGGGCTTGTTCCGGCCGCGCGACGTCTGCTGCATGTCCTTCGTGATCTTCCGCTTCTCGATCTTGTGCTGCTTCGTCTCCAGCACCTGCGACTTGTATTCGAACGGCGGCTGGATGGCCTGGGTCTGCCACGAGAGAAACGCCATGAGGAGGACGATGGAGACGTGAAGGACAATGCTCGTGCCCCAACTGGGCAGGTACAGGGCCAGCCATCCCATGACGGTGTCCATGCCGCTCGGAGGCTGCTCCTGCTCTTCTTCCGGTGCCGCCCCTTCAGCGGGCGGGGCGCCGGCCTGAGCGACGGGCTCGACGGCGGCCGGCGCTGCGGCCATCGCCGCCGCGTCGGTCGACTGCGCATCGGCCGGCACCGTGATGCTCTGGTTGCAGTGCGGGCACGCCACGTCGGTCCCCGGCGACTCATTGACCGTCAGCCGTTTGCCGCATTTCGAACAGCGGAATCTCAGGGCCATCCAAGCACCTCCTTCGTCACGCCCACCCAAGAGGGGCTATAGTAAACACCCGGGGCATGATCTGTCAACTCCCACTTGACCGCCCCTTTCACCCTGGGTGTGGCCGCAGATTGTGGCACACCCCGCAAACGCTGTCATGCGGAGCGCTGCGAAGCATCTCGCTGTCCGGGAGTTCGAAGGCGCGCGGCACGACGAGATTCTTCGCCCCCGCAAGCGGGGGCTCAGAATGACAGCCCCGGCCGCATGCCCCGAAAAACGGCCACACCCTTTCACCCTCGGCCCCCTGCCCCGGCACTCTAACATACGGACGAGCGGACGTATCGTTCGACAGAAAATCCCGCTCGTGGCGGCGGCCTGCAACCCGCCGGAGGTCTGGCAGATGACCGACGAGATGCTCGTCGCCCAGGCCCGCTGGCTGCCGCAATACAGCCGCGCCATCCCGGAGGCGAACACTCGCCTAGCCGACGCCAAGCGAAGAGGCGCGTACCTGGGGACGCACAAGGGCCACGGGGCCGCGCGGCTGCCGGTCAAGTCGGTTGCCCAGATGCGCCGCGACGCCGCGAAACATCCCCGCCTGGCGGCCGCAGCCCACAAGACCGCCGAGAAGCGCGCCCACGGCGCCGCCCGCGCCCGCCGCAAGATGTAGGCCGCGGCATAAATCGTGCGCGGCGGGCAGTCTTGCCCACCGCGCACCACTTGCCGTCAATCACGCGCTGGGGCTCATCCGCCGCTTGTCGCGCTCCATCGCCGCCAGGCGCGCCCGCACCGCGATGGCTTCCCGCTGAAGCCGCGAGCAGAGTCCCCGCACATCGTGGTAGGCCTCGCGCATCGACTCCAGCGAGGCGAGGAGGCCGGGCTCGTCGGGAGCCTCACCGGTCGCGTGGCCGAGAAGGCGGTCCGCCATCGCGGCAAGTCCGCCGATCCCGACCTTCTCCCCGAGCCGGTGGCGGAGACCGGCCACCTGCTCGCCGAACCTGTGCAGGTTTGCCTGGGCCTCGTGGGCCGCCTGGCGGGCCTCGTGGATCTTCACGTGGTCGGGGCTCTTCGACCACACAACACTGGCGATCGCGTGCCCCGTTCCGCCCCGCGCCACGCCGCGAAGCAGGTCCATGCACCGGTCGATGTTGGCGAGGGCCTGCCGGCCGGCGTCCAGCGTATCGAGGAGATGCTTTTCCTCCGCGCGGAGTTCGGCGTCCGCCCCCGTCGCCTCGGGCTCAGCCGCGCGGCCCTCGTAGACGGCGGCCTCGGGCGGTGCCACGGAGGCGTGGGATGGTTGGGCCCCCTGCTCGCCCGGCGTGGGCGCCTCCTCCACAACCTTTGGCCCCGGCTTATGGGGCGGGGCCAGCGCGGCCGTCGCTCCGCGCGCCGCGGTCAGGACAGACCTGGCGGCATCTCGGGCGGCCCGTTTTCCCTCCGCCACGCGCTGGCGAGCCTCGGCATAGTCGGCCGGCGCGGGCGCCTCCTCCACAACCTTCGGCTCCCGCTCATGGGGCGGGGCCAGCGCGGCCGTCGCTTCGCGCGCCGCGGTCAGGACAGACCTGGCGGCATCTCGGGCGGCCCGTTTTCCCTCCGCCACCTGCTGGCGCGCCTCGGCATAGTCGGCCGGCGTTGGACGCCCCTTCGGCGCGGCCGGCTCCTGCGCGGCGGCCACACGTGCTTGATCCGCTTCCGCCCCGGTGGTCGCCAGGAAGTCCAGCACCCGGTTGTCCACGCTGGGCGGTTCCCGGCGGCTGAGGCGGGCCGACTCAGCAAGGGCGGCGGGGTGCCGTTCCAGGGGCTCCTTGTGTTCCTTGACCAGCCGCTGCCTGAGTTCGGCCAGGTGCGCCGCCTCGGCCGCCAGCGACCGCTGGACTTCGCCCAGAAGGGCCGCCAGGCGATGGTTCTCGTCGATCTTCGCCTCGACGGCCGCAATCCTCTGGTCGACCGTTTCGCTCATAATCCATCCTCCCACCTCTAAGGCTGCGGCGCCGTCCGTTCTCGCGACGAGGCAGTACTTGTCGCGGCCACAGAACCACGTGCCGTAATCACGCCCATGTTCCTCCCTGTTGATGCGCAAGCATGATTGTCCCTCCCATTCCGTGGTCGCGTCCCGGAAATGGCCGGGAATTGGCGTTTAGCGCGACCGGTCTCGAAGCCCAATCCGGCCCGCCGTCCGGGCGGCCTGACGTTACCCTACCCCGCCTCCTTGTACTTGTCAGGCAGGGATACGTCGATTGTTTCAGCCGCCGCCGTCCGCGTCCTTCCGTCCGGCCGTTCATTCCGCACTCCGCATTGGCGGCGAGGCCCCGCGGGCCTTCTTGACTTCCTCGCGGAACCTGCGGGCCAGGTCGGTCAGGAGGAGCCAGTTGCGCGTCTCGACGGCGCGGGCGTCCACGAGGGCGGCACCGGCGCCGAGGGTGACGGCCCCGGCCTTGAGGAACGCGCCGACAGTCGAGAGGTCGACGCCGCCCGTCGGCATCAGTTTCAGGAGCGGCATCGGCGCCAGCAGCGCCTTGAAGTACGCGGGCCCGCCGACGTTCGCCGGGAAAATCTTGACGACGTCGGCGCCCAGTTGGTGGGCCTGGAAAACCTCCGTGGCCGTGAAGGCGCCCGGGATCGAAACCTTGCCGCGCCGCCGGGCGGCCGCAATGACCTCGGGCACGAGGACCGGGCTGACGACGAATTCGGCCCCGGCGTCCGCGGCCTCCTCGACCTGCACGGGCCTGGTCACGCTGCCGACGCCCACGAGGAGGTCCTTGCCGAAGGTCTGGACCAGGCGGCGGATGCCGTCGATCGCGCCGGGGACGGTCATCGTGACCTCGGCCACGGGAATGCCGCCGGCGATCATCGCCCGGGCGATGTCGATGAGGACGTCGGCCGACTTGGCCCGGATGACGGGCACCAGGCCGACGTCGCAGAGGATCTTCAGGGTTTCATCGCGTGTCACAAAACACCTCCTTCAAGTGCGGCAAGACGTGAACAGAAGTTACACCACGCCGCCGCCGGGAGCAACTATTTCATGCGGTCGAGGAGCACCCTGGCATCGGCGGCCTGCGACGTCTGGGGGTAGGTGGAGACGATCTTCCGGCAGTACGGGCGGGCCAGGTCGAAGCGGCCGGCGCGGAAGTAGTTGTCGGCCAGGCTCAGGAGTTCCCTGGCCTTGCGCTCGGCCTTCGCCTGTTCGATGCGGGCCATGAGGGCGGCGTCCTTTTCCAGACGGGCCCGGGCCTCGGCGGCCTTCTTGCCCGCCTCGGTGTCGGCCCCCTGGTCGGCGATGCGGCCGTAGAGGTCGTACGCCTCCAGGAGGCGGTCGATCCGGGCGGCCTGTCGCTCCTTCTCGGTCAACTGGCGCGCTCGGACGGTCGCGGCGCCGACGCCTTCCGGCTTGGCCGGGGGCGGCGGCGCGGTCGGCAGTTTGCCCGGCTCGGGCTTCTCGGCGGGCTTCGGCGGGTCGGGCGGGGGCGGGTTGAGGAGAGCGGCCGCCTGGGTCTCCAGGGCCTCGGCCTTCTTGAGTTCCCCGGCCAGGCGGCCGGACTTGAGGGTCGCCTGGAACCTGGGATCGGCCTCGAGTTGGCGCATCAGGGTGCCGGCCTCCTTGGCGGGCCAGAGGCCCAGATAGGTGCGCATGATGCGTTTGAGTTCCGAGAGGCCGGCGGCGGGGTCTTCGCCCGCGACGAGTTGGCGGGCCACCTGGAGTTCCTTCCGCGCCTCCTCGCAGATGACCTTGAGTTCCTCGAAGGCCTTGGGCGCCTCGGGCGCCCCCAGGCCGCGCTTCTCGGTCTCGGCCACGCGAAGGAGGAGCCGCACGGCCATGGCGGTGTCGCCGGCGGCCCGGGCCTTCATCCCGTCCCTGAAGTCCTGCCCGGTCTTCTCAAGCATGCGCTGCTTGACGACGGAGGGGTCTTCCTCGATCGTGCCCGTGGCGACGCCGGCGCGCAGGCTGCCGGCCGAGGCAAGCAGGAGGATCCCCAGTAGGACGACGCCGCGCAGAGGGGTTGGGTGGCGCTGCAAGGCTGCGCGCATCGCCCCGACGGCCGTCCGCTTCATGACTCGACTCGCTCAATGAGCGTCTGGGTCTTGAGGATGGTGTTCTCGGCGGGGAAGCCGTGCCAGGTGTGGACCAGGAGGCCCTTGCCCCGCGGCTCGGGGACGGCATAGGAGAACGGCCGGCGGGCCGCCTCCTGGGGCTGCTCGGCAAACAGGTGCCCCTGGCGGGCCGAGGCCAGCAACTCCTCGGCCTCGCGCAGGTACGTGGCCGCCGACTCCACGTCGACCTGGAACGCCATGTGATAGACGAGGGGCCCGCGGGCCTCGAGCCGGTGTTCGTGTTCGCCCGCCAGGTCCACGGTCCGCGCGAGGCCCCGCCTCGGCAACTCCAGTTCGCGCGGGGCCATGACCTCGGTGATGGCGTTCGGGCCATCGATAAATGTGATCACGTGTCCGCTCTCGAGCAGCCAGACCAGCCCCTCGAACGAGAAATGCTGAAACGTCCGCCGCGCCCGGATGGTGAAGAACTCCGGGTGGACGGCCCGCAGGTAGACGCTGAGCCGCAGGTCCGCCACCGCGATTTGTCGTTCTTCCATACTCATGGTTGCCCTGAGTATTATACGGACCGCCCGCCCCCAAGCAACGCGGGAATACGCGGCACTTTGCGCGCCGGGTCTCCTGACCCGCCGCGCGGGTGCGTTTCCCGGCCCGTGCGCCCTGCCTCTTGCGCGCTAGAGTCAGGAGACCCGCCGCGCAAAGGCTTATGTGGCGCTGTAGTACTAGTCCAGGGCATAGACGCGCACGTCGTCGAACCAGGCGACGTCGTCGGGCGACGCCTGGCCGCGCACGGAAAGAAGAATCACGAGGCTGCCCACGCCGTCGGGCACCTGGACCACGCCGAACATCTCGGCCCACGCGCCGCGCGGCCCGGTGCACGGGACATGCGCGTCCTTCACCTCGTGGATCCACTTCTCGTCGGGCGTCTGCCAGCGCACGATCAGGAGGGTGTCGCCCTTGCCCTTGAGTCGGCGGACGGCCTCGACGGCGAACCGACGGCCGGGCCCGGCCTTGACCTTCTGGACGAAGCACCCGTTGGCCATCCCCGCCAGCCGCGCGGACCCCCTGGCCGCGGCGCCGGCGTCGCGGTCCCAGGCGAACATGCCTTTCGACTCGGCGTCCTGCCACGTTCCCCAGCCGGCCGGCGGGCGGCCCTCCTTGGATTCCGCCTCGCCGGGGACCGGCGAGAAGTCGCTGTTGCGAAGGAGGTTGACGAGGCGGCCGGCCTTCTGGAGTTCCGCCAGGCGGACCCGCGCGGCCTCTTCCGGGCTGCGGCCCCAGCGGAGGGCGTCCTCGCACCCGGGGAGCGCCTCGGGCCAGGACTTTTCCGTCACGCTCTTGTTGGGCGTGGGCCACCAGCGGCATTTCTCGCCATAGATCCATACATAGCGGTCCGCGACGCGCGTGGCGGCCGAGACATTCGCCCGCAGCCGGTCGACCCGCGGGCCGCCCAGCCCGTCGACGTACCACGGCGACGTCGGCGGGTTGACGTACGCGTCGAGGTAGACGCCGAAGCCGACCTGGACCTGGGCCCGGTACTTCGGGCGGTTCTCGGGCGAGACCAGTTCCTGGCACGCGCCGCGGACGAGGTTCCCCGCCTCGAGGAATTGAATATCGCTGTTATAGCGATACGACCCTTCATAGCCGTCGACCATCGTGACGCCCGGCGGGGCCACGTCGAGCCAGCCGTCGAGGAAGGCCGGCAGCAGGCCGTACCCGTCGGGCGCCAGGAGCGGCCGCGGGTCGGCCCGGCCGGTGGCGGTTCCGCAGACGCTGCCCAGGAAGAAACTCAGGATCGCGATGTCGGGGTACTCGGCGGCCACGGCCTTCATGACCTCGCGGCCGCGCTCGCGGACCTTGGCGCAGTACGCCTCGAAGGAGTGGGCGTCGCGCCCGGCCTGAGCGCCGTAGTGGAACGCCGCATGCGGTTGGTGATATGGCTCCGGGTCGAACGCGATGCCCCGCGCGCCGGCGGCCTTGGCGAGCCGCGCGGCCATGCGCCAGTGCTCAACGATCTCGCGCCAGCCCGCGTCGTCGAACCAGTCGACGTCGCCGGGGTTGGCCCAGACCATCAGAAAGTTGTCGGTCAGCCGCGTGAAGCGGCAGGCCTTGAGGTCGTCCAGGGCCCCCGCGAACCACTCCTCCTTCCACGCCTGGCGGCTGAACGCCAGCCGCAGGTCGACGGGCTTCTGGTCGTCGCGCCGGCCGACCACGTTGATGACGATGCCGTCGAACGGCCGCGTCTCCATGTCGTCGCGGTGCGCGCGGAGCCACGCGGTGTCGAAGAAGAGGTCCCAGCCGACGGCGATGAGTTTCTTCGGCCGCCGCATGTCCTTGACCGGTTCGCCTGCCGTCTCGCCAGCCATAGCCACGGCCGCGAACACAACCGTCAGCAGCATTGCCCAGGAGCGTCTCATGTTTCTGTTACTCCGTCACTTCGTCACTCCGTCACTCCGTCACTTCGTCACTCCGTCACTCCGTCACTTCGTCACTCCGTCACTCCGTCACTTCGTCACTCCGTCACTTCGTCCCTGCCTTCTTCATATCGGCCGCCGGGCCGCGGTACGGGTACTTGTCGAAGTCGTCTCCGCCGCCGATGATGCGGGGGTCCTTCGTATCGGTCAGGTACGTGGTGAGTTCGTCGGCCACCCGCTTCCTCGCGGCGGCCTGCGCGGGGTCGGCCGCCACGTTCTTAAGTTGGCCGGGGTCCTTCTTGAGGTCGTACAGTTCCTCGCCCGGCCGCTTGCCGAAACAGAGTTGGAACAGCGGCGCGACCTTCGGATCGTCGCGATGGGCGAGCATGTACGCCTTCGTCGGGCCGCCGTCGCAGTCGGCGTAGCCCGGCGGATCGCCGGCCGGCCAGCGGTCGGGGATAAAGTTACGGATGTAGAGGAAATCATCCGTGCGGATCGCCCGCGCCGGGTAGCCGAGGCACCCCGGCCTCGCGCCGCCGTGGTGCCGCTCGCGGCCCGTGAAGACGCGGTCGCGCCGCGGGTCGACGCGGCCGGACTTCTCCGACAGCAGGACGTCGGCGAAACTGCGGGCGGTCATGGCCGGCGGGGGCTTCAGGCCCGCCGCCTCCAGGAACGTAGGCGCCAGGTCCGCCAGCGAGATGAAGTCCTCCACGGTCCGCCCGCCCTTGGCCTTCGCCCCCCACCGCACCGCCAGGGGCTGCCGCGCGCCGTGGTCGTACAGGTTCGTCTTGCCCCGCGGAAACGGCATCCCGTTGTCGCCGGTCATGACGACGAGGGTGTTCTCGAGTTTGCCGGCGGCCTCCAGAAGCCTGAGCATCTCGCCCGTCTCGCGGTCGCACCGCTCGATCTCGAAGCCGTAATCGAGGATGTCGCTGCGGACCTCCGGCGCGTCGGGCAGGAACGGCGGCACGCGCACGTCCTCGATCCGCAGGCCGCTCCTGGCGCCCGAGCCCAACGCGTAGCCCCGGTGGGGATCGTGGCTGCCGAACCAGAAGCAGAAGGGCCGGCCATCGGGCACGCCCTTTAGAAACTCCTCGAAAGTCTTGTGGTTGGGGCCGGCGGGGTTGCGCGTCCGGCCGCCCGCCTCGACGGAGCCGGGCCCCCACCCCTTGCGCATCGCGCCGATGTGGTAGCCGGCCGCCTCCAGGAGGTCGGTGTACACATCGAACTTCTTCGGGAGCGTGCTCCAGAGGTTGCCCCCCTCCTCCAGCCGCCAGAACATCTGGCCCGTGAGGATCGAGGCCCGCGACGGGCTGCACGAGGGGGCCGCGCAGTACGCCTGCGGGAAGAGCACGCCCTCGCGGGCCACGCGGTCGAAGGTGGGCGTGCGGACGGCCTTGTCGCCCAGCGCGCCGGCGGCGGGCCAGCCCCAGTCGTCGCCGAGGACGAAGAGGATGTTCGGCCGCGCGTCGGCCTTGGCGGGCCGCGCGTCGGCGGCGGTTTCCGCCCGCGCCTGGCCGCCCGCGAGTGCCCGGCCAAGGATCGGCGCCGCGGCCGCCGCCCCCGCCCTTCGGATGAATTCACGCCGCTTGATGGGATCGCGACAGCTCATACCGCACCTCCTGACTTGGGGACCGCCGATAGTCTACCCCATGGGGCTGCTGGTCGCAGCAATTTTCGGGAGGGCCCGAGCCCGTAGCGCGGGGGCTTGCCCCCCGCGCCTCTGGAGCCGGCGCGGGCATGCAGGCGCGGAGGACAAGCCCCCGCGCTACGAGGCGGGCCAAATTCGCTTGTCCCATCGCCACCGCGCCCCTAGTGTAGTGCTTCACCCAGATGATATCTTATCCAGGGCGGCCCGGGCTCGGGCGACTTTGGCCAGGATGTCGTCGGCCT
>Ga0315294_10008245_pt1 | contig 11458 bp, 15 predicted proteins | sample YL17G13_40_MG_FD_203626 | JGI IMG/M metagenome (GOLD analysis project Ga0315294, IMG submission 203626) | Sediment microbial communities from Yellowstone Lake, YNP, Wyoming, USA - YL17G13_40 | ecosystem: Environmental > Aquatic > Freshwater > Lake > Sediment | place: USA: Wyoming | collected... | reverse complement strand
GATTCTGTATGCCGGCGGCGGGCGCCAGCGCATCGAGGCTGTTACAAGTTCCCCCCGAGCTCTTGAGGGTGGGCGTGCAACCTTCGTTCTCAAGAATGAGACGCACCACTGGATCGGCTCCAACGAGGGGCATGAGATGAGCAAGGTGATCGCCCGCAACGTAGCCAAGTCAAGGGATGGTTCATCACGGGTGCTGGCGATCTCTAACGCCCACGCGCCGGGGGAGAACTCAGACGCTCAGAAGGACTACGAAACCTATCAGAAGGGCGCGCAAGGGCTATCAGACACCGCCGACTTCCTCTATGACTCGCTGGAAGCGCCGGGAGATACCGACCTGGATGATGATGAGTCTCTGCGGGCTGGTCTCTTGCTTGCTCGGGGAGATTCTGAGTGGGTTAGCCCTGACAGGCTGATCGCCGAGATCCACGACCCCCGGACTTCGTCGGCGATGTCCCGACGTTTCTACCTAAACCAGATCGTCGCCGAAGAAGACAAGCCCTTCGACATGGAGAAGTGGAACGCGCTGGCCAAACGTGGCTATGTCGTCCCCGACGGCGCTCTGATAACGCTCGGCTTCGATGGCTCTATCGGCCGGGACCACACGGCCCTCATCGGGACGGAGATCGCCACGGCGCATCAGTGGGTCGTGGGTTACTGGGAGCCAACCGTCATGGGTGATGGTGAAGAACGCATCCCGTTTATGGAGGTCGACGAGACAGTCGACGCTGCATTCAAGCGCTGGAAGGTCTGGCGCTTCAACTGTGATCCGTTCTACTGGAAGGACATGACGGCGGCATGGGCTGGTCGATACGGGGCTGATGTAGTGGCCAACTGGCCAACGAACCAGTACAACAAGATGGCGGTCTCCCTACTGGCCTACCGCAACGCGATCCAGACGGGCGCCCTGACGCACGACGGAGATCCTCGGTTCGCTGCCAGCCTCCAGAACGCTCACAAGCACATGCTGAGCGCGACCGATGATCAAGGTAACCGCCTATGGGTCATCCAGAAGGAGCGCCCTGACTCACCGCTCAAGATTGACGCGGCGATGGCAGGGTGTCTCTCCTGGGAAGGGTACACGGCGGCGATCGCGGCGGGTGTAACGACCGAGCCGCAAGAGTCAGAAGTGTTCTTTGTTTAGGGGAGTGTCCATGATCCGCTTACCCGTCTTGACAGTTAAGCGTATAATAGAGGGGATGACCGACGCTGACGACCGCCGCGCTCTTGCCCAAGGATTCACTGCGCTCATTCTCCTGATCTTCGCCCTCATCTGCTTTGCAGCGGCGGCAGGGTTGGCCTGGAATGTCTTTGAGTTCATGAGGAGGCTCTGATATGGGCTACTGGGCTAATGCGCTGAATGTCCTCCCCTTCGTCCGCTCCCAAGTCCCTGCCGCGCTCTCTCTTCCCCCCTCAGCCTGGAACCCCGGGCCAGCCGGTCCGTTCATGTCTACCTTGCAGTCCTTCCCAGATTTCGCTCGGCGCGGATACGCCGGCAACGAGATCGTCTATGCAGCCATTGAACTCCTAGCGACCTCTGCCGCCGAGCCGCATATCATCGGCCGGCGCTTGCGACGTTCCTCGCCCCAGATACGGGCTGAGGCAGCAATGCTTGTGAACCGTGGACTATCGCCGAGACTCGTCAACGCTGCGCTAGTGAGGAACGGCTTTGTCGAGCAGTTGGACAATCACCCACTTATCCGAAAACTCAACGCCCCGAACCCATTTATGAGCCGCGGGCAGATGTGGTCGAGCGTCACCAGGGACGTTCACCTGGCCGGGAACGCCTATCTGCTGAAGGCGCGTTATACCGATGGCCTCCTGAAGGGTGCCCTAGCGGAACTGTGGCGCCTTCGTCCCGATAGGGTGCGTGTCATCCCCGATAGGGAAACATTCTGCAAGTACGAGTACACCATCGGAAGAGACACGACAACCTTCGAGCACGCCGATGTCATCCAGTTCAAGACCGGCAACCCGCTCGATGACTATTACGGGATGCCGCCGATGATGGCCATCTCGGGGCGCATCGATATCGATAGTTACCTGCGCACCTTCGTCAAGTCCTTCTTCGAGCAGGGCGGCGTCGGTCCAGAAGCGATCCTAGCCCTGAAATCCAAGGTCAATGATACGACCAGAGAAGAGATCAAAGATCGCCACCGGCGGCAGTTCGGTGGGCCGGGCCGGATGCACGAGCTCATGGTGATCGACCAGAATGAAGCGACATACACCAAAGAGGGACTGGATCGCGGCCTCCGTGATCTCTTGCCTCTGGATCTGGATGCCATTCAGGAGGCTCGGATTGCGATGGTCTTTGGCATCCCCGGCTCGATTCTCGGTCTACGCACCGGGATGGAGTCTTCCAGTTACGCCAACAAGCGCCAGGACTGGCAGGTTCTGTGGGACGTGAAAATGACGCCGATGCTTTCCGACTTCGACGATACCCTGAACCTGACGGTCGTGCCCGAGTTTGGCGGCATCGACGAGGTGCTATTCGACCTGTCAGACATCCGGGCGCTCCAGGAGGACGTTGACAAGCTGCGTGACCGAGGCCGGAAGGACGTACAGACCGGTTTGATGTCCTTCGAGGAATACCGAGAGGGCGCTGGACTCGACCCGTACCCGACATCGGGTACATTCCTGGTGCCGAGTAACATGACCGTGATATCTATCGGCAAGTCGCCGCAGTTGGTGCCGCCAACACCGCCGGCACCCGTCCCGCAACTCTCGCCGGGGCAACCAGCGGAGCCGGCAGCGGTCGTCAGCGAGGTGCGGCATGACTGCGGTCGTTTGGTGGCGCGGGATGTTGAAGGGAATCCTGAACTCTTCTGCGGAAAGTGCAACGTGAAATTCCGGCCAGTGGGTACTTGACAAGCCAAAAGCTAAGCGTATAATCAGATTGACAATAGTTCGACGCTGAGCGCAGCCTAGCGCAGCCAGAAGCGTCCACAGCGGGCCAAGCGCCCCGAAGTGGGCGTTTTTTATTGCCCGAGGAGGCGCCTATGAAGCGCTCATGGTACGAAATCCGCGATGCCCAATCGGATGTCGTGGAGGTTCTACTCTACGACGAGATCGGGGCCTGGGGCGTAGAGGCTAAGCAGTTTGTCAATGACCTCCAGGCTATCAAGGCCAAGACCATCAACCTGCGCGTGAACTCCCCCGGCGGCGACGTGTTCGATGGAGTCGCCATCTTCAACGCTCTCAAGCGCCACCCAGCGGCCGTCCACGCCGTTGTCGATGGCCTAGCAGCCTCCAGCGCGTCATTCATCACCCAAGCCGCTGACACGGTTCTTATGGCTCAGGGGTCCACGATGATGATCCACGAACCCCACGGCCTAACTATGGGCGACGCTTCGGACATGGCGAAGATGGCGGAGACGCTGGACAAGATGGGGGATACCATCGCGGCCTTCTACGCCGGCCGTGCTGGGGGGACGGAGGACGAGTGGCGGGACCGGATGCGTGTCGAGAGCTGGTATCGGGCGCAGGAGGCCGTCGACATCAAGTTGGCGGACGGCCTTGTCGCCGATCAAGAACCGCAGAACCGCGTCGGCATCTTCAACCTGTCCCGCTTCAAGAACGTACCCGGTTGGGTGCCGCAGACTCCCGACATTCAGAACCCCTACCCCAACGAGCACGCTTGTCGGCTACGTGAGCCCGGAGACTTCCAGCCGGACTCATTCCGGCGCGTGAGTCGGGACCACGAGGGCAAGCGATACGACGTGATCGTCGGGAAACTTACGGGCGAGACTTCAATGACCGAGCAAGCCTACCGCTACCCAAAGACGGTTTGGACTGCCGATAGCGCCCGGTCTCACTGCCAGGATCACGATGGCAGTTTCGAGGCCGCGAGCGAGGGCGACAAGGCTGAATCGGACACCCAGGATGAGGATAGCCTCGATTCGCTGACACAGGCATTGATTCCGCCGATGGCAGAATCGGCGGGTTATCGGGCACCTACACCCCCATTGGAACATCTACTGTCCAAGCAACCGCTCAAGGTCTAGCGGACAAAGGAGGAAGAAGTGACAAAGCTAATCGTACCGGAAACCGTGGCAGAGATGCAGGAGATCATGAACACTCCTGCGAAGGCTGCCGAGTGGATTCAGTCGGGGCAGTTTGCGGAGATCGTAGACGCCTACCGCGAGAAGACCACGCCTGAATTCGCCACACAGGTGACGGATCAGCTCAAAGCCTTCTTCGACGGCAACAACGTCATCGAGGATAAGGCCAAGGCTGCCGTCAGGGAAGTGCTCAAGGAGCACGGCGTCAACCAGCCCGTGAACCGCCCGATCCTCCCTGAAGTTGGGACAGGGGCCGACCGCAATGCGGCCTACAATCCCCTGGCACCGGGCGTCCCGATGAACGATGTCGGTTTTGCCAACATCGGCGACTTCGCTCGGACGATCTGGCACAAGAACCCTCTGCCAGATGAAGACCGCCTGAACAAGGTGAAGGGCGTCATGAACGCCTACAGTTCGGTCGATCCGAGTGCCGGCGGCTTCCTGATTCCCGAGACTATGCGCTCCGAGATCATGGAGGTAGCCCTGGAGACCTCCATCATGCGGCAGCGTGCGACGGTCATTACGATGACCTCGCTGACTCAGGGCATCCCTTACGTCGACTCGACGACAAACGTCGGGTCCGTCTGCGGCGGGATGATCTTCTACTGGAAGGCGGAGGGAGCTGACCTGTCGGCGAAAGAGGCGAAGTTCGGTCGCGTGAAGTTGGAAGCGAATGCCCTGACGGGCCTCGCGGCTGTGCCGAACGCGCTATGGGCTGATGCCCCGGCTCTCTCGACCTGGCTGATGCAGGCGCTTCCGAAGGGTATCAGCTTCTACGAGGATCTGGCCTTCATCGAGGGGTCTGGAGTAGGTGAGCCGCTTGGTTTCCTGAACTCGGCGGCTATCATCGCCGTGACCAAGGAAAGTGGCCAATCCGCAGATACTATCTGTGTTGAGAATGTTCTCAACATGTACTCGCGGATGCTCCCATCGTCCTTGGGCAACGGCATCTGGATCGCTAACCAGTCGACCTTCAAGGAACTGATGACGCTATCTATCCCGGTCGGCACGGGCGGCGCCCCGGTTGCGCTGGTGGATATCCGCAATGGACCACTGGCCACGATGCTCTTGCGCCCGTTGATCATCAGCGAGAAGGTTCCGACGCTCGGCGACCAGGGCGACATTTGTTTCGTTGACCCGAGTTACTACCTGATCGGCGACCGGCAGGCGGTGAGTATCGAGACATCGGAACACCGCTACTTCGAGAGCGACCAGACAGCCCTCCGGGTGATCGAACGTGTCGATGGCAGACCGTGGGTACAGTCGGCGTTCACGCCGGCGCACGGCTCAACCGTCAGCCCGTTCGTGGTCATCGAGGCGCGGGCATAAAGGATGACGGCGCTTGAGATGCTAGAGGCACTGGCATCGGTAGGCTACAAAGCCTGCTGGTATGCGAGGCGGGTAGAGGGGGCCCCAGTCCCTTACACGCGGGTCAGTTACCCGGATGAGGGTGGCCCCGTCTATCACGTCAACGGACAGCCAGGGACTCGTGAGCAAGCTGAAGCGCTGTTAGAGGAGAACATGACGGCCAGCCGAGTGCGGCATTAACACCCCAATCTCGGCCAAGACCTAGAGGGCATTAACCCCCTCTCTAGGACGGGCGAAAGGAATAACTGAAATGGGAGCAAATACAACGGCAGGCGGATTGGGAAGAGTCATAGACATCAGCCAGGGGATCGCGGCCGTAGACTCGCAGACCGGGGCCATGACTGGCAAGCGGTTCTGTATGCAGAACTGCGGCGGCGTGATGATCGTGATTACCAAGGCTGCTGGTATAGCCAACGATGATGTAGTCGGAACGCTCTATGAGTACACCGCTTACACCGGCGGCACTACCACAGCCCTGGCGATCATCGACAAGTACTACACCAAGAAGGAAACGGCCCTAGACGGCGACGAGGCATGGAACCTAGTAGACCAGACGACGGTTGCCTCGACCACTGAGACGGACGCGACCTCGGCAGAGGCACAGATGATCATCGTTGTCGATGTCCGGGCTGACCAACTCTCGGACGGCTACACACACATCGGCATGAACATCGCCGACACCGGCTCTGGCGGCACGCAGCCGATTGCCTGTCTGTACGTGCCTTACGACCTGAAGGTCCAGCGTGTCCCGACGAACATGCCGAACTGGTTGAACCCAGGGGCGGCCAACGCCTAGAGGTGAAAGATGGGCAAGATAAACGAGGCACTGGTGGAGGTCAATGAGATTGAGTCGTTTATGCGACGGCGCTATCTCTACAATCACCCGATCTTCGCCCACATCACCAGGGCTGTTGAACTACTTGAGGCTGAGGTGGCGGCACAAATACCCCCAGCCGAACTAGAAGAGACGGCGGTGGCTGTCCCCGATCTTGAGCCCAATGACGGGACGGATGGCGAACTGCCACCGATTGAGGAGGCGGCCACCGCCGAAACCATCCAGCCGGACATAGAAGTGCCGCCCGAGGCGCCTCGGCGCCAGAACAGGCGGCGAGGAGTGAGAACATGAGTAACCAATGGAAGGGTAAGGCCGTCCGCGAATCCACGGTAGGTATCCACGTTCAGAAGCAGTTGGCGACGCTTGCCGATGGGAACATCTTCAAGGTCTATGGGCGGGTCCTCGTCAAGCTTCTTTGGGGTGAGAGCATCACTGCCGGCGACGGCGGCGCGACGACGCTCAAGCTCCAAGAAGAGACGAATAGCGTTGACCTCTGCGCGGCAACGACCATCACCGGCGATGCAACCGGGACGCTCTACCGGCTGACAGGCGATTTCGCCGTCATCTTGAACGGTACAGGCAACTTGCCGGTCATAGGTGCGGCCGGAGCCCTGTCGGCATTCATGAAGACGTGCGATGTCATCATCGGTATGCCAGCAGCGGTAGACGCAATACAGCAAGTTCAGACGGGTGACGACACAACGGGCGTGATCACATGGCATGCCTACTACGTCCCGCTCGAAGAGGGAGCCTACATGGAGGCGTCGTAACAACGATTCGGGCGAGTTCGGCGGCGGTCGGCATCCCCGCTTGCCGCCGAGCAACCTATAACGGAGGTAGCCGATGACCACCTATATTCGCGGCCTTGCGGGGCAGCTTAACGATATCCTGACGATTCTCGGGACGACCGCGCCGTCCCTGTGGCCGTTCTGGGAGAAGACGGGCCAACTCGTCACGGGCATCGGTTTGGGGGATTTGATACCATCGGAGACCGGCGGTGCAGCGGAGGATCTGGAGCATGACTTCGCGCCCCTATTGCTGCCGTGCGGCCTCTACTCCTACCACTTCCACCCGACCGGCGATCACCACCTAGCTGGCATCGACCACGCCAACTATACGTTTGTGGCGAGCCCCTTCAGCGTCGGCGCGTGGATTCGCCCAAACAAGATAGCCTCAAACACCATCATCGCCAAGTACAGCGCGACCGTGCGCGAGTGGCGCTTCTGGATAGATGCCGCCGGGTTCCTTGACCTGGAACTGTACGACGAGGCGGCTGACACATCGGAGATCGCTGTCAGTACCGCCGCACTGATTCAGGGTCAAGCGCAGTTTGTGGTGGCGACCTACGACGGCACGCCGGCAACGCCAGTCATTTACCTGTACGTCAACGGGGTAGCAGTCAACGATGGGAGTTCAGCTGAGACGGGTGCCTTCGCGGACATGGCGGACTCAGCAACCCCATTGACTGTCGGGTGCTCAGGTGTGACAGCCACCCCCGCCAACGAGTTTCACGGGCGGATCGCCCTACCCTTCATTACGGGCAAGGCATTGACGGCGGCGGAGGTTACGGAACTCTACGGGATCACGGCACCGATGATGGGGATCTGCTAATGAGCGACTTCGGCGGCTATGGGGCAATCCTGAAAGAGGCGCAGGAGATCGCCGCCGAGGAGAAGCGGACCATGCCGCGAGCATGCCCTAACGATGGTCAGCCGCTGGAGTATCACCCGGGTAAAGGTGTGCTGCACTGTAAGTTTTGCGGCTGGACGGCTCCCTGCAGTCCTCAGACGGAGTAACCATGTCAGTAGAGGTGAGAGGTGAACGCTTACGCCGATCTTGCGACCTTCAAGAGCAAGTTGTCAATCGAGAAGTTCGAGGACGACGCGGAACTTCTGCGCCTCTTGGAATCGGCCAGCCGACGCATAGAGGGGATCTGCAACCGGAGTTTCTATGTTGAGACGGCTACGGTCTACGTCAACGGTAATGGTGCCTCGCGTCTGTACCTGCCGCGGCCCTATGAGCTCCTGACCGTTACTTCTGTCCTCGTCGACGACGACGAGGATTACGACTACGACATCGCCCCGGTCGAGAACACCGACTACTGGCTCTGGCCGGACAACACAACCTACAAATGGGCCATCGACCTGCGACCGACCTCAACCGTGTTGACTTCCTGGCCCGCCTACCGCCGCGCCGTCAAGATTGCCGGTCTCTGGGGGTATGAGAATGACACCTACGACAGCGGGACGAACGTGGCTACGGGCGGCATCAGTTCCAGCGCCACGAGTCTGCCGGTCGATAGCCCGACGGCGTTCAGTGTCGGCCACACGCTGCTTGTGGAAAGCGAGCAGATGTACGTCACGGCGGTCGGCACCGCTCTGACCGTTGAGCGTGCTGTGAACGGGACGACAGCCGCGGCGCACGTTGCTACCAAGGACATCTATATCTACCGCTACCCCGATCAGGTCAAGGATGCGTGCCTGTTCGCCGCTCACGCGATGAAAGAGCAGGAGGAATCGCCGATCACCCAAGTCATCGCATCGCCGGAGATGGGGACGCTCACTGTGCCGCGCAGCGTCGACCGGCAACTGGAGGCGATCCTTCAGGGCATCATCCGCCCCCCGGAGTGCATCTGATGGCGACGGGTTCCGTCATCCGCGTCGAGACCATCGGGTTCCAGGCGTTGAGCAGCAAACTCAGCGGAATCAAGTTGCTCGGCCCGCCGGTCCGCAAGATGTTTCAGGAGGCGACAACCGAACTCCAGCGCGACGTTCGTAGTTATGTTCACGTCGACACGGGCAAACTACAGCGCTCAATCGTAAAGACCGTTTCCCGATCGAAGATACCGCTCACGGCGAAGGTCTACTCCCGTCTACACCAGGCGAACCCCATCGAAGCCGGCCGTGGCGCTGGCAAATCCTCGCCACCAAGTTCGGCCCTTGTGGGTTGGGTCCGGCGCCACGGTTTCGGCGCGGGTGTCCGCCAGAGCGTCAAGACGCAGCGCTACAGCCGCGCCGGGGGCGCACAGACGGTGGAGCAAGCGGCTTTCTTGCTGGCACGGTCGATAGGACGCAAGGGGATCCGGGCTGAGCGCATGTTTAAGCAGGCCGCGACGACTTTCAAGGGCAAGATGGATCGCTATATCAGCCAAGCAGCGCACGATATCGAAGCGGAGTGGGGCAAGAGATGAGGACGCCGAGAGAGATCCGGGAAGGGCTGGCAGTGAACCTCAACACCATCGACGGGTTACGGGTCTATCCCAAGGTTCCCGAGAAGGTCAACGAGCTCCCCGCCGCCGTCATCATGCCCGAGAGTGGCACCTATGACCTCAGTTGGTCGGAGAAGAACAACCATTTGGTGCGCGTCCAGATCTTCGTGAAACTGGGCGATCTGGCATCTGCGGAGCAGGCCATCGATCCCTACTTTGAGAGTGTGCCCGATGCAGTGAATACTGACCCGACCCTAGACGGGAATGCGGACTCGGCGCGGGTACTGCGCTATGAGGAGTACGGCATAAAGGCGGCACCGGGTTCGCTGGAGCCGAATACGCTCGGCGTCGACTTCCTGGTGGAGGTGATCGCGTGAGACCAGAGGTTACGGAGTGGGTCCGGGGTATCGTCGCCGAGTATCGGCCGCAACCCGTCGTCCTTGAGGTTGGATCGCGCAACATCAACGGCTCGGTCCGGCCGTTGTTCCCTAAGCCCTACAAAGGCTTGGACATGGAGCCGGGGCCCGGTGTCGATGTGGTAGACGACATACTGACCGTTGAGGGACTTGAGGGATTCAACACTGTCGTCTGTTGCGAGACCCTGGAGCATATCACCGAACCCTGGACGGCCATCGAGCGCATGTACGCAGCGTTGGACCCAGGCGGGCTAGTCATCCTGACCACTGTGTTCTCTTTCCCGATCCACGAATGCCCGGAGGACTTCTGGCGGTTCACCCCTGACGGACTCCGCTATCTTCTGGAGCGGGCGGGCTTCTATGAGATCCGCATCGATAGCCAAGGCGAGGGGCCGGTCGGTGTGTTTGCCGTAGGGAGGAAGCCATGATTGACGAGCTCTACGAATCCCGCTGTCAGCAACCGAGCGACATCAGCGAACTCATGCCGGTACTGCGTTACTTCGCAAGCCTCTGTGAATCGGTAACGGAGTTCGGCGTCCGCGGCGGGAACTCCACCGTGGCGTTCCTGGCCGGTCGCCCGAAGACGATGGTCAGCATCGACATTGAGGACGGCGACCCGGACTTTGCGGCTGTCGATGCGGCTATCGGGCGACAGGACTTCAAGTTTATTAAGGCCGATGTGCTGGAGACCGACATCAAACCCACGGACTTGCTCTTCATCGACACCGATCCTCACACCAATGGGCAACTCAGGGTCGAACTTGCGCGGCACGCCGACAACGTGAAGCGCTACATCATCCTCCACGACACCGAAATCTTCGGGGCGGAGTTGAACCCAGCCATCGAGGAGTTCTTGGCGGCGCACACGGAATGGCGGGAGATCCTGCGTCTGCGGAATTGTAACGGGCTCACGGTATTGGAGAGGGTGGCCGAATGAAGGTTCTCGTTGTCGGCCCCGCTGCCTACTTCTCGACCTGGGATGTGTATGAGGGACACCTGGCAGGGTTCCGCGCTAACGGCTGTGAAGTCTTCGCCTTCGATTATGGGAAATGGCTGCGCGCCTTCGGGGAGTTCTCCAATTGGATGAAGCGGCGCCGGAAGATTGACCTGAGCGAGAAGATATACGTCATGGGGAGCGAGAGTATCTATGTCGCCGCTCGTGTCCACGAAGTTGACCTTGTGTGGATGGTAGCGCCGATGCACGTCCACCCGGCGATCCTCGGCCTCATGCTGCGCGACGGGATAAAGACAGCGGGGTACATGACAGAATGCCCGTATGAGGACGATATCTGGGTGAAGCGGGCACCTTTGTTCACTTACTGTTTTCTAAATGACAAGAATAGCGTCGACCTCTTCCGTCAGGTGAACCCACGTTCGTTCTACATGGGCCACGCCTTTGATCTCAATCGGCATTGCCCGCAAGCGTGTGAGGCAGACATGGACGTGGCATTCGTAGGGACAGGCTTCCCCGCTCGGCGGAGGTTCTTTGAGGCGGTTGATTGGGAAGGTGTCGACCTTCGGCTATATGGCTACTGGGCGAAGACGCCGAAGGGATCAAGTCTATGGTCATATC
>Ga0315294_10008244_pt1 | contig 11459 bp, 11 predicted proteins | sample YL17G13_40_MG_FD_203626 | JGI IMG/M metagenome (GOLD analysis project Ga0315294, IMG submission 203626) | Sediment microbial communities from Yellowstone Lake, YNP, Wyoming, USA - YL17G13_40 | ecosystem: Environmental > Aquatic > Freshwater > Lake > Sediment | place: USA: Wyoming | collected... | reverse complement strand
TATCAGCAGGTATTTCAGTCCCACCGGTTGAACGAATTTCTTGCCCTGCACAGCTCGTGGGAGAGAGTGGCCGTGAGTGAGAGGGAAAATCTGGCGTTTCTGATGGATCAAAACAAGGGATCCTCCCAATAAAAAAATGTGACTATCCCAACATTACGAACTAACCTTCACCATCCACCTCCATGGAGAGTTGACGGAAATAATATTAGAAGATGAAAATTGATTCTAACCGATTTGCTGGTATTCAGGGATCTCCTTTGGATGATATTTTGATTTTCACACTGTTTGAAAAGATTCCCTGATCATGCTATCGAGAAGGGCGGTGTACCGTTCAGGTGTGCAGGTATCTCCATAACGGAGAGATCCTGGGCACGGGGTTGGAAGCTCATGTCGCATTTTCAGAAAAGTTCTGATTGCATGAGCCAGGGATCCTGGATTGTCGGGGGAAAAAAGATATCCATTTCCGAAGTGCCGTATCCTCCAGCCCAAGATTCCCCTGTCTGGTGCGATGACGTACTTCCCACTGGCACATGCAAGCGAAAAGGTCCCACTGGAGTACTCACTGCTTCCAATAAATGGCAAGAGGATGCAATCCGCTGCACCGAAGAGACGGCGCGCCAGATCATCGGGGATCTGTTCATTGAGTTCTTCAAGGATAACGTTCGGTGAAAGGCGCGGGTTCTCCCGAGTCTCCATCTGGAGGCCGGCGATCACAACCCTGAGAGGGACATGATAAAATGAGGCGAATTCATGGGAGAGAGCTCTGATCAGGAGATTAAGACCTTTCCGGCGATCCATGAGCCCGAACATGAGAAAGGTGGGGATACCATCATCCCATCCCAGGTCACTCTTAGCCCTTACACAGTCTTCTGGAGAATTCCTGAACGCTGCTGGATCGGGCAATAGCATGAGCTGTTTGCGATAGTACGGGTAAAACCACCAGCTTTCTATTCGCTCATCAGGAAATCCGATTTTCCTAATTACCCCCCGTACAAGGAGATCCCGGTACAGATTCATAAGGGCAAGGGGACGATTCCCAAGGAATTTTTGAACTGGTGCATCACCTAAGGCAGTTGATGGGGGAAGGTCCTGTGGATGCAGACGGTTCCAAAGAGCTCGTCTTAACATAATATAGGGAGAAAGATATGCAAAATCATACATATTAGCAGAAAATGAGATTCCGTTCTTGACGAACCACTGGACGTTTTCAGTATCAGCAAAATCAGTTATGCACCTTTCAAGAGTCATCAGGTGGCAATGCGTGAAGGGCTCGTGATCATAGAGTTCCCTTAGCACTGCTAGCGCATTGCTCTCAACATCAGCGATTCCAAATCTGTAGGAATATCCCTGTGGGTGGAAATGCTGTGCAATTATCTTTCTTATATAAAGATGGTGCCCGATCTGCCCCTGATCAAAAAGGACAACATTTGTCGCCATCATGGATCACAGTCTCCCGCCAGAAAAAGGAGTGTGTCCTATCCCTCGACCTAATTTCTCTTCCCTCATGCAGGTTCTCCTGTTGGGATCGGCCCCCTTTTCCGCAGAACGCACAGATGCATATGGTTATGGAGGAATGGGATGAGTGAAAATAATCCATTGAGAAATCGTCCCAGAGGATAGACCGTGAATTCCCAGTCCTTGTAGGTTACAAGGAAATGGGACGGCCCGAAAATATGGAATAAGCCGTCAATATGAGCTACCGGTACGCTCTCAAGAATATCAAACCCAGATTCCCAACATATTGTTTCAAACTGCTCCTTGGTGAGGTGATACTCAAAAAATGGTCCGTTCTCAGGTTGCCGATGATACGGCAGTACCTTACCTGTATTCGTAGATGGATTGGGACAAATGTCCGTCTCGGTTCCTCGAGAGATATTCGATGAATGATGGGATCCTACGTGGATGAGCCGGCGCAGGAGATTATGGCTCGGGACAGTGACTATTGCGATACCCCCATCAACAAGGACACTGTGGATTGCGCGAAGGGGTGTGAGGGGTCCCTCCGGGAAATGCTCGACTACACCATAGGAAAGTACGACATCAAATGAAAGGGAGGAGTAGGGTAGTGCAAGGATGTCACCCTGAATAATGGAGAGATCAGGCCAACGGCTATTCAACACATGAACAATCTGGGCATTCGCCTCAATTCCGGAGACATGAACAAATCCACGGTCCCGGAGATACCTTACGACTCTCCCGGCTCCACAGCCTGCTTCAAGAATTCGTAAATCCTTCGACTGCAAATATCTGAGAGTGATCTTAACGGCGTCGTCCTTTTCACATGATCGGAGCAGATGGTCAATATCGTCAGGATTCCAGGAAAAAATATAACTATTCATCAGATGCTCCTCACACAGAATCTTCTGGCAATTGGATAATGAATATATTACCTAGATTCATATAATCTCTCGATAAGTCCGACATTTGGGTCATTCAGTTCGTACCATTCGTTTGTCGTAGTCTGCTATACGAAGCTTGATAGTTAAAATTGTCTTCAAGCCATAATAATTAATATTCCCCAACCTGCAACACGATGTACATTCATGACCAAAATAAAACACAATATAAAGTATGTTACTGAAAAGCGATGGAAAGACGCGCAGGAGGCGGAGAAACTCTACGCCGCCCACACCATTACCGCAGATGATGACTGGAATCAGTGGTGGAGTCAGCAGTTTGAAAATTATTCCCTTCTTATCGGGCGTAGATTTGAACATGTGCTGGAGGTTGGGTGCGGACCCCATACAAATGTTCGGTTCATACTTCCGGTCATACATTACAGACATCTATATTTAAATGACCCTCTTATCCAGTACTATTTCTCAATTTCTCGACATAATCCGGTCTTAAAATCCTGCATGAAACGGATCAACCGCTTATTGAGGAAACCATCCAGTCAGATTGAGGTTCTTTTTACCTCTGAAGATCATCAAGTAGACCTTTGTGCTTCAAAACTTGAGGAACTCCCCTATCGGGATTCTCTGATGGATATGGTTATTTGCATTAATGTATTGGATCATGTCCAGGATTATGATCATTGCATGAAGGAAATCCATCGAGTGTTACGTCTGGGGGGAGTTCTGGTTTTAGGGCAGGACCTTACCAATGAGGAGGATTATTCCAATTGCCCTGAATCCTTTACCGAGCCCCTTCATCCAATAACACTTGATCATCATATGCTGGAAGAAACCCTGAATCCTTTTTATCAATCACAAATGAAACGTATTTTACCACGGGAGGCAGGGAGAAACCCGGCAATCCACTATGGTACTTACCTCGGAATATTAACAAGAATCAAATAAAATTCCCCATAATTACATTATTTAAATGGTCAATATCATTGGGATCCCAGGAAAAAACAATACTGTCCATCAAGTGCTCCTCACACAGGATCTTCTGGCAATTGGGTAATGAATATGTTACTTTAATTCACATTCACTCCCTAGTAAGTCCGACATTTGAGAGATTCAATTCGTACTATTTCTTTGTCGTGATCTGATATACGAGGTGCTGGTTGAAGGACATCAAACCCATATTAATTAATATTCTCAACTCGCAACTCGATGTATATTCATGACGATAGCAAAACACAACATTAAGAAGGTTACTGAAAAACGATGGAAAGAGGCGCTGGAGGCAGAGAAACTTTTTGCGACCCAGTCCATTCCTGCAGATAATTACATGAATCAGTGGTGGTATGAGCAGTTTGATAATTATTCCCTTCTTGCCGGGCGTACCTTTGAACATGTGCTGGAGGTTGGCTGCGGGCCCCATACAAATATTCGGTTCATACTTCCGATCATACAATACAGACATCTATATTTAAATGACCCCCTTATCCAGTATTATTTCTCAATTTCTAGACATAATCCGGCATCAAAATCTTGCATGAAATGGGTCAACCGTTTATTGAGGATAAACCAACCAACCTGTCAGAGTGAGGTTCTATTTACCTCTGGAGATCATCAAGTAGACCTTTGTGCTTCAAAACTTGAGGAACTCCCCTATCGGGATTCGCTGATGGATCTGATTATTTGCATTAATGTATTGGATCACGTCCAGGACTATGATCAGTGCATGAGGGAGATTTACCGAGTGTTACGTCTGGGGGGAGTTCTGGTTTTGGGACAGGACCTTACCAATGAGGAGGACTATTCCAATTGCCCTGAATCCTTTACCGATCCCGCTCATCCAATAAAACTTGATCATCATGTCCTGGAAGAAACCCTGAATCCTTCTTATCAATCACAAATGAACCTTATTTTACCAAGGGAGGCAGGGAGAAATCCGGCGGCCCATTATAGTACTTACCTCGGAATATTAACAAGAATCAAGTAAAATTCCCTCCTATTAAATATGGGTAAGGTGTCATTTTATCCCCCAAATCCACTAAGGATATACGACGGCGAAAATGGCTCGAATCTCCTGCCCAAAATGCAATGGAAAAAAGTTATACAAAATGGGAACGGGCAGGAGACGGTGTGCTCGGTGCCGATATGATTTTCATCCCCATCGGCTCCCTCTCCGACTCACTAGGGATGAGTGGAAGGCGATTCTCCATCTCTTCCTGATGGAGCAGAGCTCGAATTCCATCGTCGAGCAAACCGGACTCGACAAGAAGAGAGTACTCCGGGCACTCACAAAGGTCCGTATGGTCCTTGCGAGGGATGTACCAGAAGTTTTTTCTGGCACGGTGGAGGTCGATGAAACCTACCTCGGAGGTGCATGGAGGAACAAGCGGAAGGTTGTACGGGATGTGGGAACCCGGAGAGGCCGGGGAACCTCGAAGCAGCCCATCTTCGGGATCCTCTGCCGGAACGGCCAGGTCTGGGCTGAGATCGTCGATAAGGTGGATGAAGACACACTCCTTCCCCTGATCGCGAAGCGGGTAGAACCGGGTTCCATCGTCTGTTCGGATACCTGGAAGGCCTATACCGGGATCGCCGCCCGGGGATACGTTCACCGTCTTGTCCACCACGGTGAGGGGAACTATAGCGACGGGAAGGGTAACCATATCAATGGACTCGAAGGGTTCTGGGGATACCTCAAGCGGAAACTCGCGTCGAAGGGAGGAATCTCACGTCGAAAAATGCCGCTGTACCTTGCGGAATACGTCTGGCGATACAATCATCGCGCGGATCCGGAACGACTAAAAATGAGGAGGATCATCCAGCTACTGGATTCAGTTTAGGGGCTGGAATGGTACCTTACCCTTAAATATTAAAGAAAAAGAGAACTTAATTATCCGTAGAATATACCGTTATTGGAGACTCCACTTGGGCTTCGTCGACACCTTCATCTGGAGAATCTTGACTTCCTTTCGGAGATACCTGAATCGAAACCGGGTGATTAGGGATTATAGTGAGTTCTTACCCAAAGGACAGTCCGAAACTCATAGAGGTCAACCCCGTCATGCTCTCCTTTCGTACCTTCCAGAATATCTCATGCCCACCCCATCGCAGAGAAACCGAAGCCAATTCAGCAACTTCGGTATCGCCCAATATCTTGCACGTGCCCTCAATGAGCTTGGCTATACTGTCGATATTATCCATTACGAGAATGTCTCCTTTGTCCCTGACAGGACTTATGATCTATTTATTGGTCATGGTGGGAATAATTTTGAAACAATTGCCCAACATCTCGGCAGGGACATCCCAAAAATTTATTTTGCCACCGGAATACACTGGAAAATCTGGAAGGAACATCTGATTGCTCGGCAACAGGAATGTTGCCAAAGACGGGGATCGACAGTACCAATCACACGGATGATCGAGATACCCGAGGATCAAGCGTATGAACTAGCTGATGGGATCATTTGTCTCGGAAACCGAAAAGCAGCTGCGTCCTTCTGCGGTTACCCACTCGTTATTCCCATCAACAATTCTTTTTTTCCGGATTCATTTGATATTTCAGGTAAGGATTTTACAGCAGGAAGAAACCGGTTTCTCTTCTTCAATGGTGATGGTAACATTTTAAAGGGACTTGATCTCCTGCTGGAAGCATTCACTGGCCTTGATGCGCATCTCTATGTCCGCCAGACCCTTGAATATGAATTTGAAAGAGAATACTGGAAAGAACTCCATCATCTGCACAATGTCCATATTATTCCCTACGTCCCAAAACCATCGCCAGAATTCACACGGCTTATGGGATACTGTAACTCCGTGATTTCTACAACCTGTGCAGAAGGTCAACCAGGATCAATCATTGAATGTATGTCCCATGGGATGATCCCCATCCTTTCCCGTGAGGCAAATATTGATACGGGTGAGTTTGGAATCACAATCAATCCTTGCACAATAGAGGAGATACATCGGACAGTGAACTGGGTATCACAACAGCCTGAAGAATGGCATCGGACGATGTCAGAACGTGTTCTCGATACGGTCTCGAGGGATTACAATGAACAGCAGTTCCTCGAAAGTATGAAAGACGCAATAACAATCATAATCGAAAAGACACACGGATGTACATCACTTGATGAGGATTTCAATTGAAATGCAACCTGGTGAAGGGATTGTATTGTGTGGTTGTGATGATGAAAAATGATATCCGGTACCTATTGAATAGACTTCAGCAGCCCATGCTTAAAACCAGATCTTTCTTAAGAATGAATTTTAAGGATGACTCTCAATAATTAAATTTTTGTGGAATAGAAGAGTGTATATTCTTATAGACATCATCCATCATTCGTTTGATTCCGTCTTCAAACTTCATGACAGGTTCCCATCCAAGAAGTGATCGGGCCCGGGTGATATCAGGGCATCTCCTCAGTGGGTCATCAGGCCGCTCTGGCCAGAAGGTGAATGCCGACTGAGATCCGGTCACGGACTTGATGAGAGATGCAACCTGTATAATCTGCCTCTCCTCCGGATTGCCTAAATTTACGATCTTCCCGCTGCATTCAGGGATCTGGATCATCCGGAGCAGACCTATGATCAGGTCAGAAATATAGCAGAAACTCCGCGTCTGCGTTCCATCACCGCATATAGTAATCGGGTGATTGTGAATGGCCTGATCTATGAACCTTGGAATCACCCTGCCATAGATGCCATCGGATCGCATCCGGGGTCCGAAGGTGTTGAAGATCCGTGCAATGCGGACATCAACGTCAAATTGCATGGAGTACGCAAGAGCGATTGTTTCCCCGGCCCTTTTACCTTCATCATAACAGCCTCTGGGCCCCAGGTGGTTAAATTGCCCGATATAGGTTTCCGGGGTGGGAACAACCACTGGATTCCCGTAGACTTCACTCGTGGAGGTAAAAAGAAAGCCTGCGCGGTGTTTCCGGGCAAGTTCGATGGCAACGAGAGTACCCAACGTGTTACTCGAAAGGATTTCCACAGGGTATCGGGAAAATTCCATGGGAGATGCTCTCGATGCGGTATGGATGACGTAATCAAGAGGGAGATCCAGCGGAAGCGGGGTGGTAATATCGTGATGAATATAGGTAAAATTTTCCCGGTCCCGGAGTGAAGATATATTCTCCTCAAGACCACTCGAGAGATTGTCAACACATATCACATCCGCTCCGTCCGAAACCAGAAAATGACAGAGCCAGGATCCGATAAAGCCACATCCCCCAGTCACGAGGCACGTCTTGTCCTGCAGGGAGAGCCCTTTGAGACCTTTTTTGACCGCACGTAAATCCTGGTTATTCATTGGATAGCTCTTTGATGAATTTCCTGATGTCGGGGCCAAGATCCTCATCCGCCAGTGCAAGTTCAATATTGGCTTTCAGCCAGTCAAGTTTGTTGCCAATATCAAAACGCCGTCCTCGATAGATGTGCACAGAAATGGGATTTTCCTTATTGAGAATGCGCATGGCATCCGTGAGCTGGATCTCTCCGTCTTTTCCTGGACTGGTTCTGCGAATACTTTCGAAGATCTCAGGTGTAAAGAGATAGGAACCAAGAATAGCCAGGTTTGAGGGAGATTCATGGATGGGTGGCTTCTCTACCAGGTCCCTGACGAAGAGCTGGCCATCATGAGAGCGGGTGCAGGACACGATGCCGTACATCCCGACCAAAGAGGGAGGGACCTCCTCCACGGCAATTACGGGGCGGTGGTGGAGCGAGAAGAGATCTACCAGCTCTTTTGTACACGATGGAATGGTTATGGTATCGCCAAGAAGAACCGCAAAGGGTTCATCATCAACGAAGGATTCCGCATGACCGATAGCATCTCCAAGTCCCCTCACCTCATGTTGCCGTACAAAGAAAATAGCCAGATCGTCGAGCATGCGATCAAGGGACTCGAGATAGGGATTCTGGCCTCCTTCGTAACTACGATCGAGATAATCTTCGATGGATCGCTTCCCCCGGCCAGTGATAACGAGAATCTCACGAATTCCTGCTTCCCAGGCCTGTTTCACCACATACTGGATAACCGGCATGTGAACGACAGGAAGCATCTCTTTGGGCATTGACTTGGTCAGGGGCAGGAACCTGCTCCCTACGCCAGCAGCTGGAATCACTGCTTTCGTGACGTGATTCACCAGCAGACCCCCTCGTAAATCCTGGCCGTCTCACGCGCTCGGTCAATTCTCCTTCCATCAATCACAATCTTCCCGGAATAATCTATGTAATTGAACTCTTCCCATTCAGTGATGATGAGCACGGCATCTGCCTTAAGAACATCATTCGCTGACTGTGCATAATTGATGGCTGGGATCAACTTTTGGAATGGACTCATGGCCTTGGGATCGTATGCTATCACCTTCGCCCCTTCTTCCTCAAGCCGCTGAATCACCGGTATAGCCCGGCTCTCCCGGATGTCATCGGTTCCCGGTTTGAAAGAGAGTCCCAGGATGCCGATTCTTCGGTGTTTCAAATCAGGCAGATGCCGTTTTAGCAAATACAGCATCATTTCTGGCTGTGTTTCATTGATTCTTCTTACAGCGTTCAGGATTTCATGCTCAATTCCGAGTTCCTCCGCGTGAGCAATCAGGGCGTTCAGATCCTTCGGAAGACAGGATCCCCCAAATCCTATGCCGGACCTGAAGAATGCCGGATTAATCCGTCGGTCCAGACCGACAGCCTGGAACACATCAGAGGTATCAATACCCATCTTTTTACAGAGATTTCCGATCTCATTCGCGAAGCTGATCTTCGTGGCGAGGAAAGCATTGTTCACGAATTTCACCATCTCTGCCGTTTTCAGATCCACAAAGATCTTCGGGCATTCAAAAGGCTTGAATAAATTTTCCATTATCATCCTTGTTTGTTCATCTCTGCGACCAATGACAATCCGATCGGGATACTGGAAATCCCTGACCGCGCTCCCCTCCTGAAGAAACTCCGGGTTCACCCCAATCCCGAATTCGTCCCCCCGGGTTTTCTGCGATTCACGCTCAATGATCGGGAGGATGACGTCTTCTGTTGTGCCGGGGAGAACCGTACTCTTCACGATGACGGTATGGTGGCGGGATTTCCTGGCGACGGCACTGCCAAGAGCCTTACACGCTGATTCCACCTGTCTCAAATCCTGCGATCCACCGACCCCCTGGGGTGTCCCGACGCAGAGAAATGAAATCGCGGTGTGCTCCACTGCCTCCTGAATATTCGTGGTTCCGAACAGATTCATTTTATTGGCAGAAAAGAGATCGGCAAGACCTGGTTCAAACACCGGAGGGCGGCCATCTCGAACCGCCTCAATCTTCCGGGGATCAATATCGACAAGCCACACATTATGGCCTAGATTCGCGAAGCCGGCACCGGTTACAGCCCCCACGTAACCAGAACCAAGAATTGAGATTGGTGGGAGGTTATCATGACCTGGCATTGTATCCTTTCTCAAGATGTCAACTTGGAGAAACGGAGGGCCCATTTCTCCAACGGCGAAATGCTACCTTTCTTGAGTAGTCATTTACCGGGAGGTTCTTATTGTTTTCTTCTCCTGTATGCGGGATTTCCTTCGCTATCCTCACATGAATTTTCCCTATGCATCTGGTAATTTTTATCCCATGCACAGGTTCTTAAACGGCATCCCATCCCTTGAAGGATTCCCAAGTCATCCAGAGGATGAGACGATATATAAAAGGAAAAATATTTCTAAAAAATATTGTTAATGATTATAATATGGAAAACGAATTCATAAATTATAAATAATATAATACTAAAATAATAATTCGCAGCATGGCTTTCTGGGATGGCAAGGAATTGGTTGTCACCGGTGGAGCCGGATTTCTCGGTTCATTTCTCATCGAAGATCTGCAGGGAAGGGGAGTTCCCAAAAACAATATCCGTGTCCCCAGGAGCAGGAATCGGGATCTGCGGAAATGGGATAACTGTGTTCGTACAGTAAAGGATGCGGATATCATAATCCATCTTGCCGGGACCGTTGGGGGGATCGGGTTCAACCAGCAGTATCCCGGCTCCCTTTTCTATGACAATGCCCTGATGGGAATTCAGCTCATCGAGGCTTCACGGCAGGAAGGGGTAGAAAAGTGCGTGATCATTGGAACCGTATGTGCGTATCCCAAGCTCTGCCCGGTTCCATTCAGGGAAGAGGACCTCTGGAACGGTTATCCGGAGGAGACGAATGCCCCCTACGGTCTAGCGAAGAAAATGCTCCTCGTCCAGTCCCAGGCTTACCGGCAGCAGTATGACTTCAATTCCATTTATCTGCTGCCAGTAAACCTGTATGGGCCTCGGGACAATTTTGACTTGTGCAGTTCCCATGTGATTCCGGCATTGATCCGGAAATTTGTACAGGCGGTCCAGAGTGATGAGAAGGAGGTAGAGGTTTGGGGGACCGGGAAAGCCTCACGGGAATTCCTTTATGTTGAAGATGCTGCAAGAGCGATCGCTCTCGCGACAGAATTCTACAATAAACCTGAACCGGTCAACATTGGATCAGGGCGAGAGATTCTGATCAAAGATCTGGTCTCCCTGATTGCCAGTTATACAGGATTTAAGGGGGAGATCCGATGGGATACCTCAAAACCTGACGGCCAGCCCAGGCGACGCCTGGAAACAAGCCGGGCAAAACGGGAGTTTGGGTTTGAGGCAATGGTATCCTTCGACGAAGGCCTCAGGAAAACGGTTGCATGGTATATGGAGAACCAGTCTGACGAGGAACGGATCTGTCATGGCTGACGATGCCATTGCCCAGATCCCGCGCGCCTTACCAACTGCGCTGATAATCCGTCCTCTAAGCAAAAGGATTCCGGTGGACCTCCATGAGATCTGGGAATACAGGGAGCTCCTCTACTTCTTCATATGGCGAGATGTCAAGGTCCGATATAAGCAGACAGCCCTTGGATTTCTTTGGATACTGATCCAGCCACTCTTCATGATGCTCATTTTCAGCTTCTTCTTTGGCCGGCTGGCACGGATCCCATCAGGAGGCATTCCTTATGCTCTCTTTGCCCTCGCTGGACTTCTCCCCTGGATCCTCTTTTCAGAAGGTTTCACCCGCGCAACAAATAGCATGGTGAGTAATGCACATATCATGAC
>Ga0315294_10008243_pt1 | contig 11459 bp, 10 predicted proteins | sample YL17G13_40_MG_FD_203626 | JGI IMG/M metagenome (GOLD analysis project Ga0315294, IMG submission 203626) | Sediment microbial communities from Yellowstone Lake, YNP, Wyoming, USA - YL17G13_40 | ecosystem: Environmental > Aquatic > Freshwater > Lake > Sediment | place: USA: Wyoming | collected... | reverse complement strand
TTTCTCATCACTCGCCTGCTGGCCGATGAGCTGCGTCTGCTGACGAGCCTGGCTTCAGCGCGCGGGACTCTGGCTGCGTCGACATCCGCCATCCCGGGTAGGGCTGCCTCTCTGCCGGCGTGACAAACCTGACAGCATAGCAGGGCCCCGGGGCTCGACCGGCTCCGGGGTCTCTTCTTGGCAGGGGGTTCGGGTTCCTGGATTCACACACAACCCCGGCCTGATGGTCATGAACAAAATGGCTCGACAAAAGGCAGGGCTGAAGCCCTGCAGCTACGACCCCCGCCGCGCTTCATTTCGTAGCTGCAGACCTTTAGGTCTGCCCCGAAAGGGCAACATGGGGAAGCCCAGCCGATGCCTCCCGACAGGTCGCGGGGGATCGAGAATCAAGCCACAAACGGTGAACTGCCCTTCCTAGCTCGCGCTCTTGCGCACCCCCACGCCCGCGGGTAGGATGAGGAGTGCCGCGATTTGAATGCGGACTCCAGGCATGGAGGCAGCGCGATGAAGAGAATGAGCTTGGGCCTGGCCCTTCTCCTGGGCATCGGTTTGACGGTGCCACTGGTCGCCTGCGGCGATGGCGGCGAAGAGGCTAGCCCCACGCCGACTAAGCCGACTGCACCAGCGACGCAGGTTTCGTCGCCGCCGATGACCATAGATGTGGAGAAGACCTACTTCGCCACCATCGAGACGGAGAAGGGTGACATCCGCATTCAGCTCTTGCCAGACCTAGCCCCAGAGACAGTGAACAGCTTCGTCTTCTTGGCCCGCAAGGGCTACTACGACGGGCTCACTTTCCATCGGGTCATCCCAGGCTTCGTGGCCCAGGCAGGCGACCCCACCGGCACAGGTTCTGGCGGTCCTGGTTACACCCTCCCCGACGAGTTCAGCGACCGCCCCTTCAAGGAGGGCTCGGTAGGAATGGCCAAGACCCGGACGCCCAACAGCGCAGGCAGCCAGTTCTTCATTTGCCTCAAGCCGCAGGGAGACAGCGCGCGTTGCTCCGACTTGACGGGGAGCTACACCCTCTTTGGAGAGGTAGTGGCCGGAATGGATGTGGCCGAATCGCTGACGGCTCGCGATCCGGCCACCGCCACCAGCCCCGGCGACAAGATAGTCACCGTTACCATCGAGGAGCAGTAGGCGCTCTCTTCTGGGGCCAGCCAGCCCAGGGGTCGATGAGCACCTTGCCCTCGCTGCGGGCGTACCCCAGCTCTCGCTCTTGCGCAGCCCCACGCTTGCGGGTAGGATGGGGAATGCCGCGAGTTGAATGCGGACACCGGACATGGAGGCAGCGCAATGAAGAGAATGAGCTTGGGCCTGGCCCTTCTCCTGGGCATCGGCCTGACGGTGCCACTGGTCGCCTGCGGCGGTGGTGGCGGAGAGGCCAGCCCCACGCCGACTAAGCCGACTGCACAAGCGACGCAGGCTCAGGCCAGCCCCACGTCGACTAAGCCGACTGCACCAGCGACGCAGGCTCAGGGTGGCCCTCCGGCCGTTTCTGGTACGCCTACGGTCACCGATACCGGGCTTCAGATCATCGACATAAAGGTCGGCACGGGCGCCTCGCCTCTGACTGGCCAGACGGTCGAGGTCCACTACACCGGCTGGCTTGCCGATGGGACGAAGTTCGACAGCTCGCGCGACCGGGGCCAGACGTTCAGCTTCGTGCTCGGAGGTCAGGTCATCAAAGGTTGGAACGAGGGCGTCGCTTCGATGAAGGTTGGCGGCCAGCGGCGGCTGATCATTCCGCCGGAGCTCGGCTACGGTGCGAGCGGTAGGCCGCCCGTCATTCCTGCCAACGCCCAGCTCATCTTCGACGTGGAGCTGATCAGCATCAAGTAGCTCGTCGGCTGACCGGCCTGCACCCCGAACACGGCTGCCAGCGCTCTCTTCCCCTGCTAGTCAGCCCAGGGGTCGATGAGCACCTTGCCCTGACTGCGGGCGTCTCCTAGCTCGCGCAGGCAGGCCTCCGCCTCTGCCAGGGGGGCGATGTCTTGCCGCCGCTGGAGAACGAGCGTGCAGATGCCCGTTGGGGAGCGCCTATAAGAATCGGGAAGGCTGCCGACGCATCAAAACTAAGCGCCGTCAATCTTCTTGCCAAGTTGGTCTATGAGACGATTCAACTCATTCAGCAGCGGGACGCCAATGCGCACGATCCTAATTGCATCCGCCACCTCTACTGCTTCCCCATGACTTGCATGGTTCGCTACGTCTATTACTCTCCTCAGGCGGTCGGCCAGATCCCCAGACAACACGCCACGCGCGAGCAACCAGTTCACGCGAGCCCGATTCTGCCAAATGGTAACCGTCGGGTCGATCAGAGATAGCAACGTCTTGAGCCGCCTCTCCGTCTCCACGCGCATTCTCCAAAGTGCCGTCCGTGGCTCGATCCTTGCGGGAAAATGCTCGTCCTCGAAGTCGAGGAAGCCTGTCGTGTCGATGAGGCCCAGCGGCCCTCGGGGATGCAACTGCAGGGCACGAATCTCTGTCTGTGTGGGAGATTCCTCGTGTGATTGTGCGCTGGCATCCGAGTCCGGTTCTTCGCCTCGGGGGGGTTCTGAAACCGGTTCGAACTCCGCTTCGAGGCGGGCGAGCTTGTCTTCGAGTTCCTCGCGCCAGACCACTCTGGGCTGGATGAGCGCTCTCAGGGCTGGCCACAGCCATCGGCTGAGAAGGCCAGCTAGCGCGGTTCCGATGGTCACTAGGGTTGCAGCAACAACGAGCGCTTGGAAAAAGACTGTGCCTATGTCGCCCATCTATCTTCTCACATTCACCACCAGAACGGGGCGCTAGGACGCTTTCGAGGTCTGCCCTGTCCCCAAGTGAGTCACTCCAAGGTGAACCGTTCCAGCTAGACCATGATACTTCCGGTTGGATTTTGTGGCAACTTACTCCTCCTTGCTGGTCAGGCCTTGATTCCGCATTGGCGTGACTGATCCGTGCCCCGCCCCTGGTTGGCTAGAGCTCTCTTTTGAGGCTAGCCAGCCCAGGGGTCGATGAGCACCTTGCCCTCGCTGCGGGCGTCCCCTAGCTCGCGCAGGCAGGCCTCCGCTTCTGCCAGGGGGGCGATGCGGGTGATGATCTCCTGGCAGTGCACCTTGCCGGCGGCCAGCAGGTCGAGGGCGGCAGGGAAGCGGCCGCCGCTGCCGAACACGCCCTGGATGCGCAGCTCGCGCGCCATGATCATGAGGCTGGACAGGGTGTACGACTTCTCGCTGTGGCCCACCACCAGCATCGTGCCGCCGGGGCGCAGTAGCCCCAGCGCGGGGTTGGCGGCCTCCGGCACGCCCGTGCACTCGAACACGGCGTGCACGCCCAGGCCGGTCTGGGAGCGCACCAGGTCGGCCAGGCTGGCGGCATTGGGGTCGACCACGTGGTCAGGGCCGAGCTTGGTGGCCAGCATTCGGCGCGGCTCGGAGGGTTCGCTGACGATGATCGGCTGCACGTTGCGCTCTCTGAGCACCTCGGTGATGAGCAGACCGGTGGGCCCTGCCCCGGTGACCACGGCCGCCTGGCCGGCCTCGATCCCCGACACGTCCACGGCGTGCACGGCGACGGCCAGCGGTTCGGCGAGGGCAGCGTGGGCCAGGTCGAGGCCTGGTGGCACGCGCAGGAGGGTGCTGTGGTGGGTGGCCAGGAGCTGGGCGAATGCCCCCGGCCGGATGCCCGTGCCGAAGCCCTCGGGCTGGAGGCAGAGCTGAGGCCGGCCGGAAAGGCAGTACTCGCACTGGCCGCACGTCCGGCTGGGCTCGACCACCACCCGATCGCCGGGCTGCCAGCCGCTCACGTCCGGGCCGAGGCTGAGCACCTCGCCTGACACCTCGTGGCCGGGGGTAGTGCCGAGGAAGAAGACTCCCTTGGCGAAGAGGTGGACGTCGCTGCCGCAGATGCCGCAGTAGCGAACCTTCACCAGCACCTCGCCCGCGGCAGGCTGGGGGTCGGCCACCTCCTCCACCGCCATCCCCTGTTGGCCGCGATAGACCAGCGCCTTCAACGGTCCGTCTCCTCCTGAACTCGCCCTCCGATTGGCAGTCGGCGAAGGGCATTGTATAATCCTGCCGCATCCCGAACAAGCCAGCGACGGGCAGGGAGCGTCTGTAGGGGGAGGACAGCTATGGCGACGATTCACGGCGGCGAGATGGTGATCCGCATCCTGGAACGAGAGGGCGTTCGGGAGATATTCACCCTCCCCGGCGAGCACGTGGACCCGATACTCGACGCTGCCGACGGCCACGGCTTCCGCATCATCGACACGCGCCACGAGCAGGCGGCGGGCCACATGGCCGACGGCTGGGCGCGCGCCACCGGCCGTCTGGGGGTAGTGGCGGTCACCGCCGGGCCGGGCGTCACCGACGTGGTCACGGCTGTGGCCAACGCCTACGTAGACGCCATCCCCATGCTGGTCATCGGCGGGCGCAGCGCTCTGGCCGAGGACGAGACCCTGGCCATGCAGGAGCTGCCCCAGTTGGAGATGATGAGGCCGATCACCAAGTGGGCCTACACCGTTGCCCAGCCGCGGCGCATCGCCGAGTTCACGGCCATCGCCCTGCGCCAGGCCACGAGCGGGCGGCCGGGCCCCGTCTATCTGGAGATCCCGCTGGACGTGATCACCGCTCGTGTGGAAGAGGAGCGGGTGCTCTTCCCCCAGGAGTACCGACCCAAGGCACCGCCGGCTGCTCAGCCGGAGGCCATCGCTAAGGCCCTGGCCCTGCTGGAGCAGGCCCAGCGGCCGGCCATCCTGGCTGGAGGAGGCGTCTGGTTCGCCCAGGCGGCGGGCGAGCTGAGGGAATTCGCCGAGCTGACTCAGATTCCGGTGATGACGAACAACAAGGCCAGGGGTTGTGTGCCCGAGGACACGCCTCTGGGGTTCGGCGACTTCGTGCTCCTGGCTGCCGGTCGACCGGACGTCGTGCTCGTCTTGGGTACTCGCCTGGGGCTGTTCACCGGCGGCCGCTACTTCTCCCTCATTCCGGCCGATGCCCAGGTGATCCAGGTGGACATCGAGGCCGAGGAGATCGGCCGCAATCGGGACATCCAGTTGGGCATCGTGGGCGACTGTCGCGAGGTGCTTCGCCAGTTGCTGGACGGCGCCCGTCAGCGCCGCTGGCCCCAGCGAGACGCCTGGCTGGAGGTCATGAACGGCGCTCGCCGCGGTCGGTGGGAGGCATTTGCCCAGGCCCTGGCGTCCGACGCGCCGCCGATCCATCCCTTCCGGCTGGCCACCGAAGTCGCTCGCTTTCTGCCCGACGATGCCATCATTGTCGCCGACGGCGGCGAGGCCTGGGACTGGATGAGCGGCGCGGCGGTGGTGAAGAGGCCAGGCCACTGGCTATCGCACGGCTATCTGGGCTGCCTGGGGATCGGCCTCAGCTTCGGCATGGCTGCTAAGCTAGCCTATCCCGATAAGCCTGTGCTGGTGAGCACCGGCGACGGGTCGCTGGGGCTCAACCTGGCGGAGTTCCATACTGCCGCCAAGCACAACTTGCCCATCGTGGTGGTGGTGTTCAACGACAAGGCCTGGGGCATGTGCAAGCACGGTCAGGAGATGGCCCGCGGCAAGGGGCGGACGGTGGCCACCGAGCTGGGCCTGGTACACTATGAGAAGGCGGCCGAGGGCCTGGGGGCCTACGGCGAGTTGGTGGAGAAGCCTGGCGATGTTGTGCCAGCGCTGGAGCGAGCCTTCCGTAGCGGAAAACCGGCCTGCCTGAACGTCCTCATTGACTGCGATGTCGTCTCGCCGGCCACCATAGGCGGCGCGGCGCTGACCAGCGCCATGCTGTCGTCCGCTACCTAGGGCCGCGCCGATGCCGTGGCCTGGAGATGAAGGGGCAGACGGCCTCTGGCCACTCATCCTGAGCCTGTCGAAGGGTGAGCGGGGCAAAGGAGCGGGCTGCCCGGTAGATTGTGAGCAAGCGATATGTTTGGCAGACAGTTGGCCAGACGGGCGCGGCCGCAGGTGGAGGTTCGGCTGGCGGTTTCCGAGGACAGGCAAGCCTTTCTCGTCCTGGCCGAGGCCCTGTCCCGGGAGTTCGGCGAGGATAGGCCGCCCAGGCGCCGCCTGACGAAACTGTTCGACGACGCTCTAGCGCCTGCCTTGCCCTTCAAGCTGTTCTTCGCCGTCGTGGCGGACGCGGACGAGCCGTGCGGCATGCTATCGCTGGCTATTGTGCCCACCACGCAGGGGGCAGGTTGCTTCGGCTATCTCGATGACGTCTTTGTCCTGGAGCAGCACCGCGGCCAGGGCATAGGAGCCGAGTTGATGCGAGAGGCGCTGAACCACGCCCGCAAGAGCGGCTGCGTTCGGGTGGAGCTTGGCACACGGCGGGATAACGTTCGCGCGCGGCGTCTGTACGAGCGGCTGGGCTTCGAGGAGGTGGATGGCGTCAGGTACTGGCTGGTGCTGCGCTAGAGGCAGGGCGGCGTCTCTCGTTCCCTTTCTTTCGCATGAATCTGCATGACTTGGCTGGCGAGCTGAAGGACAAGGAAATCCTTGGCGCCGATGTGCCGATATCGGCCATCTGCTGTGATTCTCGTCGGGTCGCGCCGGGGGCCTTGTTTGTGGCCGTGCCCGGCTTTCGGGCCGATGGGCATGACTACATAGGCGAGGCAGTGGCTGGTGGTGCCGTGGCGGCGGTCGTTCAGGCCGACCGGCTGGCGAAGTGGCAGGCTGCCGTCGAGGAGGGCCGCTTGCCCGCCATCGTGGTGCCCGACAGCCGCCGGGCTCTAGCGGCCCTGGCGGCCGCCTTCCACGGCCACCCGGGAAGGCGCCTGCGGGTCATCGGCGTCACGGGGACGGACGGCAAGACCACCACCATTCATCTTATCAGCGCCCTCCTGGAGGCAGCGGGCTATCGCACCGGCCTGTTGAGCACCGTCCACTGCAAGGTTGGCAATAGCCTCTTCTCCAACGAGTATCGTTTCACCACGCCCGAGGCGCCTCAGGTGCAGGCTCTCCTGGCCGAGATGGCGACCGCTAGGGCTGACTACGCCATCCTGGAATCGAGCTCCCACGGCCTGGCCCTGCACCGTCTGGACGGCTGCGAATACGATGTGGCGGTGGTGACCAACGTCACCGCCGATCACCTGGACTTCCACGGCTCGCGCGAGGAATACATGGCGGCCAAGGGGCGCCTGTTCGCTATGCTCGACCAGGCGGCTGACAAGGGGGTGGGGAAGGTGGCTGTGCTCAACGCCGACGAGCCCGCTGCCGTCTACTTTGCCGGCCTCACGCGCGCCCGAATCGTGACCTACGCTGTGCAGAAGGCGGCTGACCTTCAGGCGAGCGATATATCCCCGACCGAGTGGGGCTCTCGCTTTCGCCTTCGCGCGGAAGGGAACGAGCTGGAAGTGGCGGTTGGCCTCCCCGGCCTGTTCAACGTCTACAATAGCCTGGCGGCGGCGGCGGTGGCGCTCTCGCAGGGCATGTCGCTGGCTGCCGTCAGGGATGCTCTGGCGTCCTTCCCTGGCCTGCCGGGTCGTCTGGAGCGTGTCGATGAGGGGCAGCCGTTCACGCTGGTGGTGGACTTTGCCCATGCGCCTGAGGCCCTGCGGCGTGTCCTGACGTTCCTGCGCGAGCGATGCCAGGGGCGGCTCATCGTCGTCTTCGGCTGCATCGGTGGGAGGGAGAGGCCCCGTCGCTTGGGCATGGGGCTGGCGGCAGGCGAGCTGGCCGACTTCGCCGTCCTCACCAACGACAACCCCTTCCAGGAAGACCCACAGGCCATCCTGGCGGAGATCGCTCAGGGACTTCGGCAGGCCGGCCGACACGAGGGGCATCACTTCGTCTGTATCCCTGACCGGCGGGAGGCCATCGCCCACGCTCTGGCCATGGCTGTCGAGGGGGACATTGTGCTCCTGGCCGGCAAGGGGCACGAGCAGGCCATCACCATCGGCGATACGGTCATCACCTGGGACGAGCGGCGGGTGGCGCGGGAGCTTCTGCGGGAGATGTTTGGCTAGAAACGGCACAGCGCTTGACGCCTTTTGGGCAAAGCTGCTAACATTGGTTTCAGGAAAGGAGGTGATGTGGATGGACGATCATTGTAGCGAGGGCCTCAGGCCTGTCCACCCGCACCGCCATTCCTTGGAGGTGATGGCGGGCTAGGCCCTGGGGCCTAGCGCGAAAGCCAGCCCGCCGTAGCGGGCTGGCTTTTTATTTGGGGACGGTATATCCTCCCCTTGCCATGACCACCAGATTCTCCACCAGTGCCTTGAAGGAAGGCCTCACGACCAGCTTTGTCGGGCGCTGTCTGGAGTATCGGGCGTCTCTCGGCTCCACCCAGGACCTGGCCCGCGAGCTGGCCGAGGCGGGAGCAGCCGACGGAACTGTGGTCCTGGCCGGCCGCCAGACAGCGGGCCGGGGGCGTCTCAGCCGCTCCTGGATCTCGCCGAGGGGCGGCCTGTATCTCACCGTCGTCCTCCGCCCAGCGGCTGAGCACCTGAAGGCGCTGGTCATCATCGCTGCCCTGGCAGTGGCCCACGCCATCGAGCGGCTGGCGGGCCTGCAGACGAGCCTGAAGTGGCCGAACGATGTGCTGGTGGCCGGACGAAAGATCGCGGGCATTCTCAGCGAGGCGGAGCTGGTGGGCCAGAGCGTGAGCCATGCCCTGGTGGGCATCGGCGTGAACGTCAATGCCGACCTGGCTGCCTACCCCAAGGCGGGCGACTTGGCCACCAGCGTCAGGACGGAGCTGGGGCGGGAGATATCGCGGGAGGCCCTGGCGGCAGCGATCCTCAACGAGTTCGAGGCGCTCTATCTGGCCGCTCAGGCGGGCGAGCCGATCGATCAGGAGTGGCGCGCTCGTCTGGGCATGCTGGGCAAGGATGTGCGGGTGCGCTTCGGCGAGCAGGTGGAAGAGGGGCTGGCCGAGGACGTGGACAGCGACGGCAGCCTCATCCTGCGACGGGCCGACGGCTCCCGCGTGACCATCGCTGCCGGCGACGTCACCCTGCGGAGCTAGGCCAGAATCTGTCGCGCTCTTTGGCTTCCCTAGGTGCTTTTCTCCTGGGGGGCAGGGCTGGCCGGCTGGGGGATGCCCAGCTTGGTCAGGAAGCTCTGGATCAAATCGATGGGGAAGGGGAAGATCACCGTGCTGTTGCGCTCGGTGGCGATCTCCGTCAGGGTCTGGAGGTAGCGGAGCTGCAGGGTGCCAGGTGAGGCAGCAATGATGCGGCCCGCCTCGGACAACTTCTCGGAGGCCTGGAGTTCGCCCTCGGCGTGGATGATCTTGGCCCGTCGCTCGCGCTCGGCCTCCGCCTGGCGGGCGATGCTGCGCACCATCTCCGGCGCCAGGAGCACATCCCTTACCTCCACCATGGTCACCTTCACCCCCCAGGGCTCGGTGGCCTCATCGATGGCCACCTGAAGGCGCTGGTTGATCTCTTCGCGTTTGGCCAGAAGCGCATCCAAAGTCGACTGGCCGATGGTACTGCGCAGGGTGGTCTGGGCGATGAGGGCGGTGGCCCGGAAGTAGTTCTCCACCTTGACCACGGCATCCTCGGGATTGACCACCCGGAAGTACATCACCGCGTCGACCTTGACCGTTACGTTGTCGGTGGTGATCATCTCCTGGCTGGGCACGTCCACGGTGTAGACACGCAGGTCCATCTTCACCATCCTGTCCACGATGGGCAGGATGATGAACAGCCCTGGCCCCTTAGCGCCCACCAGGCGGCCCAGGCGGAAGATGACCCCTCGCTCGTACTCCTGGACGATCTTGACCGCCAGTGGGAACAGAGGGATCAGCAGGATGTAGCCGATAGCGGTGAGAAGTTTGGCTACCCGGTTGTCGGTCGGTGGTGCACTAGCCATGGTCTAGCTCCTTTCCAGCTTCCTTACTGTCAGCTTGAGGCCTTTGATTGCTGTAACCACTACCTCCTCGCCTTTCTCCACCTTCCCTTCTTCCACCGTGGCTGACCAGTGCTCGCCATCAACGAACACCATGCCGCTGGGATCCAGGGGTGAGCGGGCCACCCCACGGCGGCCGATGAGGGTGTTGACGCCGGTCACCGCAGGCTGGCGGCGGATGCGGATGATCGATGTTACCACGAACAGGAAGAAGGCGCCTGCCATCGCCGCCATGCTATAGACCAGCCACCGGTTCACCTGGAATTCGGGCGGATTGCCCCAGGTCAGCAGCAGGCCGCCCAGAATGAGGGCCACTACGCCCCCGATGCCTAATATGCCGCCGCTGGTCACGAAGATCTCGGCCACAAACAGGCCGAAGGCCAGAAAGATGAGGATGAGCCCTGCCCAGTTGAAGGGGAGTACGCTGAGCGAGAAGAAGGCCATGACAAGGGCGATGGCTCCGAAGACGCCGGGGAAGATGTGGCCGGGGTTGACGATCTCGAAGAAGAGGGCTATCGAACCCAGGCTGAGGAGGAGGAAGGTGATGTTGGGATCGCTGATCATGTCCAGGATGCGCTCGGCGAAGTTCATGTTGTTGTGGACGATGGGGGCGTCTCTGGTGGCGAGCATGACGCTGCGGTCAACCAGTCTTACCTCACGCCCGTCCACCGCCGCCAGAAGGGAGGGGAGGTCGCTGGCGACCAGGTCCACCACGTTCAGGTCGACCGCCTCGGTCTCCGTGGCTGAGACAGCCTCGCGCACCGCCTGCTCTGCCCATTGAGCGTTGCGCCCGCGGTAGTTGGCGATGCTTTTGGCGTAGGCCACAGCGTCCTCGGTCACCTTCTTGCCCAGGGTGCCCTCGATGTCCTCGCCGCCGGCTCCCACGGGGCTGGCGGCGCCGATGCGGGTGCTGGGAGCCATGGCGGCAACGTTGGCGGCCATGGTAATGAAGGTCCCCGCCGAGGCAGCCTTGGCCCCCTTCGGCGACACGTAGACGATGACCGGTATGCGGTCTTGCTCGATACGCTTGACGATGTCTTCCATAGAGCTCATAAGACCGCCGGGGGTATCCAGCTCGATCACTACCGCCAGCGCCTTGGCGTCTTCGGCCTGGTCGATGCCCCGGTCGATGTAGCGGGCCATGACGGGGTTCACGTCACCATCAGCCTTCAGAACGTGAACGGCCCCCTCCGGCCCGCCGGGGCCGCAGGCGGCGGCCAAGAGAGCCAGGGCGACCGCCAGGAGGAGCAGACGGCGCACAAAGACCAGTCGCTGCCTCAAGGGCATGTCCAAGAGACGTTCCATCATGAGCGAAACCTCGTGTAGCCTCATTATAGCCGTTTGGCCGCTCGGTTCCTACTGCCGCTGTCGGTCCCGGAGAAGCGAGCGGGAGTGCAGCACAGCCAGGGTTTGCGCTATGATTTGCAGGCAATGTTAACAGATAGAAGGGTCTCTTGGCGGCTTCTCTTTGTGACTTTGCTAGCTGCAGTTGTTTTGTGCGTGGGCTGCCGCGCCTCTTGGGAGGTTGCACCGCCGGACAGCGCGGAGGAATCGGCAGGGTCGCCGACACCTCTGCCTACGATCGAGAGGCCGGTGACCCCAAGCGTGC
>Ga0315294_10008241_pt1 | contig 11461 bp, 14 predicted proteins | sample YL17G13_40_MG_FD_203626 | JGI IMG/M metagenome (GOLD analysis project Ga0315294, IMG submission 203626) | Sediment microbial communities from Yellowstone Lake, YNP, Wyoming, USA - YL17G13_40 | ecosystem: Environmental > Aquatic > Freshwater > Lake > Sediment | place: USA: Wyoming | collected... | reverse complement strand
CACATAGGAAATTAATCGCCACACTCTATTTCAAGAGAAGCAAAGGAAATGTTCCAAAGCAACCTGTAACATTGATAATGTTCGCCAGTGAATTGAAACGATATGTCAATAACCATCATGGTGATGCTCAATCATGGCTATTCCCATCACCATACGACTCAAACAACCCCATAACTAAAGATACAGTTCAATATGTCTTATGGCATGCAGGAGAAAGGCTAGGTGTTAAGAAGAGATTATACCCGCATTGGTTAAGGCATAGCGGATTATCTTTCTTTGCCAATTCCAAAAACTACAATGAACAACTTCTAATGTGGCGTGCAGGATGGACAAATACAGCAATGGCAAGAAGATACATTCACTCAGGTGCAGAATTGGAAGAACAGGCATATCTACAGAGGATGGGATACCAGGTCGAAGAAAAAGAAGAGAAGAGGATATTGCCTAAAACCTGCCCGCATTGTCAAGCCATTAATCCGTACACTAACACTAACTGTGATTTCTGTGCTATGCCATTGGATTTAGAAGAGTATAAGGCTGTAATTGAGAGGAAGAGGAAAATTGAAGCACTATACCAAAACTTGGAAGGGTTAAGCAAAGGAAAACTAACTGAAGAACAAGAAGCCATGCTAAAGGCGAAGACGGAAACAATAACCAAATTGCTTGAACTTGGAAGAGATGACTTAGCCGAACAATACATAGAAAAGCTATTAGAGTCATGGGTTAAGACATTCTTAACCGTCTAAACAGTCTCGATAGTTCCTCTTTTTCTAAAAACAAGCCAGATAGCCAGTGTAAACTCTAAATGGAGGTGATACTATGGAAAAGAATGAAGTTAAGATGGCAGATAAATGTTGTCTGAATTGCGCAAATCTGCTAACCTGCCCTGACATCCTAACATACAAATGCAAGAAATATGAGAAAGCTGAGACAGACAAATCAGCACTATCTACAAGGTATCTTGAGACTGTTCAAAAAATCGCTAATGTCGTGAAAGAGCTACAACTATTAGAAATGGAAATGAAGGTTGCGGAGAAGACGGACTTAATTTCGAAAATAAAAGAGAAATCTTTAGTTCCTGAAGGTATGACTGAGAAACAATTCCGTAATATGCTCAAGGAAACTAACATGACCCCAGAAGACTGGGAACAGTTACCAACACACGCAAAAGAAAACATAGCGAAAGCAGTTCAGAAAGAGGTCAAAGAACCAGAAAAACCAGCAATTTCAAGAAGGAATAAAGAAATAATCAAACTCGTTGAACAAGGCAAAGGCGTTAAGGAAATAGCAGAAGAGCTTAAACTTGAACCTGAAACAGTTGCAAAAGAACTAGAGTATTTGACTAACTCCGGCATACTGAAATCACAGACGAAAGCATGAACTTGAAACTCAGTGATATGCCTCTGCTAAAAATCAACCCTTTTCTTTACTATAGAGATGGTCTTTAATCAAACCCATTTGAACCAGAAGGTAAATAGTTGCACTTCTCATTAATTCAGCCTTACTTTGATATAATCCAGCCTCAACTATCTTATCCAATAGTTTGTTCAATTTCTCGTCAACAGTTACTCTAAGCTCAACCATGCTCATCACTAGATTCTGTTGAAAGACTAGCAAACGGTTTGCACATTAATAGTCCCTTAGAGTGGATAACCAATGGATAAAAAACAAATTTATCAGCTTATGCTGAAAACAATGCGGAACAACATATCGAATATAGACGAGGAATTGAAGTATTACCACACACTCTCAACTGAAGACTGGACAGACAAAGACTACTTTGAAACTCTGACACGAGCTGTCTTTAGCGGGATTAAGAATGGCATCATAGAAAAACGATGGCCTGCTATTTCCAATGCGTTCTCTCGCTTCGACTTTCATAAAGTAGCTGAGTATGACGAAGAAAAGGTGCAAGAACTCATCGAAAACAAGAAAATAATCAGACATGAAGGCAAGATAAAAGCGACGATATTCAATGCTAAGAGAATGGTCGAGATTATAGGGCAGTATGGCTCATTCGCTAACTACCTCAACTCTTTCCCATCTATTGATGGTTTAATCGAGAAATTGCAGGGATATTACAGTGGGTTCAAAGGTATCGGAGAACGGAATGTCTATGAACTTCTCAAAGAAATTTCGATTCAAACGATAAAGCCTGATAGACAAGTGCAAAAAGTCTTCTTGAGGCTTGGATTAATCGGTGAAAAGGCGAGTTTAGAAGAAATTGTAGAGATTGGAATGGCGATGGCTAAGGAAGTGAATCAAAGACCTTGTGCAGTTGATTGGTTGCTTTGGAGATTTGGAAGCGAGGTTTGTAAGACAAAAAACCCATTGTGTGATAAGTGTTCATTCGATGAATCTTGTTCATATAGAAGAAATCTAACACAGCAATAACTAAACGGAGATATCTCCCGTATTCCCGACTGACATAGATATCACCAATTAGAAACATGGCGAAAGACGCTTATAAGGAATAGTAGAAGACTCTTCTATTCGTCTTCTTCTGAAATAATCTGGGTTTCACCACGTTCATTTTTCGGATAGGTATCACCGCAATAAAAGCACCTGTAAGTATTTCTATAGATTGGTGTGATTCTGGTGTCCTGTTTTGTTTCTATTACTTCCCTATCCACTTCTTTAGATTCCACTCTATCAATACCGAAATATCCGTGACAGTGGTCACACCTTCGTGCAAGAACCACTGAAAGACCAATCGCAAGAAATGCACCAAATATTAGAAAAGCTGTTGAGACGTAAATCCACTCAACCGTTATCTGAGCTTTCAAAACCCACATAATGTAGAAGAATGGCACGAAACAAAGACCAGTTAGAATAATCAAAAGAGCAATTTCTCGTTTTATTGAAGCCGTTGGTTCCCCATACCGCCATGTCATATATTTTCGTCCAATATCCATGACGAATTTCACAAAAAGATTCTCAGGAATGACGTCTATACCTTCCCTTTCAACTGTTTCTTTCAGCGTCTCCTCGGGCTTGTCTAGTTTTAAGCGTCTCTTGTAGTCTACAAGTGCTTTCCTATCTATCTTACCATTACCAGCCAGAGCGTGATGGTTCGCACACAAAACAATTATGTTTGACTCTCTGTTGTCATCTGGGTTCCCATTGATATGATGGAATTCCAAGGCAGTTTTTTCATTGCAATGAAGGACACTGCATTTGTATCCGCTCTCAACTAGTAGTTTTCTTTTTGTTTCACGAGGAATAGCTACTCGTTCTTTTCCAGTCTTCACTTGCTTTTCTGCCTTCTAGGCTTTTCTTCCTTTTCCCAAATCCTAACTTCTAGCGAAGTCACAAGAATGCCTAGAATCATCCATAAAGCTATTGCCAAGAACCCCAGACCAACGTATGCAAGTGTCAAATCCACGTTGTATGACCCTTTAGCGACCCATAGTGTAGGATTTGTCCAGAAAAGGGCAAGAATCAGAGAAGAGAGAGTAATCAATATTGTTGCATGAATAATCTGAGGTTGAAAGGTGTATTTTGACTTGATAGAGTCGAATTCTTGAAAAGCACTTTCAAGACCTTCCACTTCGGATTCTTTGTAACTTGGATATTTCTTCTTTTCAAGATATTCAACCAGTACTTTCAATTCCTCAATTAATCCTTCCCGTCTTTCTTCTATCTCTGAATCTAAGACTTTCTTCATTTTCGCTTGCATGTTCTCTTTTAGAACCAATTGAACGACAATAGCGATTACTGTCAACATGCCATAGGAAAAGGGAATAATGTAAACTGTGAAACTAGGATTTGCCGTAAGCGTTCCAGACCCGTATCCCCAAAAAGCCAATAGGACAATGGCTATGATTATCTTATAGACCGTTGTGACTTCCATAATCGTCTAGTAGTTATTCCAAAACTTAAAAGGTTTGTTCGATGTGGTTAAACTGTGAAAACCCGACGAAGGAATCCAGCACACCAATAACTAAATGGACATGGAGATATCCCCGCAGACCCGACAAACATTAATCTTCTCTTTTTTAAGCAATTGCTTAAACTTTCGTCGGGAAATAGGGAACTATTTAAAGCTTCTTATCTTTTCATCATGTGATGAAATACGTCTTGAAACAGTGGTTAGCCAATCAGAGAAAACCGCAAGTTATTTGAACTGATACTTCTAAAGGTCATAGAAAGGAAAAGAGGTGAAACAATGAGAAGATATGGTTATCCCATCAATGGTAAACGATTCGTAGGAAACACCACTGAAAAGAAGGAAGTTCACGACTTGGACAACGAGAAGACTGGAGCGAATGAATGTCAAATAGACGAAATCATAAGAGCTGGACATGCAAGAACCTTTGAACCAGACACACATGAACAAGCAGTCAAAGAAGGATACGACAACTGTCAATACTGCATAGGCGGCTCAAAGAGATAATTTAGAATCATTGAAAACATCTATATTCAGTTCCAAATAACACATCAAACCATCTTCTCTAGTTCCACATTGTTAAGCCTAGCGTCAAGAATACTATGACCAACAGTAGGAGTGAAAAGCAAATGAGACCAATCATAGCGTATAGGTAGTTCTCTTTGGAGTTTATGGTTTCACGGTTAAGGGCGAATATATCGGACAATGTAGCGGTTGATTTTTCGATAAGGAATATCTGATTCTTATTGATGAACTTGTTCATGAAGGTCTGAGCGTCAAAAACAAGCAAGCTAGTAGGTCTCTGAATAACCATCCCTATGATTATTGCTGATACCAGACTTATCAAACTGATAAAGAACAGAAAAAAGATTGAATTGTTTGTGGTTTGTCTCAGTATATAGTAGCCTACTCCTAGAACTAAGGGGACTAGTGTGCTTGCTGAGGTTGTGAACCATCGAACCTTCTCGATGAGCCGTTCATTTGCTTTCTGTACATACTCGCCCGATTTCAAGGCAAGTTCATAGAGAAACTTCGCCTTTTCTAGGGCTCCGTTGTCTGAAGTCACTTATGACTTCTTCTCCTTTTTCTTCTTCGCCTTCTCCATTATGATTCGCTTTTCAGAACTCTTATCTGGCTTGTGCGGGTCTTCATCATCTTTAGACATTGTTTTCACCTTTAACAATTCTGATTAGTTTCTTGGGTTCAGCTATAAGTGTTCCGCAAAAACGAAACTTGCTTAAAAAGAGTGATAGAGGTGTATTCTATGAGGTGTAATCAGGTTTTCTCTTCCTTAATTCTTCCTGCTGTTTGCGTTCCTCTTCTTCCTTAGTTCTTGCGTATTCTCTCGCCTTTTCAAAAATACCGTTAAGCGTGCTATCAAGTTCGGTTGAATATCGTTCAAGGGTTTCGATGTATAAGTTCATGTCTTGAATCAAAGATGCTGTTGTAATATTGACCATATTAACGTTCGAATTCCAAGTATTCAAATAGGCAATCAATAACAGAGTATTGGTCTTTGGTTGTCCATCTGGCATTTTCAGCGTAGCTTCCAAAGCTGATTTCAAATCCTGAACAGATGATGAAGACAATCCTAACGATAGCATAGTGAACATTCTTTGGCTTTCGATTAATTTCGCCTTCAATTTCACCAACATCTCTTTTAGAACTTTTTTCTCGATAGAATCAGACATTAAAGCCCCTCATTATTCAATTTCTTTGAGTTCAGCTATAACTTTTCCGCAATCCCTCAATGACTAATTCAACGAAAAGCTCTTGAGAACAGCCTCTGCTTTTTATTCGTTCTTGTTAATTGCAAATGGAGACTAAAAAACATCGGCAAAAATAGTAATTTCATGCCCTTGGATGCGAGGTTTGAAGGAGAAGAATAATCTTTTGATGGGCAGAACATTTAAGTATTTTTGTTTTGTTAATGATACATAGCGGACATGGATATCCCGCTTATCTAAATTCTTCCAGTAAAAACATAGGGAGGTGAAACTATGCCAATAATAGGAATAGACTTTCAGCGTCCAAAAGAAGAGACAGCTAAAACAAGGGAAAATAAGAAAGTTGGAGTCACACTCATTCATCCTTCAACAATACTGCCAAAAAGACAGAGAAGCCATGAAGTCATGGGGAGTGTTAAAAGAGATGGTGTTCAACAACAAATTATTGTTCGCCCACATCCTACCATTCCCAATGAATATGAAGTTATTGATGGAGACACTCGTAGGTTTGCATTGGTGGAGAAACCAGACCTCAACTACCATACGCCAGGACGAGAACCAGAAATCTTGGTTGATATTCGGTATGGCTTAACTGATGCGGAAGTCTTTAAGCTCTCCAACACCATGCACAAGAGAAAAGAAAGGAACACATACGAACAAGCCGAATTTGTTGTGAAATGGATAGAGGTTAAAGCAAAGGAATTAGGAAAGGAAGAAGGTGCAAAGACAGAAGTCGCAAAGGAACTTATTGATGATGACGAACCAAATTCACCCACGTACCCTTATACCTTGAACTCAAAACAATCTCTACTTTCTCAGTATGATAAAGTCTACGGTCTATTCAAAAAGCTTGAAACACTCGAAAAAAATTATCCTGATAAGTTTAAGGACATCGACTTAAATGCATTAAAGCCTATAGGGCTTAATCGCTTGTATACATTGACTAAACCAATGGACAATCCGCCTGTTCTGATTAAAGCTGTTGAAAAATTGTCGAAGAATCCGAATATGACTTTGGATAGGTTGAAGGAATTGACTGAAGACGAACATTATACGGAACCAAAAACATCTTGGTCGGCAACTATAAGAATATCACCAGACCTAACTAAAAAATTCCATGATGCTTTATGCAAAAACAATCCTCAGATATTTGACACATGTATAAAGAACAATGAAATATTCAAACAAGCTACCCAATGCCTAGTAAAAATATTTGTGAACCATCCAGAGGATTTTGAAGTTGAGCTTGAAAGAACTAAAGATGGCAATAAGATATCAGTGATATGGATGAGAGTGCCTGAACCAGCTCAGAAGATAAAGCTAATACCAAAAACATGAAAATTGGTATGTTATTTCCCCTCTTTTTCTTTTAACCAAAGTTTTCTTTTTCCTATCGCCTTTTAGCATTTTGTCCATTGTCCTACCTACCCTCTCTTTTTGATTAAAACACCAAAGTGAACACTTATGCTAGATAAACCAGTGGAAAGAATATTGAATTAGGATGTCATTGGGTTTAAGTAAAAATTATCTGGTCAGAATTTTATAGTCAACTATGAAATAATTCTGGGTCACTAACCTTAGTTCTCACCTAAACTCCCAACGATGCGAGCAAGGCCGTCTGCAAAGAGAAACTCCTTTGAGACAATCCTCTTAACGTTAGCTATCTTGCTTCTTCTGGGCTTTTTGACAAGCCGTAGAGGAGGAAGAAAATCCCAAAGATGCCAACGAAGAACAAAGCTGTTCCATAGAAGCACAAGAGGAAAGATACGTCGAAAATCGAAACCCCCAATGCTAGTATTGAAAGAAGAAGCGAAAAAACCAAAATGATGCCTATAAATGAGCTTTGAATGACCATACCCTTTTTTCTTTTTTCAATGTTGAGTAAGGCTTCACCCAGAATTTCGCCCTTGCTCTTGGCTTCTTTGATAATGCCTATGGACTTCAGATAGACGTACTCCCCTGGAACATCCTTGTGTTTCCCTTTCTCGGTTACTTCGAAAAGCCAATTTTCATACTTATCGGATCTATTATCAAGGGAGGTTAAGGCATAGACCACTATTATGCCGTAGAAACCGATTATTGTAGCTTGAGCTTCAATCAAGGATTTCAACATTGTCTCTTTCGAGGATGTGGCAACAAGCCCATAGAAAAGCGCCGCAAAAGCGAGGAACGTACTAACTGCAACACTGAATATGACAAGAATCGCAGATTTCCAGCTAATCAGTTTCTTAGGTGATTTGGTTTCTGACGTCCTCATTTCTAGCTCTAGAGAGTTGTTAATGTGCTCATTAATAAGATTACTGCACATTATGGCCCAATGCACTTCTGGAACAACATTTATCTGCAGGGTTGCCTTCACTTTACTTGGTATATCAAACAAAACGAAAAGCAAACTGTTTGTAAGGACTTCGGGAGAACTCCCTTCGCGCGCGCTGAACAAACTCGTTTTCTATTTCTTGGTTTACTTTTTAGATTCGCTGGATAACCAATCCTTGATTACCATGGTCGCCCTGCAATCATCTTCATTGTAGTCAATGACTTTCTGAATCTTGTCTTTATGCTTCTTTGGGTCTTGCACGTAGAGAAAATAGAAAGCTATCGATTCTAACGCATCGACATCTGGATGTCTCCATTTGTGCCCCATGTAAGCTGCGATTTCCTTTAGTCCATTGCCATATGTAGGAAAGGCGAAACTGGACACAGTATCCTTGTAGAGATCTCTCATGTTCTCTAAAATCAGATTCCTTTCCGCTTCGGATAGCCCATGCCTTTCTGCGAGTTTCCTGAGATGGGTACTTTCATAGTGATGCCAGTGATATATTATGAAGTCACGCTGATTCCTCAACCATTCAACAAAATCGCGAAGCATATCTCCTTCTTTCTCCAAGTCCTCAGCTAGGAATGCTTTGTACTCTTGGTTTCCGTCTTTCCTAACTAATACCCCGATCAGATAGTCTATTGCTACCAATTCCTCATCCCTCACTTGTTCTCCCGTTCCTTCCAAGTCTAGAAAAATCTCCACAGGTTTCTCTGGAATTTCGCATTTGGCGATAGGGATATGTTTTTGGGAAATCAGAGCTTTGGCAGAAAGTGAGAACTTGCTTGCCGTCTTCTCACCTATTCCTTTAATGTCTAACAGATTTTTCATGGAGGCTTTAGCCAGATCGTCAATCGTGAATATTCCAGCACTATGCAGTTTCCGTTTGAAGGCAGGTCCTATCCCACTAGCTAACGAAATATCTCGTCTCTTCTTAGCCTCTTCATCATTATAGCTTTCCCAAGGCCATAGGCACGCTCCTAGCGTCGGGCTTACATCCTTCCCTTCCATTATCTCTCGAATATCTTCCAATATTTGCGCTACCTTCTTTTCGTCGTAGGAAAAGCCAATCTCATCGAGATCTCGATTGATTACATAGAACGTCATAGGAGTGTATCCTTGGATCTTTCCGAGCAAACAGTTGTAAAAAGCCGCTTGATAGATATGGTGGTCTTGGATATTTTTCGCGAGCTTGATTTCCTTGACAACATAATGATAGTTTCCGAGTATTGACGGGTGAGTATCTCTTCTTTCAATTACGTCAAATACCCCCTCCAAGCCTTCAGGTAGATAAAACGCTGGTGAGCCACAAAGCCCAGCAGCCCTTTTTTGCATTTCACCAAGAAGTGTTTTGAAACCTTCTTCGCGCGTCGTGTAAGCCAGTTTCTCAGCTTCAGGGTACACCTTCTCTATCACTCGGCTCTCATGTTCCTTGCCTTGATCGAGTAAGAGTTTATCATACAACGTCAGTGGATCCTTCTTGTTTTTGGGAGCGAATTTGTCACAGTGGACCATAAAGGGCGAAATACAGTAGTTATAAATCGTACGAGCACTGATTCTGTCTTTTGTCAACTGTGTCATGCATTTTCCATATAAAATGTCGATATCCCGAGCTGTCATTGGCAATTTGAACTCCTCCTTTTCACATTTCTTTAAGGTCGCTTGGTTAAACTAAATATCTTTCGGTAATAACTTTTGCGCAGGACACTTATTTGAGAGAAGATTAAGTCAATCCAGTAACCTAGATCCCTTTATCCCTTCTTTTTATCCGTTTTTGTAGCCCAATGTTTTTCCGACTTTGTCAACGGGGTTTCTGTTTGATAAAGCATCATCTTACACTTTTTTGACTTCAAGTAACATCTGAAAATTTAGAAATTCCATGAATACAAAATCACTTTTGACTTTTTCATGGACATTGGATTTTCAAGAGCACTTTAGCTAGTTTTTGTTGGATAAAACAGTTTTGATTTTCAGCACTTTATGAAAAATACCGTGGTTTCAGAAATATCCGACCATGCGAAGCCTTCTTTTGTCCACACTGCCTAGTCTCTGTCCCTCACCAGCGCAAAAGCGATGAAAGCTAGGACTGTCATGGCAGCTTTGATGAAGCCGGGCAAAGCCACGAAAATCAAGATGTAGATTACTGGCAAGCCAATGAAAGGCAAGATTGCTAAAGCGAGGATTGGGTTTCTGTCGAACAGCAAGGCTAAACCGTTGAGTGGCTTCAAGCAGAAGTTATACAGTGCCACACACAGGCGCGCCCACCTCCCCGGTGCAATGGCTACGTTTCTACTGACAACTTTCTTTTCACTCATTCATTTTTCATCTCCTCTTAACGCCTAAAAGCTTCAAACAAACATCGTGAAGTGCGTTTATGTATAATTTGCTGGTGACGGATACGTCACTTTAGGTGACTGCAATTCTTTGACTTGACAATCAGACGCTATTCGCTATCTAGAGTGACTGACCTTTTTCTTCTATCGACCATGATTGCTATTGACAATGCTAGGATGCTTACTATTGTTGTGAACGCTAGAAAATAAGTCCATCTTTCAAGAGTTGCGTAAGATTGAGTGTAGGATGAATTGAGGTCGTGGATAGTAGAGTTCAATCTATGTGTTTCATACTCTAGCTCAAGAATCCTGTTTTGCAGGTTCTCCAATGTATTTCCAATAGTTACTACTATGCCATAAACATCAAGCCTGCCATCTTCCTGTATAGTTTGGTTTCCGTCGTAGTATTCGTAGTTTGCAAACATGTGAAGAATCAAGGAGCCTATTTCATGGGGCGTGAACTCGATTGTTTCATCAACAATGGGTATCCCTGTAGCAGGACACGACATATTTGCCACTAATGTTTCGTTGTATATCAATCCATCGTTATAGATGAGAAAGTCGATATTTTTAATGAACATGTCCCGCTCATTCACTAAACGAACATAGAGAGTTATGGTTGTATTTACCTTGTATACCATAATGTCCCATTCAGTTCTTATCCAATCTATTCGTAGGTAATTTCCTAGCCATGCATTTATATATGTTCCATTTACGCGTGATACAGGAATTAGAAAACAAGGCATGCAACAAAGCATGAGGATAAGCAAGATTCTCTTTCTCAATCTAGGTAACACAACACCAGCTAATTTCTTTTGATTCATTTTTTATTCCACCTCCTTTTTTATTTTTGTTCTCTTTCTGCCATTAAGGGCTAAAAACTGTTTGCGTTTGACAGACTATTCAACATTTTTGCTAGAATTAACTGATACTGTTTTTAGCTTCGCCCGGTATTTGTCCCAATTTCTCTTGAACACTAAACCCCACCCAACCGCAATTAGGATTGTCGAGATATACAGCTCCAGCTTATATGCTAATCCTAAGAACTGGTAGATGAGACGTGGAAGTAGGAGTTCAAGAATGATGACTATGACTGTGCCGATGAAGCCGCTGGATAAGAAAAAGAAACCTAACGCGGATAGTAGCCATCCCTTCAACCTTGTCCTCCAATACATAAAGATGGAGCAGCACATCA
>Ga0315294_10008240_pt1 | contig 11462 bp, 10 predicted proteins | sample YL17G13_40_MG_FD_203626 | JGI IMG/M metagenome (GOLD analysis project Ga0315294, IMG submission 203626) | Sediment microbial communities from Yellowstone Lake, YNP, Wyoming, USA - YL17G13_40 | ecosystem: Environmental > Aquatic > Freshwater > Lake > Sediment | place: USA: Wyoming | collected... | reverse complement strand
AAGTCGAAGAAGTCGAGCGTGGTCCAAATACGTAGTTCGTGGACAGATAATCTGTAGCCAATTCTCTGTCGGATAGTCCCTAGGTAGGCCGTGGCCGTACGGCCATTTTGAAGTCCTAGGCCGCCGATGCTATGCCTTCTTTCGTCGCGGGAACAGGCGGTGGAAGAATGTACCTTTCTTTCAAGACCGCTGTTTCCTTCAGGCCGGTTCCGGTGATCACACAGACGACTGTATCGTCTCGCGCAACGACGCCCTGATCAACCAAGCGCCTGAGCGCTGCCACAACAGATGCAGAAGCGGGTTCAGCAAAAATGCCTTCTCGGGCCGCCAGAAGACTCTGTGCGTCCAGCATCTCTTCGTCAGCAACCCCGATCGCGACGCCCTTTGACTCCCTAATCGCCCTCAGAGCCGCCAGCCCAGTAGGAGGATACTCTATGCATATGCTTGAGGCAATCGTCTGAGGGTTCTTTATCGTACGTATTCGCTCGTGCCCCTCCCGGAGCGGTTCCACCAAAGAATCACAGGCGCTCGCTTGAACGCCCACAAGCCTAGGCGGTCTGCCAGCCATGTTCAGGATTTCAAGCTCTTTGAAGCCTTTCCAGTTGGCGGCGATGTTGTCTCCGCCACAAATCGGATAGAAGACCCAATCAGGTGGCTCATCTTTCACCTGCGATGAGATCTCGTAAGCTATGGTCTTCGCGCCTTCAGCCTGGTACGGGTTGATTGGACCAGACGTCGGTATGGGGTACCATCCCCACGCGTCATACGCCTCTCTGAGAAGACTCAGCGCCGCGTCAACAGATCCCTGAATCGGAATAATCTTCGCCCCATAAGCCATCGCCTGAACCAGTTTCGTCGGACTTGCAGTAGCCGGGATAATGATTCGACACTTCATCCCCGCCTTCGCCGAATATGCCGCCAGCGAGGCGCCAGCGTTTCCCGTCGAAGCAGTCGACACGTCTACGACATCATTCTCCCTCGCAACTGTAACGCCGACCGAGACCGATCGATCCTTGAAAGTCCCGGAGGGGTTCCTTGTTTCGTCTTTGAGATACAGTTTCTTTAGACCCAGGGCTTCCGCAAGGCGGCCGCTAGCAAGAAGCGGCGTATCACCTTCTCCTAGAGAGACTGGCGCCTTCGTTCCTTTGACTGGAAGAAGCTGCGAATACTTCTCGACTAGGCTGTTCCCTCTGCCGAATCGGCTCTTGGATAGAGCCTCGGCAACCGACTCCATGTCGTAAACTACGTCTAGAAACTCATGGCATTTGTCGCACGAGAAGAGCTTTCCGTAGGCGTACTCGGTTGAGCAGGAGATGCATTTCAGAGCTTTAACGTACACGTTGGATTCCCGCACCGTAAGAGGCTATTCTCCTAGCTCATTCACTACGGTCTCGAGTCTATCGAAGCCTTCCTTCAGGTTTGTCATGGATGTTGCGTATGAGATTCGCAGGTATCCTTCGCCTTGCTGCCCAAATGAGCTTCCAGGAACAGTCGAGACCTTGCCCTTTTCCAACATGTGCATGCAGCAGTCAAGGGAATTCATGCCCAGCTTGCGGATATTTGGAAAGACGTAGAAAGCACCCTTGGGTTCCGTGCACGAGATACTAGGAATCTTCCTGAGTCGTTCAAGGACGTATCTTCTTCGTCGTCCATACTCCTCGGCCATTTCCTTTACGCACTCCTGCGGGCCTCGAAGCGCCGCGATCCCGGCTACCTGAGCGATGGAATTTGCGCACGTATTGGCGTAGAGATTCAGCTTCGCCATCTCGGCAACGATGTTTGCTGGAGCGACCGCGTACCCTAGGCGCCATCCAGTCATCGCGTAAGTCTTGGAAAACGCGTTTATCGTAACCGTCCGGTCTCTCATGCCACTAATGGCCGCGAAACTCTGGTGAGACGCTCCATCGTAGACTAGTTTCTCGTATACTTCGTCGGAGATCACGACAAGGTTGTGTTGCTCCGCCAAGTTCGCGATTTCCTTCAGAGTAGACGCGCTGGTCACGGATCCTGTGGGATTGCTCGGGGAATTGATCAGTAAGACCTTGGTCTTGGCCGTTATCCTCTTTCTTATCGCATTTGGATCGGGTGTGAAGTTTGATTCTTCTCTCATAGGGTAGTGAACCACAGACCCCTCTGCCAAACGCGCGCAAGGTTCATAGTGAGGCCACGCGGGATCGGGCAACAAAACCTCATCGCCAGGGTTCACCAGTGTGAGCATAGCAAGGTCGACTGCACAACAAGCTCCAGCAGTCACGATTATCTCAGTATCCGAGCTTGCAACCACTCCGTTCTCTTGTTCCAGCTTTCTCGCGAGTTCCTTACGTAATTCGAGCAATCCTTGACTTGACATGTAGTGTGTAAATCCGTCATCAAGAGCTTTCTTCGCAGCCTCTCTAATGTGAGCAGGTGTCGGAAAATCAGGCTCTCCAAGCTCCAGCCTAGCCAGGCCGGTCATCTTCTGAGCCCTCTCAAATACTACCCTGATTCCAGAAAGAGGTATAGCGACAGACCTCTCCGAGGGCTCAACTCGAAAACTGCGTTCTCCCTTCTCCATATTGTCACCGCCTCACCGTGCCAGTCGTTGACGTGAGCTCAGATTTGCGTCAAGCCGCTTGCCAAAGATAAGTCCTTTGCGGTATTCGCTTCTCAAGAGAAAATCGCATTACCGCAAGTCTTTACATTCTCCTTTTTTCCACATGTGTTATATATTTCGTTCTGGGCAATGATTTCCGCGGTGAAACCGTCGTGACTGTAGATTTTGATAGACTGCGGAAGGAACGAGTCGAAAAGACGCGAAATGTGATAAGGCAACTCAACCTAGATGCATTCATTGCGACCACGTTCGAGAACGTTAGGTATGTCACAGACAGAAGACCGTTCTTTGTGATAGGATGGATGCCGAATTCCATCGCAGTGCTTCCAAAGGACGGCGAGCCGCTCTATCTGCACCCTGACGAGTTTGTCGCGCAAGGACCAGCTTGGCAGAACGATGGAAGAGTCTTGAAAGAGCGATACGGCATCGACCATCTCCAAGTATGGCCCGCACCGATAGCACGCGATATTTTCGGAAAGTGGCTCACAAGGACTCTGGAAAAGCTGGGAATCACCAGGGGCAGAATAGGTCTGGACATGGCACCGTGGCAATGGTATGATGAATTCAAGAAGCGCCTCCCCGATGCCACGATCGTAGACGCGGAAGAAGCAATACTTTTCGAAAGGGCACTGAAAACCCAAGACGAAGTGGCTTTGATCAAGAAAGCCTGTCGTGTTGCGTCGAAGGGAGTCGACGCTGGACTCGACGCCCTCAAACCTGGCGTGAGAGAATATGATGTCTATGCGGCGTTCATGGGAGAGCTCTACAGAAATGGTTCGGAAGGTGACGGTTTCTGGCCATTCCTGACCTCGGGTCCCTGTGTGGAAGGCGCCTTGTACCCCACCAATCGAAAACTGAAGAAAGGCGACGCTGCGATCCTTGACATGGGCCCAATCATACAAGGCTACAACGGCGACTGCATGCGCACGGGCTTTGCTGGGAGACCACCGAAGGAGTTCAAGGATCTGTACAAGGCCGTGTATGACGCAATGTACGGCGTCGTAAAAGCGGCTAGACCCGGCGCAATGACTTCTGACCTCAGTGAAGCCAGTCGGAAGGCCATCAAAGAAAGCGGCTTCGACGAAACCAGGTTTGACCATGGCCACGGCATCGGACTCAGCTGCTGCGAGCTCCCCTGCATCGTCAAGAAGGAAGCCTACGAGAACCTAGGCAAGAGAGACATCGAACTCAAGCCGGGAATGTGCTTCTCCAGTGAGCCAAGACTGTTCAAGTACCTCGGCCCGAAGAAATTCATACAAGCAGCGATGGAGGAAGTGATTATCATCACCGAGACTGGCAGAGAAGTCGTCACCTCCGCTCGTTTCGTAGACGAGCTACTCGACTAGCTTCCTCCAACTCCCCTTTTTTGATATCAACCTCAGTCAATGCGACAAACCACGATCGGCCACAGTCTGGTCACGACACCCGCAGATCAATCGAGGTAACGGGCCTTGACGCGTGAAAGAATAGATGAGATTGACCGCAAGATACTGAGGATTCTTCAATCAGACGGCAGGGCGTCGATGAAGGATAGCGCAGACAAGATCGGGAAACTGAGCAAGGTCGCGGTCTCCTATCGGGTGAAGCGCCTCAGGAAGACCGGAGTCATCCAAGGCTTCCACGCAAAGATCGACCCGGACTACGTGGGCCAAGGCTTTCTCTTCGTGACCAGATTATCTATCGCCGCGAAAGGTGCGCGGGAAAGTCTGATCGCGAGGAAGGTCGCTGCGCTAGACGGAGTTCAATCGGTCTTTCAGACTTTCGGCGACTATGACATACTGGTAATCGGCAGAGCGCGGGACGCTGTTGCGGCGCGAGATACCATTCAGCGTATGCTACGGATGAGGGGAGTTCGTGATTCCACTACAATTGTGGCACACACTGTCACCAAAGAGAGCCAAGACGTCATCCTCTAAAACAGACCCTCTGCGCCGTCCCGCGTAGCAAGCTCGGACGCTGGCAGAGTCGCGGTCGACAGCGTTCCCCGGAAAATTATTTAAGCAACTTGGGCGGCTAGCCAAACGCGGGGAGTTCTTTCTGTGGCTGGTTCGGTCACATTCGTTAGGAAGGCTTCAGGACTTGTGCGTAGAGCTTCAGTGTTTGATGCGTTCATAATAAGCTTCGGATGCGCCAACCTCCTAGGCCTCGCCACTATCTATACTTGGATACCGGCGCAGTTTCAAGGGTCCAATATCCTTCTTGCACTGTTGATTTGCACAGTTGGGCTGACTTTTCACATCTTGATATACGCGATGTTCAGCGCTGCGATACCCAGGTCTGGGGGAGAGTACGTCTTTGTCAGCCGCTCAATTCATCCTGCTCTGGGATTCACCATGAACTGGTCCATGATGGTCTTTCAGCCGCAGTTCATCGCGTGGTGCGCTATGATTACTTCAAAGTATTCTCTCTCTAGCTTATTCTCTATCCTAGCCTACAGGACCAACAATCCAGGTTTATTTGACTATGCGGCGTGGGCTGGCAGCAATGTGGGTGCGTTCATCGTTGGTGTTGTCGTGATCCTGATCGAAGGATTGCTGATGATGTGGGGTCAGAAGAAGTTCATGTGGTATGTGGGTCCGCTGGTCCTCATCGCGACGATTGGAAGCGTCGCCGCAATCGCGGTGATTGTTGGAGCGGGGAACGCAGCTTTCCAAACTGCTTTCAATTCTCTGATGGTCGGTGCCAGCTCGTACCAGAATGAGATCACCACTGCAGGCGCAAGTGGATGGGGTCCAAACCCTGACTTGCTTGGCGCCACGAGCATATTCTTCTTCACCTTAGGCTTCGCTTACTGGTCATCGTACATGATGGGCGAGGTCAAAGGGGCGGATAGCATGAAGAATCAGATGATGATCCAAGTAGGTAGCCTCTGGCTGTGTGCCGTCTTCCTATTCGGGATGGCGATCGGGATCATAAACACTGTCGGCCAGGAATTCGCGGGTGCGGCGGAATGGAATTGGTGGACCGGTGCTTCGAAGCTCGCCACTGAGCCTACATCCATCTTGTGGAGTGGAATCCTTGCACCAAACACTTGGGTGGCCTTCTTTATCGCCCTCGCTTTCGTGTTCTGGGGCGCGACTTACGGAGCCACGACGATGACGAGCATTCCAAGGTGCATGTTTGCGTGGTCCTTCGACAGAATAATGCCCAGATGGCTTTCGGACGTTAATGCCCGAACCTACACGCCTGTGAAAGGAATCGCAGTGTCAACCATTGCATCTTTGCTTTTTCTCGTGGGATGGGTATTCACACCCTACTTCGCCATACTAGCCGTCTTCGTATTTGCCGGCTCACTGCAACACATCGTCACAGGACTCTCAGGAACAGTGTTTCCGTTCAGAAGGAAGGACCTATACTCCAAGTCTCCATGCAAGAAATGGGAGATCAGAGGCTTTCCGCTGATGACGATCTTCGGCGTCGTCGACGTGGTGTTCATGTCAATAATCACTGTGTACCTCCTACTTCAGGCGACCATTCCCTACGGGCTCGTGAATGTTCCGAGCATAATTATCGGTTCAGCAGCTTGGGTTTCCGGACCAATAGTATACTACTTTGCAAAATGGTATCGTGCCAGAGAGGGCATTGACATAGGGCTCGCATTCAAGGAGATCCCACCCGCATAGAAAAGCACAAGCGCCTACGATGCAACGTAGGCAAGGCACTATCTCAAGGAGTCCGAAATCAAACAGATGAGACTAACGAAGATATTCTACGCCTCTGACGTTCACGGCTCTGAAATTACATTCAGGAAGTTCATAGGAGCAGCCAAGCTCTACAACCCGAACGTCCTTATCCTCGGTGGTGATCTTACAGGAAAGATGATCACCACAGTCGTGCAATGTGGTGATGGGACGTACACCGCCGAGTTTCTTGACGTTAGGCATGTTATCAAAGATGAAAACGAGTTGCGAGCCTTCGAGAAGATTGTTAGGGACAGTGGCTACTACGTCTATAGGACCACCCCAGAAGGAGTGAAGGCCCTCGCTGAGAGCAAGGATTTGCAAGACAAACTCTTTTCCGAACTGATGGTACAAACGCTCGAGAGCTGGGTCCGCCTAGCTGAGGAAAATCTACGCGGCACGGGCATTAAGTGCTTCGTACTTCCCGGCAATGACGACAGCTACGTGATCGATGAAGTACTTGCCAAGTCTGATGCCGTACAAAACCCTGAAGGAGACGTAGTTAGGATCGATGAGAGTCATGAGATGATAAGCCTAGCTCACGCTAACATAACACCATGGAACTGCCCCAGGGACACGCAAGAAGCCGAGATATACCAGAAGATCAAGGCGCAGGCGGAGAAGGTGCAGAACATGAAGAATTGCGTCTTCAACTTTCATTGCCCTCCATTCAATTCGCAGATAGATCTTGCTCCCAAACTTGACAAGGAATTTCGGCCAGTCATGTCGGGGGGAGAGGCGCAGTGGGCGCCTGCAGGGAGCATGTCAGTACGCAAGGCTATCGAGGAGTACCAACCCCTGCTCGGCGTGCACGGGCACATTCACGAATCTAGAGGGGTGGTCAATATCGGACGGACGACCTGCATAAACCCGGGGAGCGAATATGGAGAGGGAATCCTGCGAGGTGCCATCATCAACCTGGATAGGGATGGCAGCAGGGTAAGGTCTTATCAGTTTGTTTCCGGCTAGACGCAGGAAGCAAGAGAACCCTGTACGTGTTCTAGTCAGCGCTCGAGGCGACGAACGGAATGAACGAGATCCAGATCGTGAACGAGGCGAAGAGGCTGGTCGAAACGGCGGAGGGAAGGAACATCAAGCTCAGAGTCATGGGCGCCGTAGCCGTTAGAATCCATTGCTCAGGATTTGAGGCTCTCCATAGGCATCTGGGAAGGAAGATCTCCGATCTTGATTTTGCGACACGAAGCAAGTACAGAGACTCCATTTTCAAACTGTTCAGGGAACTGGGATATGACGTGGACGAAGGCATGTACTATGCCGCCAGTTTCGTTGGGCAGGGACACAGAGCCGTCTTTAAGAAAGATGACTGGGCGGCGGACATATTCTTTGACAAGCTGCAGATGTGTCACACCATCGACTTCTCAAAGAGGCTTGAGATCGACTCTCCGACTGTATCACTCGGTGATCTCCTCCTAGAAAAGATGCAGATTGTGCAGTTGAATGAGAAGGACATTTTCGATGCTATAGTCATCTTCAGGGAGCATGACGTCGGCGATAGCGACGCAGAAACGATAAACTCCCTGCACATTTCTGAATTGTTGGCAGATGACTGGGGCTTCTACTATACCGTAACCACCAACCTCAGCAAGGTAAAAGCCGCCCTTCCTAAGTACGATCCCGTTCAGGCAGAGGACCGGGCAGATATCGAGGCAAAGATAGACAAGTTGGCAAGCGCTATCGAAGAAAGGCCAAAGTCCACGAAGTGGAAGATCAGAGCGAGGGTAGGTCCCAGCGCGAAATGGTACCGTGATGTCGACGAATTCTTGCGATGAGCGCACGCACTTGATAACAGGACTCTATCACGACCAAGACTGCATAACAAGACCTGGCCGGAACGAACATGGATAGTGTCGACCTACCTCCTCCACCAACAATTGCAAGAGCAAGCGCGTGATCCTTGTCGGAAACATGGGGAGAACGCAAGATTCCCCGCGAGGACCGTTACTCTAATTAGGAATCTTCATTTCGATATTACGTTAGACTCTGGTGATGCTTCTGCTCTCTAAAGAGGAAGAGTTGCTTGTCTCGGGCGTTGACAGCTGGAAGATGCGTGAGCACGACCGCATCCTCTCGGAGGAGATCGGAGACCGCTTTCTGGGCACGGAAGGCGACCGCCGATCTATTGATTATGTGACCCGCCACCTTACTTCCTGTGGCTTGGAAGTTGTGCAGGATCCTGTGGAGACGCTGACCTTCGACTATCGGGGGGCCACCTTTTCGGTTGGCGCGCCAGTCTCGCGAAATGTGGACTGCAAGGCCGCGTATTACTCGAAGCCAACTCCACCAAGTGGGGTAGAAGGAGGACTGGCCTACGTTGGCGGCGGCACAGAGCAAGAGATGAAGGCAGTGGATCTCAAGGGAAAAATTGCGGTAGCTTCAGCCGCAGCTGGCGACCCAATGTTTTGGCTCGGCTTCCACATCACCCGTGCAGCCAAGATGGGCGCGGTCGCCTTGGTCATATGCCACACCTCACCTGTCGCCTTTACCCCATCCGCGTCCTTTGGTCTGTGGGACCACACTGGGGGATGGCGGAAAGGCTACCCGCCGCTCGAGGATCAGATCCCGTGCATCACGATCGGATGCCATGACGCGATGCCCCTCCTCTACCACGTCGGCCGTGGAAGAGTGTCTGGGCGAATCGTAGTAGACTGCACAACGGAACCGAGAAAAGGGTTCAACATTCGAGGGCTGCTCCCAGGCAAGGAGAAGCCCAAGGAACATGTAGTCATTCTTGCACACCGCGACGACGGAGCGTGTCCAGGCGCAAACGACAATGGGTCAGGAACCTCAGCCTTGCTGGAGCTCGCCCGTCTATTCGGAAAACTGCCCCGGCCAAAGCGAACGCTTGAGTTTCTGTCAACTACGAGCGAAGAGGGCATAACCGACGGAATCTTTCAGTACGTCGCTAACCGTCGCGCGAAAGGTGAACTCGACAACATCGTGGCCGCGCTCGACATGGACATGATCGGCGTTGGCGGGCCTCCTCGAATAGTAGACGGCGGAAAATGGCCGGACGAGCCTTCAGTCCCCCACAACGCAAAGCTCAACGAATACGTTGCTGCTTGCGGCAAGGAAATTGGGGTGATGTTTGGGCGCCTCTTTGCAAGTTGGGGGACGCCTGAGGAAGGATGTCTCAACGCAAATGGCGTTCCGGCTACGTGCATCTGGAAGCCTGACGACCCCAACTACCACAGCCTCAACGAGAATGTCGACAACATTGACTGGAATGGAGTTCGTGCCGTCGCGCAGGCTATCGGGCTATCCGCTAGGAGAATTGCACAGAGCGACGTAACGTTCAGCTAGAGAGCGCCCGCTCGAGTGCTCCGCATACGCCGAGAACGCACGCTATGTCGACTGGAGCGGGGGAGCATGACTTGGGTTGTGGTGCACTCAGCGACTCCTGACTAGACATCCCAGACGGATCGAGCGTGAGGCAGCGTCCAAGAGATCACCATGTAGTAAGCGTTGACGATTCTGGTTGGTTGCAGGCGCCTGATCTTGAACTGTGCAGAGTTGCCGAGCTCCAAGAGTCCCCTGCCTGCCCACAGATCGTGGAGTTGGCTATCCTCAAGGCGAATGTGAATCAGTTGTCGAATAGCTCGCCCGTCCTTCAATGGGGATGGAATCTTGCGTAGCGTGAAGTTGTCATCCATGTTCGGAAGCTCTTCCGGCTTTGCTCTTCGCTCGAGTGCTACAGATGCCTTCATCAAGAGTTCCCCTCTCCTCTGTATCGTAGCTGTGACCGTGTGACCGTCCTTCGCATGGCGAGGATGTGGGTAGTCGACGATCATTTCTGGCCATCCGTACATCTCCCTGTTCGCAAGTACCGCTTCCTCAGGGCATCCAAAAACGTACGGTGCGTAGAACCCGAGTTGATCTTTGTATTTTGCTCGCACGAAGATGTAGCCCTCATGGAAAGGCGCGCCAGAGGCGATCTGAGCATCCTGAATCACAGCAAACGCTGTTCCCGGTTGAAACTCTAGGGGCTCCGGCAATTCCGCCTCGATGCATTCACGAGGCGCCTCAAACTCGATCATCACAGTCTCGGCATTCTTGAATGGGTATGGTGGCGGGAAATAGGCGGAACTTCCGAGCGGGTTTGTGAAGCCTTCCTCATTGTTCTTCATTACTATCACCTGTCAGTTGAGAACTTAGTGTGTTCTCTAAGCAGATTGTACTTAACGATTCTCTTTGTATACTTGACGTCACCACGAGAGTACGATGACCTGCAATGATCTAACGCTTGCCGAGAACGTCTCACAGGGGTCTCTGGCTAGTCTCGAAGAGATATAACCAAAGAGAGGGACGTTACGAGCTAAAGTAGGCGTCGCGTCATGCTGCTCGCAAAGAAAGTGGCCCTTATCACCGGAGCTTCAAGAGGAATCGGAAAGGCAATCGCACTCGAGATGGCGCGAGAAGGGGCTGATGTCGTTGTCAACTACTGCCGCTCGGAGGAGAAGGCCAACGAGGTTGCTCGCGCCCTTGAGGTGCTAGGCCGGCGTACCCTAGTCGTGAAATCCGACGTCTCGAAACAAGATCAGGTAGAGGCTATGCACAGACGAGTCGTCAAACAGTTCGAGGGCGTTGACGTGCTGGTCAACAACGCTGGAGAGCACCATCACCTCAAGTGCTGGGAGATCGATGAGTCGGAGTGGAGGCACGTGCTCGGGGTGAACCTCGACGGGGTCTTTCTCTGTAGTAAAGCGTTCAGCCACGAGATGAAGGCGAAGAAGTGGGGGCGCATCATCAACATCTCCTCGATCGTAGGGCTCACCGGAACCGACCATGAGGTCCACTACGGGGCGTCTAAAGCCGGCGTGGTCGGATTAACAAAATCCCTCGCGTTGGAGTTGGCACGCTACAATATCACCGCGAACTCAATCGCGCCGGGAGAGATTGAAACGGACATGACAGCGAGCGAGACCGTTGAAGAGAGAAAGAAAGCGCTTGAACTGATTCCGCTCGGCAGGATTGGCCAGCCAGAAGACGTGGCCAATGTCGCGGTATTCCTTGCGTCAGATCGAGCCAGCTTCATCACAGGACAAACGATACACGTCAACGGCGGCGAAGCCATGTTCTAGCTTGCTCGGCCCAGTTGGCTAAGTGTTGGGGTCGTGCACACTGAGCTAGCGGTTCCTCTCGACCCAAGAGAACTTGCGCTGCAGTGTCTT
>Ga0315294_10008239_pt1 | contig 11462 bp, 2 predicted proteins | sample YL17G13_40_MG_FD_203626 | JGI IMG/M metagenome (GOLD analysis project Ga0315294, IMG submission 203626) | Sediment microbial communities from Yellowstone Lake, YNP, Wyoming, USA - YL17G13_40 | ecosystem: Environmental > Aquatic > Freshwater > Lake > Sediment | place: USA: Wyoming | collected... | reverse complement strand
CTGCCGTCCGCGGTCCATGTCGCTCCGGAGATCGTGCCGTCGTTATTATTGGCCGTCTCATCGTTGACATTTGTCCCTGTATTCTCATTGAAATGCCAGAGAGCGGCCGTATTCGCATCAACCTTCTGCACGGGAGCCGTCCAGTTATACGTAATATCTGTACCCTCCACATTCTCCCGTACATACAGCAGATCCGATGCATCAGCCATATCCCCGTAAACCCATACCGTCATAACATCGCCCGAATCGGTCACCGTGAAATTGAGATCCATGTATGGATTCGGTGTCGTAAAATTGTCGGGAGGCGAGTTCAGCGTGACCTCGGGCGGAGTCGGACTCGCCAGCTCAAAGGAGAATGGCGTCGGCTGATAGCCTCTCGAGTTGTTCCCGGCATCGTAGGCCTGCACATGCCAGTAATACATGTTGTCGGCGAGAGAATCAGGGTCAGGAACGGTGTAGGTGGCATCAGTGATACCGCTGATCGTCTCTACGCCCGTTGTAAACCCGGCATCGAGCGCATACTGAAGCGTATAGGTCCCGCCGACACCCGCCGTTGCACTCCACGCAAAGGTCGGTGTGTTATCGGTAATCACAGCCAGATTCGGTGGGCTGAGCAGGGTAGGAACAAGTGGCCCGGATGCGGTGCCGATATAGAAATAGCTGGTTCCTGAAGTAGTTTCATTCTGCAGATCGGTCGCCGCTACGTTCCAGTAATAGGTGCCCTCCGGCAACCCTCCGGCGAAATTGGCGGCGATCTCCTCCGGCGTCAAGGCGCGGTTACTGATCCGAACCTCGTCGATGATCCCGTTGAACCATCTCAGCAATGAACCATTTCCTCTTCCTATCCGGAGATTCACCCCCGTTGGGTTTGCCGGCGGACCCTGCGCTGTCGGAGGCCCATCCAGCACTCCGTTCACGTACACTCTGATGGCGGTCCCGTCATCAACCCCCACCACGTAGTACCAGGTATCATCCTGCAGCTGAGTTGTGCCAACGGAATTCGTCCAATCCGTCCCATCACCAACCCAGAAATGGATCAGCCGATCATTATTAAGGATGAACGAATAGCCGCCAATAGCGCCGCCAAGCTCCCTATCCACAATCTCTGAGTACTGAATCGGATCACCGGTAGGCTTGATCCACGCCTCGATAGTTACAGGTCCAGCACCGCTCAGACTGCCATTATCCGCCACTTCCACGTAATCATCCACTCCATCGAAGTCGAGCGCATAGCCGAATCTGGCGTCCGTAGTCCATGTCGCGCCCGAGATGTTACCGTCGTTGTCATTGGTCGTCTTATCGTAGGTTCCGCTGCCGGCGCCCTCGCTGAAATGCCAGAGGCTCCGCGTGCCGGTCTCGACCTGCATCATCGGATTTCTCCAGACATAGGTGACATTTCCGCTGCTGACGTCCTCCCGTGCGTAGAGCAGATCCGAAGCGTCCGTCGAATTGCCATAGAACCGGACCGTCATGGGATTGGCATCGGATACCGCGGCGGAAAGCTCCACGTAGTTATTCGTAGTTGTATAGCCGTTGGCCGGAGAGTTCAAGGTTACCTCGGGAGGTATCGTGTCTTGAGGCAGGACTGTTCCTATATCAAAGTATCTTGTTTCTGATTCTGCCACATTGACACCGTCGCTCGCTGTAACCTTCCAATAATACCTGCCGTCTCCGAGCCGCACCCGCTCCTGAATCTCATCCGTGGTCATCGCTCTGTTCATAATCCGCGGCTCATCAATAAAGCCATGGAAATACTGAGCTTCCAGGTAGGGAGCCGCGCCCACATGAACTCCAACGGGAGTATTTTGCACTGAGCCGGCGTACGCCGGGGCCGCCACGTCCTGAACACCGTTGATATACAATCTCATCACTGATCCATCGTAGGTCCCGGCGACATGCACCCATTGGTACAGGGGAACCGTGAGCGACTGCGTTATTATCGTAACCCCGTATTGGCCCCATGGATTAGTCGGGTCTGTGATGAGGTGCCAGTAGAGACGCCTGTCTTGCAAGACGACCATTGCGTACGACCACTCGTAGGGGCGGCTATTCGGGCCCCATTTCTTGAATATTGCGTAGTAAGGCTCATCAGGGACGGATGCGACGTAGATCCAGGCTTCCAGTGTTATTTGCGCCATGCCATCCAAATCCGGCGCATCAGGAGACAGAACATAGTCCTCGTCATTGGGGTCAATGTTGCCCCTGCCGTCGAAGTAGAGACACGGGCCGAACTTGCCCTGGCTCACCCACTTGGCCTGATTAATCACTCCGTCATGATCATTCGGCGTCGCATCATACGCTATGCCGCCGGAATACTCGTCGTAATGCCACAGCGCGACCGTGTTGGCATCGTACGGTATGAGCGGAGCGTTCCAGTTATAGCTCACAAGGCTCCCACTCTGGACAGTGTCTACCATGCCTATCAAGTCCGTTGGATTCGGATTGTTCTTGCCGCCGTAGAACCGGACTGTCATAGAGTCGTTATCTGGATCTGTAACTGTAGCAGTGAGGTTCATGTATGAATCCGGCGTCCCGGCGGCGTTCAGCGGGGAATTCAAAACCACTTCCGGTGCGGCCGTAGGAGTCAAGGAATAGTGGATTCCGAAAGGAGTATCACCATCTGCTTCAGAGACGGACACACTGAATCCATAGGCACCAGTGGTGTTCTTGACTTTTACCAAGAATCTGTTGGCCCCCGCCACAAGGTTGATGGGCACAATCTGTTGCACCAGTGCCCAAGTGCCTGTATTGGCATTCGTGTATATGGGGACTCCGTTGAGCCAGATCTTGATGCCATCATCACTGCCAAAACGAAGGAACGCACTCATTGCCGAATCTGCCAGTATCCGCGTGAAGGCGTAGGTGATACAATTGGTCGCACTACCACCAAAGTAAGATTGCAGATTCATGTATTCATCAATGTCGTTGAATACTCTCCAGGCCCTGCCCGCCGTGCTATCACCCGCAGCCGGTGAAATCGTCTCTTCGCTGCCGCCAAGATAATCATAGTCTAGGTCAGCTCCGTACTGATCGTGGAATCCATTGACTAGCCAGGTCCTATTGCACCTGCCCTGATAGAAACCGAGAGCGTAGCCCGGGTCAGGGTCATCGCGTCTAGGCTTGGCGAAATCGTACCTCACATTTTGGATGCTGGGACCATTGACGTTGATGTAATCGAGGTCGTATGTTCCAAAACCCTTGTTGTGGGCCAGATGGAGATAATCGATGTCCCAGGGGTTGAAGCCCATGGCTGCGGCTGATACTGCGTCGACCGCAACCATATCTTTACTGGCTAATACGATGTTTCTCCTGATGGCGCCGCTACCGGCGGGTCCGTTTCCCTCTATGCCCCAGATGCCCTCTACGATTGCAAAATCCGCGGGATGATAGGAAACTAGGTCGCAGATTGTCCGATCCAGTGGACCGTGCGGAACTCCACCGTGATCCCAGGATCCCCCGTATTGACCAGTGTTGTAAAAGCTGGCAGGCGTGATGCCTATGTATAGCTTGTTGGCGAGAGTCAAGCGCGACCAAGTGTGGGTCTTCATCACGGCCACAGCTATGAGGCGGTCGCAATTCAAGATCGCATCTGGAATGGTATAGGAATCCTGAGACAGCCCGCCCCCAGGAACGGGCACGTTCTGAGTATAAGGAGGGATATCGAGGTCTATATAATCAATAGTTACCAGTGGATTTTGAGATTGAAGATCGGCAATCATGCCTGCATAGGACAAGTTACCATATTCCGGCCACGCCACATCCCAGCCACCATCTTCAGTTCTCCACTGCTTGCCTTCCACTACAGTTATGCGTCTAGCATCCCCTTCCTCAACCAGTTGCTCTATTACGCTTCTGACAACCCTTAGATCAGTTGCCACCCCCAGCGAATACCCAGATTGCCCATAGTATCGCAAGATGTTGACCTTAATGACTACCCAGTCATCCGGCTGGATCACGTCCGCCAATCCGCCACCTCTCTGAACGGCGAGGCGGGTTATCGACCCCACCTGTCCCGTACTCAGATCCCCATTGAGCGGTGCAGGAGCAGGCAAAGCGGCATCGGTGGACTGACAGATACCAACAGTTGAGTTCTGAATCGGCGGTGCCTCGTTCGGCAGATCAAACAGGAGAGGATTCAAGAGCCTGCTCTGCTTCTGCGCTACAGTACTCGAGATGTCCAGCAGAACAAGCACGGACAGTGCTAATAGCACAACAATCCACATCGACCGATTCTTTCTACTGCAACCCATCTCGTGCCTCCTCATCTTGACGGCCTCCGGCGCGTTATGTGCCCCAATAACATCCTTCTCGCCCGTAACATCCTTACTATTATCAAACCATTAAAACAGACTATATAAGAGTCCAAAGACCGTCGCCCCTAGAAGTGTGATCGCAAGATAAAGAAAGAACACCTTCTTAGTAACGACAGCCTTCAGAGCTACTATCGTTGATAATTTTGTAGCCGGCCCGCTGATGAAAAAGGCCAGCACCGCTCCTTTATCTAAGCCCAAATCCTGGAGCGCCTTCATCACCGGGATGGTACCGCCGCCGCAGGCATACAGCGGGACACCGGCGGCGACAGCCATCAGAACCGACAGGGTCCGATTTGCTCCTAGCGATTTGACTATCCAGCCCAGGGGAATGAGATTCTTTGCCAGAGCTGCGACCAGTATGCCAAGCAAGAAGTACTTTCCGGCCCATCGGCTGAGATGATAGACCTGATGGCCGAAATCCAGCGCGTATGCTTTCAGCGCTTTGTGCGAATGGTGGTCCGCAAAGCCAACAGTGAAAAAACCTGTAGTATCGGCGCACAGGAAACGACCGAGCTTGCCACGAGCAGCGAGAGCATAAGTAACAAGTCCAGCCGTAACGCCAAGCACCAACGCTCCCGTTACTCTGGCTAGCGCCATCTCGTAACCAAAAGCTCCCGCCGTCAAGAAAAACAGCACCGGATTCATCAAGGGCGAAGATACCAGGAAGGCAAAAAGCACCGGTATGGGGATGCCGATTCTGAACAGCGCCACCACAAGCGGGATGGCTACATATGTTGGCATCGGAGAAACGATTCCCACGATAACGGCGCCAATTATCGACACTCCGGAGGATCTTCGGAAGAAAGCCGCCACAGATTCGCGGCTCCAGAAAAGCGAGATAACGGCGGTGATGAGTATGCCGGCAACGAAGAAGTACCAGAGCTGGCCGAACAGATCGACCACGGTCAGCAGTACACGGTGCGTGTAGCTGCCTTCAAGGTAGTACTGCACCCTTGATACTATCGACCCGACGTACTGTAGAAAGGCACCCATGTTGGGCACTCCTGAGATCTCACCGGAAGGTGCGGGAGGTGCCCGTACCCAGCGGGCACCTCCGCACCCTTACTAGCTCTTAGCGAACCATGATCATCTTCTGGGTCGCTGAGTAATCAGCAGTCACCATCCTGTAGAAGTAGATACCACTAGACAGTGCCGCACCCTTACCATCCCTGCCATCCCACTCTACACTGTACCGCCCAGCCTCCTTACGCTCGTCCACCAACATACGCACTACCCGCCCTGTTACGTCAAATATCTGCAACGTAACATGCCCGGCCTTAGCCAGGTCATAACTGAGCGTAGTCAACGGATTGAACGGGTTAGGATAGTTCTGCATAAGCACTGTAGCCTTTGGTATAAATGGAGCCTCATACGCCTGAGAAACAATGACCTCATCCCTGTCATTGTCAACGCTCCTCAGATCAACTGCCCTGAAACGCAGAGCAGAAGGAGCATCTCCTGCCTGCTTCACATGTAGCCGCACTACCTCACCAGAACCACTCAAAGCTACTCCTACCCCAAGCGCTGCCACAGAGATGTCGGCTCCCTCTCCAGGCACAGTACCGAAGAAGAACTCTCCCTTACCTGAGACCAAAGACCCACGCTCCACACTCAGAAGCTCTCCACTTGTAATGTCAATAACGAGATGGATGCCCTTGAGTGTAGATGCCTGGTTCTTCAGAACTATGGACACCGTGTTGTCGTCCAGCCACACAACACCGAACTCAACAAGATCTCTCAAACGCTCCGTGGCTCCAGCTGCAAGCACACGACCCATACCTGATGGCAACACAGTCTCCCAGTTCATCGCAAAGATCATCAGATCTTCGAACTCGATCGTGTTGTCTGGCAGCGGGATGCCAAACCTGGACCAGTCATCAGTAGGACCAAAATCGCAGAGGTTGTTCCAGCCACCGCCACCCGGGATCTGACCGAACGCATTCGAGAATGGCGTAAGATCATTTATATCGACCTTCCCGTCAGCCGTCACATCCCCCAGCCAGTAACTCGTCGAACGATCCTTGGCCGTTGTTCCGAGCGCCGAATAGTTCCCCGCGCGATCCTTCGAAAAGGCCGAGTAGTAGTAGATGTCCCTGGGCGCACGCGGATTGTCATCGTACGAAGCGCCGGCGACCAGCGACACGAAGGTCCCCTCGGTATTGTTCGCGGGGTACGAAGGCGCACCCGGTCCCGGCGTGCCATACTCAGGGTAGTCGCCCCACGGGTTGAACCTGATCTCGACCTTGTCGAATGTCGGGTCACCTGACGGGTTCGTCCACGTGAGGTGCGTCTTGTTGTGCCCCGGCATTGCCACGAAGTTCGTCGGCGGCGCAGGAAGCACCGTATCTTTGTAGAACTGCCAGCTGATGGTGCCAGCGTTCCAGTTCCCCGCATCGTCCTTCACCTGGAAGTAAACGGTGTGCGAGCCCTCGCTCAAACCGGAGCCGAAGCCGCCGAAGCCCGGCAACACCCAGCCGTCGCTGTTCCACTCGACAGTGTCGATGCCGCTGAAGAGCGTCGTCCAGTCACCGGCGTCGATCCTGTAGTCGGCAAGATCGAGGTTCAGGTCATCGTCAAACCCAAAGTTGCTGAAGCTAGGCGCTGTGTTGTACCAACCACCCTGAGCCTCTGCTATCGCCTCCATCGTAGGCGCCGTGCAGTCGACCTGAATGGAGCCGCCAACACTCGAAGAGGGCAGGGGATTGTTGTTAATATCACGAACCTTGACGCTCGTGACAGTGATGGCGCTAGTCCCCTGCGCGACAGGCGTGAGGTCTACCGTGAAGAGATCGCCCGCTCCCTTTCCACCGGTGGTTCCGCCCATTATCGCGCAGCTCACGGTATAGGTCTTGACGCCACCGCCGCCACCACCACCGGTCGCGAAGAACATGGTTGAATCAACGGAACTGAGGAATTTCTCTTCCTTGATATCGCTCAGGCTCGCGACCGTCGCAATTGAAGTATTGACCTCGAACTTGACTTCGTACCCGCGCACATCTATCGGAGCTTCCTGTGCGATGTGGAACGTGACTGTCTTCTTCTGGCTACAGTCCGTCAGCGTGTACGCCGGGACCACGCTGATCGCGTTGGGCGTAGTGACCCACGGAGTGAAGTCTACGTAGGAGGAAACCCTGCTCCCCGTGCCCGTTGGGGTGGGTCCCGACGCGTCACCCCACCAGTTGTCCTCGCCGTCGACATCGGGCGCGCTATCGACGTACATGCCGTACAGAGTGCAGTTCCTGAGGCTGTTGTTGTTCACAACGGTCCCCGTCGCGATATGGCCGTTCCAGAGTTGCGCCCGGAAACCATAATCAACGCGCTCGACAGCGTTATTCGTCACAACCGCATCGGTTGCATGACCGAGCAAGCGGATGCCATACTGGCCGGGATTTCCAGCAGTGCCGATGATCGTATTTCGCGCAATCACGGGATCAACGAAATCGCCGTCACTGCCACTCCCCGTTGAACCGTTCCATAGAGTGATACCGCGGCGGTATGGCTTGAGGTTGTAGATAACGTTGTCGGTGATCTCGATATTCGTATATCCGCCGATTCCGCCGGGGTCAGGGAACGAACCTGTGAACGTGATCCCACACCCGCGAGTGTCGTAGGTGAACACGGTCCCCGCGCCCATATCAATGAGATTATGGCTTACCTTCTGCAGACTCGTGATGTCGGTTCCGCCATAACTCATGTTGAAATAGGCGTCACTGTCGATGTTACTGGGATTCCGGTCGAAGGTGTTGTAACTGACATCGGTCGGGCCCACATGCCTCTCCAGGAGAATGGAATTGCCGTCGCAATTGGTGATTTCATTGTAGGTGAAGACCAAGCTGGCCTCGCTGCCGTAGCCGGCGATGAGACCAAAATTGTCAGCCGTTGAGCTCGGTGCAAAACCTTCGATCCGGTTGTGCGAAATGGTAATGGTCGAGCCCGAGGAGGTCGACTTGGCATAGACCCCGTTGTTCGCGCCGGTTTTGATGGTGAATCCATCCACCAACACATTCCCCGAAGTCAAGTCGATTTGCACTACACTTCCCGAGTCGCCTGATGCAGTTGCATCGATAAAGGTCGTCGCTTTGCCAGCTCCCTGCAACGTGATGCCCTTGTCGACGAGAAGATTGTTCTCGGTGTAAATCCCCGCAGCGACCACGATGATGTCGTCCGGACTGGCCGCAGTGAGCGCCGCCTGAATCGTCCCATAAGGAATGGGGACATTCAGTGTGGCGGCATCAGACGCGAGAGGAAGGATGAGCGAAGGGAGAAAACAAAGGGCAACCAATGTCAGAGTCGTTAGAAGATTTCGCATTGCCTCCTCCAATTCTCAAGCAGGTCGTTCATAGGGAAGGACAGTTGGCAGGAGTGCCCGCTGCCCTATGAAAAGAGTTTGAATTTCGACCCGGCATCCCTCCTCTCTAGAAAAGTGTGGGAGGTACCACCGGGTAACTCCCACACTTCAGCCTACGACTTAGCGAATCATGATCATCTTCTGGGTTGCTGAGTAATCAGCAGTCATCATCCTGTAGAAATAGATACCACTGGACATCGCCATACCCTTGCCATCCCTGGCATCCCACTCTACACTGTACCGCCCAGCCTCCTTACGCTCGTCCACCAACGTACGCACTACTCGCCCTGTTACGTCAAATATCTGCAACGTAACACGCCCGGCCTTAGCCAGGTCATAACTGAGCGTAGTCAACGGATTGAACGGGTTAGGATAGTTCTGCATCAAGACTGTCGCCCTCGGTACAAACGGCGCCTCATACACCTGAGCCACTCTTACCTCATCCCTCTCATTGTCAACGTCCCTCAGATCCACTGCCCCAAACCTCAACGCCACTGGTCCATCCCCCGCCTGCTTCACGTGTACACGCGCCACCTCTCCTGACCCACTCAGAGCAACTCCTACCCCCAATGCAGCCACCGATACGTCTGCCCTCTCTCCTGGCACTGTCCCAAAGAACACCTCTCCCTGCTCCGCAAACATTGAACCTCGCTCCACACTCACAAGCTCCCCACTCGTAACGTCAATAACGAGATGGATACCCTTAAGTGTAGATGCACTGCTCTTCAACACTATGGATGCAGTGTTGTCATCCAACCACAGAACATCAAACTCAACAAGATCTCTCAAACGCTCCGTGGCTCCAGCTACAAGCACTCGACCCATACCTGATGGCAACACCTTGTCCCAGTTCATCGCAAAGATCATCAGGTCCTCGAAGTTGATTTTATTGTCGGGCAGCGGTATGCCAAACCGTGACCAGTCATCTGTCGGACCGAAGTCGCACACATTATTCCAACCAAGCTGTACCTCACCCCGGCCAAAAGTGTTTGAGAAGATGACAAGGTCATTGATATCTACGCGCCCGTCACTCGTCGAGTCCACGTCACCCAGCCAGTAGCTCGTCGCACGATCCTTCGCAGTAGTCCCCAAAGACGAATAGTTACCTGCTACATCCTTGGAAAACGCCGCATAGTAATAAATGTCCCTCGGCGACCTCGGATCGTCATCATACGTCTGACCTGCCACAAGAGCTACAAACGTGCCCTGCGTATGGTCTCCAGGGTAAGAAGGCACCGGCGGATGATACTGAGGATAACCGCTCCACGCATTGAACCTAACCTCAACCGAGTCAAACGTCGGGTCACCTGACGGGTTCGTCCACGTGAGGTGCGTCTTGTTGTGGCCAGGCATCGCCACAAAGTTAGTCGGCGGCGCGGGAACCACCGTATCTTTGTAGAACTGCCAACTGATGGTGCCAGCGTTCCAGTTCCCCGCATCGTCCTTCACCTGGAAGTAGATGGTGTGGGTACCCTGGGACAAGTCAACGAAGCCCGGCAGCACCCAGCCGTCGCTGTTCCACTCGACAGTGTCGATGCCGCTGAAGAGCGTCGTCCAGTCACCAGCGTCTATCCTGTACTGGGCAAGATCGAGGTTCAGGTCATCGTCGAACCCAAAGTTGCTGAAGCTAGGCGCAGTGTTGTACCAACCACCCTGAGCCTCTGCTATCGCCTCGATCGTAGGCGCCGTGCAGTCGACCTGAATGGAGCCGCCAACACTCGAAGAGGGCAGGGGATTGTTGTTAATATCACGAACCTTGACGCTCGTGACAGTGATCGCGCTCGTCCCCTCGGCAACCGGAGTCAACAGCACACTGAAGAAATCTCCATCCCCGTTGGCACCCACGTCACCGCCAAGGATTGCACAGCTTATCGTATATTCTCCACCACCCTCGTCGGTCACATAAAACTGGGTTGTGCCAACAGATTTGAGGAAGCCTTTCTCGATAATGTCTGTGCTGGGGCTATTCACCTTAACAACAGACGTATTGACCTCGAACTTGATTTCGTACCCGCGCACATCGATTGGGGCTTCCTGTGCGATGTGGAACGTGACTGTCTTCTTCTGGCTACAGTCCGTCAGCGTGTACGCCGGGACCACGCTGATATCGTTGGGCGTAGTAACCCACGGAGTGAAGTCTACGTAGGAGGAAACCCTGCTCCCCGTGCCCGTTGGGGTGGGTCCCGACGCGTCACCCCACCAGTTGTCCTCGCCGTCGACATCGGGCGCGCTATCGACGTACATGCCGTACAGAGTGCAGTTCCTGAGGCTGTTGTTGTTCACAACGGTCCCCGTCGCGATATGGCCGTTCCAGAGTTGCGCCCGGAAACCATAATCAACGCGCTCGACAGCGTTATTCGTCACAACCGCATCGGTTGCATGACCGAGCAAGCGGATGCCATACTGGCCGGGATTTCCAGCAGTGCCGATGATCGTATTTCGCGCAATCACGGGATCAACGAAATCGCCGTCACTGCCACTCCCCGTTGAACCGTTCCATAGAGTGATACCGCGGCGGTATGGCTTGAGGTTGTAGATAACGTTGTCGGTGATCTCGATATTCGTATATCCGCCGATTCCGCCGGGGTCAGGGAACGAACCTGTGAACGTGATCCCACACCCGCGAGTGTCGTAGGTGAACACGGTCCCCGCGCCCATATCAATGAGATTATGGCTTACCTTCTGCAGACTCGTGATGTCGGTTCCGCCATAACTCATGTTGAAATAGGCGTCACTGTCGATGTTACGGGGATTCCGGTCGAAGGTGTTGTAGCTGACATCGGTCGGACCCACATGCCTCT
>Ga0315294_10008235_pt1 | contig 11464 bp, 11 predicted proteins | sample YL17G13_40_MG_FD_203626 | JGI IMG/M metagenome (GOLD analysis project Ga0315294, IMG submission 203626) | Sediment microbial communities from Yellowstone Lake, YNP, Wyoming, USA - YL17G13_40 | ecosystem: Environmental > Aquatic > Freshwater > Lake > Sediment | place: USA: Wyoming | collected... | reverse complement strand
CACTGGTCTTACTCTTGGTAGTCGGTTGCAGCAAGAAAGCGGATTACTGGCCGCTCACGGTCGGTAATACCTGGGACTATACGGGCACTGCTATAACAACGCATTCTGATACTCTGCTAAATCCCGATACAACGACTGGCACCATGAATATGGAAATTACTTCCGAGGTTACACTCACCAACGGTGATCCCGCTTTCCAACAAATCATGACCCAAACATTTGGCTCTTACACTTCCGCCGAGACCTCGTATGTGGCCGAAGTCGGAGACTACGTCCTGAGTTATGGCGCCCTTTCCGATACGGATCCTGATACCATGATCGTCAATCCGCTTGAAGCGGGCGCTTCCTGGACTGTTGAAAGCGACTCAGGATATACTCAGAAAGCATATGTGATAGCGCAAGAGGACCTCACGGTTCCGGCCGATACCTACAACGATGCCTGGAAGATTCTTTGGGTCAGCGTCGACGGCGCCACTGTTGACACCACAACTGTTTACTTCGCACCTAATGTCGGCTTGGTTAAAATGATGATGACTGAATCCAATCCAATGGATACCACAACGACGAACATCACGATCGAACTCGAGGACGTCAATATAAAGTAACCGAACTCACGATTCGAAAAAAGGGCTGCCTATGGCAGCCCTTTTTTTATCCAGTTAGAGGGGAAAAGCCCCAATGTTTATTATTGATCTTTGTCCGTAACCATGCCGACGAGTTCTCGGATCTCCTTGCCGGAATAACCGCCGGCCAGGTAGTACATGATCGCGTAAACGACTATGGCCAGGCCGCAGCGCAGGAAGATATTCAGCCCCGAACTGAAATACAGGATGATGCTCATGGCCAGGGCCGGGACCAGGGTTTTCAAGAAATGCCGGGCCACCGGGAATTGGACGATCCGGTTTAATTCCCCTTTCATCAGGACGATGCTGGCGAGTTCCCCTGCGAGCAGGCCTAGGCTCGCGCCCCAACCTTTCAGGAAGATACCCAACACGACGATGGAAACCAGGCTCAGGGCCGAAGTCAGGGCGATGACCTTGAGGAATTTCCTTTCGCGGTCCATGGCGACCAGCCCGTAACCGAAAATCGTGTTGACCGGCGTGGCGCAGAAATACGCGAGCAGGATCTGCAGGACGAGCGCGGCGCTATCATAGCCCGGCCCGTAGACCAAGCGGATGATGTCCGGCGCCAGGACGATCCCGCCCAGCGCGATGGGCAAGGTCAAGCTGAATATCACCCGGATGAAAAACGCGAAGGTATGGGGCAGTCGTTCCGGAGTTTCCTTATGCTGACGGGATACGATGGGCAGGAAAAGATAATAAAAAACGCGTTCGATGATCAGCAAAAAAATGATGATCTTGTAACCGGCGCTGAAATTACCGACCAGGGCCGGAGAATGGAAAATGCCGAGCACGATCGGCGCCAGGTTCAGGGGGATCTGATAAAATAACGTGGCCAAGCCGACCGGAACCGCGGCCTTGAGCAGTTTCCCAAAAACAGGATTTATCAGGCGGATCGGCAGGGTAAAACCCCGGGCGAAGAAAACCGCCAGCAGGAAACAGGCGCCGAGCACGTAGCTCGCAAAAAAGGCCATTGGCACGGCCAGGATCCGGGACGGGTTTCGGAGAAAAAGGTAAAGGGCAACAACATACGAACCATACTGGATGATCCGGCCCAGGCTTAAGACGCCCATTTCCTCGCGGCCCTGAAAAACGAATTCCAGATAGAAGGCGAAAGGGAAGACGCACAGGCCATATAAGATAACCAGCATTCTCGTATTCGGATCGCCCGGCAAAACCAGACCGGCGGCAAGGATCAGGATGAAGATCGCTCCGGCCAGGATCAAACGAAGGCCCGTAATATCCCCGACCATGGCGGTGTTGTTCCGGTCCCGGGCGATCTCCCGGGTGGCGATCGTGGTCAACCCTAGGTTTCCGAAAAGCAGGGCGTAGTTCAAGAAGGCGAGGGCATAGCTGATGTTGCCGAAACCGGCCGCGCCCAGGATGCGGGCGATGTAAACCGTGGCCAGGAATCCGAGAAAATGGCTCGCCGCGTCGCTTAAGGTCAGGTATATGAAATTACGGGGATTCTTCTTCACGATCAAAGTATATGTGAAAAAGCGCGGAAATCAAGAATCTCCAGCGCATCCGATCCGCTGCCCGGAAGCGATATAAGGAGGATCGATAAGACAGAAAAAAAGGGCGACGGTTCGTCGCCCTTTTTCTGAATCCGGGTACGGTTATTTTACGTCAAAAAGCGTTTTTAACTGGTCGAAATACTTTTTAACGAGTTCCTTGTTTTCTTTGGGCACGCTCTCGTAAAGCGTCCCCATGGAAGCCACGCCTACGGTGATCGCTTTTGTAGCCTCGAGGGCGGCCTTGATCATCACCTTCTGGGCGGCAGGGATCTTGGGATCCTTAAGCTGCGCTTCCAGTTTGGCGATCTCGCCCTTGGATTTCTCCATTTCACCCTTGGCTTGGGTCATGGCCGTGTCGAACATGACCGCGGCGAAAACCAGGGTCGTCTTCATCAGCGCCGGATAAAATTCGCTCAGACCCATACCGACCGCCCGCATTTTTGCGTCGATCTCGCTCAGATCCTTGCTGGCCGTGATCATGGCCTTGGTCTGGTCAAAAGGATTATCGGCCGGGCTCATCCGATTCCAGGTTACACCTTTTTTCTCCGCTTCGGCCTTAAAGACCGGGAAAATCCGGATAAATTTGCCCAGTTCCTCTTCGGTCAGGACGTCGTATACCACGTTTTTGTTGGTTATCTTCTCTATATCGATCTTCGCCGGCGCCGGTTTTTGGCCGCAAAAGACGAAAATAAAGAGGATGGATAGTAAATATGCCTTTTTCATCGAGCCTCCTTGAAGGATATTATATCGAAAACGGTTAAAAAATCAAGAACTATCGGCTTATTGACTATGCCTTTTTTGGGGGTATAATATAGTTTCTCATCCAGCCAAGGAGGCTCAAGCATGAAAGCATTCAAAAATGAGGTTTATACCGATTTCACGAAACCGGTGAATAAAAATAAAATGGAGAAAGCCCTGGCTCAGGTCGAATCCCAATTGGGCCGGGAATATCCTTTATTTATTGGCGCGGAGAGGATTAAAACCGAGAATAAATTGATTTCTTACAACCCTTCCCAGAAGGGCGAAGTGGTGGGCGTTTTCCAAAAAGCCGACGAAAAGATCGCGGAGAAAGCGATCCGCGCCGCGCTTGACGCTTTCGATACCTGGCGTTATGTCCCGGCGGAAATCCGGGCCAACTACCTTTTCAAGATAGCCGCCATAATGCGACGCCGCAAGGACGAGCTTTCCGCTTGGATGGTCTTCGAAGTCGGTAAGAACTGGTTCGAGGCTGACGCCGATGTCGCAGAAGCCATCGATTTTTGCGACTATTACGGCCGGGAAGCCCTGCGTTACAACCGGGGACCGAAACTTCTACAGCTGGAAGGTGAAAGAGAACGGCAGACCTATATCCCTTTGGGCGTCGGGCTCGTTGTCCCGCCCTGGAACTTTCCCCTGGCGATCCTCGCCGGCATGACCACCGCTTCCTTTGTCGCCGGCAATACGGTCATTCTCAAGCCGTCGAGCGATTCGCCAGCCATTGCCGCCAAGTTCATGGAGATTGTCGAGGAAGCCAAAGTGCCGTCCGGCGTGGTCAACTTTATGAGCGGACCGGGCGCCCTGGCCGGTGATTATCTGGTCCGGCATCCGAAAACCCGGTTTATCGCTTTCACCGGGTCCAAAAGCGTCGGTTTGCGGATCGTTGAGCTGGCGGGAAAAACTCAACCCGGTCAGGTCTGGATCAAGCGCGTCGTCGCCGAGATGGGCGGCAAGAATGCGATCATCGTCGATTCCGAAGCGGATATCGACCGCGCGGTCGCCGGCGCCCGAGTGTCGGCTTTCGGCTTCCAGGGTCAGAAATGCTCGGCCTGTTCGCGGTTGATCCTTGACGAAAAGATCTTCGACGAGTTTATGGAAAAATTCATCCCCACGGTCGAGGCGATCACGGTCGGCCCGGTTAAGGATTCCAAAAATTACATGGGCCCGGTCGTCAACGAAAGTGCTTATAATTCGATGCTCGAGTATATCCGAATCGGCAAGACCGAAGGCAAGCTGGTCTGCGGCGGCACGCCCGCCCCCGGCAACGGTTACTTTATCCGGCCCACGGTTTTCGTCATCGACAACCCCAAGGCTCGGCTTTTCCAGGAAGAAATATTCGGCCCCATCCTGGCGGTGATCAAAGCGAAGAATTTCGACCACGCCATCGAACTGTTCAACGACACCGAGTACGGCCTGACCGGTGCTGTTTATTCGAAGAACCAGAACAAGATCGACATCGCCCGGCAAAAGGCGTTCTGCGGCAATCTTTACATTAACCGCAAGTGCACAGGCGCGATGGTCGCGGCGCACCCGTTTGGCGGTTTCAATATGTCGGGCACGGATTCCAAAGCCGGCGGACCGGACTATCTCGGACTCTTCACCCAGGCTAAAGCGATTACTGAATATATCGGGACCAAGAAGAAAAAATAACGCGAAGATAAAAAACCCCTCCGTAAAAGGAGGGGTTTTTATTTAATTCCGGAGGAATTAATGACCGGGATAATTACCGAATTTGTTGAAGGACACGATCTCACTGAGGTTTTTCCGCGGTTTGGGCGTAATGCCGCCGATACTTTCCGGCGTCGATTTTTCTGCCGGGTAACCCAGCGCTAGCAGGCATGCGACCCGATACCGGTTCGGTATCGACAGCAATTTCTTTAATTTTTTATCGCTGAACCATCCGATCCAGCAGGTTCCGATGCCCAAGGCCGTGGCGGCCAACGTCATCTGGGTCATGGCGATCGAAATATCGATCAGGTGGTTTTCGTGGTTGAAAACCTGAGCAATCGCGTGCGTCAGCTTTTTCGTATAACAACCGATGATCACGAGCGCCGCATTCCGCGCGAAAGAAGTGACTCGGTCCACACCAAAGGGCACCTGGGCCGGTATCGTCCGGATCAGCTTTTCGTCTTCGACGACGATAAAGTGCCAGCCCTGAGCGTTGCTGGACGATGGCGCCAGCCGTCCCGCTTCCAGGATTTGAAGGACCTTATCCCGTTCAATTTTTTGGGGTGCGTACTTCCGCACACTCCGGCGCCACTGGATCGCTTTAAAAACATCCATTGGGATATCCCCCTTTTTAATCCAAACCGAGAAACCCGGCTCCGCCCAGCAGCGCCAAAGCCATCAAACTGAAAGTGATGAGGTATATCGGCATCCCTTTTAGATTGGGGCTGATCGGCGCCCGGTCAAGCCGCTCCCGAATCGGTACAAAAACCATGACAACCAGGATAAAACCGAATCCGCTGCCCAGGGCATAAATCATCGCCTCGATAAAATCATAATCCCGCGCTATGACCAGGAGGGTCGCCGCCAACAAAAGGCAGTTCGCAGAAAAGAGCGTCCCGGCCGCCGTGAAAATATCCCGGTTAAGTACGACCCGATGCGAAGCGTTAAGGGCCGTCCGGCTGATAGCCATGACGGTCAGGACAAAAAACAGGTTCTTTAGAAAGGGAAAATTCAAAGGGACGAGGAGCAAGTGATAAATCAACCAATTAATGCCGGCAGAGAGGACCATGACCGCGGTCATAACCAGGCCGACCTTCAACGCCTTCCGTAACGCGGCGGCCAGGTGCAGGGCCGGACAGATGCCGATCTGCTCGATGAGCATTATGTTATTGATGAGGGTGGCGCCGATCAGGATCAATCCCAGATTTTTCATAGTTTACCACTGTTAATGAATTTTCTGTAGAGCGCGATCAGCAGACCCAGAACGAGAAAACCGCCCGCCGGCGACAGGAAAAACAAAATCGGTGTGGCGCGGAATTCCGGTCCGAAAAGCGGCCATCCCAATAAAGCCCCCGTGCCTAAAAAATCCCGGACCAGGCTGATCAGAAACACTGCCAGCAGGAAGCCGAAGCCATATCCCAATCCGTCCAAAGCCGACCGGAACGCCGAACTCCGAACCGCCGATTCGTCCATCCGCCACATGACCAGACAATTTACCGCTAGGAGGGGCAGGAAAATGCCCAGGTTCGGATACAGGGCCGGGTGATAAAATCGGAAATATGTCTCGGCGAGCGACGCGTACAGCGCCGCGGTCAACATGAAAAACGGTATTTTAAAACCGCCTACGGCGTATTTCTTAAAAATACTGACCGTAAGGTTTCCAAAAAACATCACCATGACCATGGCCAGCCCAATAGCCAAACCTTCTTGTCGGGTCCGGGTTAGAGCCAGCACCGGACAGACGCCGATCGCGATCCCGAGGACCGCGTTGTCCTTAATAACACCCCGGACGAGCAAGGAAATTTTCATTCGCGGTAATATCCTTTAAACCGTTCGAGATAATGCTGGATGGCCCCGATCAGCGGCCGTGAGCTCATTGTAGCGCCGCTGATCACATCCGGAATCGTGTCTTTGAATTTATTCAGGAACTCTTTTTCCCGAATCCTTTCCCCGATCCCTTCGGTTTCATGGGATGAAGTGATCTCAACGCCGGCGATCTTTCCCCGGCGGTCAACGCCGACCATGAATTTTATCGTATCCAGGTAGCCCATGGCGAAACCCCGGAATACGATGCCGGCGGTATCCGATCCGCAATATGCCACCCACAGCGTGTCCCGGATGACGGGTGCGTAATTCCAGGCTCCCGGCAGGACCCGGTTCTTCTCGTCGGGATGGATCATGCAGCTCGAATACTTGTCAAAACCGTTCCGGATGCCGCCGCACACCGCGCGCGAAGAGACGGTCGCTCCGCTGACCGCATCGATCTCTCCCCCATCCCCTATCAGGTTTAACTCACCCGCGGCCCGGCCGATAAGACGGGCGATAAAAGAGGAGTCGGCGACCTTCATGCCCAGCCCCGGGGTCTCCCGGAGTTCCATTTTTGAGATCCGGACACCGATGATCATGCCGGCGGAATCTACTCCCACCAAAACCGGGACCGCGCCTTTGTAACCCCTGGGGGAAACCCGAAAGGCAAGCCCCAGGAAGTTCCTTGCCGAATCAAAAGCCTGCCACAAGGTATCGGTAATGACCGGATAATATTGAGCGGCCGGTAAGACGAATCGCAGTTCCGGGAATACGGCCCCGCTTTCGGGCTCGGCCGGGGCTTGCGGGTTGGCCGAGACGAGGTAAAGCAGGGCACCGCTGCCTAGCGCGAACAATGCGAAAAACACAAATGCGGGGGAATATTTTTTCATTTTCTTAACTCCTTACGGGAACCAAAAATCCTTTCCCGGGTCAGCCGATCGAGCAAAGGCGTGAGCATGTTCATCGTCAGGATCGCGAAGGTTACGCCTTCCGGATAGGCTCCCCACCGTCGAAGGAGCACGGTCAAGACGCCGCATCCGGCGCCGAAAAGCCAGCGGCCGTTCTTGGTGAGGGGCGAGGTCACCCAATCCGGAGCCATGAATAAGCCGCCCAACATCAGACCGCCGCTGAACAGGTTGATCCCGAGGTTCACCCGGTTGAGGAGCAGCAACCCAAACAGGGCGAATCCGGCAAAGTACCCGACGACGATCCGATAGTCGGTGATCCTGACGACGAGCAGAAAAATACCCCCGACAAGCAAAAATAAAGCCGAGGTTTCGCCGATACAACCGCCGATGTTCCCGAAAAAAATATTACGGAGCACCGGCCAACCGTTGAACCGGCTGAAGACCGAAGCCGGATCGCCGTATAAAAACGGGCTCTTCAGAATGGTCAGGGGCGTGGCTCCGGTTATGCTGTCGAGGCCGGATAAACTGCCGCCCAAGGGCGGGATCCAGCCGGTTGTCATCGGGCCGGGACAGGAAATGAGTAAAAAAGCCCGGGCTGCAAGGGCGGGATTAAAAAGGTTATGACCCAGGCCGCCGAACAACTGCTTGACGATGACGATCGCGAAAAATCCGCCGATCACCGGTAACCAAAGAGGGACCGCCGGCGGAAGGTTAAGCGCGAGCAGAAAACCGGTAAGAAAAGCGCTGCCGTCGGCAATGGTGATTTTTTGGCGGCGGCTCGCCTGCACCAGGGCTTCGCTGCCGACGCAAGCCAGGATCGAAAAAACAGCTACAAGAAACGCCCGGATACCGAAGATCGCCACGCCGTATATGAAGGCCGGTAGCACGGCGGCGACCACAACCCAAACGGCCCGGTTATAGGCGAGGCGGGATCGTATATAGGGCGGGGCGGAAACGCTCAACAACCCGTTCATACCGGGATCCCTCCCTTCAATTCGGCCTTGCCGTACCGGAAGTAATGGACCAGGGGGATCCGGGCGGGGCAGACATACGAGCAGCTGCCGCATTCCAGGCAATCGGCCAAACCCAAAGCTTCGGCACCCGGATAATCCCGGAAAGCGACGCGGCGGTATATTTCTGAAGCCATGAGACCCATCGGACAGGTATCGACGCAATGCGCGCACCGGACGCAAGGCCATTCCCGGGTCTCCGGTTGCTTTGCCAGGACCAAAATCGCGGTCGTTTCCTTGGCCACCGGCGTCCGGTCGGTCGGCTGGGCATAACCGGTCATGGGCCCGCCGAATATGACCATCGCCGGCGGGGCGACGTAGCCGCCGCAATAACTTATGATCTCGTGAGCCGTGGTCCCGATCCGTACTATCAGGTTTTTGGATTCCTTAACTCCATCCCCGGCTACGGTAATGACCCTCTCGATCACCGGTTTCCGGAAACAGACCGCCTGGAAACCGGCATAACAGGTCGCGACGTTCTGGACGATACAACCGGCATCCCAGGGCAACCCGCCTCGCGGCACGGTCCGGTTAAGGACCGCGCGGATGAGCTGTTTTTCCGAACCCATGGGGAATTTCTCAGGCAAGCATCGGATCTCCACTCCTTCCTTTTTGAAAGTTTCGGCGATCATCCGCTCGCGGTCCGGTATCACAACGACCAAGTGGCGGGCGTCGACCGTTTTTTGAAAAATTCGCGCGCCTTCGATGACGCCCATCGGGTATTCGATCATCAGCCTGCGGTCGGCACTGACCATCGGTTCCGATTCGCAGCCGTTGATGATCAGCGTGTCGACCGTTTTATCCGGTGGCGGTGATAGTTTTAGCCCGGTCGGGAATCCGGCTCCGCCCATGCCGACGACGCCCATATCCCGCAGGGCGGTTCGCAGTTCACTCGCGGCCATGCGATCGTAGCGGATCTTCTCCCGGACGATCTCGCCCTCGCCGCCTTCGACCGCATCGATCACGCAGCATAAGCTTTTACCCAGCCGCGCGTGCGGGTGGGGCGCGATCTCCCGGACCCGGCCCTGAATACTGGCATGAACGCCCACCGACTGCTTATCTTCCGGTGCGGCGACCAGGTCGCCGACCCGGACCAGAGCACCGGCCTTAACCTCGGGCCGGCTGGACTTACCTGAATACTGGGACAGAGACAGGAAAACGGTTTGAGGATGGGGCATAAAATCGATGGCCAGGTCCTGGACGGCTTTACCCGCCGGTAGAATTACACCACCCTTGAATCCACGCGACATATTTTATAGTATAATTATTTTTATCGAGCGGTCAAGTTTAACGTAGCCGCCCGAGATCCATGACGTTCAGGAAACCGCGGTCCTTTTTTATTTCCTCGTATGAGAAAATGGTGACACCGCCGTAAGGCGACCGCTCCACGAACCGGACCTGGTCCGCGACCATCCCGGGGGTAAGGGCGTACGCGCCCAGCCCGACGATCATGCGGCCCGGATCGTTGACCGCCGCCAGGTTTTTATTGAGGATCGGTTCGATATGCCTGCCGTAAGCCATCAAGCATACAAAGTCTACGTACCCGTCGTTAAGCCAGGCCGCCCAATCTTGCTGGTATTCATCCCGGGCAACCTGGTAATCGGATTTGACCGCCGCGGACACGAGCATGCCGGGTCGAATCGCCTTGATCTTCCGATATAACTGCGCGACGAGCGCGGACAGGTCGTCGGGGATGAAACGCTGCCATTTTTGTGCCAGGTCCCCATACCCCCACTCGCTGATCCTGGCTCCCAGGCTTTCCGGTTGGGCCAAATCCCGCGGATCGATATAGTATTTCCGGTCGAATCCGGTCCGGAGCTGGATATCGCCGGTGAACTGGATATTGGGATAGCGGATGTAGTCGAAATGGACGCCGTCAAAATCGTATTTCTGGGCTAGTTCCTCGACGATCTGCATAAGGTATTGCCTTACTCCCGGATGCGCGGGCGCGAGATAATACCCTTCCATGATCCGATCCTTGAGCTCTTCGGGAGAGTAATCAAGGATCGAGCGGCCGCTTAAGTTTGTCATGTACCATTCCGGGTGGCTGTTGATCGGATGCCGGGCGTTCGAAGTCACCGGAGCGAAACCCCAGGAGTAGAAAATGTTGATCCAAGCCGAAACTTTTATATTCCGGCGGTGGGCTTCGGCAAGGAATTCTTTAAGCCAGACATCGGAATCAAGCCGGTTGGGTGCCAGGTCCGACAGATACCAGGATTCGCCCAGGGCGAAGACCTGTAAAAAAATGTGGTTGTACCGATCATCCAGGACGGCCAGGACCTTTTGACGGTCCGGGATCGACCAACGGGGAACCCAAACGCCGCGGAATCCCAGGTTCGCGAGCAGCATGCAGATAATGAAAGTCACGCTCCTAATTTAACCAAGTTTCGCCGAAAGTCAACGACGATCATTGACAACCTTATCAATTTGTATAATATATTGTTGTTACAGGAGGCTAATTGTCGAACCAAAACCGGCGCCGGGTCCGCATCATCAATGAATATCAATACCGATTGATCATCGCGATGATCGTTTTGATCATCGCGATCACGGCGATCCTGCTGGGCGTCCTCTTCCTGTTGATCCGTAGCAATATCGCGGCCCTGCCCCGACCTCTTCTCGAAACCGCAAACCTGTATCACCGGTTGCTTTACCAGCCGTTCTTGATCGTGATCATAATCGCCCTGATCATTTTCATCAGCACCTTCTGGATCCTGATCGTCGTCACCCACCGGGTCTACGGCCCGATCTACCGGTTGGGAAAATTCATAAAGGCGCTTAGCAAGGGTGAAAAAACCGGCGAGTTGCACTTCCGCAAAGGCGACGCCGTCGATCATATGGCCGATCTTTATAACGAACTGTACGATTCCCTGAAGAAAACTCTGCATTATAATTACAACGAACTGGTCATAGTTTTTACCGATTTGGAAGACATCCTGGACCAGGTTTATAACCGGAAACTCGACGATGACCGCCTTTTTAACAACCTGCAAAACCTCTGTAACCGTATTGCCAAGGCCCTGGATCTGACGATGGGGAAAATTAGAAAGTAACGGTTTTGGCTATTTTATAAACAACGAAAGAATAAACAAACCGCAGAAAAGCCCGAGCAGCGCGATAATAATCGTCAAAAAACGGCGCTGTTTTTTAACGCCCGATTCCTGAGCGAGCACGAACTT
>Ga0315294_10008234_pt1 | contig 11464 bp, 8 predicted proteins | sample YL17G13_40_MG_FD_203626 | JGI IMG/M metagenome (GOLD analysis project Ga0315294, IMG submission 203626) | Sediment microbial communities from Yellowstone Lake, YNP, Wyoming, USA - YL17G13_40 | ecosystem: Environmental > Aquatic > Freshwater > Lake > Sediment | place: USA: Wyoming | collected... | reverse complement strand
AGATCCCCAACGACGTCTGGCTCACCAGCCTGGCCTCGCGCCGCGAGCAGAAGGAGCAGAAACTGGTGATCGGCGGCTCGGCGATGTCGCAGCGCGCGGTGGGCAACTTCATGCTCAACCTCAAGCGCGGGCGCTGGTGCTCGATGCCCTCGCTGGGCTACACCCAGACGCTGCGCGTGCAGAGAAACACCGGGGTCGTCAACTTCGAGATCAGCGTGACCCTGGAAAAAGCCATAGGGAGTGAGCTGCAATGAGGTACTACCTGCGCCACAAGTCGCTGGTGGCCATCCTGGTCAGCGCCATGGTGGTCCTGCTCGGCCTGGGGGTCTTCGTGTACCGGGTGCGGGCGCACACCCTGGGCACGCTGCGCGTCGAACTCGACCAGAAGAGGACGCGACTCGCCGGGGCCCAGGCGCGGATCGCCAAGCGGGGGCAACTGGAGAAGGAATACGCCGAGTTGCGAACGCGACTCGCCGTGCTCGAGCCCTCTCTGCCCACCTACGCCTACGTGCCCACGTTCCTGAAGCAGATCGAGGCGCTCGCCACCAACACCCATAACGCGGTGGCCGGGGTGCGCCCCCTGCCCAAGCCCGCCGCCCCCGCGCCCAACCCGCCCGCCGCGGGTGAGGGCGAAGGCAGCGCCGCGAATGGTGCGGCGAAGCCGGCGGCCAATTCCGGGGCCCCAGGGACCCAGCCCAAGGACAAGGCCAAGCCCACCGAGCAGATGTACGATCGCCTGCCCATCGAGGTGAGCCTGACCGGCGGCTACTGGGACACGGCCCGCTTCCTGCACCAACTGGCCACCTTCCCCAAGATGATTGCCGTCAGTGACATGCAGTTTACGCCGACCTCCGGCGCGCGCGGCGGCATCACGGTGGCGCCGGACCTCCAGGTGAAAGTCAACCTGATGGCGCTGATCTACAAAGGCGGAGAGGAAAAACCATGGACAAGCGACGCAAAGAACTCGCCCTCCTAGCGGTCGGCGCGCTGGTCGTTCTGATCGCGCTGTTCCTGACCTTCAGGCCGCGCACCCAGCCGGCGGCGGCGCAGCCGCCCGCGGCCCCCGCCCAGGTGGCGCAGCCCAAGCCGCAGCCCAAACTCCAGGCCGCCAAGCCGGGCCAGGCGGAGCCGGCGTTGGTGCAGAGCGGCGCCCCCACGACCACCGGGCGCGACCCCTTCCGGCCCGTGTTCATCGCCCAGGCGGGTCCGGTTGAGGGCGCGCCGGCCTCCACGGGCCTCGCCGCGGGGACGTTCAAGCCCTCGGGCCTCCCGCCGTTTCCGATCAGCGGGTTCTTGGGCGGCAGCGCGCCGACGGCCCCCGGCGCCGCGCCGGTGAAAGCCGAGGAGCCGCTGCGGCTCACCGGCATCGTGCATGGCGATCCCGCGGTGGCCGTGCTGCGCAAGGGGGAGAAGCGATTCATCGTCTCCATCGGGGATCCGGTGGACAACCAATACGTCGTCAAGTCGATCTCAGACGGGCGGGTCGTGCTCGCCAGCGGCGAGAAGAGGCTCAGCCTAACCCTGGGAGGGAGGATGTAGACCGATGCACAGCAGACTGACACGCAGCACCTGCCCCGCGCCGCTCGTGTGCGCCCTGGCGATAGCCGCCCTGGCCACGATGCTCGGGGTGCCGAAGGCCGCCGCCACGGGCGCCCCCGCGAGCCCGGCATCGGCGCCGGCCGCCTACGCCTATGCGGCGCAGCCGGAGCAGGCCCAGAAGTTCAGCCTGGATTTCATTGACACGGACCTGATGGATGTGATCAAGGCCCTGGCCCAGCAGAGCGGCGCCAACATCGCCGTGAGCGGCAAGGTGCAGGGGAAGATCACGCTCCACCTGAGCAACGTGAGCCTGGAGCAGGCGCTCACCATCGTCACCAAACTCGGCGGGGTGGACTACGCCAAGGTGGATTCCACCTACGTGGTGGGGAGCGCCGAGGAGGTGCAGTCCCTGAAGGCCGCCTCCTACACCAGCCGCGTGGTCTCGCTCAAGCACATCTCGCCCGATTACGCCAGGGGGATCCTGGGCAAGGTCACGCCCGACGTGAGCGTCTCCAGCCAGCCCGGCACCACCGCCGTGGTGCTGGTGGGTCCGGCCGACGCGCTCGGCCGCGCCGAGCGGGCGCTCACGGAGGCGGACGTGCCCTCCCCCGAGGCCCCGCCGGTGACCGAGGCGGTGAGCCTGAAGTATCTCTCGGCCGATGAGACGGCGGACCTGCTCAAGACCTCGGCGCCCAAGGTCGAGGTCTCGGCCGGCGCCACGGGCACGGTGGTGCTCACGGGCAACGGCGCGGACGTGGCGGCCGCCAAGGCGCTGCTGGCCTCGATGGACGTGATCCCGGCTGCGGGCGTCGCCGAGAACATGGCGTACGTGGTGAAGTACGCGCAGCCTGACGAACTCAAGGACGTGCTCACCAAACTGGTGCCCGGGCTGCTGGTCACGCTGGGCCCGCGCACCGTCACCCCCTTCGTCACACCGCCCACCGGGGGCGCGGCGACCGGGGGCGGGCTCGCCTACCTGTCCGGCGCCCAGTTGCAGGCGCAGACCGGGGGCGCCACCGCCGGCACCGCCTCCCTGGCGTCTTCGCCGGTGACCATGATCATCCTGAGCGGCTCGAAGAGCCTGTTGGCGCGCGCGCTGGAACTGCTTCCGGTGCTCGACATGCCGCCGCGCCAGGTGCGGATCAAGGTCACCATCACCGAGGTGAGCCGCACCGCCGAGAGCCGGCTGGGCATCAACTGGCAGGACCTGGCGGGCGCGGCCGGGGTGGTGCTAGGTGAAATGCCCGAGGGCGAGATCGGCGATACCCACAACTCCCGCGACATCAAGTTGGGCCACTTCAGCCGGTCGAACTTGCAGATCGCCGGCGCTCTGAACGCCCTCATCACCGAGGGGAACGCGCGGATCCTGGCCAACCCCACCATCGCCATGCTCGACGGCCGGGAGGCCACCATCCATTCCGGCGACAAGATCTACTATCCCCAGGTGATCGGCTTCACGCCGCTGGGGGGCCAGATCGTGCAGGCCACCGAGATTGACGTGGGGGTCACCCTCAAGGTGAACCCGCGCATCGGGCCCGACGGCACGGTGACGCTCACCGTGCTCCCCTCCGTGAGCAGCATCGCGCCCTCGGTGTTCTCGGGCTACCCGACCATCACCGAGCGCTCCGCGGTGACCACCGTCCGCGTCAAGGACGGCGAGACCTTCGTCCTGGGGGGGCTGATCCGCGACGACGAGATCATCATCGTCAACAAGGTCCCGCTGCTGGGGGACATCCCGGTGATCGGGGACCTCTTGTTCAAGTCCAAGGACCGCAAGCCCAGCCATTCCGAGGTGCTGGTGATCATTACGCCCGAAGTGGTGAAGGATGCCGCCTAAAGGTTTGCGGCGGCAGGCTCTCTGAGGAAGACGATACGGGTTGGGGTTGGGCGGCCGGCCGCCCAACCCTCATGCCATCGCCGAACGGCGCACGGGGTCCCATGGATATCCGCCCGCCACAACAGAAACTGGCCACCGACATCATTCGCGAAGTCACCGGCATCTCCGAGGAGCACCTGCGCCAGGCCGCGGAGATCCAGAAGGAGACGCGCGAGCCGCTCGCCCAGACCCTGGTCAACATGGGCCTGATCAGCGAGCGGGACAAGGCCAAGTGCCTGGGCAAGCAGTGGGGGGTGCCCTACGTGGACCTCTCCGAGCGCCAGCCCGACAAGGAGGCCCTCAAACTCGTCCCCCGCCACCTGCTCCAGCGCTTCCACGCCGTCCCGATCGTCTCCAACGGCAAGCGGATCACCATGGCGATGGTGAACCCGCTGGACATCTTCGCCATTGACCAGCTGCGGCTGGTGGCGGGGCTGGAGATCGAGCCGGTCATCGCCACCGAGGACGACATCAACAACGCCCTGGGCCAGGGGCTGGCCACCACGGAGGAGATCGGCGAGGCGCTCAAGCAGGTCGCCGACGAGGTGGGGGGTCCGGGCGAGGGCGACTTGACCATCGAGCAGGCGCACCAGGAGGAAGAACTCAGCGTTGACCAGTTGAAGGAACTGCTGCAAGACGCCCCGGTGGTGCGGCTGGTGAACCTGATCATCCGCCAGGCCATCCGGGACAAGGCGAGCGACATCCACATCCAGCCCGAGGCGAACCGGGTGCGGGTGCGGGTGCGCATTGACGGCATCCTCCACGACAAGATGGTCACCCCCAAGGCGGTGCAGGCGGCGCTGGTCTCGCGCATCAAGGTGATGGCCGACATGGACATCGCCGAGAAGCGCCGGCCCCAGGACGGCCGGATCTCGCTGGCGCTGAGCGGCCGCGAGTACGACTTCCGCGTCTCCACCTATCCCAGCGTGCACGGCGAGAAAGTGGTGATGCGGGTCCTGGACAAGCGCGGGGTGCAGGTGAACCTCAACAAGTTGGGGATGCCCGCCTCGATGATGGACGACTTCGAGAACTTGATCAACCGCTCCTACGGGATCATCACCGTCACCGGCCCCACGGGGTCGGGCAAGTCCACCACGCTCTACGCGGTGCTCAATAAGATCAACTCGCCCGAGCGCAACACCATGACCATCGAGGATCCCGTGGAGTACCAACTCCCCGGGCTCACCCAGGGCCAGGTGAACACCAAGGCGGGGGTCACCTTCGCCACGGCGCTGCGCACCATGCTCCGCCAGGACCCCGACGTGATCCTGGTGGGGGAGATGCGCGACCACGAGACCGCGCTCATCGCGGTCGAGGCGGCGCTCACCGGGCACCTGGTCTTCTCCACCCTGCACACCAACGACGCGCCGAGCGCGGTGACCCGGCTGATCGAGATGGGGATCGAGCCCTTCCTGATCGCCTCGTCGCTGATCGGGGTGGTGGCACAACGGCTGGTGCGGGTGATCTGCCCCAAGTGCAAGGAGGCCTACACGCCGCCGGTGGACGCCTTCCGGCGGCTCAACCTGTCCATGGACCTGGACGCGGTGCAGTTCTACCGCGGCAAGGGCTGCGACAACTGCATGAACACCGGCTACAAGGGGCGGATCGGGACCTTCGAGCTGATGGTCATCAACGACTCGATCCGCGAACTCATTCTCAAGAAGGCGCCCGCGCACACCATCCGCCAGGAGTCGCTGGAGTCGGGGATGGTCACGCTCAAACAGGACGCGATGCAGAAGATCCTCGAGGGCATCACCACCATGGAAGAAGCCCTGCGGGTGATCTATGTTGAGTAACTCAGCCGGAGGGCTCTGATGCCGGCATTGATCGAGGAAGTGACGATTCTCGAATTGCTGGAACTCGCCGCCCAGCGCCGGGCCTCGGACCTGCACCTGGCGGCGGGGCTGCCGCCGCTGGTGCGCGTGGACGGGCGGCTGCTGGCGCTGGACTACGAGCCGCTCACCCCCAACGAGTGCCAGCGGATCGTGTACGACATCCTCACCGACCGCCAGATCGGGGTCTTCGAGGACACGCACGAACTGGACCTCTCCTACGGGGTCCCCAACCTGGGCCGCTACCGCGTCAACGTGTACATGCAGCGGAGCGCGGTGGGGGCGGCGCTGCGGCTCATCCCCAGCGAGATCCCCTCGCTGGAGGCCCTGGCCCTGCCGCGGATAGTGCACGAACTCGCCGAGGGCACGAGCGGCCTGGTGCTGGTCACCGGGCCCACCGGGTGCGGCAAGTCCACCACGCTGGCGAACATGCTGGATCACATCAACCGCACCCGCGAGTGCCACGTGATGACCATCGAGGACCCCATCGAGTACCTGCACCGCCACCGCAAGGCGATGATCAACCAGCGCGAACTGGGGAGCGACACCTACGCCTTCCCCGACGCCCTGCGCGCGGTGCTGCGCGAGGACCCCGACGTGGTGCTGGTGGGCGAGATGCGCGACCTGGAGACGATCAGCGCCGCGCTGACCATCGCCGAGACGGGGCACCTGGTGCTGGCCACGCTGCACACCCGCAACGCGCCCCAGGCGGTGGACCGGATCATTGACGTGTTCCCGCCCCACCAGCAGGAGCAGGTGCGGGTGCTGCTGGCCAACACCCTGGAGGCGGTGGTCGCCCAGCAACTGCTGCCGCGCTACGGCACCAAGGGGCGCATCCCCGCGCTGGAGTTGCTGGTGGTGAACGCGGCGATGCGCAACCTGATCCGCGAGTGCAAGACCTACCAGATCTATTCGCTCATGGACACCGGCGCCGAGCAGGGGATGCAGACCATGGACAAGGCGCTGGCGAACCTGGTGCGGCGCGGCCTGGTCTCGCGCGAGGAGGCGGCGCTGCGCGCCATTGACATGGATAACTTCAACCGCTGGCTGCGCGGGGTCTAGCCCGCCTTTGCCCAGGAGGAAGAACGCATGCCCACTTTTCGCTACAGCGCGATGGACGCCGGGGGCCGCAACGTGAGCGGCACCCTGGAGGCCGAGAGCCTCGACGTGGTCCGCTCGAAGCTGAGCGACCTCAAGTACCACATCGTGAGCATCCGCCAGTCCAAGGCGCGCCCCAACCCGCTGGACTGGCTGAACTCGCTGCAGCGCGTGAAACTGCGCGAGCTGGTGCTCTTCAGCCGCCAGTTCGCGACCATGATTGACGCCGGCCTGAGCGTGGTCAAGTGCCTGGACATCCTGCAGCAGCAGTGCAGGGACCCCAAACTCAAGGAGGTGATCGGCCAGACCAAGCACGACGTCGGCTCCGGCTCCAGCCTCACCGAGGCGCTGGCCAAGCACCCGCGGGTGTTCTCCGGGCTCTTCGTGAACATGATCCGCTCGGCCGAGGCGGGCGGGATCCTGGACCAGGTGCTGGACCGGCTGGCCGGCTTCCTGGAGAAGGAGCAGGAGGTGCGCAACAAGGTCAAGTCGGCGATGATGTACCCGTCGGTGGTGTTCATCTTCGCCCTCCTGATGCTCTGCGCGTTGATCTTCTTCGTGCTGCCCAAGTTCAAGGTGATCTTCGAGAGCATGGAACTCAAACTCCCCCTGGCCACGCGCATCATGCTCAACTTCTCCTCCTTCGCGGGCCACTTCTGGTACGTCCTGGTCGTGGCGTCGGTCGGGCTGATCATCGCTTACAAGGCCTTCGCCGCCACCGAGCGCGGCCGGTACCACATTGACGCCGCCAAGTTGAAGATCCCCATCATGGGCGACCTGCTGCTCAAGACCGCGATCTCGCGTTTCGCGCGCACCTTCGGCACGCTCATCTCCAGCGGCGTGCCGGTGCTGCGGGCCCTGGAGATCACCATGGAGACGGCGGGGAACCGGGTGGTGGCCGAGGCCGTCTCGCGCGCGCGCTCCAGCGTCAAGGAGGGCGAGAAGATCTCCACGCCGCTCTACGGGACCCGGATCTTCCCGGTGATGGTGGTGCAGATGATCGCCGTGGGCGAGGAGACGGGCCGCCTGGACCACATGCTGGTCAAGGTGTCCGATTTCTACGACGACGAGGTGGACGCCACCCTGAAGGGCCTCACCTCGCTGATCGAGCCCATCATGATCGTGGGCCTGGGCGGGATCGTGGGGCTGATCGCGGTGTCGGTGATCTCGCCCATCTACGCGCTGGTGGGGAGCATCAAGTAGGCGCCTGGGGCCGCGCTATCCCTCCCCGAGGGAGGACATCGCAGTCCGGGGAGGGAATCGGGAAGGGGCAGGAGCCAGGTGATGCCGCGTAAAGCGAACAGGTCCGGGCCGTCCCGAAACGGCGCCGCCGCGCCGGGCGAGCCGGGCGCCAGCACCGAGGATCTCTTCCGCCAGTACACCCGCACCCGGGAACTGGCGATGCGCGATCTGCTGATCGGCCGCCACACCCACCTGGTGCAGGCGGTGGCCCGCCGCTTCACCGGGATGGGCGAGTCCGCGGAGGACCTGGTGCAGGAGGGCACCATGGGCCTGATCAACGCCGTGGACCTGTTCGACGTGGACCGGGGGGTGAAGTTCACCACCTACGCCACCCACCTCATCGGGGGCCAGATCCAGCACTACCTGCGCGACAAGGGCAAACTCATCCGCCAGCCCGCCTGGATCCAGGAACTGAGCGGCAAGATCACCAAGACCACCGAGGCGCTCACCCAGAAACTCAAGCGCACGCCCACCCCCGCCGAGATCGCCCAGGCCTTGCAGATCAGCGAGGACACGGTGCGCGACAGCCTGCGCGCCCGGGAGCGCACCAAGGTCGCCTCGCTGGACGTGCAGCGCGAGGATGACTCCGAATCCCAGGGCCCCGGCGTGGACACCGAGAAGCTCGAGGGCGCCCACCTCACGCCGCTGCAGATGCAGGTCGAGGACCGCCTGCTGCTGGAGCAGGCCATCGCCAAACTGAAGGACCTGGAGCGGCGGGTCGTCCGCTACTTCTTCTATCACGATCTCAACCAGACCGAGATCGCCCGCAAACTGGACATCTCCGTCAACTACGCCTCCTACCTGCTGCGCGGGGCGCTCACCAAACTGCGCTCGGCCTTCGAGACCCAGGCGCAGGAATCGGAGGCGGCGATCGCCCCGGTCCCGCCCGCGCCGCGCGGCCGCGTCCCCATGGCGCCGGCCGCCCTTCAGGCCCCGGCCGATCTGCCCACCGGCCTGGCCTCGCTGGGCTATCTGCAGGAGCGCCTGCGCCAGGAGGTGCTGCGCTGCCAGCGCTACCCCCAGAACTTCGCGGTGATGCTGGTCCTGGCGGTTCCGGGCGACGGCGGCGAGCCCGTTTCCGATCCCGCCGTGCTCGCCCAGGTGGTGGTGGTGCTCCGCTCCGGCGTGCGGAGCGTGGACCTGCTGGCCCGCGTGGACCGGGCCACCCTGGCGCTGCTGCTGCCGCACACCGGGGGCGAGGCCAAGGTGCTGGGCAAGCGCCTGATCGAGCAGGTGCGCTCCTGCGGCCTGGCTTGCCAGGAGCGCGAGGTGGGGCTCGCCGTGGGCTACGCGATCTATCCCACCGATGGCCGCTGCGCCGAAGAGATGCTCGACAGCGCGCGCCGCGCCGCCGAGCAGGCGCGCGCCGGCGGCGGCTCGCGCATCTGCCGCGTCCCGCGGGGCGCCCGCCTGCGCCGGCCGATCGCGCGATCCTGACCGGCGCCGGGCGCCTGCCGCGCACGATCGTTCCCCGTCTTCCACCGAAACCCCAAGGCCCATCTCACACGGCGCCTGCCGATATGGAATAACCATTCAGAGGGACAGGCAGCCCGCCCGCCCGAGGGCAGATGAAAAGCGACCCTGCCGGGGCTGGCGGAAGGTTATCTGCAGGCCAAGTTACCCCCTGGAAGGAGGTGAATGGAACTCGATGATGAGCCGGATGATTAAGCGGAACAGCCGAGGCTTCACCCTGATTGAAATGCTGATCGTGATCGTGGTGATCGCGATCCTGGCATTGATCGTGATCCCTCGGCTCCTGGGTGCGGGCCGCAAGGCCAAGGAGTCGGCGCTGCGCGGCGACTTGCAGCAACTGCGCAACGCGATTCAGCAGTTTGAGGCGGACTGCGGCGACTTCCCGGCCGCCATTGCGGACCTGATGACGTCGCCGGCGGCAGGCTCCAACGGCGGTAACGGCATCGCGCTGGACGTGATCGCCTGGAAGGGCCCCTACCTGCGCACGCCGGACAACAACTTGCCCAAGGACCCGTTTACGAGCCTCGGGAACTGGACCTACACCGCGGCCAGCGGCGATGTCCATAGCGCTTCGACACTCACCGGGCTGGACGGCACCTCGTACAGCGCCTGGTAGTACGCCATCTCCATGCGTGCTTGTGGGGGATAGTGGAAAGCGATTTCTACTATCCCCCTTCGATGATTCCCGGCTAGGACCAGACCCATGGGGACCACGTCCCAACTCCAGCGCATCACCGTTAAACTCGCCAACGGCGACATCCTCGAGGGCCGCACCGCGGACTTCAACCCCACCTCGCCGTCCTTCCATCTCGAACACGAGGGCGGCCTGGTGACCCGCATCGAGATGGCGCGCGTGCAATTCATCCATTTCGGCGGCGACCCCGGCGGCCTGCGCGATCCCCGCCGCTGGTCCACGCCCACCGCCAGCGCCGATCGCATCATCGTCACCTTCAGCGACGGCGACGCGATCACCATCTACGGCACGGTGATGCGCTCGGGGCCGCGCGGCTCTCTGATCGCCCCCGCCGGCGCCGAGAATGATTCGGAGCGGATCTTCCTGCCGCCGTCCGCGCTCGCCAAGGTGCAGGTGGATCCCGCCGCAGGCGTCTCCGAGCCGGAGGCCATTGCGGCCTCCGCGCCGGCCCCACCGCAGCCCAGCGACGCCCGCTCCCCCAACCTGGCCGGCGTCGGCCGCGCCTTGAGCGTCGAGGACCGCAAGCGCATCGCCAACCAGCGGCTGGGTGAGGTGCTCCTGGCGGCCGGGCTGATCACCTCCGCGCAACTCACCGCAGCCCTGGAGGATCAGCAGCGCGATCGCAGCCGGAAACTGGGCGACATCCTGGTGGACCACAAGGCGGTGAGCCCCGACGCCCTCTCCTACGCCCTGGCGCTGCAGTTCGGGCTCCCCTATGTCAGCCTCGACGACATCCCCATAGATGCCACGGTGGTGAAGTACCTGCCCGAGGGGCTGGCGCGCAAGTACACCTTCTTCCCCTTGAAGGTCGAGAACCGCGTGCTCACGCTCGCCACCGCCGACCCCGTGGACGTGCGGGCCCTGGACAGCGTCCGCAACGCCACGGGGATGGTGATGCGCGAGGTGATCGCGCCGGCCGATGCCATCCGCCGCGCGATCGCCACCTACTACGGCGGGCGGCACGCGCTGCGCGAGATCGCGGGGCGGCTCACCATCGAGCGCGGCGAGGTGGCGCGGCCCGAGGACCTGCTCGATCTGGAACAACTGGGCAGCGAAACCGCCATGGTCACCTTCGTCTCGCGGATCATCCGCGAGGCCGTGACCTGGGGCGCCAGCGACATCCACATCCTGCCCCAGCACGACGGCGCGCGCGTGCTCTACCGCATGGACGGCGTGCTCCAGGAGCAGGTCAACATGGAGAAAGAGCAACTCGCCGCCGTGGTCTCCCGGATCAAGATCCTGGGCGAGATGGACATCACCGAGCACCGGCTGCCGCAGGACGGCCGCGCGCGGCTGCGCCTCGACGACCGCACCGTGGACCTGCGCATCAGCATCATCCCCACCGTGGTCGGGGAGAGCGTGGTCATCCGCGTGCTCGACAAGGGCGTCGCGCTCCGCAACCTCGACGGCCTGGGCTTCGACCCCCATGACCTGGCCGAGTACCGGCGCCTGATCCGGCGGCCCCAGGGGATGGTGCTGGTCACCGGGCCCACCGGCAGCGGGAAGACGACCACGCTTTACGCGACCCTGCAGGAGGTCCGGGCCGAGGTCCCGCGCCCCCACATCGTCACCGTCGAGGATCCCGTGGAATACGAGATCCCCGACGTCAACCAGATCCAGGTGAAGCCCAAGATCGGCTTCAACTTCGCCGCCGCCCTGCGCAACATCGTGCGCCACGACCCCGACGTGATCCTGGTGGGGGAGATCCGC
>Ga0315294_10008233_pt1 | contig 11465 bp, 12 predicted proteins | sample YL17G13_40_MG_FD_203626 | JGI IMG/M metagenome (GOLD analysis project Ga0315294, IMG submission 203626) | Sediment microbial communities from Yellowstone Lake, YNP, Wyoming, USA - YL17G13_40 | ecosystem: Environmental > Aquatic > Freshwater > Lake > Sediment | place: USA: Wyoming | collected... | reverse complement strand
CGGCCGTGGCCCCCCGGGACGAGGAGGAAGACGGCAGAGAGCCGCTGCTGCCGCCGCCGGACGACGCCTGCGAGCGCCGCTTCTCGAGGAGCAGCTGCCTCGACGGGACCGGGCTGACCCCGGCGGCGGCCAAGGGGGTAATCGCGCTGGGAGTGCTGGTCGTGCTGGTCGCGCTCGCGTTCGCGGGGGTTGCCTGGGACAGGAGGGCGAGGGCCGCAGGGTTTGGGGGCGGCGGCGGCGGGAGCGGAGCGGGAAGCGGGAAGTCGGGGAAGATGGCCGACCTCGCCGGCTCGCCGAGGGCGGCGGCGGCGGCGGCGGGACTGACGGCGATCCCCCTCCCTGCCTCTTCTTTTGCTCCTTCTGCTCCTGGGGCGGCGCTGGAGATCGGAGAGGCGTCCTCGTCTTCTTGCTCGGGCGCCGTCGTCGCGGGCGCTCACTCGTCTTCGGCTTCGGGGAAGATCAAGGCTGAGAGATGATATTTTCTTTTTCCTCTTTCTCTTCATTTTCTCTTTATTTACTTGTTGATAGAATCATTTTCGTTTTCTTTCCCGGTCTCGAGGGAGAGAGAGAAAGAGAGAGAGAGAGAGAGAGAAAACGGGGCGCGAAGTACTGCTTCTCTTCTCTCTCTCGTGTGCAAAATAAAATAAGAAGAAGAAGAAACAAAACAAGCGTTTGTTTTCCCTAGGCGGTCGTCGCCGCGGGCGCATTCGCGGACGCGAGCGGCACTGCCCCCTTCCTCTGCCGCGCCACCCTCACTGCCGCCGCCGCCGTCGCCGCCGCGGCCACGCCCATGCAGACCAGCGCCGCGACACGGATGCGGGCGTCGTCGCCGTGCGCGACCGCGATGGCGGCGAGGGCCCAGACGAGCGTCGCGGGCCAGGCGACGTCGGGCTTTTTTTTTTTTTTTTTCGATTTTGAGTGGGGTTTTTTGAGTTTTTTTCTCTTTTCCTCTCTTCCTTTCGGGTCTCCCACTTTTTCTCGAAAAAAAGAAGAGTTTTTTTTTCGAGCTCACCTTGACCAAGGCCACGTAGACGGCGAGCGCCGTGATCGCGGCACACAGCGCGACGCCGAGCCAGACGACGGACGCCGCGTCCCTGGCCACTCCCCGGGAGGCCGGGACGACGAGCATGGCGACGACCGAGGCCGCGGAGAGCCAGGCGGCGTTGAGCGACGCCGGCACGTTGAAGGCGGCAAAGGCCAGGGCAGCGAGGGCGTTCCTGGCGGGGAGCGGGCCCGAGGCTTTTCCGGCCGCGAAGAGCCTCACGACGCCCCAGGCCATGCAGCAAAAGGCCGCGACGATGAAGAGGAGGGCGAACCACATCCCGACGCGCGTGCCGGGGATGAAAGAGAACTGCCAGAGGTCTTGGAAGGCCCACTTTGGAGTTTTTTTTGGTAAGGGCATGCGAATAAGCGGGGGTGAGCTTCTTTCCTGTCTTTCTCTCCTTTCTTTCTTCCTTTCTCTCCTTCTTTCTTTCTTCCTTTCTCTCCTTCTTTCTCTCTTCCTTTCTCTCCTTCTTTCTTTCTTCCTTTCTCTCCTTCTTTCTCTCTTCCTTTCTCTCCTTCTTTCTCTTTCTGGAGCTCGCTCTCGCTCGCTCCAGACCAAAAAAAAGGGCCAGAAACCTCTCTTACCCCGCAGAACCACGGCAGCGCCACCGCGGCGACGTGCCTCCCCTTGGCGCCTCCGTCGAGGTCGTCCCTCCCGTATCCCCAGGGGATCGCCGCGTAGACGACGCCGACGGCCTGGAGGAAGAAGATGAGGCCCCAGATGGAGAACGCCCAGCCCGCCGGGGTGATCGGCGTCGAGAAGCGATCTGAGACGCGGCGGTTGGACGCGCCCGCGGCGACGTTGACGATCACCAGGACGACGAAGCCGGCCGCGAGTAACACGCGCTCGAGGACGAGGGGCCCCGAGAGCGAGAGCTTCCAGGTCCTGGAAGGCTTGTTCCCGTCGGTGGGGGGAGCGGCGGGGGTGGCCATTTTTGCGCTTGCTCTTGTTGTTTTTAACGAAAAGGAAGGGGAAGGGGAGAGGAAGTCGAGGCTGAAAGAGAAACGGCGACGGGGACAATGACGACGGCGCAAGCAAAACCGTACGAATGCGAGGAGAGAGGTCGACCTTTTCTCTGTTAGAGCGCGCGGAGAAACCCAAGGAGGGGAGCCCTCTCTTGTGTGCTGCGCGAGCGGGAGAGAGGGAGAGAGTGTCAAAGAGAGAGTGGGAAAAGGCGAGAGATGGGAAGCGTTTTCTTTCTTCTTCTCTTTCTTCGACGGGAGGAGTGGGAGAGAGTAGAAGATTTTTTTTTCTTTCTTTCATTTCTGCATTTTTTTCCCCTTTTGCATCAAGACCTTCCTCTCCAACTTTCACTTCTTCCCCGCGTACTTCTCCGCGTCCACCCCGACGGCCTCGGCCACGCTCGCGAACCCGTCCCGCTCCAGCAGCTCCGCGAGCCGCTTCTTGATCCTGGGAACCAGCGCCGGGCCCTCGAACGCGAGCGCCGTGTAAACCTCGACCAGTGTCGCCCCCGCCCGGATCTTTTCGTAGGCCGCGTCCCCCGAGTCGACCCCTCCGACGCCCACGATCGGTAGCCTCCCCTTGGTCAGCCGGTACATCCTCGCGACGGCCTTCGTGGAGGCTTCGCGGAGGGGCCCGCCGGACAGCCCTCCGGCCTCCGCCGCGAGCGCGGGGCCGCAGTCCGGAGCCTCGACGAGGGAGGGGGGCCTCGAGACGGTCGTGTTGCTGACGACGATGCCGTCGACTCCGGCCGCGAGCGCCGCGGCAGCGACGTCGGCCGCAGCGGCGTCATCCAGGTCCGGGTCGATCTTGACCAGGAGCGGGGGGGGAGAAGCGGCGGCGGAAGAGGCAGAAGAGGAAGAAGAGAAGATCCCACCGAGCCGCGTCCTCCCCCGCGCACCACCGGCGCCCCTTCCCGCCGCCGCAGCCCCGGCCCCGACGACCCCGGCCTCCTTGACCCCCGCGTCCCTAGCGGCCACCGCCGCTCTGAGCAGATCGGTCAGAGCTTTCTTGCCCTGCAGCGCCCTCAACCCCGGGGTGTTTGGCGAGGACACGTTGACCACCAAAAAGTCGGCGAGCGGCGCAAACCGCCGCGCGCCCTCCGCGTAATCCTGCGAAGCGTCCTCCTGCGCCTTGTTCTTCCCCAGGTTGATCCCGAGCCTCCCCGCGGCCGGAGGGTGGTGCGCCGAGAGCAGCGTCCCCTTCGCGGGGGGCGGGGAGGAGTCGATCGGGAAGCGCGCGCGGAACTCCGAGATCAGCTTCAGGGCGGGCTCGTGCCCCTTCGAGTTGAAGCCGTAGCGGTTGATGATGGCCGCCTGGGAGGGCACGCGGAACACGCGCGGCTTTGGGTTGCCGGGCTGAGGCAGCGGGGTGATGGACCCCACCTCGATGAACCCGAAGCCCAGGTTCAGCAGGGCCTCGGCGCCCTCGGCGTCCTTGTCAAAGCCCGCGGCGAGGCCCAGAGGGTTGCGGAACTCCCGCCCGAAGGCCGCCACCCGCAGCGCCGGCGGGTCCGGGCGCGACTCGCGGGGAAGCAGGCCGCGGCTCGCGGCCCAGACCGCGGCGACGTGCGCCCTCTCGCCGTCGAGCGATTTCCTGAGGAGTGCGGAAGCCGACGAGGCGGCGTCGAACTGGAGGTCGGTCCAAGAGTAGTCTGGGTCGCCGGCGAAGAGGGAGAGGGCGACCCCCGCGCCCGTGCCCGCGGCGAGGGCGCCGATGCGCTGTTTTTTTTTTGGAAGGTGGGAGAGGGGGAAAGCGCGGGGGCGGTGAGGTTCGAGAGAGGAGTCTGGAGGTTTTGGAGGGAGGTCGAGGTCGAAGAGAAAAACGATTCGATTGCCCCCCCCCCCGAAGCATTGAGATTGCGGCTCTCATTCGTTTCTCTCTCTCTGTCTCTCTTTCTTTCTTCTCTCTTCCGCGTGGCGGACAGAGACGAAGAAGTAACTCACCGCGACGCGCATGAACGCTCCCATCGAGCGGCTCCGAAAAGAGAGAGAGAGAGAGGGAGAGAGGCGATTGATGGGAAAGAGGGACGAAAAACTCGTTGTCGTCGACGTCGAAAAAATATGAAAATCACTTCGGACGTTTTTCCCCTTTTTTAATCGTGCTCTCTCTCTCAACGCGCCTCTCTCTCGCGCGCGCGGAGCTGCTGTTTCGATCTCCATCCTCCTTCCGGGGAGATAACGAGAATCTCTTTATCAAAGGCAAGCAGAGCACCGCGCGAATCAAAGTCAGAAGCAGAAAGCAGAGCGACATGTCGACGGCGAACGACGTCGCCGCCGCCGCTGATGATGCCGGCCAAGACGGCGGCGCTGCTCCTTCTCCTTCCCTCCCGCCTCCTCCTGCTCCTCCTCCTCCTCCCCCTCCCGACGACCTCCACGCCCTCGCCCGCGCCGGCGACGCCAGGGCCATCGCCCGCCTCCTCGCCTCGGGCTCCGCCGCCGCCGACCCGAACGCGCGCGACTTCCTAGCCCGCACGCCGCTCGCGCTTGCCGCCTGGGGCGGGCACGCCGCGGCCGTCGCCGCGCTGCTCGTCGGCGGCGCGTCGGCCCACCTCGCGGCCAAGGACGACGTCGCGCCGCTGCACTTCGCGGCGCAGCGCGGCGACGCCGAGTGCGCGCGCCTGCTCCTGGAAGAGGGGAACGCGGGAGTCAACAACAAGACCCGCAAGGGGATGACGGCGCTGCACTTTGCCGCCAGGCGCGGGGACGCCGCGACGGCGCGGGTGCTGCTCGCGGCGCGCGGCGCCGACGCCTCGATCCGCGACGCGTCCGGGAGGACCGCGGAGGAGCTCCTGCCCGCCGACGGGGGAGAGGCCAGGGAGGAGATACTCGGGATGATCGCCGCGCTTGCGGAGAAGAGGGAGCTGAGGGCCGCAGAGAAGGAGCGGAAACGCGAGGAGAAGCGCGGGGAGAGGAAGCGGCGACAGGAAGAAGAAGAAGAAGAGGGAGACGGAAGGGGAGCAGGAGGCGGCGGAGGAGAGGAAGGAGGGGGCGCCGGCGCTCAGCCCAAGGCCAAGGCCGCCAAGGTCTCCCTGGCGCACCTCGGGGACGACGGAGAGGACGGCGAGGAAGGAAATGGAGAAGGTGGAGGAGAAGAAGAGAGCGGAGAGGAAGAGGAAAAGTAATCACCTTGCTACACGCTTTTTGTACTGAAGAAAAAAACGAAAGAACGAAGGAGAAGAGTTCAGGAGGGGGGGGGAAGCACTTTCATCATTAAAAAAAAACACTTCACAGAGCCTCGATCGCCTGCGCCGGGTCCGCCGTCTCGAACATCGCCGTGATGAACTCGTCTATCCCGCTGCAGCGGCCGTCGGCGCCCATCGCGGCTTCCCCGAGCGCGTAAACCACCTGAGGCTGGCCCTGCCGGTCCCGCTCGTTGCGTTTCTCGACGAGCAGGCGGCAGCGGAGCGCGGCGGCGACGGCATCGGCCGGGTCGCCGATCCCGGGGACCCGCGGAGGGGGAGCAGCGGCCCTGCCGCTGCCGCCGCCGTTGCCGTTTGACGCGGCGGAAGCGGAAGCGGAAGCAGCAGCAGCAGCAGACGGAGCAGCGGGCGCGGGGAGGCCCAGGTCGGCCAGGACCGCCCAGAGGTCGGGCGCGGGCGTGCCCGCGCCGCCCCTGTCGAGCCGCACGAGCGCCGCGGCGACGAGCGCGACGGCCGCCGCGCTGCGGCGCGGGTCGGCGGGGTCCGCGCGGGCCCTCGATGCCGCGAGGAGCCTCGGCGGGAGCAGGGTGCGGAGCACGTAGGCTCGCGTGGTGCCTGATGAGGAGAAGCCTCCTCCCGCCGCGGACGCCGCCCCTCTGGCTGCTGCTGCTGCTGCCGCCGCCGCCGCTCCCCCCGAGCCGCTGCCGGCGGCGGCGGCGGACGTCGTCCTCGCCCTCCCGACCGCCGAGGCGGGAAGGAGGTCTATCTGGGCCATCTCTAGAGCGAGAGTCCTGGCGAAGCGGGCCTGGGCCTCCCTGATGACGGCGGCGACGCGCGGCCAGGAGGGGGCAGCCGCGGCCGCGGCGGCCGCGGCAGCTGCTGCGGCGGCGGCGGCCGAGGCGCGCCCCCCTCCGGCGGTGGCCATCGGCGGCATCGAGGCCCCGCGCACCGCCGCGCTGAGCTGGTCCGACTTGACGGGGATGCCCGCGTAGCGCCCCGAGCGGAAGAGCATGAGCCTCATGACGGCGCGGACCATGCGGTCCATCTCCTGTTGGAGAGAGAAATGCGCGCGCGAGAGAGAAGAAGAAGCCAGAGACGGAAGTCGAGGGTGAGAGAGACCTTGACGACGGAAAGAACGTCGAGAACGAAAAAGAAGGAGAATGAAAAAAGAACCTCTCCAAAAAAAACTCCTTCCTCCTCACCAGCGCCGAGGGCCTCTGGCGCGTCGGGATCCTGACGATCGCGAGGGCGGCCTCGGCGTTGTAGCGGTCGATCTATATAAAGTGGAAAGAGAGAGAAGGTTGAGAGAGAAGGCTGAGCAGCAGGTCGAGAAAAAAGAAAGAAGAAAAGAAGAGCAAAAAACAGCGACGACAGTCGATTTGTCTTTCTTCCTTACCTGCGCCGCGAGGTTCTCCAGGTCGTCGACATCGTCGCGGATGTCGGGAGCGCCGCCGCCGCCGTCGCCGCGAGACGGCGCCGCGCCTGTGATTTCAGAGGGGGTTCAAAGAAGGCCTTAGTGCAGGGCGTCGTCGAAAACGCGTTGAAACGAAAAAGATGCTTCGGACCCCTCTCGTCGCTGCGTTCCTCACCATCGTTCGCAGCTCCTCCCCTCCTCCCCTCCTCGACAGGCTGCCTCTTGACGCGGCGCGTCAAGGGCTCTTCTTCTCCCCCCGAGTCTGCTGCTGCCGCGCGGTGGCGCCTCGCGCGTGGCGGCGGCGGAGACGGAGGCGAGCGGATCACAGCCGGCCCTCGCACTCGCGTCGATCGGCGAGCCGAGGCGATTCCGTTCGCCGCCGGCGGCGGAGGAGGAGGAGGAGGAGGAGGGAGCGTCGCTGCTGCTGCTCTTGCTCCTGTTTCTGCTCCTGCTCCTGCTGGTGCTGGAGGAGGCGACGAGGCGAGGACCTCGACACTTCCGCTGCTGGCGGAGTGGAACCCGTCGGCGTCGGAGGAGATTTCGATAAGCGACATTTTTCTTCTTCTTCTTCTTCTCCAAGTCGAACAAGTTGCAAAGAAAAAAAAATTAAGGTCGCCCTTGACTCTCACACAAAAAAGAAAAAAAACTGCGAGCGAGAGCGCGAGAGCGAGGGCGAGAGATTGCGCGCGAGAGAGAGCTCCCACATTCTCCCTCACGGCTCTTCCCGCTGGCTTCGTCTCTCGTTGCCTTCGATCCATCTTTTCGCACGCAGAGAGCGAGGCGGCAGAGAGCACGTACCTCCGGGCTCGGAGGCGAAGCAGAGCGCTCCAGCATGGCGGCCCCGGAGCGGGCAAAGGCGACGCCGAGCGGCCCCGATCGGCCGACTGCGTCTCCCTCAGCGCCTCTATCGTCGGGCCCCGGCGACACCCAAGCCGCCTTCCTCCGCCGCGCCCGCCACCACCCAACGGCGAGGCGGCCGCCGCAGCGCCGGCCCCGGCGCCACTGGGACGACCCCGACGTCGTCTCCGCCGTGGCCGGGTCCCTCGCCGGGGCGGCGACCGCCGTCTTCGTCTGCCCGCTCGACGTCCTCAAGACGCGCCTGCAGGTCACCGCCGTCGCCGCGGGCCCCTCCCCCTCTGGCGCCGCCCGCAGCGGCAGGCGCCCCGGGATCGCCTCGAGCCTCCGCAGCATCTTCGCCGCCGAGGGGGTCGCGGGCCTCTATCGGGGCCTGACCCCGACGCTGGCCGCCCTGCTGCCTAACTGGGCCGTTTACTTCACGACCTACGACAGGCTGAAGGCGAGCATCGGCGACGCGGCCGCCGAGCGCGGCTGGGTGTCGGGCGAAGAGCGCGGCGGCGGGGGAGGGGGGGAGGGCCGGGGGCGGCGGGCTCGCTCCTCCTCCGGCTCCTTCGTCTTCCCTCTCCTCTTCTCCTGCCGCCGCTGCTGCTCCCGCTCCCCCTCGCCCGCCGCCGCTCGACCTCGACGCCGCCAGGAGGGCGGCGAGGCACCACCCCGCGGTGCACTGCCTCGCGGCGTGCGGCGCCGGCGGCGCGACGCTGCTGGTGACCAACCCGCTCTGGGTGGTCAAGACGCGCCTGCAGACGCAGCACCTGACCCTGGAGATCGGGGGGGCGAAATCAAAGGGCTCGGCCCCCTCCGCCAACGGGGCCAGCAACGGCGGCGGCGGCGGCAGGAGGGCGCTCTACAAGGGGACGGCCGACGCGCTCGTCCGGATCGCACGGGAGGAGGGCGCCGCGGGGCTGTGGGCGGGGGCTCTCCCTTCGCTGGTAGGCGTGGCGCACGTCGCGGTGCAGTTCCCGCTGTACGAAAAGTTCAAGGCGCTGCTGGCGGACGCGCGGCGGAAGCGGAGGGAGGAGTCGAGCGGCGGGGGAGGCAGCGCCGCCGCCGCCGCCGCCGCCTCGGACGAGGACGCAGACGCCCTGCCGGCCTCGGCCCTCGTCGTCGCCTCCGCGGCCTCGAAGGCCGTCGCCTCCTCGCTGACATACCCTCACGAAGTGGTGCGCTCGCACATGCACGTCGAGGGCTCGGGCAGCCCCGCCGCGCTCGCGGAGACCTGTCGCCGGCTCTTTTGCGACGGCGGCGGCGTCCGGGCCTTTTATCGCGGGTGCGGCACGAACCTCGTCAGGACGACGCCGGCGGCGGCGCTGACGTTCACGAGCTTCGAGCTGATCGCGAGGCAGCTGCGGGCGGCCGGAGCGAGGCAGCGGGCGAGGGAGAGGGAGGAGGAGGAAGGGGAAGGAGAGGGAGAAGCATTAGAGCAGCAAGGGGGGGCGGCTTCGTCGACGTCGCTCCGGCGGGCGTTTGAGTGATGAAATTGTACTTTATTGATCTCATGTCTTTCCAGCATTTATTTCTCAAGTGTCTTTGATTCATTTCTGATGAAAACGATGATATACAGGACACGAAGCGAAAGCAGCATTTCTGAATAGTGTAAAGTAAAAAAACGAAGGAAAACGAACCCCCCAAAAAGCATGCGTTTTTCACCTCCCCTCCTCCCTTCTCTCCCTCTCCTCCTTCTCTCTCTGCAGCCGGCTCATCCTCTCAAAGTGCATCCTGCGCAGGAGCTGGTTGGTGGCCTCGTACTCCTCGTCGAAGGCGGTGTCGGTCGTTGCTGTTGCTGCGGGAGGAGGAGGAGGCGGAGCTTCTGCTGCTGCCTCTGCTGCTGCTGCTGTTGCTTCCGCTTCGGCTTGCTGCTGCGGCTGGTGCCCTCTGCTCGTCCTCCTCCTCACCTCCGGCGCTCCCGCTTGCTGTTGTCCGTTCCCTTCCGGAAGGGCGCCCTGGGACTCGGAGGTGGCCAGGCGCTTGACGGCGCGGCAGAGGGAGTCCTCGGTGCCCGTTGTTGTGGCCGGGGGCTGCTGTCGAGTTTTTGAAAGATTTTTTTTGCTCGGGGTTGAGTTTTCTTTGGCTCGCAATCGATCCCTTCCTCTCTCTCTGACTCTCTCTTTTCTTACTCACCTCGTCGTCCACGCCGCGGCGCTTGCGGGGAGGCATTGCAGCGAACCACCTCAGTTCCTCGGTGTGGAAGCGAACACGAGAGAAACGGGAGCGGGGGAGGGCGCGACGAGTTGCGATCGAGACAGCGGCGGCCACAGAGGGCATCGCCGACGATGCTTTGTGTTTTCTTTTCCTCTGTCTTCTCGACCTCGACGCTCTTCCTTTGCCTTTTTAACATGTTGCTCTATCGCGTCTTTCGTTTCCTCACACGTTTTCCTCCATACTTCGTTTATTTTCGTTTTTTCTGGGGGGGCATATTTTTCTCTCCTGCAGCGTTTCGCAGTGCGTTTTTCCGGTTGTTGACGATGCTGTCGTCGTTTTATTGTCAAAAAAGAAGGAGAGCCCCAGAGGAGCGCTCCTCGTCATCTCTTCTCTCTCCTACTTCCCTCCGATCAGCCCCGTCGCCCTCCCCGACGCCACCACCTTCTCAAACAGCGTCTTCGCATTCATCACGTCGTAAAGCGCCAGCACGGCCGCGGAACCGGATTTCGTATAGTCGAAGTCGAAGGCGGCGCCCTGGTAGTTGGGCGTGCTCCAGGGGAACACCTGCCAGATCAGGGCGCCGGCGTATCCGAACGCGGCGGCGGCGGTGGTGTAGGCAGAGAGGAAGGCGTCGCGGTCGGGGACGTAGCCGTAGGGGGAGCCGAATTCCTTTTTTGTGTGTGTTTTTTTGGCCAAGAGAGAGGCGGGAGGGAGGGGAAGAGAGCTGAGTTTTTTCTCGACGCCTCCTCGTTCAAGGGGAAAAAAGGGTCCAGCCTCTTCTCTCTTTTCTCTCTCTCTTTCTTTCCCATCTCACCTCCAGCACGATGGGCTTGTTCGCCACCGCGGCCAGCGCCGCCCTGTCCGCCACAAAGTTCTGAAGCAGCCAGTGGTACTTGTCGGCCGCGAAGCCCCAGTTCGGAGCGTAGACGTGCAGCGTCATAAAGTCGACCTCGGGGAGCTTGATGTTGGCCGCGGCGTCGATCCCCTTGGTGCCGTCGTTGATCCACGCCCAGTCCCCGCCGAAGCCTTTGACGTCGGACCTCCACCCCTCGTCGCCCACGGAGACCAGGTGCCTCCCGCCGTCGACCTCCCTGATGAAGGAAGCCATCTCGCGCACCCACGCAGTCGTGACCGAGCCCGGAGGGATGCCCATCTTTTTGTCGTAATCGTTACTGAGCTGCGGCTCGTTCATCAGCTCCCAGGCCATGATGGCGGGCTCCTCCGAGTAGGAGAGGCCGTTCGCCCTGGGGTTTTTGCGCGTGACGATGTGGTAGATGTAGTCCTGGAAGGCGTCCTTGACCTGGTGGTTGAGGTTTCGAGAGGAGGGGAAAAGTGAACTTTCTCTTTCTTTTTTCGAGGCCGAGGTCGAGGCCAGAAAAAAAAAACTTTAAAAAACTTCCTCTTTCTCATTCGTCTCGCACCTTGGGGTCGGAGAAGAACAGCTCCTTGGGCTGCTTCGGGTTGCGCCCGTACACCTGGTCCACCCACCACTGGCACCCGCCCTGCTCGTCCCACCAGTTGGACAGCGGCAGGATGAGCCGGAGCCCGTTCTTGGCCGCCGCGGCCACGACGAGGTCGAGGCGCGAGAGGCCGTCGTCGGAGAAGGTGCCGAGTCTGGGCTGGAAAGGGCGGGACATCTTGGACGATTCGTAGCCGTCCTGGCCGTAGCCGTTGGCGAACGCGAAGACGCGCATAGCGCTGCGCGTGGGGATTTGGTGTTTTCGTTAGAAAAGAGAAAAAAGATGAGTTGAGCTTTTCTTCGCGCTCTCTTCCGTCTTCGCGAAAGGGGGAGAAAAGCGGGAAAAAGAAAACTCACCCGGCGCCACGGGAGGCGTGCTCCCTCATCGCCGTCTCGACCTGGTCGTCCCTCCACCAGTCTGTTTTTTTTGGATTCGATTGATTTATTC
>Ga0315294_10008232_pt1:0-10000 | contig 11465 bp, 10 predicted proteins | sample YL17G13_40_MG_FD_203626 | JGI IMG/M metagenome (GOLD analysis project Ga0315294, IMG submission 203626) | Sediment microbial communities from Yellowstone Lake, YNP, Wyoming, USA - YL17G13_40 | ecosystem: Environmental > Aquatic > Freshwater > Lake > Sediment | place: USA: Wyoming... | reverse complement strand
GGCGCGTCGTATCGGAAGATGCGTCGCAGCGTCTGGTACCCGGGTAACGCAGCAGAGACCAACGCGGCGTAGCCCGAGCATAGCGTAGGCCTGTAGCTCAGCTGGCTAGAGCACCGGTCTCCAAAACCGGGTGTCGGGGGTTCGAATCCCTCCAGGCCTGCCAGCCGAGGTGCCCGCGCGACACGCGGGTCGGATGTGGAACCAGGCGGCCGAAGCCGCGCATGAAGGAGACCTCCTCCGAGAGGGCGCACAGATGGCGTGGACCATGCAGGTCCGTGAGTTTGTCAAAGAAGTGAAGGTGGAGTCCACCAAGGTCAGCTGGCCGACCCGGCAGGAGCTGCGTGCCTCGACCACGGTCGTGATCATCGCGGTGCTCCTGATTTCGGTCTTCGTGGGGATCGTGGATTACGTCCTCCAGCTCGGGGTGAGGCTGCTGTTCCGTTAGGGCGCCGGTCCGGAGCGGTGCGCGCCATGTCCGCGGATCGAGGCGGGCGGGAGACGGCTCCCGGCAATCGGGAAGGCACATGAGCAAGAAGTGGTACGTGGTCCACACCTACTCGGGCCACGAGGACAAGGTGAGGGAGAACCTTCGCAAGGCCATCCAGGCTGCCGCGCTGGCCGAGCAATTCGGCGAGGTTCTGGTGGCGAAGGAGGAGTTCGTCGAGATGAAGGACGGGAAGCGCAAGACGTCCAAGCGCAAGACCTTCCCCTCCTACGTGATCATCGAGATGGACCTCAGCGACGAGACGCGCCACCTGGTGCAGAACGTCCCGGGAGTGACGGGTTTCATCGGGCCGAACAAGACGGCTGTCCCCCTCAAGGAGAACGAGGTTCGGCGCGTCCTCGGGCAGATGGAGCAGACCAAGTCGAGACCCGCGCCGAACGTGCAGTTCCGCGCGGGCGACCATGTGCGGGTCGGGGACGGCCCATTCAGCGGCTTCAATGGCGTGGTGGACGAGGTCAATAACGAGCGCGGCAAGATCAAGGTGATGGTGAGCATCTTCGGGCGCCAGACGCCCGTCGAGCTCGACTTCCTGCAGGTGCAGCCGGTCTAGCGTCGCGCGACCGGCGGGGGAGCGGACGGGCGGCGTTCGGGCCCGGGAGGAACGGAATGGCGAAAGCGATCCAGGCCGTGGTGAAGCTGCAGTGCAACGCCGGCAGCGCCACGCCTGCGCCGCCGGTCGGGCCGGCGCTCGGGCAGCACGGCATCAACATCATGGAGTTCTGCAAGCAGTTCAACTCCAAGACACAGCACCAGGCGGGACTCGTGATCCCGGTCGTGATCACGGTCTACAAGGACCGTTCCTTCACGTTCGAGATGAAGACGCCTCCGGCAGCCATCCTGCTCAAGCGGGCGGCCGGGCTGGCCAAGGGTTCCGGGGTTCCGAACCGGACCAAGGTCGGTAAGGTATCTCGCGTTCAGGTCCGCGAGATCGCCGAGCTCAAGGCGCCCGACCTGAATTCCGCGACCGTCGAGGCCGCCGAGCGGATGGTGTTGGGAACCGCCCGCAGCATGGGCATCGAGCTCGAAGACTGAGAGGGGATGAGACCGGATGGTGACGCTGACCAAGGATGAGGCTGAGCGGCTCCTCAAGGGCAAGACCCCGCGTGAGATCTACGAGATCGTTCGGGTCAGGGTGGCGGATGGCGAACATGCCATCAAGGATCTGAACGAGACGCTCGACTGGGTGGTGAAGGAAGGCTACGCCACCGAGGCCGAGTTGGACGCGGTCGAGGAGGAGTTCACCAGCTAGACCGCGGGGGCCCTGTCTGTGGTCCCGGGCGCGCCTGATGGCGCGGCCCTGGCGGTCAGGGGATGGTTCGGTCTGCGGGCGATCGTCGCGTCTCGGGACGCACGCCGGGGTCGGAGCTTTGAATGCGCGCCGGGCAACAAGCGCCCCGGCGCGGGACACGACGAACATCGTTGGAGCAGAACCGCGTGGGAGTGGCGGGGAGTCCGCCACGCCGGCACCACGGGAGGATTCATGAAACGACACGGCAGGCGTTATCGCGCCGCGGCGGACATCGTACGGCAGGCAGGGCAGATTCGGGACCTGGCCGAAGCCGTGCGGGTCGTCAAGCAGACCGCGCACGCGAAGTTCGACGAGACCATCGTGGTCTCATCCCACCTGGGTGTGGACCCCCGGCATTCGGATCAACTGGTCCGTGGGACGGTGGTCTTGCCGCACGGCACCGGCAGGAGTCTGCGGGTGCTGGTGCTGGCCAAGGGCGACAAGGCAAGGGAGGCCGAGGAGGCCGGTGCGGATTTCGTCGGCGCCGAGGACTACGTCCAGAAGATCCAGCAGGGCTGGCTGGACATCGACGCCATCGTCGCCACGCCGGACATGATGGGCGAGGTCGGCAAGCTCGGTCGCGTGCTCGGACCGCGCGGGCTGATGCCGAATCCCAAGAGCGGCACGGTGACGTTCGACGTCGCCAAGGCCGTGAAGGAGCTCAAGGCGGGCAAGATCGAGTTCCGCGTGGACAAGGGCTCCAACGTGCATGCTCCCGTGGGCAAGGCGTCGTTCGGCGAGGACCAGTTGCTCGAGAACACCCAGACCTTCCTGCGCGAGCTCATGCGGGTCCGGCCCGCCGCCGCGAAGGGTGCCTACATCAAGACACTCACCATCAGCGCCACGATGGGACCCGGCATCGTGCTGGACCTGGCGACCGTCACGGCCGACCTCGGGCACTAGGAGGACCGACCGATGCCGACTCCCCAGAAGGCCAAGATCCTCCGGGAAACGAGCACGCGGCTCGAAGGCGTGCGCGGTGTGTTCCTCGCCGATTTTAGCGGCATGGACGTCGAATCGCTCTCGCGGCTGCGCGCGAAGTGCCGCGAGCAGAAGGTGCAGTTCCGGGTCGTCAAGAACACGCTGCTGAAGCGCGCGTTCCACGAGCGCGGGATCACCGTGCTGGACCCGTACCTCGAGGGCCCCACGGGCGTGGTGTTCAGCCAGGTCAGCGAGGTGAGCCCGGCGAAGATCCTGACGGACTTCGCCAAGGACGAGGAGAAACCGCGGATCAAGGCGGCAGTGGTGGACGGCCGGCTGTACGAGTCGAAGGCGATCGCCGTGCTGGCCACGCTGCCCAGTCACGAGGTGATGCTGTCCCGGTTGCTGGGCACGATCATCGCCCCGATGACGACCTTCCTCTCCGCGATCGACGCCACACTGCGTCTGCCCTCGATCATGGCCGACGTGCTCGAACGCGAGAGAAGCAAGGCTTCCTGACAAACGACTCGCCGGGTACCCGCCGCAGGCGGGTGGGCCCGCGACCAGGTCTTCAAGACGAAACCCACGCAACCGCAGAAGGAGATCCGACCAATGTCCACCACCATCGACCAGGTGCTTGACCTGATTGCCAACATGTCCGTGATGGAGCTCTCCGAGCTGAAGAAGGCCTACGAGGAGAAGTTCGGCGTCACGGCAGCCGCTCCGATGATGATGGCGGCGATGTCCGGTGCGGGTGCCGCAGCCGTGGCCGAAGAGCAGACGGAGTTCGACGTGATCCTCACGAGCGCGGGCGAGAAGAAGATCCAGGTCATCAAGGTCGTACGCGAGTTGACCGGTCTTGGCCTGAAGGAGGCGAAGGATCTGGTAGACGGCGCTCCCAAGGCCGTGAAGGAGAGGATCGCGAAGGCCGAGGCGCAGGAGGTCAAGGCGAAGCTCGAGGAGCAGGGCGCGTCCGTCGAGATCAAGTAGCCACGGGCCGCTCTCTCCAGGAGTTGATCGCCAGCGTCGTGCCCGGCACCGGTCCGGCCGCGGCTGTACTGTTCGACGGTGCTCCACGTGGGTCCCGGCTCCGGGCTATCGGCGTCGCCAGCGACACGCTTCCCCATTGAGAAAGGCGGGAAGGCCTTGAAGACCGTACGTCGCAAAGAGCGGAAGAGCTTCTCGAAGATCGACCGCGAGTGGAATGTGCAGATTCCCAATCTGCTCGAGGTCCAACTCAAGAGCTTCCGGGACTTCCTCCAGCTGGATGTGGACCCCCTGCGGCGCCGCGATGAGGGGCTGCAGGAGGTGTTCGCGGGTGTGTTCCCCATCTCGGACCCGCGCGACCTCTACTCCCTCGAGTTCGTGGCCTACGACATCGGCGAGCCCAAGTACTCCATGGATGAGTGCGTGGAGCGCGACCTGTCCTACTCGGCGCCGCTGAAGGCGCGGATGCGCCTGCTCACGCGCGAGGAGGTGGACGGGGTCAGGCGCGACAAGGACGTGATTGAGCAGGAGGTCTATCTCGGCGAATTGCCGCTCATAACGGACAACGGCACCTTCATCATCAACGGTGCCGAGCGCGTGATCGTGTCGCAGCTCCACCGTTCGCCGGGGGTCTTCTTCGACGAGCTCACCCACCCGAACGGCAAGCTGCTCTTCACGGCGCGCATCATCCCGTACCGCGGTTCGTGGGTGGAGTTCAGCCTGGACGTGAACGACGTCATGCACGTCCACATCGACCGCAAGCGGAAGCTGCCGGTCACCGTGCTGCTGCGGGCGCTGGGCTTCGTGGGCGATCGCGAGATACTGGAGTTGTTCTATCAGCGCGAAGTGATCGAGGTGAAGGGCAAGAAGGGCGATGCCGCCCTGAACCGCATCTGCGCCCAGGACATCGTGGACGAGTCCACGGGCGAGATCCTCATCGAGGCCAACGACGAGATCACCCCGGAGAAACTCGAGGTCCTGCGCAAGGCCGGGCTCGAGACCCTCGAGGTGTTCATCATCCCGATGCAGGACGAGGCCGACGTCGTCCGCAACACGCTGCGCAAGGATCCGACGCACTCGCAGGAGGAGGCGCTCAACCGCATCTACAACCTGCTGCGCCCCGGCGAGCCGCCGCGCGCCGACTCGGCCCGCGAGATCCTCAACAAGCTCTTCTTCAATCCCAAGCGCTACGACCTGGCGCGGGTGGGGCGTTACAAGCTCAACCAGAAGTTGCCCCACGAGTACCTCCTGCCGGGCCGCGATGTGCGCAAGCGGCTGGGGCTGGGCCTGCCCGACCTCAACCACTCGACGCTCTGCCGCGAGGACTTCATCGTCATCGTCAAGTACCTGCTGTTGCTGCGCGTCGGCGGCGAGCTGGTCACCGACAGCGGACCCGAGCCGGCCATCACCGACGACATCGATCATCTCGGCAACCGCCGCGTCCGCTCGGTGGGCGAGTTGCTCGCCAACCAGTTCAACATCGGCCTGGCGCGCATGGCCCGCATCATCCGCGAGCGCATGTCGCTGCAGGACCAGGAACAGCTCACCCCGACCGATCTGGTCAACTCGCGCACCATCTCGGCGGTGATCCAGAGTTTCTTCGGCTCGTCGCAGTTGTCGCAGTTCATGGACCAGACCAACCCGCTGGCCGAGCTCACGAACAAGCGCCGTCTCTCGGCCCTTGGGCCCGGAGGTCTGACGCGCGACCGCGCGGGCTTCGAGGTCCGCGACGTCCACTACACCCACTACGGGCGCATGTGCCCGATCGAGACCCCGGAAGGTCCGAACATCGGCCTCATCTCCTCGCTCTCGACGTACGCGAAAGTGAACGAGTTCGGCTTCCTCGAGACGCCCTACTTTCGCGTGAAGGGCGGCGTGGTGGACCGCAAGAAGCCCGAGTTCCTGGCGGCCGACGTCGAGGACCGCTGCTTCATCGCGCCGGCGAACACGCCCTTCGACAGGAAGAGTGGCCAGTTGATCGACAAGTCGCTCACCGTGCGCTCGCGCGGCGAGTATCCGACGATCGACGACATGCGCGTCGATTACATGGACGTCTCTCCGATCCAGCTGGTGTCGCCGGCGGCCGCGCTCATCCCGTTCCTGGAGCACGACGATGCCAACCGCGCGCTGATGGGCTCCAACATGCAGCGCCAGGCGGTGCCGCTCCTCGTCACCGAGGCCCCGCTGGTGGGGACCGGGCTTGAGGACAAGGTGGCCGAGGACTCGGGCGCGCTGGTGCTCTCGCGCCGCTCGGGCGTGGTCGAGTTCGTCTCGGGCGAGATGATCGCCGTCCGCTACGAGCGCGACCCGGACGAGGTCCCGGTGGACTACAGCGAGCAGCCCAACCTGGACATCTACCGGCTGACCAAGTTCCGCCGCTCGAACCAGGACACCTGCCTGAACCAGCGGCCCACGGTGGTCGAGGGGCAGAAGGTGAAGAAGGGCCAGGTCATCGCCGACGGCCCGTCCACCCGCGAGGGCGAGTTGGCGCTGGGCCGCAACGTGCTGGTGGCCTTCATGCCCTGGGGCGGCTACAACTTCGAGGACGCCATTCTGGTGAGCGAGAAGCTCATCAAGGACGACATCTTCACCTCGATCCACATCGAGGAGTTCGAGCTCCAGGTGCGGGACACCAAGCGCGGCGTCGAAGAGATCACACGCGAGATCCCGAACGTCTCCGAGGAGGCGGTCAAGAACCTGGACGAGGAAGGCATCATCCGCATCGGCGCCCGCGTGCGGCAGGGCGACATCCTGGTGGGCAAGGTCACGCCCAAGGGCGAGCAGGAGCTCAGCCCCGAGGAGCGTCTGCTCAAGGCGATCTTCGGCGACAAGGCCGGCGACGTGCGCGATGCCTCGCTCAAGTCCCCGCCGGGGATGGACGGCATCGTCATCGACATCAAGGTGTTCTCGCGCCGCGAGAAGGACGAGAGCACGAAGCAGCAGGAGAAGAAGAAGACCGAGAAGCTGCGCCGCGAGTCCAAGAAGGAGCGCGAGCGCATCGCCGACGTGCGCCTCGCCAGCGTCTCCGAGATCCTGGCGGACCAGACGGTCAACGTGCTGCGCAGCGCCGGCACGGGCGAGGCCATCGCCCGCAAGGGCCGCAAGTACTCCGCCGACTTCCTCGAGGAGCTGGACTACGACGACCTCGCCTGGGGCACCCCGGTGACCGAGGACGAGCGCGTCAATGAGCGCTTCTGGGCGGCGATGGAGGGCGCGCAGAACGCCTTCACGCGCTGCGAGCGCGAGCTGGAGAAGGAGATCGAGAAGGTCACGCGCGGCGACGAGCTGCCTCCTGGCGTCGTGAAGCTGGTCAAGGTGTACGTCGCCAAGAAGCGGAAGCTGTCGGTGGGCGACAAGATGGCCGGTCGCCACGGCAACAAGGGCGTCGTGGCGAAGATCCTTGACGAGGAGGACATCCCGTACCTGCCGGACGGCACCCCGGTCGAACTGGTGCTGAACCCGCTGGGCGTGCCCTCGCGAATGAACATCGGCCAGGTGCTGGAGACGCACCTGGGCTGGGCCGCACACGCGCTCGGCTACACGGTGGCGACGCCGGTCTTCGCCGGTGCGACGGTGGACGAGATCAAGGCCGAGTTGCGCGAAGCGGGGCTGCCGGAGGATGGCAAGAGCATCCTCCGTGACGGTCGCACGGGCGACGCCTTCGACAACCGCGTGACCGTGGGTTTCATCTACATGCTCAAGCTGTCCCACCTGGTGGATGACAAGATCCACGCCCGCTCCACGGGTCCATACTCACTCGTGACGCAGCAGCCGCTGGGCGGCAAGGCCCAGTTCGGCGGCCAGCGCTTCGGCGAGATGGAGGTGTGGGCGCTCGAGGCGTACGGCGCCGCCTACACGCTGCAGGAACTGCTCACCGTCAAGAGCGACGACGTGGCCGGCCGCTCGCGCATCTACGAAGCCATCGTCAAGGGCGAGAATCCCCCTGAGCCGGGCGTGCCCGAGTCGTTCAATGTGCTCGTCAAAGAGCTCCAGAGCCTGTGCCTGGAGATGCAGTTCGAGGAAGTCTGAGCCGGTCCTGACAGCAGCCGGTCCCGGTCCGCGGCGCGGAGTGACCGCAACGCCGACCGGGACCGTTCGAGGAGAGTGGAATGAGCCTGGAAACGGAACTGCAGTCGCCGCTCAACCTGGCCGGAGGCAGTCTGGGGTTGACCCGCATCGACGAGCGCGTGGAGCGCCGCCGCCCGGCGTTCAACTCGATGCGGATCCGCCTCGCGTCTCCCGACGTCATCCGGAGCTGGTCACACGGTGAGGTGACCAAGCCCGAGACCATCAACTACCGTTCCTTCAAGCCGGAGAAGGACGGGCTCTTCTGCGAGAAGATCTTCGGGCCGGTCAAGGACTGGGAGTGCAACTGCGGCAAGTACAAGCGCATCCGCTACCGCGGCGTGATCTGCGACCGTTGCGGGGTGGAGGTCACCCAGTCCAAGGTGCGGCGCGAAAGGCTGGGGCACGTCGAATTGGCCGTGCCGGTGTCGCACATCTGGTTCTTCAAGGGCGTGCCCTCGCGCATCGGCCACCTGCTCAACATGAGCATCCGTGACCTCGAGCGCATCCTTTACTACGAGTCGTTCGTCGTCATCGAGCCGGGGTCCAGCGGCTTCAAGAAGCGCGAGATCATCAGCGAGGACCAGTACAACGAGGTGATGGACGAGCAGCCCGACTCGGGCCTCAAGTCCAAGATGGGCGCCGAGGCCATCCGCGACCTGCTCACCGAACTGGATCTCGAGGAACTCTCCACCGAGTTGCGCGCGCAGGCCAAGATGGAGACGTCGGTGCAGCGCAAGAAGGATCTGCTCAAGCGCCTGCGCATCGTCGAGGCCTTCCGCCACAGCGGCAACCGCCCCGAGTGGATGATCCTCGACTGCGTCCCGGTGCTGCCACCCGACCTGCGGCCGCTGGTGCCGCTCGAGGGCGGACGCTTCGCCACCTCCGACCTGAACGACCTCTACCGGCGCGTCATCAACCGCAACAACCGCCTCAAGAAGCTCATGGACATCAAGGCGCCCGAGGTCATCCTGCGCAACGAGAAGCGCATGCTGCAGGAGGCCGTGGACGCGCTGTTCGACAACGGACGGCGCAGCCGCGCCGTCCGCGGGCAGGGCAACCGGCCCCTGAAGTCGCTCTCCGACATGCTCAAGGGCAAGCAGGGCCGGTTCCGCCAGAACCTGCTCGGCAAGCGCGTGGACTACTCGGGCCGATCGGTGATCGTCGTGGGCCCGGAGCTCAAGCTCAACCAGTGCGGCCTGCCCAAGAACATGGCCCTTGAACTGTTCAAGCCGTTCATCATCCGCAAGCTCGAGGACCGCGGCCTGGTGCAGACCGTGAAGAGCGCGAAGCGGCTGGTCGAGCGCGAGAAGCCCGAGGTGTGGGACATCCTGGGCGAGATCATCGAGAACCACCCGGTGCTGTTGAACCGCGCCCCGACCCTGCACCGCCTCGGCATCCAGGGCTTCGAGCCGGTGCTGGTCGAGGGCAAGGCCATCCGTATCCACCCGCTGGTCTGCCAGGCCTTCAACGCCGACTTCGACGGCGATCAGATGGCGGTCCACGTCCCGCTCTCGTTCGAGGCGCAGATCGAAACCAGCCTGCTGATGCTGTCGACGAATAACATCCTGTCGCCGGCGAACGGGCGGCCGCTCGCCACGCCGAACCAGGACATCGTGCTGGGCTGCCACTACCTGACCAAGGTGCGTGCCGAGGAGCTCAACCCGCGCGCGGCCAAGGCCGGCCTCGCGCCGGGCGACCCGCGCCGGCTGCGGATGTTCAACGGTCCGGACGAGGTGCGTGCGGCCCATGACAACGGCGAAGTGCCGCTCCACGGGCTGGTCGCGCTGCGCGCCAGCAGCTTGGCGCTGGCCAAGCCGGTCGACGGGGCCTGCGTCGTCACGACGCCGGGACGCGTGCTGTTCAACGAAGTCGTGCCGCAGCAGCTCGGTTTCATCAACGACACGATGGACAAGAAGCGGCTCGAGAACCTGGTCGGCGACAGCTACCGCCGGTTGGGCTCCGAGGTGACCTCGGACCTGCTCGACGCGCTCAAGGACCTGGGCTTCCGGTTCGCCACGCAGGCGGGATTCACGGTGGGCATCGACGACGTGCGCATCCCGCCCGAGAAGGACGAGATCATCGCCCGCACCCGCAAGGAAGTGGGCCAGATCAACAGCAACTATCGCAACGGCGTGATCACCGAGAGCGAGCGCTACAACAAGGTGATCAACACCTGGACGCTCACCACGACCGAGGTGGAGCAGGTCACCTTCGAGGGCCTGTCGAGCGAC
>Ga0315294_10008230_pt1 | contig 11465 bp, 13 predicted proteins | sample YL17G13_40_MG_FD_203626 | JGI IMG/M metagenome (GOLD analysis project Ga0315294, IMG submission 203626) | Sediment microbial communities from Yellowstone Lake, YNP, Wyoming, USA - YL17G13_40 | ecosystem: Environmental > Aquatic > Freshwater > Lake > Sediment | place: USA: Wyoming | collected... | reverse complement strand
CCCGCAATGCCCAGGCGCGTAGCCATCGTTTACAACGAACCGCAGCCGTCCGGCTATGACGACACGCATGAAGAAAAGGCGGTTTTAGGAGTCCTCGAAGCTGTAACGGCGGTACATGAAGCCGCGCGCGAGCTCGGTTATGAAGCCACACTATTGCCTCTGGTACCGCCGTTCGAGGAAGCCAGACGGAAACTTGCGGCGCTCAATGTCGATGTTGTTTTTAACCTTTTCGAGGGGTTCTGCGGCGAGCCTGAAACGGAAGCGCTGGTGCCGGAAACGCTTACCGAGCTCGGTATTCCCTTTACCGGCTGCCAGGCGCCGGTCATCAGACTTGCCCTGGATAAAGCCAGAGTAAAGGCGTTTCTTAAAGAGAACGGTATCCCCACGCCGGACTTCCAGCTTATCAGTCCCCAGACGCTCGATACTTTCCGGTTGGGTTATCCCTGCATCGTCAAACCTCGCGGAGAGGATGCCAGCCACGGTATTTCCGCGGACAGCCTGGTCACGGACTTCTTGTCACTGGAGAGACAGGTGAAGACAATCACCAACACTTACCACAGCGGCTCTCTGGTCGAGCAGTTTATCGGCGGACGCGAGTTTAACGCCACCGTGATGGGTAATACCCGGTGCGTGGTGCTGCCGGTATCGGAAATCGTCTATTCTTTGGCGCCGGACGTGCCCCGGATTTTAACTTTCGCCGCCAAGTGGGAACCGGACAGCGTATACTTCAAGGGCACGAAAGTGATTTGTCCGGCAGAAGTCACGGCTCAAGAACTACAATATATCGCTGATACGGCGCGGAAAGCTTTTAAGCTGGTGGTCGGCAGCGGATACGCCCGGATGGACATGCGGATGGATGAAGCCGGTAAGCTTAATATTATTGAAATTAACCCGAACCCGGATATTTCTCCTGACACCGGCGCTGCCCGCCAGTCCGCGGCGGCCGGCATGAAATACGCGGAATTCATCGAGAAAATTATTAACCTGGCGCTGGAAAAGGAAAAACATGGCCGTAAAAATCCGCCCCATGTCCGCCGCCGACAAGCGGGCGTTGATGCCAATACTGAAAAATACGCCCGAATTTAAGCCGTTCGAGGTGGCGGTGGCCGAGGAGCTCATCGACTATTACCTGGCCGATGGCGTAAAGTCAGGCTATAACATCCTGATAGCCGAGGATGACGGGCAGATGGCGGGGTACGTCTGCTACGGCGAGACGCCCTGCACCGTGGGCACCTGGGACATTTACTGGATAGCCGTTTCCCGCGAAAAGAGGGGGAGGGGTATAGGGAAAATGCTTTCCGAGGCGGCGGAAACGGCGATAAAGAAAACCCGGGGCAGGCTGGCATTTATCGAAACATCATCGACACCGCTGTACGAGAATACCCGGAAATTTTATCTCGGCCGCGGCTATGAAATAGTCGCCCGAATTCCTGATTTCTATATGCCCGGGGATGATAAGCTTATCCTGCAAAAAAGGTTATAATGAGGCAGGTAAGGGTATTACCCCGTGGAAGGGGTAATACAATGTGGAGGGATATCTGCACAACTTCGTAATGACCTTCGTGCCGCTTTTCATCGTTATCGATGCCTTCGGCAACGTACCTTTCGTGGTAACGATGGGCGAAGGCATGGCCAGGCGCGAGCAGCGCAAAATGGTCAATTACGCCGTATTGACCGCCACCGTGGTAGGGCTGCTATTCCTCTTCTTCGGGCAGTTCATCCTGAAAGTACTCAATATCTCCGTGGGTTCGTTCGCCATCGCCGGCGGGATTATCCTGCTGGTGCTTTCCATCAGATATATGTCCACGGGCCACATGGTCAGCTCCAGTAAAAAGGAGATGACGGCCGTCGTGCCCATAGGGACGCCGCTGACAGTAGGCCCGGCGACCATAACCACCCTGCTGCTCCTGGCGCTCCAGTACCCGCTTTACATGGTGCTGATATCCTTCGCCGTTAACATGATTATCACCTGGGTAATCTTCTTTTTAAGCCAGAAGATAGCGGGGTTCATGGGGCAGGGAGGACTAACGGCGGTTTCAAGAGTATTCAGCCTGCTGCTGGCCGCCATCGCGGTCAGTATGGTGATACACGGGCTCGATTTGACCGGTATAATTAAACTGAGCAGTTGATGGCTTTCCATAAATCGTGTAATTTACATCCGGCAGGCTTCAGTCTCAAATGATTTCACTAATTACCCTCGGTATCGTCTTTGTCCTTATCGCCGTGCGGCAGGTCGGCAACATCAATTTCCTGGAGTTCGTTAAAATCGGCGTGCCGCTGACGGTTATAAACGCGGCGGTCTACTGGCTGTTCCTGATGATATTATAGGTACTATTTGCATTTAGTTTTTAAGTTTATACCTCACGTTATACCTCACCCCTAAACCCCTCTCCAGACTATTTTATCGGGTAACCCAGAGGATTTTTGGCTGGAGAGGGGAGACTAATAGAGAGCCCCGATTCCATCGGGACTCTCTGAATTCACACCCCCTCTCAAACGTGTAAAAAAACGGGCAATTTAATTCACCGTGTTTGAGAGGGGTTCACCCTGAAGGCTCTCCCTGAAGGGGACCAAGGGGGAGAGTATCTTGGACCAACCAAATGCAAACAGAACTATATTATAACGAAGGCGGCTGGATGGAATGTTACGGCTTTCACATCGTGAATTACCGGCCGGCAAACGAAGATGCGGCGGGGGAGCGTTCATAACGTATGTCTATTGCCGCTTTTCAGCGGCGCGGCATCTAATTCAGAGTGTTCTTTCGCCGTCAGCTTTTTCAGGCCGGGGTTATTTTATTCTTCAGCCATTTGACCCTATCGGCGATAGCTTTGGCTGCCTCAACCTGGGTGGCGGATTTCAGCAGGTCCCGGGATAGCTTCTCGTCGCCAATGACATCCTTGACCCAGTTACTGAAGTCGGTCTTTTCTTGACTGGAGTGATAGTGGAAGACTTCATCCGTCATCTGCTCGAGGGCGTCCTTCAACTCGTCAAGGTTCTTCAGGTATCTGCCGTCGTGGCACCAGAATCGTTTATCCTCCGGTACATCACCCAGCATGGTTTGGGCAACCAGACTTGTCATCTTGACCATTTTTACCACCTCCTGAGCCAGTCTCACCAGTCTCGGAAATAAATTGACTTTAATAATATTCTCGCACCTTTTTATCCGTCCTACAAGTACCTTGATACTAAAGTCAGGGGTAACGGGGTAATAATGATTGTATACGCACCGGGCGATAGTGTCAATACCTTTCCGGTAGTACTTTAGATATTGAGAAAAAAAGGTTAACAAATAGTCTCCGAGAAAGGAAAAATCCGGGTTTGAAGGGATTGGTAGCGCATACGGGATTCGAACCCGTGATCTCGTCCTTGAGAGGGACGCGTCCTAGGCCGCTAGACGAATGCGCCATGAGGTATTTGTGGCTGGCGAGCCAGGATTCGAACCTGGGCTAAAGGATCCAAAGTCCTCTGTGCTACCACTACACAACTCGCCAAGGACACTCGTAAGATTATAGCATTTAGCTGTGCCTGTGGCAACGCTATCCGCTGGGAACAGCCTCTTTTTCGTGCGTGGAATAGCGAAAAAAGCGCCCCGCAACCATTAAGAAAAACGATGAAAATCGCGAGGCGTTTTTTGTTTATTGTACGCCGTGGCTGCTAAGGTTTACTTTTTCTTAGGTGAGGGGGGCTCTTTGCCGTACATGGCTTCAATCTGGGCTTTCCACTTGCGGGCCCTGTCCGCCATGAAACGGCGTGACGGTTGGATTTCGGTGCTGACGAGCATGGAATTGATATTCATCCAGGGGACGAAAAGGCTCTCCGTGTAGCCGCCCACCATATCGAGTTTATCATCCCAGTGTACCAGGTTGATTAATATACCGTAATCATCCATAGCTTCCACGATACCGATATAGCAGTCCTCCGGGGCAGTTTCCGGCAAAAGATGCACCGCCACACAATAGCCGGGTTGCACCGCATGTATTTTAGCCATGTTATCCCTCCATTCGCCTGAAGCGTAATCCATATTTAATAATTATTTGCCTGTCTTGTCAATAGCGCCGGGTAACAAGTTGAGTTTTTTATTAGGTTTATAAAGTATGCCTCACCCCTGTCCCCTCTCCAGCCCGTTTTAGCGGTTAAACTGGAGGATTCTTTGGCTGGAGAGGGGAGATTAATTGAGAGGGGGGTGCAACCCCCTCTCGCTACGCACTCCCGCTATAAAAAAACAGGGGAGTGACCGAGAGGGGCGCTAGCCCCTCTCCCGAATTCCTCCCCCTCTCTAACATATTAAAAAACGGGCAATTCAATCAAACATGTTTGAGAGGGGGAACAAGGGGGAGAGTTTAAGTGGGTGCGCATCTTGTCCCAACCAAATGTACACAGAACCAGAACAAACCGCGGTAGATGCTTATCATTATGTTATCTAAATATTTCTTTATAAATTCTTAAGTTAATGTTTATCCAACGTTTATAGTCTTTATGATGCTTTTTATAGCGGGTTGGTAAGCTTATTGAGGATAACCAAAGCGACAAAGAAAACAACGGCCGTACCAAAAGAGCAGGGAAGCTAAAGAAAAAGGAGAAAAATGCAGAACTTCGTACTAACTGGAAAAGCAAAAACGGTTTTCCGCCTCATCGAATTGAAAGCGAAACGGGAAGAGCTTGCCAAGCGCGACAAGAAACAGGAACCTAAGAATAAGAAATAATATATATACGGTTAATCAAACGGCTGTTTCCTAAATTTGGACTTAAGTTCCTCGGCTGCCTGCAGCTTTTCAAATTCTTCCTGACTAAGCGGTTCACAATATATCAAAACATTATTCAATATCTTCATCTTAAACAACTCATGGCATTTCCAGCACCGGCGCGGACCCTCGTAACTATTGTTGACGAAAGAAAATTTACTTTCAGCTCCGCACTTAGGGCAATTCATGCTAAACATATCTTTCTAAATCCTTTCCGTCCGGCACTGTCCGCTACCCAATTACCGGTGTTATTGAGCCTGATTATACCATTTTAAGCTAACCGCAGCAATTTTCCACAAATGAAGTAAATCACGGGTTCAAGGCATGGGGAAAGAACAGGCTGGTGCCGAAGGTCGGAGTCGAACCGACACGAGAGTTGCCCCTCAACAGTTTTTGAGACTGCCGCGTCTGCCATTCCGCCACTTCGGCGCAGCTATACTATTGTAGGTGAAAAATATGTGGAGCGCAAGGGTGTTCCCATTTACATAAGAAGCTATTATTGCTAAAATGATTTCAAGGCGACTGAAGGTTCGGCTTTTTATTTTGGGCACGACACACGCGAACGGAGAGCAGGCATGGCAGAGAAGTATGACCCGAAGACAATAGAGAAGAAGTGGCAGCAAAAGTGGGCCGACGATAAACTTTACGAGGTCAAGGATGTTGACCCGCGGCCCAAGTGGTACGCGCTTACGATGTTCCCCTATACCTCCGGCGACCTTCACATCGGCCACTGGTACGCCATGGCGCCGTCCGACGTTCATGCCCGCTACAAACGGATGCGCGGCTACAACGTGCTGCACCCGATGGGCTTTGACGCTTTCGGGCTGCCGGCAGAGAACGCCGCCATCCAACGGGGCATCCACCCCTTTAAATGGACGATGCAGAACATCGATAACATGCGGCGGCAGCTAAAGAGCATCGGCGCGATATACGATTGGAGTCGGGAAGTAATCACCTGCCTGCCGGAATACTATACATGGACGCAGTGGTTTTTCCTCAAGCTGTACGAAAAAGACCTGGCGTACCGCGGCACGGCGCCGGTCAACTGGTGCCCCCAATGCCAGGTAGTGCTCGCCAATGAACAGGTCGTCGATGGAAAGTGCTGGCGATGCGACACTGAAGTCGTCAAACGCGACCTGGAGCAGTGGCTTTTACGCATCACCAGGTACGCCGATGAGCTATTGAAGTTCGACGGCATCGACTGGCCGGAGCGCATACAAATTATGCAGCGCAACTGGATTGGTAAGAGCCAGGGCACCGAGATTTCCTTCAGCCTGGACCATCCGGGCGTAAAAGAGAAAGAGATAAAGGTATTTACCACCCGACCGGATACCGTCTTCGGGGTTACCTTTATGGTGCTGGCGCCGGAACACCCGCTGGTAGCCAAACTGACCGCGCCGGAGAGAAAAGCCGAGGTTGAAGCTTATATCGCCAAGTCGCGTCGGCAGAGCGAAATCGAACGCCTGTCCGCCGAAAAAGAGAAAGACGGCGTTTTCACCGGGGCTTACTGCGTCAACCGTCTCAACAGGATGAAGGTGCCCATCTGGATTGCCGACTACGTATTGCTAAGCTACGGAACGGGCGCTGTCATGGCGGTGCCGGCCCACGACGAACGTGACTTCGCCTTCGCGAAAAAGTACAATCTACCGATACCCGTAGTCATCGCTCCCCCGAACTGGAACGGCGGCGAGCTCAAGGCCGCCTATATCGAGCCGGGCAAGATGGTGAATTCCGGGAAGTTTAACGGGCTGAACAGCGAGAAAGGAATCGAGGCGGTCTCCGAATATCTGGAGGAAAAGGGGTGGGGCAAACGCGCCATAAGCTACAAACTGCGGGACTGGCTGATATCGCGGCAGCGCTACTGGGGCGCACCGATACCGATAGTACACTGCCAGAAATGCGGCATCGTGCCGGTGCCGGAAAAAGACCTGCCCGTTTTGCTGCCGGAGGACGCCGAGTTTAAGCTTACCGGCGAATCGCCGCTGAAATACAACGAGAAATTCGTGAATACCACCTGCCCGAAGTGTAAATCGCCGGCCAAACGCGAGACGGACACCATCGACGGTTTCCTGTGTTCCTGCTGGTACATGTTACGTTACATCAGCCCGCACAATAAGGATGCCGCCTTCGATAGAGATAGGGTGAAGCACTGGCTACCGGTGGACTTTTATACCGGCGGCGCCGAGCACGCCGTGATGCATCTGCTTTATACCCGTTTCTTCACCAAAGCCATCAGGGACATGGGGATTATCGATTTCGGCGAGCCGTTTACGAGGCTTTTCAACCAGGGGATTATCATTTCCGGACACCAGAAAATGAGCAAGTCCAAAGGCAACGTGGTCAACCCCGATGCCTATGTCGCCGAACTGGGGGTGGACACGGTCCGCGCCTACATGATGTTCATCGCTCCCTGGGAGCAGGGCGGCGAGTGGGACGACAGCGGCATCAGCGGCATCAGCCGGTGGCTGAACCGGGTGTGGAACCTGGTGGCGGAGGAATTTCAGCCTTCCGGTGGCGACGGGCAGGGCGATAACGAACTGGCGCGCCTGACACACCAGACAATCAAGAAAGTGACCGAGGACATCGAGAAGATACGCCTGAACACCATGTTGGCGGCGCTGATGGAGTTAACCAACTATCTGGGCAAGGTAAAAGAGACCGGCAACGTTACCGCCGCGGCGTGGAAGTCTTCAGTAAAGTCGCTGCTGCTGCTCCTGGCGCCGACAGCGCCACATTTGACCGAGGAACTCTGGCAGAGGGTCGGCAACAAATACAGCATTCACAATCAGAGCTGGCCGCAGTGGGACCAAGCGCTGGTGACCAGCGACGAATTCACCCTGGTGGTGCAGGTGAACGGCAAAGTGCGCGATAGACTAACAGCGCCGGTATCAGTTACGGAAGAAGAAGCCAAAAGGCTCGCCATGGGGCTGGAGAAGGTGAAGCCCTTCGTGGCGGGGAAACAGGTGGTAAAAGTCATTTACGTTCCCGGGAAACTGGTCAATATCGTGGTGAGGTAGAGAGATGAAAATAGCATTTATCGGCGGCGGCAACATGGGCGAGGCGATACTGGGGGCTCTCCTGGAGAAAAAGCTATGTAAACCTGCTGATATCAATGTCAGCGATATCAGCGAGCCGCGCCGCCAGTACCTGAAAAAACAATACGGCATATCCGTAACGGCGAGCAATAAAGAAGCCGTCGCCGGCAAAGACGTGGTCGTTCTGGCGGTGAAGCCGCAGAATATCAATGAAGTCCTGGCCGACCTAAAGGGCCTCTTAAAGCCGGGCCAGCTTGTGCTATCGATAGCCGCCGGGGTAAAAATCAGCACTATCAGCCAGGGGCTGGGGCACCGAAAAGTGGTGCGTTCAATGCCCAACACGCCGGCGCAAATCGGGCTGGGTATAAGCGGCTGGACGGCCACCCCCGAGGTAAGCGGGGAGCAAAAAGCGTTGGCGCGGACAATACTCGGCGCGATGGGTAAAGAGATTTACTTCGACGATGAAGAGTACCTCGACATGGTCACCGCGGTAAGCGGCAGCGGCCCGGCCTATTTCTACTTATTCGCCGAGTCGCTCATCGATGCGGCGGTGGGTCTGGGGCTTAACCGGAAAGACGCCGAGGCGCTGGTATCGCAGACGATGCTGGGCGCAGCCCACCTGATGCAAAAGTCGGACAAAACGCCGGCCGAGCTGCGCCGGAACGTTACCTCCAGGGGCGGGACCACCGAACGCGCCATACAGGTATTTGAGGGGAGCGACCTTGCCGGAATCGTAGGTAAGGCGGTGAAAGCGGCGTGTCAGCGCGCTAAAGAGCTGGGGGAACCGGCGAAATCTTAACCGGCAAATTATCATTGACGTCCGGTATTCCGAATAGTAAAATATTAGAAAATCCGGTAGGAGGACTGACATGAACTGGCTCGATATCGTTATTCTGATAGTCTTGTTGATTTCCGTAGTAATGGGCATCAAGTCGGGGGTAATCAAGGTATTATTTACACTGGCGGGCGGGATTATCGGCGTGGTACTGGCGGGGCGTTTCTCGGACTCCCTGGGCAGCAAGCTGACTTTTATTTCCAGCGCCAGTACCGCCAAAATAGTGGCATTCGTGGTAATCCTGATAGTGGTAATGCTAATAGCGGCGATACTGGCTTTCGTGATAAAGAAAATCGCCGCGGCGGTGTTGCTGGGCTGGTTAGACAAGCTTGGCGGTGGTGTCCTCGGTTTAGTGCTGGGAGCTATCTTCTGCGCGGCGGTGCTGACCATGTGGATAAAGTTCCAGGGCGGTAGCGATGCAGTGACGGGGTCATCTCTTTCACGATTCTTAATCGACAGATTCCCGGTAGTTTTGGGGTTATTGCCATCCGAATTTAAATCGGTACGCGATTTCTTCCAATAGACGGGGGCACTAAACCCACAGCAACGCCCTGTAATATCAAACAAAGGGAGAAATGTCTCACAACCTCACCTGCGCATTATCGATGAGGTTAGAGCATGACCGGGAAATAGCGGGAACGGCGGTAGCGAACAGGGGAGGCCGAAACCCGCTATCTCATCAGATGACCGAACGTTTTATTACTTCTTCTTCGGGTGGTCGGGGTCGGGTTTGCAGGCATCGACCGGGCAGATTTCCGCGCACTTAGATGAATCGAAATGTCCTTCACACTCGACACATTTAGAGGGGTCGATGACGTAAGAAGTCTCGCCCTCGCTGATAGCCTGTACGGGGCATTCGGGTTCGCAGGCTCCACAGCTAATGCACTCGTCCGTTATCTTATAAGCCATAAAATTTACCTCCTGAGTCTATCCTTGAGAAATTTGGGTTAACGGGAATATTCCCCGTATATCTTACTTCTTACCGACACCCTTCTTTTTCAGAGCTTCAGCCACATGGGGAGGAACGAGGCTGAGGATATTGCCTCCCAGGCCGGCAACTTCTTTAATCAGGCTGGCGGAAAGGAACTGGTTTTCCTGGCTGGCCATGAAGCAGACGGTCTCCAGGCCGGGAGAGAGCATCTGGTTCATCATAGCCATTTCAAACTCCCATTCGAAGTCGCCGATCATTCTTAATCCGCGCACCAGCACCTGGGCGTGAATTTCCCGGGCGAATTCCACGGTAATATTGCTATAGGGTCTTACCTCAACCTTAGGAAGGTGGGCAGTGGCCTGTTTGGCCATGGCCACCCGCTCCTCGAGGGAGAAGGTGAGATTTTTATCCGGGGTGGCGAAGATGCCGATGATAGTTTTATCAAAGAGTTTGGATGCCCTGGTGGCAATATCGATGTGCCCGTTGGTTATCGGGTCAAAGCTGCCGGGATAGAGAGCGATAATCAAGATTTAGCCTCCTTCTGATAAAATGAAATGCAGCTGTCACCATGACGGTGTTCTTTAATAAGATTTAACGCGGCATAAGTTTGATTAAGGGGCAGGCGCGAGGAATGGGTAACCATGACGGTCGTTTTCGCGCCGACAAGTCCGGATGATGCCAGTTGGGTAAGGAAATCACCGGTAGATGGATTTGAATAGGGCGGGTCCATCAATATGATGTTATACTCCTTATCAAGAAAAGAAAGCGCTTTAAAGACGTTACAGCAATATATGTGAGCCTGTGCTGACAACCTCGTCTTTTCCAGATTTTCCTTAATTATATCACAGCACTTGGGTTCGTTTTCAACAAAGTCCACCCAGTCCGCCCCGCGACTGAGGGCTTCAATGCCCAGGGCGCCGCTGCCCGAGAAAAGGTCGAGCACCTGAGACCAATCTTCAGCAATGTTTTCCAGAATCGAAAATATAGCCCCGCGCACCAGGTCGGTCACCGGACGGGTTTTCGTCCCTCTGGGGAACTTAAGGTGGTATCCTTTTGCCTTACCGGTAATAACTCGCATATTCTAGAAGGTGCTTCTTTACGTTGTCGAGCAGCCGAATTACCAAGTAATAGGATAACTAGATAGCGGCATATTTGTCAAATTATAATAACTGGGGCACTATCCGGTTCTAGCTGATGGGGTAGAATGCCTTTACCTTACCCCCTTGGTCCCCCTCTCCAAATTTTAGATAGAAGAAGTCTATTGTGTGGTTTGTTTGGAGAGGGGGAAAGAGAAAAAGAGGGAGCTCTGCCCCCTCTTACAGGATTTCTCCCTAACCCTAAACAAACTGATGAACTGTTAAACATAGCCAGGCGGAGATGGGTAAAAGGGGGACTAGGTTCTGGCCCTCGGGCTGAACTCGAGCCTCGGACAGAAGGCTCGGCCTGAAGGCTGAAGCCTGCGCCAGAATGACAGAGGGGCGAAGGGAGTTGAGTACGGATTACTTTTACTACACTCGTAATGACGGAAGGAAGGAAAGGACTGGATTCCCGCTGGAGTTTACCCCGATTTCATCGGGGCGGGAATGACAGAGGACGCGGGAATGACAACAGGAGGGGAAAAGGGAAGGGGTAAAGGCGGCTGGATTCTGGCCCTCGGGCTGAAGCCTGCGCCAGAATGACAACAGAAAGGGGAAATAATGTAAAAAAATAGAAAAAGGAAGGCTGCGGGTGAGAAACAGCCGCAGCCTTTTTAATTAGAGGATTATTCCTCTTAAACCTTTATTATTACGAGCGTATTTATGCTCAGCGCTCCTTAAAGCTAACCTTTAGCTTATCGCCACGATGTTTACTGGAAATGACGCGGTCTTGCCGGCTCTACGGAGTACTGATTCGGGGTCTCTATAGTTTTTCTATGGCTGAAT
>Ga0315294_10008228_pt1 | contig 11466 bp, 11 predicted proteins | sample YL17G13_40_MG_FD_203626 | JGI IMG/M metagenome (GOLD analysis project Ga0315294, IMG submission 203626) | Sediment microbial communities from Yellowstone Lake, YNP, Wyoming, USA - YL17G13_40 | ecosystem: Environmental > Aquatic > Freshwater > Lake > Sediment | place: USA: Wyoming | collected... | reverse complement strand
TCTCACGAGGTTCGGGCAGAGCCCGAGCCTCTACGCGGACAACGCGTTGTCCATGGTACAATTGGCCGACCTGTTCAGTGGATTGACCAAATCGCTCTTCTTCGGGTTCATCATCGCGACGGTGAGCTGTTACAAGGGCTTCACCACGTCGGGCGGCGCCGAGGGCGTCGGCCGGTCGACCACCAGCGCGGTGGTCCTTTCCTCCATGGCCATACTGGGCGCTGACTACTTTCTCACCGCCGCGATGAGCGTCTTCTGATGTCCGACGACGTCCTGATCTCGTTCGAGGACGTCCACAAGACCTTCGGTACCCAGAAGGTCCTGGACGGCATGACGCTGGAGGTCCGCCGGGGCGAGACGCTCGTGGTCATCGGTCGATCGGGTTGCGGCAAGAGCGTGATGCTCAAGTGCCTGCTGGGGCTGATCCGGCCCGATGCCGGGCGGATCCTCGTGGAGGGACGGGACGTGGTATCCCTGCCGGAGGAGGAGATGGTGGGCGTGCGCGCGCGGTTCGGCATGGTCTTCCAGGGGGCCGCGCTCTTCGACTCGCTGACCGTCGAGGAGAACGTCGGGTTCGCCCTCCGCCGGCTCGGGCGTCCGGAGGACGAGATCGCGAGGATCGTCGACGAGCGGCTCCGCCAGGTCGGCCTGCCGGGCTCCGGGCCCAAGAAGCCCTCCGAGCTGTCGGGAGGGATGAAGAAGCGCGTGGGGCTGGCCCGGGCGCTCGCGATGGCTCCCGAGGTCGTCCTGTACGACGAGCCGACCACGGGACTGGACCCCATAATGTCGGACGCGATCAACGAGCTCATCATCGCGACCCGGGAACAGCTCGGGGTGACCGCGATCGTCGTCACGCACGACATGGTCAGCGCCTACAAGGTCGGGCACCGGGTGGCGATGCTCCACGAGGGCAAGGTGCGGGCGGTCGGGACGCCCGCCGATATCCAGTCGAGCCCGGACGAGGCGGTCCAGCAGTTCATCCACGGCCGGGCCGCCGGGCCGATCGACATCGGGGTGGAGGCGGTCCGGTGACCCACGAGCGCAAGGTTGGCATAGTGGTTGCGGTTGCCGCGCTGCTCCTGCTGGGCTCGGTCTTCGTGGTCGGGAAGGTCCGGCTGGGGGTGTCCGGCTACTACCTCAACGTCAAGTACAAGTTCGTGAACGATCTCAAAGTGGATTCGCCCGTCAAGTACGCGGGCGGCCCCGTGATCGGCAGGGTCCGGGAGATCCGCGTGAACGAGGACATGGTCGTCGTCACGCTCTGGATCGACCGAGCGGTCAGGATCCGCGAGGATTCCGAGTTCTGGGTGTTCACGAGCGGCATGCTCGGCGAGGTCTACATCGAGGTCAACGCCAGCCTGTCCGGAGTGGCGCCGTACCTGCCGGATGGCGCCGTCGTCCGGGGGGTCGACCCGATCTCGCTCGACGCCACCATGATCCGGGTGGGGAAGATGATGGACACGCTGACGCCGATCTTCGCCAAGGAGGAAGTGGCGGCCTCCGTGCACCGCATGATCGCCAACCTCAGCGCGGCATCCGACCGGGTGTCGCGCGTCGTGGAAAGCCACGCCGCCGGGGTCGACGCGGCGCTCACGGACCTCGAGACGGCGGCGCGCGGCGCGCGATCGCTGGCGAAACAGCTCGAGGCGCTGTCGACCGCGCTCTCCGTCGCCGAGGGCCCGGAGAGCGTGCGGGGCGCGGTGACGCGCGTCAACGCGGCGATGGCGAGCCTGCAGGCGGCGGCCGTCTCCGTGGACTCGGTGGCGCGCAAGCTGGACAAGGGGGAGGGCCTGCTCCCGACGCTGCTGAACGATGCCGAGCTCGCGAAGGACGTCAAGGCCGTGATCAAGAACTTCAAGGAAAAGCCGATCACGGCGAAGGTGAGGTTGTTTTGAGCAGGCCCAAGTCGTCCCGGTACGTCTGCCAGGCCTGCGGCTACACGAGCCCGCGCTGGCTCGGGCGCTGTCCCAACTGCCAGGGCTGGAACACGCTGGTCGAGGAACGTGCTTCGTCGGCTCCCGGGGGACGGGGGAGGCCCGGGGAGGCCGAGGCCATCGAGCCGGTCTGGCTCGACGACGTCTCCGAGACGGGGTCCCCCCGGCTCGGCACGGGGCTGGGCGAGCTGGACCGCGTGCTCGGCGGAGGGCTCGTGCCCGGCTCGTTCGTCCTGATCGGCGGCGATCCCGGGATCGGCAAGTCCACGTTGCTCCTGCAGGCGGCCGCGACGCTCGCGCGGACGAAGCCGCCGGTCCTGTACGTCTCCGCCGAGGAATCCGCCGCCCAGATAAAGCTCCGCGCGACCAGGCTCGGGGTGCCGGGGCAGGGACTGGGCGTGCTCGCGGCCACCCAGCTCGAGGCCGTCGAGGCGGCCATCCGGAAGCTGAAGCCGGCCGTGGCGGTCGTGGACTCCATCCAGACGCTCTGGAGCGAGGGATTGGGCGGGGCGCCGGGAAGCGTCGGCCAGGTCCGCGAGTGCGCCGCCCACCTGACCAGGATCGCGAAGACGGACGGAATCGTCCTGCTCGTCGTCTGCCACGTGACCAAGGACGGCCTGCTCGCGGGACCGAGAACCCTCGAGCACCTCGCCGACTGCGTCCTCGAGTTCGAGGGTGACCGGCATCACTTCTACCGCATCCTGCGCGCCGTCAAGAACCGGTACGGTTCGACCAGCGAGATCGGCGTCTTCGAGATGACCGGCGCGGGGCTGAAAGAGGTCGCGGAACTCGGGGACCTCTTCCTGCCGAACGAGGGATCGCCCCTGGCGGGCCGGGCGGTGGCCGCGTGCATGGAGGGCACCCGGCCGCTCCTGGTCGAGATCCAGGCGCTCGTGGCTTCGGCCGCCTACGGGATGCCCCAGCGGCGGGCATCCGGCGTGGACGCCAACCGGCTCGCGATCCTGCTCGCCGTGCTCGAGAAGCGCATGGGCTACCGGCTGGCGGCGAACGACGTCTTCCTGAACGTGGCGGGAGGGCTCCTGGTCGACGAGCCTGCCGCCGACCTGGCTGCGGCCATGGCCGTCGTCTCGGCCTTCAAGGACCGGCCGCTCGCGCGGGCGGCCCTCGTGGGCGAGGTGGGGCTCTCGGGCGAGATCCGGCCCGTGATCCATCTCGAGCGCCGGCTCGAGGAGGCGGCGCGGCTCGGGTTCAAGCGCGCCGTCATCCCCCAGGCGAACCGGGATGCCCTGTCGGCCGGAACCCCCTTGGGGTTGGAGATCGAGGGGGCGGCGGATCTGTCGCAGGCGGTCGAGCGGGCGTTTGCATGAATGCACACGGCTTCTTTCCAATGCTTATGGACAGGAGACCATCATGAACATGAATGTGGTGATCCGTAGGATCGTGATCGTCGTGATAGCGGTGGCCGCGGTCGTCATGCTTGACCCGGACCATCGGTGGGTTGTCCCCGCCGTCGTGCTGGCGGGTTGCGTATTGTTCCTGGTCGCCGATTTCGGCGGCCTCCCGGGTGCGGCCGCCGGCGGCGCCCCGGCGAACTCGAAGGCCGGGGCCGCGGGGGCCGGTTCCTCGGGCAAGAACGCGGTGGTTCCGAAACTGCTGGACACGAGCGTGATCATCGACGGGCGCATCGCCGAGGTCTGCGACACGGGCTTCCTCGAGGGGGTCTTCTACATCCCGCGGTTCGTGCTCCAGGAACTGCAGAGGATTGCGGATTCCTCCGACCCGCTCAAGCGCAACCGGGGCAGGCGCGGCCTGGACATCCTCAACCGCATGCAGAGATCCAAGATCACGCTCGAGGTGCTCGAGGTGGATGCGCCCGAGACCCGCGAGGTCGACGAGAAACTGCTGATCATAGGGAAACAGCGGGGCGCCCGCATCATCACCAACGACTTCAACCTCAACAAGGTCGCCGAGATCCACGGCGTCCCCGTACTCAACATCAACGACCTGGCCAATGCCCTCAAGCCCGCGGTGCTCCCCGGCGAGCTTCTCACGATCCGGGTCATCAAGGAGGGCAAGGAGGCGGGACAGGGGATCGGATACCTCGACGACGGGACCATGGTGGTCGTCGACAACGGCAAGGTCTACATGGGGCAGAAGATCGAGGTCGTCGTGACCTCGGCCCTGCAGACCACGGCCGGGCGCATGATCTTCGCCAAGAAGAAGGAAGAAGCGGGCGAGATCATCACGCATTGACCGGTCGAGGGTCCCGGCGCCCTTGATCAGGGGCCGGGACCCGACCAGGTGCCTCGTAGACATACGTATGCGGTAGCGGTATGCTGGTATGCATGAGAACCACCTTGGTGATTCATGACGGCCTGATGCGGGAGGCGAAGCGGGCCGCGGCCGAGACGGGGCAGACCCTGAGCGCGGTCTTCGAGAATGCCCTGCGGATCGCGCTGGCGAGGCGGCCGCCGTCTTCGGGCCGCCGCCCGCGCCTTCCCGTCTCCCGTCACTCGGGAGGGGCCCGGCCGGGCGTGGACCTTGATGACGGCTCCGCCTTGCTGAGCACGATGGAGGAGGGGCGGCCTGCAACTGCTCGACGTTAACGTGCTCGTCTATGCGTACCGGGCCGGGACGCCTCACCATGATTTCCTTCATCGATGGCTCCAGCAGTTGATGGATTCCGGCCGGCCCTTTGGAGCGACCAACGAGGTGCTGGCCGGGTTCGTCCGGATCGTCACGCATCCGAGGATCTTCCATCCTCCCGAACCGGTGGAGGGCGCCCTGGCGTTCGCGGAAGCCCTGCGCGGCTGTCCCGGCTTCGTGACCGTGGGGGCCGGGGCGCGCCACTGGGAGACCTTCGCGTCGCTGTGCCGCCGGGTGCGCCCTGGGGGCGACGTCGTGTGGGATACCTACCATGCCGCTGTCGCGATCGAGAGCGGCTCCGAGTGGGTGACGATGGACGCGGATTTCGCGAAGTTTCCGGGACTCCGCTGGACCAATCCACTGACGGGCCATGGGGATTCCGGTCGCCGCAACTAGGAGGAGGCAGATGAAGCCGTCCGTGCTGCTCGTGCTCGTGGCCGCCGGCCGGGGCGAACGGCTCGGCGCCCGGACCCCCAAGGCCTGGGTGCCGGTCGGCGGCCGGCCGCTCTTCTCCCACGCCCTCGAGGCGTTCCACCGGTGCCAATGGATCCGGCGAATCGCGGTCGTCGTCGACCGGGCCAGCGTGGCGCGCGCGCGCGAGTTCGTCCGGGAGGGGGGCTTCACCCGGGTGACGGTCGCGGCCGGGGGCGCGCGGCGCCAGGACTCGGTGGCCGCGGGCGTGCGGGTCCTGCGCCCCAAGGGGAAGACCGTCGTCCTCGTCCACGACTCGGCCCGGCCGTTCGTGGATCCCGGCGTGGCGAAGCGCGTCGCCTGGGAGGCCGCCCGCCACGGCGCCGCCGTGGCGGCGCTCCCGGCATCCGACACGCTCAAGCGCGCGGGGGCGGCCGGGTTCGTGGCCGCGACCGTGCCGCGGCGGGGCTTATGGCAGGCGCAGACGCCCCAGGCCGTGCGCGCGGATCTCGTCCCGCGCTGGCTGGCCGCGCTCGCGGGGGCGGATGTCACCGACGACGTTCAGCCGCTCGAGGCGCTCGGGCTTCGCGTCAGGCTGGTTCCCGGGTCCCGGCGCGCGATCAAGGTGACCTGGCCCGAGGACTTGGCGATGGCCAACGACCTCGCGGGCGGGGAGGCCCGGGGCGGGATCGGATTCGACATGCACCGGCTTGGCCCCGGCCGGCCGCTCGTGTTGGGCGGGGTGAGGATTCCGTTCCCGAAGGGCCTGCACGGCCACTCGGATGCGGATATCGTCTGCCACGCGCTCACGGACGCCGTCCTCGGCGCGACTGCGGGTGGTGACATCGGCACCCGGTTCGGCGTCCGGCGGAAGTCCACGCGCAATCTCCCGAGCGTCAGGTTCCTTGCGACCGTGGTCCGGGAGACGGCGGCCCGCGGGTGGGCGGTCCGGAACGCGGACGTCACCGTGCTCGCGGAGGCACCGAAACTGGGGCCCTACCGCGGCCGGATGGCCCGCGCGCTCTCCCGGGCTCTCGGCATTCCTCCCGAGGACGTCTCCGTCAAGGCGACGACGGCCAAGAAACTCGGCGTGATCGGCCACGGCGAGGCCATGGCCTGCTTCGCCCTCGCGACGGTCTACCGCCGGGTTACGGCTTCCGGATAGCCACGTCGAACCGGCCGGAGCCCATCAGGTCTTCTGTCTGGCCGCCCACCAATCCCGGAAGGCCTTGAGCCTGGGCAGGGATTCGCGATCCTTGACCCGCCCGGTCGCTTCCTTGCTGCGGATGATGTCGTCCGGGTGACACACGGGTAGCCCATCGACCACGACGGCGCGCCGCGCCGCTTCCGCGAACGTCTCGATGCCGTCCGGCGCGAAGACGAGATCGAGGTCGAACGGGCCGTCGCGCAACTGGACGAAATCCTTGCCCGTCTCGACCTCGCGGCGATCCTGATCCGAAAGGCGGAACGACAGTTCGTCGAGCGCGGCGACGATGGCCCGGCCGTTCTCCGCGGTCTTCTCCACGAACAGGTCGGCATCCTGCGTGGTGTCGGGGTATCCCAGGATGATCGCCCCGGATTTCCCGATGAACAGGAACCTCACATGGTGGCGCTCGAAGGCCCCCGTGATCTCCCGGGCCTGCCGGTATTCAAACGTCCCGGCCATAGCCCAACCAGGACGGGAGATGCTCCTCGCACCAGCGGCGGTACTCGGCGGTCGTGGCGAAGGCGCGGAACGGGGCGTCGTCGAGGACCGGCTTGGGGGTGTGGATGAACGCGTACCGCATGCGCTCCTCGAGGGTCCGGCGGGCGGCCGCTTCGAAGTCCCGGATCCATTCCTGCCGCACCGACTCGTCCACGTTCCCCTCCTTCCTTCTCGCGTAACTTAATTACTTAATCACGTCCCCTGAGGAGGTCAGCAGGGAGACAATCAGGAGGCCGGCGGCGTTGCCGCCGAGGGCACACAGCGCAATATTCTCCCGCTCGAAGCCGTGCGTGGTGTTGTGCAGGGCGGCTCCGACCGCGCCCCCGACGATGGTGCCGAGGATTCCCCCGGCCATTATCCCGCTGGTTCTCCGGCCCACGGCGAGGCCTTCCTCGACTCCGGTCTGGCCCGCCCGCTTCGGGTCGAGCCAGGGACGGCTAAGCGCCGCCGCGGCGCTCATGCCGCCGAGGGTGCCGACGGCGGCGCCGCCGGCCAGCCGGGACAGGTATCCGTGGCTGTCGCCGTTCAGCGATCCCGCCGCCGCCATTCCGATCGCGGCCCCTTCGAGCATGGCTATGACGAACGTCGACTGGGACATCGCCACCAGGGCCGGCCGCGGCTCGAGATCCGGCAGGATTATGGGAGTGGGCTCGTTGTGGAGGCGCGGGATGGCGCCCGTCAGAAGCTCGCTCTCGGGCTGGCGGAGCTGGCTGGCGAGACGCTCCACGGCAGCGGGGGGGAGGTCGGGCGTGATTCTCGCGGGCGGCAGGCGCCCCTCGTACTCGCTGCGAAGCAGGGCCTGCGAGTCCTCGCCGGCAGGCAGGAGCGGCTCGATACGCTCCCGCTCCAGCTGATTGGCGATGTCCCTGGCCGATCTGGGCGGCGGCGGCACGAGCAGGCGGACGGGACGCATCAGGAACCCTCCGGCGGCGCCCACGAGCGCGCCCAGCGAGATCCCGGCCCAGACTTCGCGGGTGTTCCGGCTGACCTGCCCCGCGGGCCGGCTGACCAGCGCCCCGATACCGAGTCCCGCCAGCTCTCCCGCGAGGGCGCCGAGGCATGCCGTGGTCTCGCGGGTGGCAGGGGGAGGGACGTTTCCGGCGGCCCGGGAGACCTCGACGGCGCTGGTTCCGATCTCGTAGCCGAGGACGCTGCCGAAGACCGCGCCGATCGACCCGTACCGGAGGAACGGAGTGACCGGGCTGCCCGAGATCGGACGTGACAGGCCGCCCAGCGCGACGCCGAGCGCGGCGCCACCCATGCCTCCCAGGAAGGTGCAACCGGCGACGTACTCGTCCTGCGGGTGAATCTCCATGGCTTCCACCGCGGGGGCGAACGGCGCGGCCAGGAGGGCCACCGTGACCGCCAACCCGGGGCCGCCTTTCATCGTGCGGGCTCGGCGGTTCCCGTGGACGTCCGGCCGGTTTCCGTCAGCGTGGTCGTGGACACCTTGATCCTCGGCGGAGGGGGCCGCCGTTCCGGAGGCGGGGGCGGCGGAAGCTCGAACCGGAAACGGTCCATGAGAAGCGTGGGCCTGGACTTGAGGCCGGTCGTGTCCACCGCGAACTCGAGCATCGAGAGACGCGCGAGATCCACCCGCGCCTCCCGCACGGCCGCGAAGCCGACTTCGATCCTGGTCGCGCTGTTGGCGGCCAACGGGCGGATTTCCTCGTAGCGGTAGCCGCGGCTGTCCACGAGCGTGATGGTGAGCGCGAGAGGCGCCGCCGAGCGGTTGGCGATGTCGGCCCGGAACGACCGGAACGGCGTCCAGTCCCGGGGATCCAGCGCGTGCTCGACGGCGCGCGGCGGCCAGACCAGCCGGACCGCGGGCTTGAACTGCCCGGTCGGCGAGAGCGTGAGATCGCCGGGAACCGAGAAAGTGACGGCGCAGGAGTTGAGCCCTTCGGTCACGAGGGTGGCTGAAGCCGAGAGCGTGACCCGGCCGTCCTTTCCTTCCACGAGCCGCGTCGCCGAAAGCGCGAGCTTCGCGTATCCGTCGGTTGCCCAGTTGAGATCCTCCGGCCGGTCGAAGGTGACGAACGACCGCTCGGTGGGCGGCGGAGGCTGGGGCGGGTAGAACGTGCGGTCGACCCACGCGGTGGCGGTGGCCCGGGTTTCCTGGAACCATTGCGCCATCGCCGCCCTCTTCTCGGCCGCTTTGACCGCCGCGCGGCTGCCGAGGCCCGGGGGCGTGAGATCCGCCTGGCCGGAAACCGTAGCCGTGAACGAGACCGTTCCACTCCCGTTCGCGCTGTAGGTGAAGGCGAACCTGGCGGCCTCGCCCGGCTGGAGCGCGACCGGTTTCGCGGGAACGGGCCCGGACTTGAACACGACGAGGTTGGCATTCGCCGCCGGGGCTATGGCCGGCATGATCTGCATCGCGGCCACCCCGCCCGTGTTCGAGATCGTGACCTCGACGGCGAACCATTGGCCTGCCGCTATTGTCAGGGGATTCGGGGCGATGGAAGCCGAAAACTTGGGGATGGTCGGCGACGTCAGTGTCCGGTCGGCGTCCGCCGAAACCGCTCCCTGGCCCGTGACCGTGGCGGTGACGACGGCGTGGAGGATGATCTCACCGGTTCCTCCTATCGTTACGGTCCAGGCGAACGTGATCCCCCCGTTCGGGTTGATGCCGGCGCCCGCGGGCGGTACGGGCCCGGCGAGCGGGCCGCAATACGCGGATCCCGAAGCGAAGGTGAGAACCGGCCGAACGCCCGAGAGCGGCGCCGCGCCCGCATTCGAGACCGTGAGCGAGATCGTGGCCTTGTCGCCCGGCATCGGCATGCCCGGCGAGCTTCGCAGGACGATCCGGAGCGGCGAGATCAGGACCGAGCCCGCCACGTTGGCCCGTATGGCCGCCCCGTGCCGGTACTCGGTCGCCGTGCCGGAGCCGGCCTGGGCCATGCCGGGAGCCGCCGGCAGGGCGGGCGCGGCGGCAACCGGCCCCGAAACGCAGAGCGCCAGCGCGAGAACCCCCAGGCGCGCGGCGGACCTCCGGGTCCTCAGGCGGCCGTCTCCGCGTACACGCCCATCTTCCGGTACTTCGCGTACCTCAAGTCGATGAGCTCCTGGATCGGGATCTGCGTCAGCGCCGCCAGGTTGTTGTGGACGGCGAGCTTGACGGCCGACGCGGCGCCCACCGGGTCGCGATGGGCTCCGCCCGGGGGTTCGGGTATCACCTCGTCCGTGATCCCGAGCTCGGTCAGGTCGCGGGCCGTGATCCGCAGGGCTTTCGCGGCCTCGGGGGCGAACTTCGCGTTGCGCCACAGGATCGCGGCGCATCCCTCGGGTGAGATGACGGAATAGACTGCGTTCTCGAGGATGAGCACCCGGTCCGCGACTCCGACGCCGAGCGCGCCCCCGCTCCCGCCCTCGCCGATCACGACGGCGAGGATGGGGGTGCGGAGCAGGGACATGTCGAAGAGGTTCCGGGCGATCGCTTCCGCCTGACCCCGCTCCTCGGCGCCGATCCCGGGGTAGGCCCCCATGGTGTCGATGAAGATGACGACCGGCCGGCCGAACTTCTCGCCGAGCCGCATGAGCCGCATGGCCTTGCGGTAGCCTTCGGGGTTCATCATCCCGAAGTTCCGCATCAGGCTCTCCTTCATGTCCCGGCCCTTCTGCTGGCCGAGGACCACGACGGGACGACCCTCGAACCTGGCAAGGCCGCAGACTATCGCGGGATCGTCGCCGAAGTGCCGGTCACCGTGCAGCTCGACGAAGTCCTGGAACAGGTAGCCGATGTAGTCCAGCGAGTAGGGACGGCGCGGGTGCCGGGCGATCAGGACGCGCTGCCAGGGCGTGAGGCTGGCGTATATCTCGACCTTGAGCTGGTCGGCCTTCTTGCGCAGGGCTTCCAGCTCCGCGGCCCGGCTCCCCCTGCCGTCTTTCTGCGCGGCGCGCAGCTCCTCGATCTTCTTCTCAACTTCGAGGAGAGGCTTCTCGAAATCCAGCTCGACTTCGTACGCCACGGAGCCCTAGAACGTGTACTGAATCTTGAGGACGCGGTAGTAAGCGTGCGCTCCGCGGAAGAGGTTCTTGAAGTCCAGCTCCAGCCGGAGCCCGACGTCCCAGGCATACGCGATCATCGCGTTCATGCTGCCGGCATCGCGAAGCCGGTCGGGCGCGGTCAGGGCGGACAAGCTGGTCGATCCGGTCGGCGTCGTCGACCACCTGTCGTTGTAGATGGCGTCGTCCCATTCCAGCCCGAGGTGCAGGTCCTCGGAGAGGGCTCCCGACAGCGCCGCGAAGACGTTGACGTCCCGGTCGGCCCGGGCGTTCCGGAACCGGACGGTGCCCGCGCCCGCGTGCAACCGGAAGACCATGATCCCGGCGGACACGTCCTTGCTCAGGACTCCGTAGAGTCCGTGCTTGCGGGTCACGCCGTAGCCCATGCCGTCGTAGCCGACGGCGGCCTGCAGGCCGACGGCGGGGACCGAGAGGACGCGGAGTTTCGCGAGCGCGGCCACCACCTGTTCCTGCCCCTCGTCGAACTTGACGTTCCCGCTGCCGACGACGTTGTTGGCCTTGAATCCGACGCCCAGCTGGAGCGAGTTGTTGAAGCTCGCCATGCCTTTCAGCACGACGCCGGCGCCCGGGTACAGCGCCGGGTCGCCCGGGAAGATCCTGGTGCTGAGGTTGAACATCCGCGCGTAGAGCGTCTGCGCGGTCGGCACGTCCGCGACCTCGATTGAGGGCGCGAACGCGGCCTGTTCGGGATTGGAGCCGGCCGCGGCCGCGATTCCCGGGACGGACAACGCGGTCGCAACGGCCAGCGAAAGGGTCATTAGCTGGGTCCGGAGTGTCCTC
>Ga0315294_10008226_pt1 | contig 11468 bp, 6 predicted proteins | sample YL17G13_40_MG_FD_203626 | JGI IMG/M metagenome (GOLD analysis project Ga0315294, IMG submission 203626) | Sediment microbial communities from Yellowstone Lake, YNP, Wyoming, USA - YL17G13_40 | ecosystem: Environmental > Aquatic > Freshwater > Lake > Sediment | place: USA: Wyoming | collected... | reverse complement strand
GAGGGATGACTTCGCAAAGAGATATGCGGAGGGAAAGCCGATCGGGATTCACGAACTCTTCTATCCCATCATCCAGGGCTACGATTCCGTAGTGGTGAAGGCCGACGTGGAGATAGGCGGGACCGACCAGAAGTTCAACATGCTGGCGGGGCGGGACGTGCAGCGGGACTTCGGGCAGGAACAGCAGGTGGTGATGACGCTTCCGCTGCTGGAGGGGACCGACGGGAAGCAGAAGATGAGCAAGAGCCTGGGGAACTACATCGGGCTGACGGATTCGCCGGAAGACAAGTTCGGCAAGGCGATGTCTATCCCCGATGAACTCATCATCAAGTACCTCGAACTGACTACGGATGTCCCGCATGAAGTCGTGGTTGAGATGGCCGACGCGATGCAGGCGGGGGAGAATCCGATGCTGTTCAAGCGCCGCCTCGCGGGGGAACTGGTAAAGATATACGACGGGGAGGCCGCGGCTGCCAGGGCCGATCAGCATTTCGATGCCCTCTTTGTGCAGCGGAGCAAGGAGGCGCTCGAGGGCGCGGACTTGCCGGAGTTCGTCCTGCCGGCGGAGATTTCCGGGCAGGAGGGGATCCCTGTTCTTCATCTGCTGACCGCCTCGGGCCTTTGCAAGACGAGGAGCGGGGCGCGGAGGATGATCCGGCAGGGAGCGGTAACCCTGGACGGGGTGAGTGTGGACGACGAGGGCTCGTCGCTCTCGCTCGTAGATGGGGCAGTGTTAAAGGTGGGGAGACGCGTGATCAGACTTAGGCTCTTGTATATCGTGTAGGCGTAAAGTGATGTGCCTTTCCGTGAGGCTGATGGCGCTGGGGCTTCTTTCTCTCGCCCAGGTCTGGCTTCAGTCCGGCACGGTTGTCGCTCAAAACGAGGTGGTAAGAGAAGTGTTGAAGAATGGCGTAACGATATTGGTTCAGGAAAACCATTCGATGCCGGTGGTGACCATCAGGATTTACATTCGGGCCGGCAGCATTCACGAGGGTGAATTCCTTGGCTCCGGCATCTCGCACTTTGTTGAGCACACGATAAGCAAGGGGACGAAGACCCGCAGCGAGCAGGAGATAGACCGGGCGGTCGAGGAGATGGGAAATGCCTCGAATGCCTACACGACCCTCGATCACACCTGCTACTACATAACGACCGCCAGCCAGTATTTCGGACGGGCGCTGGACGTCCTCTCCGACTACGTGATCAACCCGACTTTCCCGGTGGAACAGGTGGAGAAGGAAAAGGGAGTGATCCTGCGGGAGATAATAATGGGCGAGGACGACCCCGGAAGGGTCTTGGGCAAGGCCCTCTATCGTGCTCGCTATCTGCGCCATCCGGCGCGGCATCCCGTGATCGGCTATCGGGATGAGTTGGAGCGGTTGACCAGAGAAGATTTGGTGACCTACCACAAGAGGCTCTACGTGCCGGACAATATCGTGGCGGTGGTGGCTGGCGACGTGAAGGCCGAGGAGGCGAAGGAGAAACTGGAGAAGGCTTTCGGAGAGATGCAGCAGCGCGCCGCGCCGCAAATGGCTTTGGAGGCCGAGCCGCCGGTGATGGGTCCCAGGAGGGAGATCGTGGAAAAACCGGTAAACGCGACCTACCTGGCGGTAGGCTTCCCCGGTGTTTCCCTGAGCGACCCCGACCTCTACCCGCTCGACACGCTGGCAATCATCCTGGGGAGAGGAACAAGTTCCCGTCTCTATCGCAGGTTGCGAGAGACGGAGCAACTGGTGGACGGGATAACCGCCTATTCGGTCACTCCGGCCTATGGCCCTGGCTACCTGGAGATTCTGGCCACCCTTCCGCCCAAGAATCAGGATGCCGCGGAACGGGTTGTAAGGGAAGAGTTGGAGAAGATCAAAGAGGGGGGAGCCACCGAGGAAGAGATCGCCAAGGCAAAGCGGATTCTCGTAAGCGATCACGTATTCATGCAGGAGACTATCGAGGGGCAGGCAGCCCAGATTGGGACTGACCAACTTCTCGCCGGCGATCCAGACTTCAGCCGCCGCTACATTGAACGAATTGACAGGGTCACCGCCCAGGACGTTCAGCGGGTGGCAAGGGAGTATCTGAACGCTGACAAACTCTGCCTGGCCGCGGTTCGGCCTCCCACCGCGGGGGAGACAATCACGGTCGAGAAACCTGCGGAGAGAGAGACGAAGCGGTTTGTTATGGACAATGGGATGGTGGTCCTTTTGCACGAGAATCACGCCACCCCGACGGTGAGCGTGGTGGCCGCCTTCCCCGGCGGGGTGAGGTTCGAGACAGAAGCGAACAACGGCATCTCCAACCTCACTGCCAACCTGCTCGTCAAAGGCACGAAGCAGAGGAGCGCCGTCGAAATCGCTGAGTTCGTGGACTCGCTGGGCGCGAGGCTTTCACCGGTGAGCGGAAGAAACAGCATCGGTTGTTCGCTTGAGGTGTTGGCGCAGGACTTCGAGGCGGGGCTTGGATTGTTGAAGGAGGTGCTCTTTGAGCCGACCTTCCCCGAGGACGAGGTGGAGAAAGAGAAGCGCCTTACCCTTACCGCGATGGAGCAGAGAAAGGACAGCCCATTCTTTATCGCGGGTCGCCTGTTGAGCGAGAACTACTTCACCCATCATCCCTACCGGCTTGACCCGATGGGCTCGGAATCTTCCGTGCCCGCGCTGACGAGGGAGGCGATAGTTCGCTTCCATGAGACACACTGCGTTCCGAACGACATGGCCTTGGCCATCTTCGGGGATTTGGATCCCGTCCGTGCGCAGGAGGAGGTGGAGCACATCTTCGGCCGTCTTCCAGCCGGCAATCCGGAGCAAGCCTCTCCGCCTCCCCAGGAACCTCCCCCCAGCACCCGGGAAATACTCGGGCAGAAACCCGGCATCGAGCAGACCGTGATATTCATGGGGATGCCGGGGAGCAGGCTGGACGACGAGGACATATATGTCCTGGACGTTCTCGACGCAGTGCTTTCGGGCGCGAGTGTTCCGGGCGGACGGCTCCACAACCGGCTCCGGGGAGAGAGGCTGGTTTACGTCGTCCACGCCTACAACTCGCCTGGGATCGAGCCGGGCATGTTCCTCATCTACGCGGCCACGGAGCCAGGCCTGGAGGAGAAGGTGCGCACCGCGATTCGAGAGGAGATTGAGCGTCTGCGGAGCGCAGAGGTTCCAGGCGAAGAGTTGGAGAGGGGCAAGAGGATGTGCATTTCCTCCTTCGAGATAGCCCGCCAGTCAAACATGAGCCAGGCGCAGACGGTTGCCTATGATGAACTGTATGGGCTGGGATACGACCGTTACCTGCATTACCCGGAACGTATCGAGGAGGTTACCGCTTCGCAGGTGCTGGAGGCCGCCAGGAAGCACCTCGACCTGGAACACACGATCATCGCTGCCGTGCGCCCGTCAGCGTCCAAGTAGGCCTCGTGCCCAGGCCTAGTTATCGGGGTTCGAAGTGATCGTTCCCTACGACACCGAGCGCCCGAACAAGACGCTACCCTATTCAACGGCAGCGTTGATTGCGGTTAACCTTGCGGTCTATATTTACCAATACTTCTTCGCCAATCCGGTTCGCATCATCAACACCTATGGCTTCACGCCCGCCGATCCAACCTGGTATGGTGCTCTGACGAGCGAGTTTGTCCACTCCGGCTTCTCCCATCTGGCCGGCAACATGATGTTCCTCTGGGTCTTCGGCAGGGACGTTGAGGATGCCCTGGGGCACTACTTCTTCGTCCTTCTGTATCTTGTGGGGGGGCTGGGAGCCGACGTGATGCACGCCACGGTGGTATCGGCGGCAGATCCAGCGGCAGCGCAAGTATCGCTGGTGGGCGCTTCCGGAGCGATCTCCGCCATCATGGGACTCTACGCCGTCCGCTTCTACCGGACGAACGTCCTAGTTTGGTATGTCTGGGGGCTATGGTTCTTCTACTGGCGGACCGGCACCTTCAAGGTTAAGGCGGGGTGGTTCATAGGATTATGGTTCGTTTGGCAGGCATTGGCAGGATTCGTGACGGCGGCCATGAAGATCCCTTCCGGGGTGGCTTACTGGGGTCATGTGGGCGGCACCTTCGTGGGCCTTCTGGCAGCCATTCTCATCGGCTCTCCCAAAGAGGCGAAGGTCGAGTACCAGGTGGAGGACGCCAAATCTGCGGAGGCCAGCGGCGCCGGCGGCGCCAGCGGATCGGCGATCTACCAGTGGGGGCGAGTCCTTAACACCGACCCAACCAACATCGAGGCGCACCTCAAGATTGGAGAGGCTTACGCTCGTGGGGGGCAAGTGGAGAATGCAGCCAACCATCTCACCATCGCCTTCTCCCTGCTCGCGGAACGGGGAAACCGGGAAAAGGCCGCCGCTGCGTATGCGGAAGTGCTGGCTGTGGGGCAGCGGGTAGTGCTGCCGCCGGACATCCTTTTTCGACTTGCCTGCGACTGCGAGGAGACGGGGCGCGTTGCCGAGGCTGAGAAAGCGTGGATGAGCCTCGCTGATAACTACCCAACCGTCCCAGACGGCGGGACAGCGCTCATCCGTCTGGCGAACCTCAGGGAGCACAACCTGGCCATTCCCCAGGGTGCAGCGGAAGCCTACGCCCGGTACCTCAAGGCATATCCCAACGGCGAGTGGCGGGACCTGGCGCTCGCCGGGCTTCTTCGCGTGGGAAAGAAAGAGACGGCCACGTAACCCTTGCGCAAAGCGCAAATGGCGCCATTGGCGCCTCCCCCAGTCTGTCCATTTGTGGCTTGATCCGATACGGCTGGCTCGAACCTGACGCCTTCCAGACCCTCAATCCGCACCGGCGCCTTTACACTGAACTGCAACTGAACTACAATACACTTGCGGAGTGGGCTAAGCGGCCGCGTCCGTCCTGAGCTTGTCGAAGGGCGGATGAGGAAAGTCCGAACTCCTTCGGGGCAGGGCGCTGGGCAACACCCAGGAGGGGTGACCCTACGGAAAGTGCCACAGAAACTACACCGTCCGTCCAACCCTGGACGGATAAGGGTGAAATGGTGCGGTAAGAGCGCACCAGGGAGCCGGAGACGGCTCTGCTGGGCAAACCCCGCCCGGAGCAAGGCTGAATAGAAGGGATTAAGGAGCCTCGACCTTCCCTTGGGTTAGCCGCTTGAGGGGCCGGGCAACCGTCCTCCTAGCCAAATGGCCGCTCTCGACAGAATTCGGCTTATCGGCCCACTCTGCGCCTTTTCGCGGCTATAATTCGGCTTTAGACGGCTTCTCGATCTTCCTGCCACCCAGATATGCCGCCGGCTCGGTGGGGGCCGAATGACCATCTCGTTCCTCCATCCTTTCTCGACGTAGCCAAGGGGCCGGCCCTCCGGCCCCTCTTTCATCTCTTCCCAGAGCCTCCCCGTCTAAGACCGACCAGAAGCCCTACAAAGCCCTAGGAGCGTCCGTTTTACCCTTCCTGGAGGGGGCTGGGGATTCTCCTGGCAAGGCGGGGGCGGTCCCTGATCCCGACACCTGGGGTGGGCTGAGAGAGTTGAGGCCAGCGACATTTCATGGTTCTGCTTACGTCTCTCGGCGGGCTATGCCTGCTACCCGCCGAATCGGCGTCGAGCTCGTCCAGTCGAGGGTGAAACCACCATGAAGAGGCAACGAGTCTTCAACGCGCGAAGGTGGGGAGCCGGCCAGGCGGCATGGAAATTTGAAAGAAGGTCGGAGCTTTTGGGGTGAAATGCGGTATTATAAGGAGCCCGCGAGAGCTTGGCGGAATCTTTACGGCGCCTGGTACTCCAGATGGCTTTCGAAGGGCGCCTAGTCGTCGGGCTATAGGGCAGCCGACGTTCGCTGCTAGCTCACTGCATGGACACCTTCTTTCCGCTCGTGACTGCAGACGCCGAGCCAGCCGCAAAGCGCGGACGAAGGAGGTGCATATGACTGAGATAGGAAGGCGATGGAGTAACAATATGGATAGGAGGTATCACAAAGTATGACAAAGGAATACAGGACGATTCGATTGACGACAACCAGGAAAGGAGAGAAGAAACCGTAATGAAATCTGAATACGGACGTGGTAGGTCTTCCTGGGTGGCTGCGATAGCCGTAGTGGCGGCTCTGTTGGCCTTTGTGGTCACGGATGCCGTCCAGGCTGCGAGTCCGCCAGGGTTTGACACACTTGGCTGGAACATCAATAAGGCCCAGTGGGCCGAAGGTAACATAGGTTCGTGGCCGGAAGGCTCATTCTTCGGGTCGCAAGTGTGCATAACCAACAGCAGCGGTGCGCCCATGACGCTAACGGAGATTGACGTCACCTATAGTTTCTTCGATGGATCATCCTCCATCGGCATTGACTGGGCCAGGAGGTTCTTCTACTCGACAAGCACTCACTTCAGTGCCGGCAGCACGGAGCAGTTCCCCTATACCACCCCAGGCGTCTTTCCGAAAGCGGGCTGGCAGCCGTTGCCCGGTGGCCAGCCGTTCATCTCGAACATGCCTTGGAAAGGTACCATTGGCTCCCCGGCTACAACCGAGTCCCAGGCCAGCCCCAACCAGGAGCACGTGTGGGGGATAGACCCAGCCGCACTCCTGCCCGGTGGAGTGCTTGCGGCTGGACAATCCCTGGCCATCTACTTCGAGCCGCACCTCTCCCTTTCCTTCATATGGCTGAACGGCAAGGAAGGGCTGCTGCCCATCGCTGGAACGTGGTCCGGCGGCGGCGTCGACCGCAGCGGCTGGACTCAGAAGTGGGGAGGGTCCGGGACCTTCCCCGGCTCCAAGATGCACGGCAACGTGCAGAACGCCGTTACGGGCAAGAAGACCTTGCCTGTGCCGTCTGTGACTATGCTTAACGCCACCATATCCGGCTCCAAGATTGAAGATCTCAACTTGAACGGGGTCAAAGACGTCGGCGAGGTAGGCATTGCCGGCTGGCCCATCGGTCTCCAAATCTCGGTCGACGGCATCCTCGTCGGGTTGGGGACGGTTACCGCGTCTGACGGCAGGTACTCCTTCGACAGACTGCCTGATGGGGCGTTCTCAATCATTGAGGGTTCGCCCCCGTCGGGGTATGAAGACTACAAGCCCACGCCGGGAACCGCTACCACAATCGCCCTGCACCTCCCGCTGCAAACAGGCGAGCAGGCCTATGGGGCAGTCGGTTCGCGAGCGGCTGCGAACGTAAACTTCTATAACTGGCCAAAAGTCCGCCCCGACGTCAAGACAACTCTTTCAGACAATACCATCACGCTCGGGGACTCTGTGACCGACAGTGTCACCGTGAGTACGACGGCCATTGCGGTGGTTCCCTCGGGCACGGTGGACTTCAAGGTCTCCTATGACGGCGGCCCATTCAACACGTGGACCGGGAGCACAGGCATAGCTCTCAACGGCTCAGGCACCGCGACGTCCCCAGGCTATACGCCTGTGGCGAGCGGGAACTATCGCTTCCAGGCCTTCTACAGCGGTGACACCAACTTCTACGCTAAGAACAGCGACCCCGACGATCCGGATGAAGCACTTACGGTCGATCCGGCGACGCCGGCCGTGACGACAACTCTCTCCGATAACACGATTACGCTCGGAGAGTCCGTCACCGACAGCGTCACAGTGGCTGCGGTCCTTGGCATCGTGCCCACCGGCACAGTGGACTTCAAGGTCTCCTATGACGGCGGCGCATTCAACACGTGGACGGGGAGCACAGGCATAGCTCTGGACGGCTCAGGCACCGCGACGTCCCCGGGCTATACTCCTTTGACGGCCGGCGGCTACCGCTTCCAGGCCTTCTACAGTGGTGATGGCAACTTCCTGGCGAACAACAGCGACCCCAATGCCGTGGATGAGGCGCTCACCGTGGGCCGGGTACAGAAGCCTGCTGCCACCGTCCTGGTGGTCACTGTCACCGACACAGTGACGATCGGGTCACTCCCTTCCCCATTCCCCGGCCCCACGGGCACGGTGGACTTCCAGGTCTCCTACGAGGGCGGCGCATGGACCACGTTCGCTTCTGGCGTGGCCCTTGTGGCCGGCAGCGCCACATCGAGCAAGTACACCCTTCCGGCGCAGGGCAATTACCGGTTCCGGGCCCTTTACAGCGGCGACGACAACTATGCGCCGTCCGAGAGCCTTGCGAGCGACGAGACGCTGTCGTACACGGATAACTCCTCCTAACGGCAGTCTCTAGGCGGCCGTTGCCGTCTAGACACGCGCCGATTTGAAAGGGGTGCCCAGTGCGGGCGCCCCTTTCTCATTGACCGCTAGGCATGGCGAATTTGGCAGGAACTACAACAAGAAACACAGGATACTTTGCCGTTTTTCTCCCCCTTGTTCTAATTACGCAATTATGGGACTTGGAAAAAGACGGGGAGGGGCGAGGTAGACTTTCAGGGGATTGGACTCACTAGGCTTGGCGATGGCGATGTCAGCCTGGCGGACCATCATTGGGAGCTGGGAATGAGTGTTACTCATGTTAGTTTCCCTCCGACTTGACATCTGTTAGAATAGGCACTCACATAGATAACACAGATCCGAGCGGAGGTCGTATCACATGCAGAAGCCGATATCAAGTGGTTGTCCAACTATCCTTGCGGTCATCGTATTGCTGTGCGCATCCGCGTTGCCATGCTTTGCCCCCGAGTTGCGCCGCGATTCTTATGCTGGGAGCATCATATCACTGACACTCGACGGAACGCCGTGCGGTTACGTACAGACGATGTCCGGCGGCGGCCTTAGCGGCCAGGTGATCAATGAGACCGGAGGCACGGGAGCCGTCGTTAAGAAGCATCTCGGTTTTCCAAGGTATGGCGCCATTAAACTGCAGGTGGGTGTCACGCTAGACAGGAGTCTGTGCCAGTGGATCTCCGATTCCTGGATGATGATCTCGCTGCGTAAAAACGGCGTCCTTAGTCTTCCCGATGGCCTTTCGACGCCCACGTCTGCAATCCAGTTCAGGGAGGCCTTGATCGCGGAGACCACGTTCCCTGCCTGCGACGCCGAGAGCGAGGCATCTGGATTGGTCTCCGTCACCCTGGCGCCGGAGGAAACCACTTATACGGCCTCGGAGCCAACCGAGGCGGGGTCATCTGTCGCAGAGAGGCGGCCAACGTGGGTGGCATCGAACTTCCGCCTGGAGATCGAAGGCCTTGATTGCCAAAAAGTGACCAAGATCGCCGGTTTCACCGTGAATCAGATGATTGTTGCAGAAGAGATCGGGGAGTTAAGGGATTACGCGAATGTACCTTCGAAGGTGTCTTTTCCAAACCTAAGAATCACGCTGCCAGAGGCGGCCGCGCAGACTTGGAGGCAATGGCAGACGGACTTCATCCTCAAGGGCATCAACGACGACAGCAAAGAACGTAAGGGCCGCCTGATTTTTCTGTCCAGGGATCGGCAGACGGAACTGCTGAGTGTCGACCTATTTAACGTGGGCATCTGCGGGCTCGAGCCAGAGCCGTTCGGCGCTGGCGCGGCCCGGGTGAGGCTCGTCACCGCGGAGCTGTACTGCGAGCGCATGGCACTGAACTGGGCCAACGTCCCCGCCGAAGGGAGCAACGCAGAGAACCTGGACACTGCACAAGTGCCGAGCGGCAACGGGGAGATTGGCAAGGTATACATTCTTCGACAATCCGATCCGCTCTATTTCAGCCTGCTGGGGGCGGATTACGCCGTAGGCCCAATAGCGATCGGCGACGCATGGGTTGCACCGAACGCCAACGAGAAGCTACTGGTTCTGCGCTTCACCATCCGAAACCCGGAGCAGAGGAACAAACTCATACGCTATGATTCCCTACGCATCATCGCTACTGATGCCGTGAACGCCAACTACCCGGTAAGTGCCTATTGGGGCGTGGCCGGCTCCCTCCAGCGGGTTAACATGGAGCTCATGCCGTCGCAAGAGCTGGAGATGTATACCGTGCTAACTGTACCTGCCAAGGGCGAGATACCCAATCTTCTGATTCGCTCCCGTGTCGACAGCGACGGCCCGGATCTGCCTTTCGATTTGCGGGGCAAGGTTACCGCACTGCCGGCCCCATTTGCCGACCCGGCCGATAGCACCGGCGCAACGGCGCGGGAACGCGTACCAGCACAGTTTGGCACCGCCTATCCATGCAAACGGTTTTGCGTCACGGTGGAAAAGGTTGAGTCTGTCAGCACTGCGCTGGACGCTCGTGAGCCAGAACGTGGCTCACGATTTCTGGTGTTCAGCCTATTGATGCGGAATCAGATCCCGGTCGAGAACTTACTGCGCGACGACACCATCAGACCCGAGTTGACCAGCACAGAACGAGAGGTACTGCCGTACAGAGGCATGCTCCTCGCCACCACAAACAGGCACGTTGACCAACCGATCGGACCGGGGGAGGAGATGCGCGTGCGAATTTACTTCACCGTGCCCGAAGGTAGCAAGCCGGAGACGCTGGCGATTACGGAAGGCACTAGTCGCACATACGGTTTTCCGGTTCCCTGATAGGCAGACAGACTCTGATACTTGCCCGCTTGGAGCGCTCCTTCCAGGGCACGCGCGGGTGGCGGCGTGATCAGGGGCTTTTCGACCTTTCCACCCGTAGGGCAGGCTGGAAGCCTGCACCACAACTGCCCTGGGGGACCGGCTTGGCTTGGGGGTGCAGTCTGGCCAGGCAAGGGGGACAGAGATAGCCCAGGATAGTGGCGAGGGTAGAATGGCACGAGGGAGAGTTGTTTCCGAGGGTGGGCTTCATCGTCACCAACCGAAAAGACCCGGCGAAGGCAGTCGTGCACTTCTACAACGGAAGAGGAACCTGCGAGCAGTGGATAAAGGAAGGGAAGCAGGCCCTGGAGTGGATGCGACTATCCTGCCACGAGTTCAAGGACAACGCAATCAGGCTGGTCCTGTTCGTGCTCGCATACAACTTGGGCAACTTCCTGAGGAGACTGGCACTACCAAGGGAGATAGCAACTGGGAGCCTGACGAGCCTGAAGGAGAAACTGATCAAGGTGGGAGCGCGCCTGGTGAGGCACGCTCGGAGGCTGGTGTTCCAGATGGCGGAGGGCAGCGCAACCAGAGGATGCTAGCTCGGATACTCTGGAGGATACGACATCTTGAGCCTGTGCCGGGCTGATCGACAAGCCCGACTGTGATTTGATCGGAAGAACACGAGCCCAGGCAAGAGGGAATCCACTGCCACGGATTGGGGGTCGCTTCGCGGTGTATATGTGACCGTCGAGATGCGAAGAACACTCCGTTTGGTAGCCATGGCTGGGAAAGATTGACATTGGCATACAAATGTAGTATGGGGACGCAAGTAAGTTCATGAATCAGCGAACACCACGGATGCCCAAATCTCATATGGGCAATCCCTGCCATGGTGATAAACTCATTCCCATGGATGCAACCTCCCGCGTCCCGGGCGGCATCTAATTATAAGCCATGACTCTGGCCACCAGTGTTTGCCTCTATGAGGTGTATGAGGAGAGGCCTGTTTCCGTAACATCTTCGTTTGCGCTTAAGTTTGCGACTCCCAGGTTCTGAACGGAGCGGAAGAAATGCGGCCTAGTGA